>Ga0075152_10003109_pt1 | contig 11700 bp, 15 predicted proteins | sample JI61114C2DNA_FD_70964 | JGI IMG/M metagenome (GOLD analysis project Ga0075152, IMG submission 70964) | Wastewater effluent complex algal communities from Wisconsin, to seasonally profile nutrient transformation and Carbon sequestration -... | ecosystem: Engineered > WWTP > Effluent > Algae...
GGGTTTTCTTAGTAGCACCAGTCAGCATGGTCGTTCGCCTTTATCTGATAGTCAAAGATTTTCATCGACGCTTCAGCACTCCAAGCCAACATCAAGGTGTATGCCAAACAACTCGGGCTTCCAACTACTCTCAACAGGTGAGAGTTTGCTTGAAAAACTTCATTTGAAGAGACTTGGTCGTACACAAGTATAGATGAAACAACAGACCAGTACAGTTGAATCTCCTTCTGAACACAAACTGAAGAACAACTGGGTACAGGATACCATAGTGGAGACCTAGCCGCTTCCACTGGCCTCCACGCACAGCAGTCTATCAATGTCCCGCACTCTGAGCCCACAAATTAGAATCAATGTGCTGCCAACCAAGCCACAACTTTGCTTAGCACCTCGCGAACTGTCGGTGACAATTTACGAGAAAGGCAATAAGACAACCCAAAGGAGAGTGCTAACGAGACAGGAAGTTATTGACATCAAGCTTGAGAATACATTACAAAAATAGGACGTGAGACCTGAAAGTAGGAAATCTGAACGTGGCCGATCAACCAACCAACGGACTATTGTTGCTTGTGAGAATACATTTCCTTCAGTTGTGGGAGCAGATAACGGAAGTTCAGTGATTGAGCCAATCAAAATTTCCAGCAGACCGATTAGTGTAAATAAATCGAATTCGACCAGTACACTGACTGACAATACCAAGGCTGCAGAAAAGCAGAATACGGTACTTACAGCAACACTATAGCTTAAGAATGCACCGGCTCTTGAGCTTAAGAAGACGAGCAAACTGGCTTTCACTCACAGACGATAAACTCCGTAAGAGGCTATCGTTCGAACAGAACCTAATGTTGAGCCAAGCTAGGCTATCGTCACATCCTACAAGGAAGACACGCTCTCGAAGAAATCCAAATCACCCTCCCAACCTTCTCAACCTGCAGATCTCCAGGTTATGAACAGAAGGCTCGACACCATCAATATACTCGGAGAAACTGTCGCATGTGCAAGCAACCTCTTCAAAACCTTAGAAGACAAGACATTTTGGCAGCTGCCACTATTCTTTCTCTACAAATACTTCCTGCATAAACGAACATCCTTCATCGACGATCTCCAAAGAATTTGTTCGACTGGCACTCGGTTACATCTTGTGCCTATGCTAAACGAGAACTCGCTGCTCAATGCGTCGATTGAGCAGTCCCTCAAGAAGATGTTGGTGGTTGTGCTTAATCGACTTCGGAAGGAGCCGAACGAGCAGTTTGATGTGGAACCTTTCTTGAATCTGAACTTCACTCAGATGGCGCTATCAATAGCACTCAAGCTCACCTATGAGCATATGTCTGCTATGCTCTAGCGGTATCACAAGCACCCAGAGGTACTGAAGTACTGCATAGGTTTGATGGACTCGCTCATGATAATGGCTGGGAAGCCTGTAGATATTGATAAACACAGACAGGCCATCCGAGAGGTCGCTGGCAAGCTCTTCGATGAGCTCAACAACAGAGTAGATCAAGTGGAGCTTATCCTCGAAAAGACATTCCACTCCAAATAGAAGGAATCATGACAGTAGGCCTCCTAGACGAGTTTGCAACTGAGCTGAAATATGCACTATCAAGATGTTTCTGGTTTTGGAACTTCTCCTGGTGACTCTACAGTTTATTCCTTCTCCAGGTCGGCAAGTTTGTCCTTTGGGCCTTCGTCGTCGGAGTCCGAATCATTGAAATCTCAAGTAAGGCCATTGTTACTTTGCATTGCTTGATGGTCTAAACCTTCGAGGCCTTTACTGCCCTCCTCTTGCTCATCGTCCTCATCGATCCACTTGGCCCAGTCACACTGAATATACTGTGACTTAGCAGCGCTCTTCGTTAGGCGAACCCAATAGGGTTTGTTCTTATCCTTTTTCTCCAAGACAAAGTTCATATCGAAGCCCTTCTTGATCCACTTTGAAGCCTTTGTTAGTCTCTCATAAGTACCTCTGGAGCGACCTCTTCGAAGAACTCGAGGTTAAATTCATAGAGTTGCCCACTTGATTTGCCGGAGAAGCCGATTCCCTTGGCCGTGAGATCTACCTTCTCATCCTGAATGTCCCGAAGCTGCAGCTCCAGGAACACCCGTTCTTTACGCTGAGCCCACTTCAAAACAGGATGGAGTGCTGTTTGCGACATGATTTTACATTAATATTTCGCTAGGACCACCGTTTAAATGGAGGATGGTGTTCTGGAATAATCTAGAAATAGGCAACTACATGCAACGCCTTTCGGGTTGTTGCTTTGTTGTTGGGGACAGTATGGGTGTAGAACTGATGTAAATCAAACAGGTTAGGTGGGTAGCACCACCGGCAACACGAGGGTCTCTTCTGCAGCATGGTATGCACGATTCCTTTCCTACTTTGACTTCTTCTTCTTGTAATCTTCGTAACCTTTCTTACTGAACTACTCTGGCAGCCGTGCCTTAATCTCCATCTCGACCTCTTTTTGGCTGAGCTCCATACTTGCGTTGAAGACAACGAAGGCATATACAATGCTCAGACCGATGGGGATAAGTGCGTTCTTGAAGTCAAAGGACTTGAACTTCCACCAGAAATATGGGCGTTCGAGCAATCTTAACCTAAAGAACCCAGGACGCGGCCGGTAGTCTCCTTTGTTATAGCGATGGATGCGACCTTCGGCATCCCTACGATAGACGTGGCGATCATCCTCGTGATAGTTGTTGTCTGGCTGTTTGCTCATTATTATTCCATTGCAGAGCTCGATGCATTAATTATCCAACTCATAATCATCATGGCTATCAGTACTCTTCGTTGATCACCAGTGCAATTAGAGAAGTCCAACCATTGAAAGGGTAGCTGAAGCTGCCAACACCCTCTTTATAGTTCTCGAAGAAGTAGCCAGCACGCTCCCACTCGCCGCAGACGGTACCCATCAATTGGTTACGTAGCTGCTGGTAAACGAGGTCACCTTCAATTGGGTAGAATAGCTTGAGTCCACGCAACGCAGCGTAGTTCATGTTAATCCAAATAGGCCCACGCCAGTAAGCATCTGCACTCCTCATATATTCAGGAGAATTTCTAGCAATAGAAGAAAGCCCGTGCCGTGTATTCAGCATCTCCTAGCTGGTAAGTAGATTGAGAGTAGCCTTAAACTGTGGCGACCCTGAATCTACCATACCGAATGAAAGGGGTAGTACGGACCCGTAGCCAATATATGGGCTCCAGGCGCGAGAACCATCGTTTCCCATGAGCACATCGAGGTATATTCCTTTGGTCGGTTCAAGGAATAGTTGTAAATTATCCTTTATTTTGTTCATTTGCTCTTGGTAGAAGGGTGCGGCATCTTTCTCGAAGGTTTGGCTTGCCAATGCCATGAATTTGGTGAGTTCATACATCCAAGCCTGAGCATCAACATGATACTGGGTATTTGGTGGCCGAGGAAAATCGTCCATTCCAGAGTTAAAGGAACCCCCCGACTGAATGTGGTCAAACCATTTGAACAGATAACTGCCAGCACCCACCATCTGGGTTCTCATAAACCAGTTGTGCCACTATTTGAGCTTCAGCCAGTATTTCTCTTCTAGACGATCCATCGTGAGGTAACCAGTTCGGAGAAGATAGTTCAAAGGGAGAACTAATGATGGTGGATTACCATCACGGTCATCCTTCGCGAGGAAGCGTTCGCAGTTGCAAAGCTCCACACGTTATGTGCCTCTATCCTGCTCCCGAGGAATCCACCCATCGATCATGGTATCTAGCCAACTCTTTATAATTTTCAGAGCTGTATCTGGCTCAACTCGAGCAGCAATTTCGTTGTGAAACCCATCGTCCCAAAGGAATCCCCAAGGAAAGCGTTTTCGGCTGGGCGAAAATGATAAAAGTTCTCGTGGTTCGTTGGGAATGACTGTAGCATCATGAACAACCTTTATCCTGCCGTACTCGAATGACAACCCACGAAAGAGCAGTTAGACTGCTCTCGATTCGCATGTTGGAGGTTCCAGTAACTACTGATGTTTCTGCTGGAGACTGCTCGCAATGTCCTATTCGATAGGGTTGACAAGTTCATAAAGATTGTCGACAGTCGGTTCTTTTTTGAATCGAGTAACTCGATTGATGTGCACATTGAACTGTGAGAGCTCGTCGAGTGGAATAGATACCTGGAACGTTACTGCAGTGAAGCTTTTAAGTGCTGGTAGTACTGGTTTAGGTTGAGAATCAAGAGCCGCCTCAGCCGAAACCGACTCCAATGGTGCTGTTTGAATATTACCATGAACTGTCCTAGTGATTGGCTATGGAAAGGAGTCTAGATCACCATTTGCGTTATCGTTCCACTGAAGGTTCCTTGAAATTCGCCAATTGTCTTTGGGGTTGCCACTAATGTTTCGAAGGCTCAGCTGCAAATGGTTGTCAATGTATCTGCTCGGAACCACTAGCTTTCCATCTTTGGTTACGTGAATTTCATAGAGCTGCGAATGAGTACCGTTCGCTAACGCCACAAGGTATCCCCAGTGCGTACGTACCGTATGCAGTTTTCCTGGCTCTACTCGAGGCGCATCGAATGAGTCCTACAGAGAAAATACGAGCATTGTTCGGGATCGAGTGTGTAAATCCACTTATCTTTTGAGATTAAGAAGCTTTGGCTGTGCTTTTGGTGGGTTTGGAGTATTGACCAAGTAGATGCTCTCCGCTTCTTGCTCCTCAGCATCTTTGATGAGAAAGAGTGGCCTATTATTGACCACCCTTCCATAGTAAAGATGCAATGTTGACGGTTGTGCATAGGAGTAGCTGTGCAGGTAGTGTGGATGGTAGCTGCGAAACTCCTCAGTGCTGTCCACTTGATGCAGGATGCACACAAAGATCAGCAAACATAGCCACCCACTACGATTCATACTACGAAAAGAATTACCAATAAGGGAGATCTAATGGGAATAGATCATCATTGCCAAAATCGTCGGGGTGAGCAGCTTTAGTGAATTTCCAGTATCGTTTGAATATATTATGTCGGTCACATTGCACACCACCCACGGCGACATCAAGCTTTAGCTCTTCTGCGAGTTAACTCCAGTGACCTGTAAGAATTTCCTGGCATTGTGTGCTAAGGGCGCCTACAATGGTACCATCTTCCACCGTAACATCAAAAAGTTTTTGGTGCAGGGCGGCGATCCCACCAACACTGGTAAGGGCGGAGAAAGTATCTATGGCAAGCCCTTCCCTGATGAGCTGGTGGATAGTCTGAAGCATGATAAACGAGGAATAGTGTCGATGGCGAATAGCGGCCCCAACACTAACAGTAGCCAATTCTTCATCACCTACTCAAAACAGTCTCAGCTGAACCGCAGCTACACCGTATTCGGCAAGGTGATTGATGGCTTCGAAAGCCTCGATTTAATGGAAAGATAACCGGTGGATAGCAATGACCTCCCACTCAACGAGATAAAGATCCATACCGTCACAATTCACGCGAACCCAATCGCAGACAACGAACAACTTTGATGTCACTTCTCAGTACGAATAGTTCAACCATTACAAATAGCTGACCTATGAACAGAGGGTTTCGGCAGCAGATTCGTTGGTTATGTGGCTTTGGTGGCTAACCAACTTAGCACATAGCTCGGAAGCTGTCTGGTAGTTGGTTGTTATGCCTCAACCATATGTGGAAGTTAGGAAGTATATCAGTATCACTCTCAGTTGCAAGTTCAATGGGTGGATTGGCCGTAGAACTTGCTCCACTTGCTCCGGCTGTGATAACCGCCGATCTTGGGAATGCTTGAGATCACTAGTCGGTCCAGCTGACTCTTTCCTGAACCAGTGAGGGTGTCCAGCACTCGGTGCACTACGTACGAGCCGGACTTATTTTCTAGCAGTCTCAACAGAGTCTCTGGGAACGCCTCGAACATTTGCAGGATTTCGTGAGTGAACCCACGGCAGTAGTGCTTGAGCATCTTCTCGATGACCCCTGACGAGTAGGCGTTGCAGCCGAACAGCACCAAATCAGCAAGTACGAGCTGCCTGATGGTCCAACTATCCTGCTCGCCGTACAATGCGAAAGCCTCCTGTACCAAGTAGTGCCCAAACTCGTGTTGGATAAACAACGATAGGGATGCCTGAAGCTTGAGCAGTACATGGTAGCGCCATTCACTTTGGGCCGTAGTCTCCATGAAGGTCTTGACTACAATAACTCCAAACTGGTCTTGAGATAGCTCTTAGAACGATTGGAAAATGGTTTGATGGAGGCTATCCACAGGAAATCCCAATAGTCTTTGGATGAAATGTGTCGACTGCTGGTTGCAGCTGAGCAATACCTCATGGCCACTGATTCCCTGGAGGTAGAGTTCGAGTTCATCAATGCAGCTAGCAGTTAGCAGCAAAGACTGCATGGCGTGGGTTCCCGTCTTAGTCTGTAGGATCGATGGAAGGTGGTTTATGAGACTCGTTAGAGCTGCGATGCGATGTTCTAATGAACAGCTTTGCAGCAGTTTCTGGAACACGTAGTTGCCGTAGCCATCGACAGCCAGCCTATCCAGCTTTCCCGTCATCATCTCCACGAGAAGGTCAATTTCATTTGGGGTAGCCATTGAAAGCAGTCTTTGCACCGTTCGGCTTCCAAAGTTTGTACTGCTGAGTTCCTCGATAATGCCGCTAATGTCCATAATCGAACGGACTTGATTGAGCTCTTCTGAGAGGTTCAGCAGATCGAAACGCTTGGCCATGAGCTCTTCAAACTTCTCCAACGGCAATTCTAGCCACATAAGTTTAACGAAGGTTTCGTTGGGTGCTTTGGAAGAGGCTTGCAGACAAACCGTGACAGCTTCCTGAGTTAATTTGGCCGTTACCTGCTCCAACAATTTCTGACATTCAGCTGCCACAGATATTATTGGTAGTGGTAGTAGATAGCTGGTGACTCCAGACGAAGTCAACCCAACTTACAATTAGCAGCCGGTGGAACTCATTGGTAGCAGCAGATCTTGTCCGCTTTGTGAAAGATCGATATGCACACGATCGCCAATCCGGTTGTAGCCGTTCAGCTCCACTGAATTTTTTTTGTCAACTCCTTGTAAGGTTTCCTTGGAAATCAGCTGAAATGTCAGCCGGAAATCACGGGGAACATGTTCCTAGCGTTCTTCGAGTTCCTAGTCCGAGGATTCCGTGGTTTCGAAGAGGCTCTCATTCGAACTTCTTGGCGATATTTTCGAGGCCGGAAAGAATTCTTGAAGGAACGATTCATCAACTGAATTAGAGGTGGATGTACCATAACTGAACGGCAACCATTTGGGCTTGGATCCAAATGATTTTGCTCCGACTATCCCACCTCTTTGGTTGAGATAGCCCATAGGCGTCGATGTTCTCGCTTCGGTGATTGAGTTCTTCTTTGTGAGTGGCATTTGAGCAGCTTCTGCGCAATCTTCAAGCATATTCATTGAAGTTTGGGATTATATTATTGTGGCTATGGCTCTCTCTCGCCCTTATAACTGGCTGGAAGATTGCAAACAAGTCCTCAAAGAAACTATTCTTTGGCTTAGCTGGAAGTAATGATGCTCCTGAAAGTTGGGATGAGTTGAATGCTTCGGTTTAACGTCGGTGATCGGGGCAGCCGGGTCTTTTTCTGACTTTTTGCTTTTTCATTTTTTTGAGAAATTGATACCCAAGCTTATTCGTGGGGTACGTCGGTGGGTAGCTCACCTGGCAACCCTTCGAAGTGCTTGGGTTGGCCTCAGTTGATTCTGTTCATAACGTGAATAATAAAGAAATCACGTTCAAATTGCTTCAGCTGCCTTCGTAAATCAATATCTTTGATCGCCTCTAGCACTATCCGACAAAGGACATGTTGCTTGACAGTCGCGCGTGTCCGCTTCTCCTCCAATTAACGAAAATAGCAGACCATGATTGAATGCATCTGTTGAACTCGATAAGCCAGCATAGTCTGGGACAACGAACCAGAGGGAAAGCAATCTAACCTCTGCCGCTTCTACGCACTGAAGAGCCAGCCGAAATAGCTACGATTTACAAATTCCTGTCAAACGTTGTGTGCATACTCTATCCACCACATAGCTATATATTGGAACAGAGCGTAAATGCAACTGCAATAAGCGAAAATACGCCCTATCGGTCCCGATTCTGACGATCCCTCAACCGGGAACTACTGGTAAAACTTTGCTGTGAATTCCAACGAAAGTTGTGGATGGGTGTACATCAGAGAGTTTTGGAAGGTGCCAGTTGAGGCACTGTATTCACAATGTGTAAGCATCAATAGTCCTTAATGTTGCGGAAGCCCTCCGGATCAGTGAGGGCTTCCCGAAGCTTCTGCCGATACTTGATGTGGCTGGCGAAGTTGCTTACTCGGCTGTTGAAGATGTATTGTAGGCTATACTTCCGGAGGAAGAGGCAACTGAGCATCCTGATCTCTCGGCTGAAGCGACTCTCCGTCCAAAGACTTCGCAGATCGGCAATGGTATTGATCCCTTTCTTTTTCTTCCGCAGTTCATCCATAAGGTCTTGGTAGCTGATACGGTGTTAATGTAGCAGCTTAGTAACCTTAGAACGGTTCCTTTCGATGAAGGTAATTATGGCTTTGCCGTAGTTCTTTGGAATGTTCTTGGTTTAGTTCTTGGTGAGTCGACAGCAGATGTCTCCACGGCAGTTCACCTCCGGAGACTCCTTACGAGAGATCTGGCTTGATCTTCGTCGAGTAGAAATGGGAGCCGGTGCAATCTATTATGGAGGCCGATCAGGTTGGGGTTATTAGATCTGTGATGCCTAGCTTACAACAATGGACTACCTGCTCGCTAACAGCCTGATTACTATGTCCATGGTGCTGTTAGAGTTACCCGAAGATTATTAGAGGGGGCTAAGGAAGATACTGTTACTGCGGACCGTACCGTTGTTCCCACAACTACTCATGTATTGAGGGTGCTGATCTACGAGAATCCCCCAGCATTTTATAGCTCCGGTTGAGCTCCCTTGAGGTTTCCAGAAGATTTCTTGCGGGTACGACAGCATCGATTGGATGGTCCTTCCTATCGGGCTTATCGGTGGAATGGAACAATGAACCGAAGCAACTGACTTCATCATCTGCCTCCAGAAGGTTCATTATTATTATTCAAGGGCTTGTGCCTTGCTGGCGTCATTATGACGACAGCCGACCAACCGCCAAGCATTCATGATTGCGCGTCAAGCTTAAACCCCAACGGTAAGAGCAGAGTGACGTGCCAACATGCTACCCACGCTAACACCAATGGGACCCATCAATATTCTACTCGTAACTACTCCTAATTTGCTCCGTGGTGCTGTTTGGTGGCAATTCCCACTATCCCACTAAGCATAGATTTAAAACCTTATCTTCCAGTCGGAGATTAGAGTTATATGCGACAATACTCAGCCTGTAACATCTATCCGCTTGCATCGGCAGGTCTTCATTAGTGCAAACCAACACCGCGCTTGCTACCAGCCATCGGAGATTCAGCCAGTCATCAACGCAAGCTTTCTTCTAAGTTCCTAAACGAATCACTGATGCGCAAGCTGCACGACAACCGGTTGCAGCAACCTTTACCACCGAGAAGGCCCCGCAACCAGCTATAATAAACAGTTGCATTCAACCTATTTCGCAGTCGCGCCTACAAGAAACGACCTAACCAGCATATCCAGGAGTACAACCGCAAGAAGACCAACTCTATTAGCATAGCCAAGGACGTCCCACAAAGCGATAGTCCCCAGAATGTTCATACAGTCAAACAGAAATACCTGCACGAGAGCGAACTGGTGCTACGGAAGGAAGGATCCCTCGAGCTACAGAGAGTAGAAGAGCGTTCGATATTGAACGAGTGCAGTCACAAGGAGTAGAATTAATAGCCGCTGCAGCTCGAACCAACAATACTCAGAACACCAATAAGAAAGCACATCAGCTTGAGAACAGAGGGTGACCAACCCTCGCCAAAGCACCAACCATTGCTTCGAATATGCAAACGAAAGTCCATCGGCGATAAGGAACACATACGATCACTAAACTTCATACGTTTCGTGAGGGAGTAACAGCAGAGCCAGAGCCCAGCAAAGCAACAATCACCGATAGTAGTTCAGCTGCCCACGCGAAAGTGCAATCCGATATATATCGACCGGGAATACTAAGAGGATTAATGTAGTCCATGGAAGACCCTCCCCGACGAAATTTGATGCACTATTTCAATTGTAATAACCAGCATGCAGATTCCACCATACGGTTCAACTCCAACCCAACAATAATGTAATCCTGAATGCGTTCGCACTAAACTATTGCAGGCAATAAACTTGCAGCACCATGGAAACGCAGCAATACCCAGATAAATCATGGGCTAGCAAGGCGCTATAACAGCTTCTTCGAATCGCTCAGTGATAGTCGCAAATTGCATCGGGAGTACCAACAGAAATGTTCTCCAGAAGTTCATTAGAGTCTTGCACATTCACGCATCGTCCTTGGCAAGCCTTAGCGTACTCGCACCCGAACCCTCTCTGAATCTATCAGCAATGAAAGCGATCATGCGCTACTTCCCAAACTCGCCTCCTGCAAGCGGCAGAAGTTTCTGTAAGTGATGGCTTATATTAGTCTGGCAATCAACCACAAACCCAAACCAAGCCTGCAGAATCCTCAAGGTCTGGATGTTCTAGGAGGCATCTAACAACCAAAGCTAAGGCAACGCCTCCGCCAGCCAGCCTTACACCGCCTGAAGTTCAACCAACTGTTGTAGAAGATCAACTTCGACCGGTAGCGGCAAAAGAGTCGGGAAAGTCTTTCCAACAACAACAGTTTCTACTATGAGAAGATCAAGGGCTACTTCGAAAGCAAGTACAACCCTTGACCTGCGTTCTTAATTATATATTCGTTACTTGAGATGACCAGCCAGAAGGTGCAGGTGGCAGTGCGCATGCGACCCCTGCTGAACGAGTTCTAGGATGAACCGGCATGGCTGGTGGATGAACGCAGCAATACTGTATCCTCGCTACCCCGCAAACAGCACATCAATGATTCCTTCACAAAGAAGCGGCATAGTTAGTCGTTCTGCAACCATGCCTTCAGCTTCGACTACGTATTTGCACACGAAACTACCACTGTTCAGATCTTCGAAAGATCCTGTGCTAGGCTTGTGGATGCCTTTATCAATGGCAGCAACAGCACAATATTTGTGTATGGGCAGACCACAAGCGGTAAGACCTTCACTATGCTGGGAGCAAGCAAACAGCGAGGGATCATCGGTTACTCCCTCCAGGAGATTTACAGTAGGATCAAGTTAGGGAGGAACGCTCAGCTGGCAGTCAGCTATCTTGAAATCTACAATGAACAGATTAACGATTTGTTGAGTCCTGGGGCAGTCAATCTCCGCCTTCAGGAAGAAAATCATGCAGTACAAGTGTTAGGTTTGACGCAACATCGTGCTGATGATCTTCGACAGGCTGAATCGCTGCTGGCAAGGGGCGAGGAGCAACGATGTTACAAGTAGAAGAGTATGCATGACCATTCGTCACGGTCACACACCGTCTTTCAAGTGGTACGATTGTAATTGATGTTAGAGAGTAGTCGATAGTTCCGGGAAGACACGTCACTGTCTTAACCTTGTGGATCTTGCCGGTAGTGAACGATTGCAGGATTAAGACAAAGGTTCAGAGGCCAATGAAGAGACAGCGTACATCAACAAAAGTCTGTTTGTACTGTCAAACGTCATCAGCAAGCTTGCTCGCCCTCGCCGAAAGTAACT
>Ga0075152_10003110_pt1 | contig 11696 bp, 21 predicted proteins | sample JI61114C2DNA_FD_70964 | JGI IMG/M metagenome (GOLD analysis project Ga0075152, IMG submission 70964) | Wastewater effluent complex algal communities from Wisconsin, to seasonally profile nutrient transformation and Carbon sequestration -... | ecosystem: Engineered > WWTP > Effluent > Algae...
TGTCAGTTTGACGTTATCGTTGGCTTCAAACTTGATCTTCCCCTTGAATTACGTCTCATCCTTGGTGTTGGCGAAGTCAGCGAGGTACGGATGCTGCAATGCCTCGACAGCAGTTAGCCGTCTGTTCGGGTTGAATTGAAGCAACTTCGAGATTAGATCCACCAGCTGGTCGTTGCCTGCACCAAACATTTCCTTGAGTTCTTTCACCTTAATGTGCTTGATCTGGTCGATCATATTCTTGGCCTGCTCGGATTTAAGTGAGGCGAGATCAGCGGTATTTGGACGACCTGTAATGGCAAGTATTCTCTCCAGTTGGTTTAGGATTGAAGTGCCTGGCAGAAGCGGTTTCTGTAGGTAAATCTCTGCAATGATACATCCTAAGCTCCACATATCTGCCTGCTGGTTGTAATCCTTCGATCCAAGCAATACTTATGGGGCTCTGTACCACCTCGTAGCGACGCCCTCTGTGAGCACTGGTCCCTCGTCTTTTTCAGCTTTGGCAACTGACCTAATGAGTCCGAAGTCGCATATCTTAGTCAGGCAGTCTGAGTTGAGTAGGAGATTGCTTGGTTTGAGATCTCGATGCACAAGCTCTGCCGAGTGCAGATATTTCAGGGCTACGAGCACCTGGTAGACAATGTAGCGCTTGTGCACATCCTGAAGCAGCCCCTCACAGATGACGTTATGCACGTCAGTCTCCATGTACTAAAAGAGTAAATAGATGTCGCGGTCATTCTCAGCCGCGATAGTTTCATGCAGTCCAATGATGCTGGGGTGGTGCAGCTGCTTCAAAACAGTGATCTAGCGGTAGGTGCGCTGTGCATCCGTTGAATGCTGAAAGGCATCAAAAATCTTTTTGAGAGCGTAGATCTTTGAGGTACGCAGATCCTTCACCTTCCAGACATGGCCATAGGCTCCACTTCCCAGCTTTTTCAGCACCTCGTACTTCTTGAGGATGTGTGGTTCGATCTTCTCCGGGTCCATAGCTGATTTCGTTGGTCTAACGACTATAAAGTTTATTAAAGTTAAGCATTGCAGCGCCATGTAAAGGTCAGACCTGCCTGCCTATGATCCAGAGGCTGTTGCGGTGCATCTCCAAGAACTTTTCCTCGATAACATGAAGGTCGATGCGACCAGCCTCGATACTATGAATTCTGGCCAAACAGCACACTGGACTGGTCAAAGCTTTTTGCGCCAGTACAAACTCATCGTCGTTCGGGTCGTCTAGCTTAGCAAAGGTATTACGCTTGGCGTGTAGAATTGTGATTGCTGATTTGACGATGTTCATTTCACTGAGGTCGAGGAGTACACAGTAAGGTGTCTCATCCTCAGCGACTTTAACTTCGTAGCACTTGATATCGCTGAGGTTGAGTTTCAGCTCTCGTTTGAAAATGGACTGGCCTGCGCTACCGCTGAAATACATGTCAACCTTGTTACTTTTCCCTCGATCGTCTCGGTTGCTTTCTAGCTTGGGGATGGAGCTGATCTCAACCCTATTCGTCTTGTCGTTGCGATACTCCTTGTTCAGGAATGCCAGCATGTTAACATCCTCCAGCACGAGAGCATGACTGACATCGAATTGGCGAATGACGTCCTGTACAATTTCCTTCTCGACTGACGCTTGTAGGTTTTTGAGGTTAGGGAGGTTAATGACTAAACCAGAACAGAATGGCGGGTACTCTTCAGGCAAACCTTTTTCCTTGTAGGTGGTTAGTTCTAAGTGAGACTGGAGAGGTACATCGGTTGAGCTTATCGAGGGTCGCTTTGGCTAGTACCTGCACCTGTTGCAGAAAGGTTTTACGATGGATTCGGTTGCTACCGTAAAAGTACACTATCTTCTTGGTGTAATCCATGAAGTTTTCCGGCATTCTCCATCGGATATGCGTAGCTGATAGGCTGCCATCGATGAAGGCTAAGTTCTCAGGATCAAGGTCTACGAAGATTGGCTCCATGTTCAGCTTGGCGGCATAATTGACCACCAGCCGACAGATATCGAGGCGTTCGAACTTGTTTTCCCCTATGATCAGTATCCTTGGGCCCAAGACTGAGTTCTCTAATGCAAGCCTCCTTAGCTTGGTAAGTTTGTAGTGCAGGTCCAGGTAAAAGTACATTGGGTTCTATCGATTGCCATCATGTAGACGTGTTACGTCCATACCAGGATCAGAGGTCAGCTCAGTCTCCGATTCGCACTCAAACTAACAACCATCCCAAGTGTAGATGTGGAGGTTGCTTCCAGGTTGCAAAACGATGGATTGCAGAGGCATGATTTCAGCGCCGAGAGACTCTGCAGTTCCCTTGATAAGCTTCAAGGAAAGTGGATGCTTCTCTTCGCTGTCCCATTGCATACAGTAAGTATGGAACTGCTCGATCGCGACCTTTACAGGCTTTCCTTGTTGGGGAGGTTGGGTTTGAGGCTGCATTAAAAGTAGTATTCAACTACGAAAACAGTATCACTTCCAAGTCAAGCATCCTCTTGGACTATCCGGGAAAATGAGTAACTCTTAATATGACCCTTGCCGCCGAATGTTGCTGTAGGTGCTGGCTTGCAACTTGAGGAGGCAAATCGAGATGTCTCCGGTTTGAGAGTTTGCAGTTACTCCAGTAAGCCGTCGACGAAGCGCAGAAGCCTTGCTTTTCGATGATAAATGGCCTGAAGTGCATTGCTGAGCAAACGAACAGATCCTTTTTTGACTGTCAGGTCGAGTCTATGCTGCTTATCATTGAGAAATTGAGATATCTTGCGTATATCCTGTTCGGTGTGCAGGTTCTGCTGCAGCCGAAGCCTATGCAGAAACTGTCGGTATGCGTAAATTGCGATGTGCCTAGTCAATCGGGAAAGGGTTGATTGCAAAACGGGCAGTTGAATACTTGCTATCTCATGGAAAGGTTGGCGAGTATGAATATTGCGAACCATTAATAACAGTCTTTTTAGTTTCCTCGCCCTGCGCTCTTTGGATGACTAGTTACCCTCAACACATAATTTTATTGACAAGTAAGCATGCCGCACCACCAGTTGTGTCAATGTTTTGGTTGCTTTAGCTGTACTGCGTGCCTGCATTTGGTACTTCTCGACGATACCCATGAACGATTCCCTTGAAATATCTTCCTGCGTATCCATTCGACGACTGGAACCCCTTCTCCGGCTGCCACTGCCACACATTGAGGTCTCAAGATAGAAATGACTATCGTTGTGAGTTTACTCCTCCCGTTGAGAGCTATTCCTCATTTCGTTGATGGTCTGCCTTGAATTCTCCTTGTTGTGCAGCACTTGACTGTCCCCATACAGCAACATACTACACACCGACTGTTGTTAGTCGCCAGCACTGGTGCTCATTCGATTTGCGCTAATTAGCACCTTCTTCTTGGGCATCTTAATCGCTCGTATTGGTGTATCCGCTGCCACAATGCTAGTCACCCTGGACTGCTCGTCAGTTTGTATTTGCTTGGGGTTGAACGTTAGCAGTTTGCTGCACCGTTCAATATTGTACTTAAGCATTCAAATTTTACAAACTCAAATTCAACGGATTGCTTCAAGTTCAAGGGTGCCAGTTAAGGTCCACGCCAGTATTGCACATTGTGGTGGTGCCCTGGTATTGCTTGGCGTAGGGCTTAGTCCAGCCACCGAATGTACTGAAATCGCTGAAGGCTTGCACGCTGTCATAGTGGGCATACCACAATGGCAAGTTCTTGAAGTTTTGGCAGGCACTTGTCGAACCCATAATGGATTGCCACATATGGGCGCTTGCATAGATGCCTACTTTCTTTCCTCTTTGTTCTAAGTGTGTAACCAGCTGATCAATAAAATTACAGTTGTCTGCTGCAGTGGAAGAAGTCCATGAACAGCCGGGGCTAGTGTTGGTCTCCACATCAATCCAAATGGTTCCGTAGGTGGCAGCGGAGAGGTAGTCAACTGCCTCATTGGCTTGGTCAATAGGTGACTTTCCTCTGCACGGGAACAGGTAGACATCGGTTACTTTAATGCCAGCATCTTGGGCAGCTTTGAGTACTGCCTTGACGTTAGGATCAGGAGAGGCAAAGGATCGATACCCTCGCATGACGACAAACGAGATGTTGTGGGTGCTCATCATACACTTGAAGTTTTCCACAGTGGTTAGCGTGGAAAGATCCACTCCGTTGACTGCGAAACACTGCCAGATCAGCAGGGTGGCGGCAAGGGCAATATAGAGATTTTTCATGATTAAAATGTAAGCACTGAATGGTCACGAGCCACTCGAAGTTGACTGGATCTGAGACAGCTCCAGCTCCTCATGGATTGCGGTGTCTGGCTCATTGTGCTTCCGGTTGTATGTGGTCTCCAGGCACTCGTTCAGTGCAGTGCTACGGAAGGATCGAGCAAAGACCTAACTTTGAAGATTGCCAACGAGTTCGTTCACTAGCATTGCCGACCGACCCCGATGGTTCATCTGCAACTCCTCAATCTTCAGTTGGATATCACTGACATCCCGCGACAGCTGTTTTTCAATCTGCTGGATAAACGGATAGATTTAGACTGTTACCTTCTCAACGTTATTGATGAAGTCAATCATTTTGAGTGCTTCGTTGAGGATGTTTATGCCTGGAATTAAGAAGAGTTGCTGCTCGCTGACCAATTCGCTTTTCCGACCAATCAGCAAACAGTACATCTAGTGACAGCTAGCGAGTCTCCTTACGTAAGATGCGTAAGGGGTTGCCAAATTCTTCAGAATGAACTGGTCAAATCGCAGGTGAGATTGAGCCTATAATTTCTGAGGGTTGAGAAGATGCTAATCGTCAATCCAAATTCCATCTGCCAGCAAACTGTGAGCGAAGTGGGTATATCGTAGCCAGCAGAAAACGTCTCTGGTGTACACAGCTGTCTCGTAGAAGTTAGCAAGTTCCTGTGGATTATTCCTGACAAGTTCCGTGAGCTCCACCAACGAATCCACAGTCAGGCATTCATACGAAGTTTCGTATGGGCCGTAAGCATCATCAGGGAGGCAGTACAGCTTGGCTGTTGTCTGGTTCATACCGCAATTATGTTATTATAGTCGTTAGGAATGGGAACGCGGTCGAATGTATACCTCCTAACTGATTAGTTAGCAGATTGCGACATAGTTCTACCGATAAAATTATATGGACCAGTCTTCAGCCGATGCCGAGCTGCACGACTGCCACACCTGCAAGACGCTTCAGGAACGGCAACAGGCTGATAACCACCGGAAACGGTTGGAGGAGCTTACCCATGAACTTACGGTGAAGGAGACGCAGATCCAACACTACATTAGAAAGGAACTTAAGAACCGTAGTCAGCAAGAATCGCTGCATGCCAAGAATGCGAAGCTCTCCTCAGCATACGACCAGCTTTGCAAGGAATATGAATCGCTGTTGGAAGTGCTGAAGAGTGTGGAAACGGAAAATGCTGAGCTGAAAGAACAGCTGATTGGAATGCAAAGGAAGGACACTAGGCAACGGGAAATTCACCAGTAAGAAGAGATGCTGAGGATTAAGAAGCCATCCAGAGAGGTACCAGATGAACATCACCTGGAGTTGCTGCAGGCCAATCTCAAATAGCTGACAAATCGAAACAGAGAATTAGTGGAGCAGCTGCACCTTTCAGAAGAGAAGATCCAAGTGTTGCGCAGCGACATGAAGGATTTACTGATTCGAAAGGCTGAGGGAGACCGTGTTAATGAACGAGCAAGCAAATTCACTTTAGCAGTTCAGAAGGCACTGCAGAATCTGAACATTCTGGAGCCGGAGGAACACTTGGACGTCAAGCGAAACTGGCGGTTGCTCAAAGATCTCATGAAGCGAGCCAGCATTGGCTATGCAATCGGTGCTTTCAATCATAGTCTCGATTGCAGCAAGGAATCGCCATACGCCAGTCGATCAGTGGGTAGGATAACCCGCTACCGAAGTAACTGATATACAGTGATTGTTGCTACAATCAAATCCTCTCCTGGGTCACGTGTTTGGTTTCCTGAAGTTCCTGGGAGTCCATGCCACTTGTCATTCCCTCCGGTGAGATCGGTAAGGGCACAGCGTTATTCTAGTCGGACATACGAATCGGTAGTGTTTAAGGAGATGGTTTGTGGGGTTTGCACTTTTCGGAGACGAAGTCGAATACAGCAGCCATGAATACTACGACGACTCCAAGCCACTGCATACCGTCGATCGCATGACTGAACCAGAATATGCTGATGACAACTGAGAATATCTTTCGAATGGTGATTACAAAGGGTGCGATGTGCTGCTTGAACTTCTGGATGATGTAATAAACGAACATCTGTACAAAGAAGTTCATGCAGCTGATTCCCAAGATGTCGTAGAGCACGGTGGGATGCTCCCATACGAACTCCGAAATGTGCCAGAAATCCAGCGTAACCAAGCTGTAGCAGACTGAGAACACGAAGACCCACTTATTGATTTGGAACATTAGGTCGACCGGTCTAGGCTTGTACAGCGACTTCATCTCAGCTTGGAAATCGGGAAGAAGTCCATCAGCGATGAGTGAAACCAACAACAGAATTAGGCCAACAAGGCTGGTTCCCTTCTCGCCTTGATCCTCAAGTGAGTAGTAGTTGAAAAGGAAGATCCCCACACTGACCAGTCCTCCGACTATCAGTTTGTTTGTACCAAGCTTCAGTTTTTCGTCTCGAACCCTCGAGAAGCATACTCCCACGATAATTGCCGAGAGGATGCTGCAGCTCTTGAACATAATGACCACCGGATAACTCGTGAACAGGATTGCTATGTTGTAAGTAAGGGTTCCAACCATGACCATGGCAGCTGTGTACATTAGATTCTTTCGGGGTAGCTCGACAACCTCCCCAGTTTTCTTGGCCCACAGCGATCCCACCAGCCAACCAGTAAGGTAGGGGAAGATAAGCAGTACGATGGGGTACTTGAAATCATCCATCTCTCCAGTAAAGCGCGATTCGTAAGGCTTTTTCAAACTACATGAGCAAAGACTTACAGCTTTTCGTGGAGGATGCTGGAGATGAACGCGAAGAAGTACACTCCGAACGTCCCGTAGAAGAACTGGAAGATGGTGTTGTCGAAGATGGACATTCACGCGCCGCTTTGCTTAATAATATAGTTGAAGCTGATCTTCGTCAACGAGCAGAAATCACTTTGGAGACGAGGTGAAGGAGGTGATTTGTTTGTTGTTCAGCCAGGCTTGATACCACACGACGACATCGTATCTGGTGGTAGCTGTCTCGTAGCTAATGTAGTAGTTCATACCTGAAACTACTTGGGTCGACAACTTGGTCACTGTGGCTCCTACGAGCTCGGGATGCTGGGAAAGCACGAATGAGTTGATCAAAGCGAAGTCTGGAACTTTTGTCGTATCAACTTGGGGAGTTATTCCACCTCGGATTGAGCCAGTTCCAGTGCGAGTATCCTTTGTGCATAGTCCTTTGGGTGGTGCCTTGTGGTATCCTGTATTGCACTTCTTGCATTGGGTAGACAGGTCAGCGTTGGGATCTGGGCAATTCGTACAAGTCCATGGAACGAATCCACGACATTCACAATACGGGGGACAAGTGGGGTTAGATGATACCTTGGGCACGCACTTTCCCACGCTGTTCGTTACGTAGCCACTCAAGCAGTTCTTACACTGGGTTGAGACGTCTTTATTGGGATCATTGCATTTCGTGCAGACCCCTGGGACGAATCCAGTACACTGACAAACGAGAGGGCAAGGTCCAAAAGGTCCGGCAGTGGTAGCAGCTGCAGCCAATCCCAGCGCAACGATCAGTAGCCAAATTCTTGTGTTCATTGTATATAATATTGTGGAAAAAGCGCTGCATATAAATAGGCTGGGAACTCTTCCATCCAGTAACCATTAATTTTGATGAGGAACTAATCGAGCTGAGTTACCAACTGCCATAGCTTAATGCCCGGGTCGAAGGATATTTGGAACGGCTAAAGGGCTTATTAGAAGTATTTGTTAATGGTATGCATAATTGACCGAAGAAAGATTTTAAGGAAACCAAACAATACAATCGAATCATTTGGGTGACGAGGTAAACGTGGTAATTTGGATGAAGTTCTCCCAAGTCTTCTGCCAGACTACGACATCATACTTGGTCGTGGCAGTTTCGTACGTGATGTAGTAGTTGGTTCCAGCGACAATCTGGGTGGAGACCTTGGTGACTTTTGCACCAACGAGTTCGGGATGCTGTGACAGTACATAAGTGTTAACCACGTCGAAGCCTGGTGTCGATTAAGGACCGGCTTGAGGGTTTATTCCGCCTGGTGGAACGATCCTACCAGGGCCACCAGTTGAAGGTGATGGTGTCGTAGGAGTAGGATCGAGGTAGCACGTTCCTTGAGGTCTCATTCTATAGCCAGGTTTGCAGGTAGTGCACTTGGTCTCAAGTACTGCGAGCATACTATCAATACACCCATCACACCCACCGGGATTAACACAGGTGCATCCTTTGGAGCAGATTGACCGGCAATCAGAGTAGCCGCTGTAACTATCATAGTGGTAAGTATAGTCGGGGAGACATTTACGGCATTTCGTCAATGGATCAAAGCCTGTTTTGAGGCAACCCACACATCCTGCTGGGTTCTTTCCACTACAGTTACAGCCTTAAGGACATGGACTGAGGCTAACACACTGCTTGGTCTTGCGATTGAGAGCATACCCATCGATGCATTGAGTGCACTTTGATTACAGAGTCTTCTTTTGGTCTGGGCAACGGGTACAACTCCATGGAACAAAACCGTTACAAACACAGTAGCTCGGACAGGTCCTTGATTGAGGGTTGCTGTCAACACAGTCTCCGTTGAAATTGTGAACGAAACCAGTCTTGCACTCAGAGCAATTTGTGGAGAGGTTAGCATTGACATCTTTACAGGAAGTACATGTCCATGGGACGAATCCTCTGCACTCACAGGCTGATGGACAGATTGGTTTGGTAGGTGGCGTCTGGGCGACGCAAGTACCTTCGCCATTCATACCGTAACCTTCCATGCAGGTCTTGCATTGGGTTGCCACATCCCCGTGAGCATCTTTGCATTTAGTGCATCCTCCAGGTACGATTCCCGTGCATAGACAGTTCATTGGACACGGTCCGAAGGGTCCTGCTGCAATCGCGAGCGATAACAAGCAGGCTATCAGCAACAGCGAAGTTCTGTTCATAGAAATTAATGTATCGAAGTGGTATGCAGCTGAGCTTATATAGCAAGAATTCCGTTCAGTAATTATGGGTCCGCAGATTGGAGTTAACAACGCTATACAAATTACAGGAGCAGCTGTTTTTTGAACGAAAACTGGTTGCATAAAGGTGGGCTCTTAAAAGTCATCTTCCAACTGCGTGGACTTCTTGGGCGATTAAAGAAAGCCTGGAAGGTCCTCACAGAAGGTGAATAATATCATTTGACACCCACCAATATCTTCTGTGAAGTTTTGTTTGAATACGAGATGCAGTTTGGTAACTGGGTAACGAACTCACGGTTCAGCTCATACTTCCTAATCTAAACGCTCGCGTTGGCTTTGTTTGGGGCGATTGGGGTTTACAACTGAATCGGTAGGCTAAGCAGTTTGGGAAGATCGTTGATGCTCAGGTACGGTCTCTGGTTCGAAATTCAATGGAAAATCGATGATTGTTAGCGATTCTGTTTGCCTATGCAATATCATCGTCAAATTGTATAACATTGGCCAATCAAACAGCCTTAACTTCCTCCCACGAAATGCCCAAATCCAGGTGGTGACAGCTAACCCAACCAAAACATTAGCAGATCTACACACAATTTCCACTGAAAGTATGGCTACCCTCCTCAAACTCTTACGAAGGAAGTTGCCAAGCTGGTGGCATCTGGATGCCCACTCCCCATTCAATTCAGGACCATCAGCAATATCTTCTGACCCATTATGGAAAGGAATAACCTATATTTCGATCGGCATATTTCGAAACCCGACCGCACTGCAATTTCGGCTAGGCAATGAGCTACCCTAGCATATTTCAAGGGACCATTACAACGGTGACATCAGTTCGATATTTCCAGAACATTCTAGACTGCTAAGCAGTATAAAACGAACTCTCTTCGTGCCTTTTTTAAAAATCTCAAACCAAATGTCATCTCAACAACAGCAGTTGCAGCAAGGTGCCGTGGGTATCGACATGGGCAGTTGGCGATCGGTCATCGCTGTTGCCAAGCGAGGTGGTGTGGAAGTTATCACCAACGAAGCCAACTTCCGTGAGACTCCTTCTGTGGTCGGCTATGGGCCCAACGAACGCTTCATCGGTGAAGGCGGCAACGTTAAGGTACCGTTGAATGTTAACTCAGATGAAAACAAACTTCAGGGACACAGTTAGCTACCCCACGAGGTTCCTGGGACTCCATAACGAATACCCACATCTCGGTCAGTAGACGAAGTTTGTGCCAGCTCGCACAGTCAAGGGCGATCACGGTAAGCTTCACTTCCAGGTGAGCTATCAAGGCACCAGCGAAACCTTTGTGGCTGAGCAGGTGGTGGGAGCTTTCATTAACAAGTTGCGCAACATCATCCAGATCAATAAGCTAGCCGACAACGAAGCTGTCCTATCAGTGCCAAGCTACTATACCCAGATCGAGAGGAAGGCTCTGTTGGATGCAGCCAAAATTGCCCAGCTTCAGGTAACTCGGCTGCTGAACGAGAGTACGGCAGTGGCACTCGACTACGGCATCTTCCGCAAGAACGATCTTGACCCGAAGGTACCAAAGAACGTGCTGTTCATCGACTTCGGTCACTCCAAGCTGAGCACGTTTGCATATAGCTTCACCAAAGAGAAGATGACGGAACTGGCACAACACCATGAAAGGAATCTCGGTTGCCGCGACATCGACTACTTGCTACTGCAGTTCTATAAGAATGTGTTCGAAAAGTCATCGGGAGGACTAGATATCTTCTAGAGTCGCAAGGCAGTAGTGAAGCTTGTTGAAACAATCGAGAGGCAGCGCAAGATTCTGTCCGCTAACTCGGAGTACGCAATGAACTTAGAATACCTCATGGAGGAAAACGACTTGATGTACAACATGAAGCGAGAGGAGTTCTAGAAACTCGCGGAACCCGTGTTTGTAAACATTGGTCATGCTTTGGAAAAGATCAAGGCCGAACTCGATGAAAAGAAGATTGTGCTGCACGGGATCGAGATGGTTGGTGGTGGCACCCGCATTCCAGCTTTCCAGAAGATCGTTGAGAAGGTGTTCAAGGTGGAACCTGTGAGAACTCTTAACTCCAGTGAGTCCATCGCCAAGGGGTGTGCACTCATGGCTGCCATGAAGAGCCCTCTGTTCAAGGTTGCCGAATACGGGCTTGAAGAACTCAATTTGTACCCTGTCAAGCTGCATTGGAACTTCCTGCAGCCAGGAACCCAACCACTCGCTAACAACGAGAAGGCATACCTCGAGAAGCAGACTAATCTGGTATTCCCAGCTGGTTGCTCGCTTCCCGTCACCAAGACTGTGAAGTTTGCGAAAAGGGAAGGCATTGAACTATTGCTTACCTACGATCCAGTTGTTTAGGGCTTCAGCAAGTATATTGCCTACTTCAAAACTCCACCTCAAAATCCCAAGGAGACTGAATTTAATGTGGTCTTCAGGATTAAGTACAACGAGAACGGTATCATTACTCTCGAAGAGTGCTTCCTGCAGGAGGAGTATATTGAAGAGACCAAGGTCCCCAAGGCCAAGGCCACCACTGATAAGAAAGAAGAGAAGAA
>Ga0075152_10003112_pt1 | contig 11690 bp, 9 predicted proteins | sample JI61114C2DNA_FD_70964 | JGI IMG/M metagenome (GOLD analysis project Ga0075152, IMG submission 70964) | Wastewater effluent complex algal communities from Wisconsin, to seasonally profile nutrient transformation and Carbon sequestration -... | ecosystem: Engineered > WWTP > Effluent > Algae...
TCCCTGTCAGGATGTCGTGAATCCACAGGGCGAGCGGGATCTGCGCCCGGCGCACCACTGAGGCGAAGATCGCGTGTGCCCAGGCGGCCGGGATCAGGACGACATCCGGGCGGAGCTCGTCGAGCAGTGCGGCCAGGCGCCGCCTCGCGAGCAGCGCCAGGTCCGGGCGGCGGAGCCTGACCTCGCCGAGGATGACGGGCGGTACGCCGAGCGCACGGAGATTGGCGGCGAACGTCCCGTCGAACGCCAGCGCAAATGTCGGCTGCAGCGCCGGACACAGGCGCCCGGCCTGTGCCAGGGTTTCGAGCGTGCGCTCGAGACCGCCCCACATGTTGCCGGCGTGGACGACGAGGACGCGCATCAGGCGGCCCTGGCGCGATCGACGCGCGCGTACAGGTCCAGCATCTGAGCCGTCAGGCGGCTCGGGTGAAACTGTTCGATGGCGGCCGGGTGCGCGGCGCGGCCGAGTGCGCCCCTGAGCTCCGCGTCGTCGACGAGCTGCGTCACCGCCGCCGTCAGCTGCTCGACGTTGCCGCTGCTGTAGGTCAGACCGGTGGCACCGGGCTTCACGAGTTCGGCGACGCCGCCCTTGTCGCTGATGACCACGGCGCGGCCAGTCGCCATCGCCTCGGCGATCACCAGGCCGAACGGCTCCGCCGACGTGCTCGCGTGGACCACGATGTCGAGGCTGCGCAGGGCAGCTGCGGAGTCGTGCACGAAACCGGTGAGTCCGACCGTGCCGGTCAGGCGGCGTGCGGCCACCGCCGCGCGCAGTTCCTCGAGCGACACCTGGCTGGCGTGTGTCTCGTAGAGCGGGCCGCCCACGATGTATCCGCGAACGGGCGTTCTCGTCGAGAGCGCACGCATCATGTCGAGAAAGAGCAGGTGTCCCTTCCACCGCGCGAACGTCGCCACGAGCCCGACGCGCACCGTCCCTGGCGGCGCCGGCTCGAGACCGGCCAGCGCGTCGAGGTCCAGCGTGGCGCCCTGGGGCGTGAAGCGGTCGAGATCCACCGAGTTCCAGATCGTCTGCACGAAGACCGAGGGACCGACCTGCTCGCGCACGTCGGTGGCCACGCTCTCCGACACGGCCACGACGGCGTCGCAGCGCGTCTTCAGCGACTTGATCAGCCGGTTGGTCACCGGACGAAGGCTCGGATAGTCGTGGAAGTGCCAGATCAGGCGCGAGCCTGCCGGGCGCGCGAGCGACCCGAGCAGGTGCATCTTGATGCCGTTCGAGTGGATGACATCGGGCTGGAAGCGGCTCACGGTGCGACGGAGATCCTGCAGGTAGCGCAGGGTTGCGAAGCTGCCGCCGACGGCATGTCTCGCGAACTTTGCCCAGGCGGCCGGTGTGCCGAGGCTGGCATCCCCCAGCCGCGCGAAGTCGCGCGGGAAGGGCATCACCCAGGTCTCCACCCCGAGCCGCCGCGCATCGGCCGCGAGCGGACCGTCGTTGGCCGAGATCAGGCCGACGGTCCAGTCGGGGCGCGCGGTCCGCATCATGGAGAGGAGATCGAGCAGGACGCGCTCGGCTCCTCCCATGGCGGCCGTCGGCGTGAGGTACAGCAGGCGCACGGCCACTCCTACTGCTGCTTCACGTAGTAGCGGGCGTATTCCTTCTTGTAGTACGACGCGTAGTAGTGCGAGTGACGGTGCACGTCCGCACGGTTCAGGACCGAGCCGATGACCGTGGCATTCGTGGCCTCGAGCTGCTCGACCGCGTTGCGCGCAGCGTTGCGGCTCGTCTGGTCCGCGCCGACGACGAACACCACGCCGGTCGCCTTGTTGGCGACCACCATGCTGTCGGCTACGACCAGAACCGGCGGCGTATCGAGCACGACCCAGTCGAAGTGCTCCTCGAGCGCGTTCAGGAAGTCGACGAAGCGCGGCGAACTGAGCAGCTCGGCCGGGTTCGGCGGAATGTGACCGGCGGACATGAGCCACAGGCTCGGCACGTTCGACTTCTGGATGACCTCGCTCGCCTTCGAGTTGCCGGTGAGCAGGTTCGACAGGCCCGGCTCCTCGGGAATGTCGAAGATCTCGTGCACGCGCGGCCGGCGCATGTCGGCGTCCACCAGCAGGACCCGCAGGCCGGTCTGCGCCAGCGCGACCGCGATGTTCGCGGAGCAGATGCTCTTGCCTTCACCGGGGCCGGCGCTGGTGACGACCAGGGTGCGCAGGCCGTCATCCGCTGACGAGAAGAGGACGTTCGTGCGGACGGTCTTGAAGGCCTCCGCGAAGCTCGCATTGCCGACGTCGGTCAGCAGCGGGTTGACAGCCTCCTTCCCGCGCTGCACGGCCGGGATCATGCCGAGGAACGGCACGCCCAGGTACGTCTTGAGGTCCTGCGGCGTCTTCAGGCGGCTGTCCAGGTAATCGATCAGGAAGACGAGGCCGAGGGCGAGCGTCAGGCCGGACACGAGCGACAGCGTGACCGAGCGGCGGAGGTTCGGCGAGATCGGACCGCCCGGCACCTGCGCCTCGTCGACGACCCGGATGTTGGTGGCCTTGCGCTCGGCCGAAATGCCGGTTTCCTTCGTGCGCTGCATCAGCGACTCGTAGACCTGCTTGTTGCTCTCCACCTCGCGCTGCAGCACCCCGTACTCGATGCCGGTCCGGTTCAGGCTCAGGGCTTCCGACTTCTGCTGGTTCAAGGCGCTCTGGAGGCTCTCTTCTTCGCTGCGCGCCGCCTGGTACTCGTTGCGCACCGACTCGACCACCTTGCTCAGCTCGATCTTCAGCTTCGCGTCGGCGGCCTCGACCGAGGCCCGAATCTTGATCATCTCGGCGTGGCGCTCGCCGTACCGTTCGGCGAGCTGCGCCTGCTGACGCTGCAGGTCAGCCAGGTCGCTGCGCAGCTTCTGGACGTAGTCGTTCGCGAGCACGGCCGGGAAGGTGTCGAGCTTGCCGGACGACTCGGCGGTCTTGAGCTGGTTGTAGAGCGCTTCCTTGTTGATCCGTTCGGTCTTCGCCTTGGTCAGCGCGCCGTTCAGGTCGGTCAGGCGCTGCACGACGATGTTCGACGCGCTGTCGGCGACCGACACGGCGCCGTTCTGCTCGCGATACGCCTGCAGGGCCGCTTCGCTCGCTTCCAGCGCTTTCCGCTGTTCGGTCAACTGGCTGGACAGCCACTCGGCGGCGTCCTTCGACTCGCTGAAGCGGAACTCCATGCTCTGCGCGATGTACGCCTTGGCGAGCGCATTCGCGGCCTGGGCCGCGAACACCGGGTCGCTCGACGTGTAGAGGATGTCGACGAGACGGCTGTTGCGGACAGGCTCGATGCCGACGCCGGACGCGAACCCGTCGATCTTCGCCGCCTGCATCTCCGTTTCGTCCGCTTCGCGCTGGCTCGCCTGTGCCGCCTGCGTCGGTGCGGGCGCCGCTTCCTCGAAGCCAGCCACTGACTTCACCGCGTGGTAGGCCTTGGACGCGCCGAGCCGTGCCAGGGAGATCGGGTCGAGCGGCATCTTCGGCGGCGGCGTGTTGCCGAGCGGCTTGTCCCAGAGCTGCATCAGGTCCACGGCCTTCTTGGCGAGGCGCCGGCTCTGGAGGATGCGGTACTCCGTCTGGTAGAAGACGTCGTTGTACCAGCCGTCCTGCGACTGGAACATCTGGTCGAGCGTCGCCACGGTCGGCGAGTCCTTCTCGATCATCAGCTGCGTGCGGGCCTGGTAGATCGGCGTTTCCCGCAGGGCGCTCGTCGTACCCATGACGAGGACGAGCAGGAACACAGGGATCGCCAGCCAGCGGCGCTTGTAGACCGTGCGGACGTAGTCCATCACGTGCCGTTCTTCGGCCGTGTGATGTCCGACAGCGGCCGCTGGTGAGGTCTTGCGATATGGAGTGGTCATAACCGTTCCTAGAAGAACCGCTCGCGGACGATGATCGTGTCGCCCGGTTTCACGACGTCGGTCAGCTTGGCGCTGACCTCCACTTTCTTGCCGTTCTCGGTGCGCTGAATCCGGATGCGGTTGTCCGAGCCGCGATCCGTGAGGCCGCCCGCCAGAGACAGCACCTGCAGTACCGTCGCGCCGGGGTCCACCGCGTAGGCGCCGGGCGACTTGACCTGGCCGGCCACGAAGACCGACTGCGCCTTCACGATGTTCAGCGTGTCGCCATCCTGCAGCGCGACGTTCAGCGCCATGTTGCCGGACTGCAACTCGAGGAGGTCGATCTTGATGATCTCGGACGGGTCGTCACCCGGCTTCGGGTTGCGCTTCGGACGGACGATCGTCGCCTCGCGTCCGGCGGTCGGCGTCGTCGAGCCGGCGCGGGCGAGCGCGGCAAGCAGCGTGGTCTCGCCGTTCAGCTGGTACTCACCCGGAGACCGCACCTCGCCCATGATGAGGATCCGCTGGCTGCGGTAGTTCTCGATGGCCACCGCGACCTGCGGGTTCCTCAGATAGCCGTCAGCCAGCCGGGTCTTGAGTTCCTGCTCGAGGTTGCGCAGCGTCAGGCCGCCGGCCTTCACGCGACCGATCTGCGGGAAGGTGAAGGTGCCGTCCTGCTCCACGGTGTACTTGCCCGAGAGTTCGGCTTCGCCGAAGACCGTCACGGTCAGGACGTCCTGCGCTCCGACGATGTAGTCGGTCTGCGCGAGCAGTGAACCGGCGGCGCCGGCGATGAGGGCGAGTGCGAGGAGCAGTGTCTTCATTGAGGCAACCCATAGCTGATCGACGCGCCGAGGCGGAGCCCCCGGTAGTCGCGTGTCTGGTCCAGGTCGACGGTGCGCTTGTAGTAGTTCGCATCGACGCCGAGGCGGACCGTCCTGCCGAGGCGGTAGCCCAGGCCTCCGCCGGCAATCCACGAGTGGTCGACTCGGTCCGTGGTCGCGGCCGACGTCGTCACCGTCCGGTACGCGAGTGTCTGTCTGGAGCCACGGGCCACGATGTCCCAGCTGCTGGTGACCCGCTCGGTGATCTCGAGGCCTGCATCCGTCAGGGCGTAGTACGGCTGCGATTCCTCGTAGGAGTAGTTGAGGTCCCTGATGACGTTGAGGCCGATCCGCGTCGCCGCGAGGGAGTAGCTGGCCCGCACCTGCGCGATCATGCCGGTGTAGTCGGGAACGCTGTCGCTCAGCGTCGTGAAGCGCCGCACGCCGACGAATACTTCGCCGGAGATGAGCGCCTGGGGACGAAGCTCGAAGCCGGGCATCACGCTGTAGCTGTCGGTGTTGCGGATGGTGGCGACGGTGAACCGGTCCTGCATCGCCTGGGCGCGGACGACGAGGGTGGTCAGCGGTGTCAGCGTGACCCGGGCCTGCGCCTCCTCGCTGTCGCTGCGCCGGTTCAGGCGGTCGCCGAGGTTGACGCCGAGGAACTGCTCGGTTTCGTCGTACTTCAGCCAGTTGCGCCTGCCCGACAGGACCAGCGTCGTCTTCGAGGAGAGCCGGACGTCGGTTCCGAAGCCGACGGCGCGATCGTCGCGGCGCGCGCGCGAATCGATCTCGAACCCGGGACGCTCCTTGGTGTTCGAGCGGGACCCCAGCACGAACGGGACGAGGCGGGCAGTCGGGAACCGCCAGGTGCCGTCGAGATTCGTGTTCCAGGAGCGCTGGTTGTCGTACTTCTGGAAGTAGAGGTACTGCCCCTTGGCGTTGCCGGACAGACGCGAACGGCCGGCCCGCAGCACGACGAAGGCGGCCGGGCCGATTGCGGCGGTCGTGTCCTTCTTGGGGTCGGTCGCTTCGTTGAACACGTTGCCGTCGGTGCCAAGGTTCGACACGGCGATCGACGGAGTGATACCGAAGGGGCCGAACCGGAAGCGCGTGGCTTCGAACGGGTCGGCCGGTTGCTGCGCCTGAACGGCGGAGACGGCGCCGCCAAGGCACACGAGTGCCAGCGCGATTACGCGCAGACGGGAACGCATAGAGACCAGCTGTTGAGTGGGAGTGTGTACGAGCGACTACGCGCCCGCGGATGACGTTCCGCAGGCGCGCAGGAGGGGGAAGCCGAGTATCTGGTGGGGCTGAGGGCTAACGGGACGGGCTGGCGTCGCCAGCCGCAATACCGGCTGCGATGCCCGCGGCGGCCGCGGCACCGACGAGCCACCAGGCCACGGGCACCTTGCCGCAGTCGATGAACACGTCGCTCTTGATGGCCTGCTTCGAGAGGTCGAACGGACCCTCGGTGCAGACCACTTCGCCCTTCTTGTTGACCAGTTCGACCAGATAGCTCTTCGTGCTGAGGTCCGCCAGCGAGAACGCGCCCTGGTTGTCCAGTGCCACGCTCTTGACGTACTGCCCCTTCGGGGCGTTCACGTCGCGCGCGCCGACCGTGTAGTCGGTGTAGGGCTTCTTGGCTTCGTCCTTGGCTGTTCCGGCCAGCGACGTGCTCTGCTGCGCGAACAGTGCGGTCGGCACCGCTGAACCTGCCAGGGTAAACGCCAGCGCGATTGCTACGATCCGTTCCTTCTTCATTGTCAGTCGAACCCTTCTGCCGCGTTGTGTGCCGGCTTAGCGGAATAGGCTCTGGGGGAGCAGACTCGGCTTTCGGCTCCTTCATAGTCGCCGGGCCGAGCTCTGCGGTCAAGGCCTGCTCGGAGGGATGTGTATCGGTCGCGGGACGGTCGTATCGTTCGGGATACATCACGCCTCCCGCCCGGATTTGCCGCGCATCAGGTTCAGACGGCGCATCTTTCGATACAGGTTGGTGCGCTGGATACCCAGGATCCGGGCGGCCTCGGCAATCCGTCCGTGCTGGTGCTGGAGTACCGCGGCGATGTAGTCCCGTTCGAAGCGCTCGCGCGCCTGCCGCAGGGTGGCATCCAGGCCAGAGGGGCTGATGCTGCCCTCGAGCTGGGTGTGTGCGAGGACGTCTTCGAGCCGGATCAGGCCCTGGGGCACCAGCAGAATCAAACGCTCGAGGAGACTCCGCAGTTCAGGCGCATTCCCTCGCCACGGCAGGGCAGCCAGCAGCGTCAGCGCCGGCCGCGTCAGGGTCTTAATCGGCCGGCCGTTGGCTTTGCACAGTTCCTTGAGGAAGTGGGTGGCCAGGACCGGGATGTCCTCCCGCCGCTGGCGCAGGGCTGGGACGTCGACCCGGATGAGCGAGAGCCGTTCGTAGAGGTCAGGCCTGAGGCGCGCATCCTCGATGGCCGAGTCGATCGAGCCGTCCACGGCGGCAATCGGCCGAACGTCAAGCGGCACCGCCTCGCCGCCATCGCCGACGAAGACCTCGCGGTCCCGCAGGACGCGGACCAGCCGAGCCTGCACCCGCGCCGGCAGATCCACCACGTTTTCCAGGAAGAGGATGCCGCCGTCCGCCTCGCGGAGACGGCAGGTCTCCCCGATGCGCTCGAGGCTGCGCCGCTCAGGCGCCACATGCTGCCCACCGCGATTGGTCAGTACCCCGAAGAGCTGAAGTTCGATGTCCTCGGGCGTCGGCCCCGAGCAGTCCACTTTGACGAACGGGGCATCGGGATTCGGGTCGTGAGAATGGATGGCCCGGGCGATCATCTCGCGACCGGTGCCGCGTTCACCGCAGATCAGGATGCCGCACCGGCCGGCGGCTGCCCGCTGCACCAGGTCCATGACCAGCCGCATGGCCGGGGAGGTGCCGACGATGCCGTAGGAGGCGGAGTCGACGGAGCGGAACTGCGGAATGCCAGCCAGCGACGCCTGTTCACGGGCGTTCGCGATGAGTGCCTCGAGGTCGCGCGCTGACGCGGGCCGCGGCAGGACATCGAATACCCCGGCTCTGATCGCGTCGGCGGACGCCGACGGGCGATCGGAGTCGGCCACGCCGATGATCACGGCGTGCGGATGCTGCGCGCGGACGACGCGCGCGGTCCTCAGCGCTTCGCCGTTCTGGCGCAGGTCGATGACACAGAGCGCCACCGGGTCGTGGACGGTCTGCGCGATCTCGGCAGACTCCACGGGTACGGGCACGTAGCCCATGCCTCGCAGCATGACACCCAGGTCGTGCAGCTCTGTCGAGCCGGCGACAACCAGGGCGGCGGGTGCGGTCAGGGTGGCGGTTGCAGTGATCACGGCTTCACGGGTTCGAACGTGCCGCTGCCAGTCGGGTCCGTCTCGATGTGGTCCATGGAGCCGTTCCTGTAGATGAAACGTCGGTCAGGCGTGCCGCGCCCCGCTGTGTCCAGCGCCAGCACGGACAACGCGCCATTGACGTAGGTCTCCCACTTGTCCAGCTTCCCGTTCCCGTCGGTGTCCTCCTCGGTGCGGGCCAGCATGCCCTTCTCGAAGAACTCCCACCGTGACACGGTGCCGTCGAACCGGGTCGCCTCTTCAATCCGCTCCAGCGACGGGTCGACCGCGTCCTCGGGCGCCGGGGGCGGCGTCAGCACCCCCTCCGAGTTGTGGAACTCCCATCGGTCGACCTGACCGTCGCCGTTCCTGTCGACTTCAACCCGAACGACGCGAGTGCCGTTCATGTAGCCCCAGGTGTCCGGCTTTCCGTTGTTGTCCCGGTCGTACTCGAGTTTCTCGAGCTTCCCTGCCTTGTCGTACTCGGCCTTCACCCGATCGTTGCCGGCCGGTAGCGGCGTGGCCGGCTCGCCGGGAGCCTGGGCGCACGCGGAGACGATGCTGAGGACCACGGCCGGAAACAGGCGACGCACCATGCCGAACCGATTGAATTTCGCCAACAGAATCTCCCCGGAAAAGACACTCGCGTGCTCGCGACGACGCCGACACGAACGCCCAGACAGGCGAACGCGGACCTTCGTGCGACTTATCGGCGAGTCGCGCTGTCTCAAACAGTGCCGGGGGGACGCACGAAATGATACAGCCTGACGGCTGTTTTAGCGCACAAGCGGGTCGATCCGAGGAAAAGAGTGCGAAAACGGCACCCCTTGGCCTTCGATTCGGATCTGCGATCGCATTTTGGTATCAACAACGACCGTGGTGGTGTATCCGAACGGCTACTCGACCGTGTCCGGATCAGACCGCCGGGGCCAGAGGACTCGCGGCGTAGCGATTCCGCCCGCCGCGCTTGGCCCGGTACAGCGCCTCGTCTGCCCGCGCGATGACGGCGTTCGCGTCGTGTTCGTCTTCGAATGCCGTCGTCACACCGAGACTGATCGTCGGTGAGAGGAGACCGCCGGGCACGGTGACGGTCAGATGAGCGACCTCGGAGGTCAAGGTGGCCGCGGCTCGTTCGGCGCCGGGGAATGGAGTGTCCGGCAGGATCACCAGGAACTCGTCACCACCGTACCGGCACTTGATGTCGGTGGCCCTGAACATGGAGGCCATGCGCCCGCCGATGGCTCCGAGGATCGCATCTCCGGCCAGATGCCCAAACTTGTCGTTCACCGACTTGAACTCGTCGATGTCGAACATCATCAGCGAGAGCGGACGGCCGGTCCGCCGGGCGCGGTGCAGCTCAGTGTGCAGCGCTTCGAGGGCATATGCCCTGTTGAAGCAGCCAGTCAGGCTGTCGCGGATGCTGCTCTCCCTGGTCTGGGCGAGCAACTGACCGTTTCTGATCGCGATGCCGAGCAGTGCCGACGCGGCAGCCAGGGCATGTCGTTCCGACGCGGAGAGCGTGGGGTGATTGCGCACGCCGATGACGCCCACGGCGTTCTCTCCCACCACCATCGGCAGGCACAGGTCATCGCCAAGCAGGATACCGTCGCCGTCGGATGGGGCGGTCACCGGGGCCCCCAGCGCCTCGTTCGCCAGCGCCTCGATCACCTCGACAGGCCTTGGGGCAGAGGCCATGGCGTCCCGGACAGGCGTGTCCCATCCGTCGTTCTTGCGGGTCAGCATCCAGAGCTCACGGTCGTGCGCGAACCCGGGCATGTAGCGCCAGAAGACCTGCCGTGTTGCCGCCGGGTCGAGCGCGCTGCCGAGCGCCCGTCCCAGGGCCACCAGCTGCTCGAGCTCAGCCGACCGGGCGCGCGCCTGGGCGGCCTCGGCGGACGCCGCTGCCTCCGCGGCACGGGCCTGCTGACGCTTGCGGTACTGATGGAAGCCGAAGGTGCCGACCAGGACGGTGAGACCCGGCAGAAGGTCGATGTTGTAGCGAAGCTCGACGACGTGCGCCGCATCGACCAGCACTCGCAGCGGCTGCTGGAAGATCACGAGTGCGCTGGCCACCAGCGCGATCGCCAGAGACGTGTCGTTCCTGTCGATCAGGCGCACTGGGTGACCACTCCAGACCACCGACACGAGTAACGGGTTCGGATGACGGACCTCCGCTCGTTTAGCCGTATCGGTAGTGTGTCGCGGGAAGATTAGCCAGCTGGTCCGCCTTCCGACCCACGACCCGAGAAGTGGCGCAGCTCAACCGACAGAAGTCTGACTAGTCACGGTTTAGCAGACTTTCTTCACCAAGTAGCCGGTTCTGGTCCACATCCCGCGAACGCCCATAACGAATCCGGACGAAATGCCGACAGTACAACCAGCCCCTCGACAGCGACTTAGGGGCCAGGAAGCGCCTCCGAGCGACTCCCGGCCGCCCCATTGCATTGAGGCTGATTCCCGACTCCAGATGTCCCACGCCCTCGACGAACCTACGCTGATCGGCCAGAGTGCTGCGATTCTGCAGCTCCGTCACTCGATGGAGCGCATCGCGCGGTCGGACGCGAAGGTCCTGATCACCGGGGAAAGCGGTACCGGGAAGGAACTCGTCGCCCAGGCGTTGCACCAGCTGGGGCCCCGCGCCCCTCAGCCGTTCGTTGCCGTGAATTGCGCAGGAATGCCGGACGGTCTCCTCGAGTCCGAGCTGTTCGGTCACCTCAAGGGCAGCTTCACCGGGGCCTACCGGGACAAGCCCGGGAAGATCGAAGACGCCGCTGGCGGCTCCATCCTCCTGGATGAAGTCGGAGAAATGACCCTGCGGATGCAGGGGCTGCTGCTCCGCTTCCTGGAGACGGGCGAGATTCAGAAGGTGGGAGCGGACCACACGCCAGCGCGGGTGGAAGTCCGGGTCATCGCCTCGACCAACCGCGACCTGCGCAAACTCGCGGAAGACGGCCGGTTCCGCCCCGACCTCTTCTACCGGCTCAACGTCATCCACATCCATGTCCCGCCGCTTCGCGAACGCCGTGACGACGTGCCGCTGCTCGCCGGACACTTCCTCGAGGTCTACAGCCGACGGCACCCGACGCCCGCCCAGCGCATCTCGGACGAGGCCATTGCCATGCTCATGGCTTACCACTGGCCGGGGAACGTCCGAGAACTACAGAATGTGGTGGAGCGTCTCGTGCTGAATGGACAGCAGCCTGTCGTCGGCCCGGAGTCGCTTCCGGCTGACATCCGGCGGCCGGTCGCGCCGATCCCGCAACCGCACCGAGAGCGGCGCCGGACGATTGCCGATGAACTGTACAGGCAGATGAAGGAAGAGCGTCTGTCGTTCTGGACGGCCGTGTATCCTCTTTATTTGCAGCGAGACATTACCCGTGGCCACATCCGCGACCTGATCCGGAAGGCGTTGGAGGAGTCTCGCGGCAACTACAAGATCGTCGCGCGTACCTTCAATCTCGAGGACCGCGAGTACAAGCGCTTTCTCAATTTCTTACGCAAGAACGATTGCCAGCTTCCGTTCAGGGACTACAGGTAAGGCATGTCACCTATTCGCACACTCGCCATCTCGGTCGCGCTGACGCTGCTCGCAGCCTGCGGCCTCAGCGCTCAGACTCCCGGCCAACCGCCAAACACGCCGCCGGCTCGCCCCGCGCAGGCGCCCGCGCCTCCCGGGCAGGCCGTGCCAGCCGGCGTCCCG
>Ga0075152_10003115_pt1 | contig 11675 bp, 7 predicted proteins | sample JI61114C2DNA_FD_70964 | JGI IMG/M metagenome (GOLD analysis project Ga0075152, IMG submission 70964) | Wastewater effluent complex algal communities from Wisconsin, to seasonally profile nutrient transformation and Carbon sequestration -... | ecosystem: Engineered > WWTP > Effluent > Algae...
GCAGGCGCCAGGGCGGTCTTGTCATCGGTACCCGAAGCACGCATGTTGGTGAGCTTCTTCGTCTTGTTGATGTTCACCACCAGATCGTCCGTCTTCGGGTTCTCGCCGATCACCTGACCGCCATAAACCTCCTCATTGGGGTTCACGAAGAAGCGGCCACGGTCCTGCAACTTGTCCATGGCATAAGCGATTGCGGTACCGGTTTCTTGGCTGATGATGCTTGATGCGCGGCGGATCCCGAGTTCACCCTTGAAAGGCTCGTAGCCCTTGAAGCGGTGAGCAATGATCGCTTCGCCCTCGGTAGCGGTAAGCAAGGTGTTGCGTAGGCCGATGATGCCACGTGCGGGGATTGAGAACTCCAGTACCGTGCGATCGCTCTTCTGCTCAATGTTGACGATCTCTCCTTTGCGGCGGGTCACGTTGTCAATCACTTTGCTGCTGAATTGCTCCGGCACTTGCACGGTGAGCAATTCGATGGGCTCGTGCTTCTGTCCGTCGATGTCCTTATAGAGCACTTGGGGTTGGCCCAGCTGGAACTCATAGCCTTCGCGGCGCATGGTCTCCACCAGGATACTGAGGTGCAGAATACCCCGGCCGAAGACCAACAGCTTATCGGGCGAATCGGTTTCCTTCACCCGCATGGCCAAATTCTTCTCGATCTCCTTGAAGATGCGATCGCGCAAGTGGCGGCTGGTGACGAACTCGCCCTCTTTGCCGAAGAAAGGCGAGGTGTTGATGGTGAAGAGCATGCTCATCGTCGGCTCATCCACCTTGAACTTCGACAGGCCCTCGGGGTTCTCTGCGTCGGCAACGGTATCGCCGATGTCGAAGTTCTCCAAGCCCATCAGCGCGACGATCTCGCCGCAGCCCACTTCCGACTTGATCTTTTCCTTGCCAAGGCCCTCGAATATCATCAATTCCTTGATCTGGCCCTTCACGGTGCCACCCATGTTCTTCACCAAGGTGATCTGCTGACCGGCCTTCAAACTTCCACGCGAGATGCGGCCCACGGCGATACGCCCTTGGAAAGAGCTGTAGTCAAGCGAAGTGATGCGCATCTGCACGGTGCCTTCCACCTTCTTCGGAGCGGGCACTTTGTCCAGGATCACATCGAGCAGGTAGCTCACATCCTCCGTCGGGGTCTTCCAATCGGCACCCATCCAGCCGTTCTTGCTGCTGCCATACACGGTGGGGAAATCCAGCTGGTCCTCGGTAGCGTCCAGCGCGAACATCAGGTCGAAAACGGCTTCATGCACTTCTTCCGGAGTACAGTTCGGCTTGTCCACCTTGTTGATCACCACCACGGGTTTCAGGCCCAATTCAATGGCTTTGCCCAATACGAAACGGGTCTGTGGCATCGGTCCTTCAAAAGCATCCACAAGCAGGATCACGCCATCGGCCATGTTCAGCACGCGCTCCACCTCCCCGCCAAAGTCACTGTGGCCGGGGGTATCGATGATGTTGATCTTCGTGCCCTTGTAGTGTACGCTCACGTTTTTGCTGAGAATGGTGATGCCACGCTCGCGCTCCAGATCGTTGTTGTCCAACAACAGGTCCTTCACCTCCTCATTCGAGCGGAAGAGTTGGCATTGGTGCAGAATTTTGTCAACCAGCGTGGTTTTGCCGTGGTCAACGTGGGCGATAATGGCGATGTTGCGTAGATCCTTCATGGTCAGATCGCCGAAGCTCGGCGAAGGTGTTTCGATGCGCCGGAGTTCGGCGGAAATGTGCGTCCGGGTCTTGAAAAAGCGTGCAAAGGTAGGGTTTTTCCGCTGAAACTCATTGAGATGGAAGCCCAGTTGTGACATACACCGCAAAAAACCGGGCTGCACTGCCTTACCTTCGCGCCCGCTTCAAAAAGGCACAACGCCTTGAGTGGCATATTTTGACATCCTGGCCCCGTAGTTCAATTGGATAGAATGACAGATTCCGGTTCTGTTGGTTGGAGGTTCGAATCCTCCCGGGGTCACTTTTTGGTGCTTTGAATTAGCCTTTATGGTTTGGCACCTTTGGAGCTCCGTTTTGTGGTGCAGTGGTCACTTTACTTAGTTGTCAGTTGTCCGTTGTCGGTTGTCAGGCTGCCGACCGGCTGACGATTCACGGTGCAAAAGAGGTTCAAGCCGGAAAGGTTGGACAAATGCACCAAGCGCTGAGTACGAACTGACAACGGACAACGGACAACTGACAACTATAAAAAATGCGCCTCGACAAATTCCTCTGGTGCGTACGCCTGTGCAAAACGCGCAGCATAGCCGCCGAGGAATGCAAAAAAGGGCATGCGCGGCTCAAAGGGAACGAAGCCAAAGCAAGCGCCGAAGTACATGTCGGCGACAGCGTTTCCATACGGCAAGCGCCCATTTGGCGCATATTTGCGGTGAAGGCGATCCCGCCATCACGCGTGGGTGCCAAGCTGGTCGCGGAATACGTAACGGACCGCACACCGTGGGAAGACTTAGAGAAGCAAGAGATCGCACGAAAAGTGCAGGCCGCAAGCCGGGACCCCGGCGCAGGCAGGCCCACCAAGCGCGACCGGCGGGATATTTCGCGGTTTAGTAGTGAAAGTTAAAGGGGATCAGGTGAACAAAAGCTCACATCCGCTCCGGCACCGCTATACCCAAGCAGCCCATGGCCTTCTTCACAGCATCCGCCACGGCTTGGCTCAGAGCCAACCGAAAGGCACGTTTGGCGGCATCTTCCTCTTTCAACACGGGCACGGTCTGGTAGAAACCGTTGTAGGCCTTCACCAATTCGTAAGTCTGGTTGGCCAAAGCAGCGGGATCCAGTTTCAAAGCCGCTTCCTGCAAAACCACTGGCATTTGGTGCAGCAACTTGATCACGTTGCGTTCCTCTTTGAGCAGTGCATAGTTGTCAGTTGCAAGTTGTCCGGGAATGCCGGTCGCATGAAAGCCTGACAACTGAGAACTGACAACTGACAACTCCTTCCCTTTCCTCAGCAAACTACGGATCCGAGCATACGTGTACTGGATAAACGGCCCCGTATGCCCCTGCAGGTCAATGCTGGCTTTGGGATCAAAGAGCATGCGTTTCTTGGGATCCACCTTCAGCAGGAAATACTTCAGCGCCGCCATGCCGATCTGCTCGAACAGCTCGTCCTTATCAGCGGCGGAAAAGTCATCGAGCTTGCTCAGCTCCTCCCCTGTGTTGCGCGCTTCCTGCACCATTTCGGACATCAAGTCGTCGGCATCCACCACGGTGCCTTCACGGCTCTTCATTTTGCCGTGTGGCAGGTCCACCATGCCGTAACTGAGGTGGTGCAGGCCGTCCGCCCAAGAGTACCCCAGCTTTTTCAGGATGAGGAAGAGCACCTTGAAGTGGTAGTCCTGCTCGTTGCCTACGGTGTAAATGAGCTGCGACAGCTTCGGGAATTCCTTGAACCGCTGAATGGCCGTGCCGATGTCCTGTGTAATGTAGAGGCTGGTACCATCCCCGCGCAGCAGCACTTTTTCGTCCAGCCCTTCGGGGGTATTGTCCACCCACACACTACCGTCATCCTTCTTGAAGAACACGCCTTTCGCCAGCCCTTCCAGGATGTCCTGCTTGCCCAGCAGGTAGGTTTCGCTTTCGTGGTAAATGCTGTCGAAGCCCACGCCCATGCGGGCATACGTGGTGTTGAAACCGTCGTACACCCAGCCATTCATGGTGCTCCACAGCGCGCGCACTTCGGGGTCGTTGGCTTCCCACTGGCGCAACATGTTCTGGGCTTCCAAGATGAGCGGTGTCTTTTTCTCAGCTTCAGGTTCCGGTGTGCCGGCAGCCATCAATTCCGCTATCTGCAGCTTGTGTTTTTTATCGAATTCCACATAATATTTGCCCACGAGCTTATCGCCTTTGAGGCCGTTGGAGGCCGGCGTTTCGCCGTTGCCGTAGCGCTGCCACGCCACCATGCTCTTGCAGATGTGGATGCCGCGGTCGTTGATGACCTGGGCGCGCACCACTTCGTTCCCGGTAGCTTTCAGGATGCGGCACACCGCATCGCCAAGGAAGATGTTGCGCATGTGGCCCAAGTGCAACGGCTTGTTGGTGTTGGGCGAAGCGTATTCCACCATGACCTGCTTGCCCGTTTCGGGGAATTGCAGGATGTCCATTTCGCTGGCTTCTTGCAGAAATTTTAGCCAATAGCGATCGGCGATCACGAGATTGAGGAAGCCCTTCACCACGTTGAATCGATCTACGATGTCCACGTTCGCCACAAGGTGTTCGCCAACCAGTTGGGCGGTTTCTTCGGGCTTCTTCCCGCTAATTTTCAGAAAGGAGAACACGTTGATGGTGGCGTCGCCCTCAAACTCCGGGCGAGTGGCTTGCAGGGTGATGGCCCCAGCGGCAGGAACTTGGGCGAAAAGCGTCTGGAAGGCCGCTTGGATAGCGGGCACCAGCAAGGCTTGCAGGGGGTCTTGATACATGGCGAAAAGGCGGCCGATCACCGGCTACGAAGGATCGGGAACAGCGGCTCCAGCACGGTAAGCACATTTTCGGCCATGGCGTTACCGGTATCCAGCGCGGGGTTGATCTCCACCACGTCCAACGTCACCGTTTTGGGTTCGGCACAGAAACCGGTGAGCAGCTCACGGGCCTCATCCAAGAAAAGGCCGTCGGGCACGGGCGTTCCGGTGCCCACGGAAATGGTGGGATCGAGGCTGTCCACATCGAAGCTCACGTGTATTTTGTCGCAAGTGCTCAAATGAGCCAGGGTTTCGGCCACTGCGGCCTTGGCACCTTTCTTCCGCAGATCGGCCACGGTGATCACCTTGATCTTGTGCTCCTCAATGATGGCTTTTTCCGCTTCTTCAAAGTCGCGCAAGCCGATGAAAACGAGATCTTGAGGCAGCACTTTCGGGCCACTCGACCCGATCTTCCGGAGGCGGTCCCACACGTCGAGGGTGAACATTTTGGGCCGGTTCTGGCCCTTCATTTCGATATTCATCAGCAAGGCCAAGGGCATGCCATGAACGTTTCCGCTGGGCGTTGTCCAAGGGCTGTGGAGGTCGGCATGGGCATCGATCCACACCACGCCGATGCGTTCATTGGGGAATGCCATTTTGGTGCCGGAAACCGAACCGATCGCGATCGAATGATCACCTCCGATAACAATAGGAAATACATTGTTCCTCAGGTACTTGTACACCTCGTATGCAAGATCTGATTCAAAGCGGATAAGGCCGTCAATGTGATGCGCGTTCGGGGAATCCTTATCGTCCTCGTAGAGCACATCGTTCTCATCATGGAGGATACTTTCCTCGGCATGTCCGAAGAGTTCACTGCCATTTTTCCAAGCGGCAACGCGAAGGGCGCTCATGCCCATGCTGGTGCCCCGTGTGCCCGCCCCGATCTCCGAGGCGGCTTCGATCAATCTTACGTCCATGTGGTGAAATTCAGAAGTGCTTCAAAGGTAAGGTAGCAGGCTTGTGGTGAAGTTGGTACAGGGTACCGAACACTAACCTTCAGCAGCCTCCTCGGGGGGCAAATGTGGAAGCACCGAACGCAGCCAAAAGTACCCGATGCACCCCGCTACGAGCGAAGATAGAAGGATGGTGGTCTTTGACATCAGAATATGCTCCGGATCGGTGAACGCGAGTGTGGCGATAAAGATGCTCATGGTGAAACCGATACCGGCCAAGGAAGCCGCCCCAAGCAGCTTTTTCCAGGTGATGCCCTTCGGAAGCGTGCAAATCCCCACCCCCACGGCGACCGCGCAAAACAGGCCGATGCCCAAGGGCTTGCCCACCACCAAACCAAGGAAAATGCCGTAGCTGTTCAGCGTGAGCAAATGGCCGTACCAGTCCGAGCCGAGCACGATACAGGTATTGGCCAGCGCGAACAACGGCATAATGATGAAGGCCACGGGCTTGTGCAGGAAATGCTGAAGCTTCCAGGAAATGGTATCGGGCTTACCGTTGCCGAAGGGGATCGCGAAGGCGACCAACACACCGGTTACAGTGGCATGCACGCCGGAATTCAGCATAAGCCACCACATTACGGCACCCAGCACTAAGTAAGGAACAAGGTTGAAGACGCGAAGTCGATTCAGCACCAACAAAATGGCCCAAACACCGAAAGCCCCGCCGAGGTAAGTCCAATCGATACCTCCGGAATAGAAAATGGCGATGGTAAGAATGGCACCAAGGTCGTCGATAACGGCAAGCGCGGTGAGGAACACTTTTAGCGCAAGTGGCACGCGATCGCCCAGCAAGGACAGGATGCCGATGGCGAAGGCAATGTCCGTGGCCATGGGGATGCCCGCCCCGGCCTGCGTTGGTGTTCCGTGGTTGAAGAGCAGGTGGATCCCGGCGGGAACGACCATACCGCCCACTGCCGCCATAATGGGCAACAGCGCTTGTTTGAAATTGGAGAGTTCCCCGATATAGACCTCGCGTTCCAATTCCAGACCGATCATCAGGAAGAAGATCGCCATCAGACCATCGTTGATCCAATACTCGATTGAGCCGTTCAAGACCTTATGGTGCCAAAAGCCCACATAGTCGTGGCCTGCGGGGCTGTTGGTGAGCCAGAGCGAAATGACGGTGCAGATCACCAACAATAAGCCCGCGGTACGCTCATTCTCGAGCAGGTCGAGAAAGAGGTTTACCGGCTTCATCAGCACCGGGGTATTGCGTTTGGCCATCGGGGGCGCAAGTTTACGGCACGCTTGTTCAAGCTACCTTGCCCGCATGTCCCAAAAGGTCGAAAATATCCGTGTACAAGCGGTTGTCCTTGCAGTGGGCGTGTTGTTGATGGCGGTAAAATTCCTGGCTTGGCAGATCACGCACAGCAATACCGTGCTGGGCGACGCGCTGGAAAGCATCGTGAACGTGGCGGCCGGCGGATTCACGTTGTATAGCCTGATCCTGGCCGCAAAACCGCGCGACAGGGAACATCCTTACGGCCACGGGAAGGTGGAATTCATTAGTGCAGTGGTGGAAGGCACGCTGGTGGCCATTGCGGGCGGCATCATTGTGTATCGCGCTGTTGGGGCCATGCTGGAAGGTGCGGTTGTGCATGAGTTAGGGAACGGCACCGTTTTGGTGGCCATCGCCGGTGCTGTGAACCTCGGCATGGGGCTGTACCTGCGTAAGCGTGGCGCGGCAACGCATTCCTTGGCCATGGAGGCCAGCGGAACGCACTTGTTGTCCGATGCATGGAGCAGCGCCGCTTTGGTAGCGGGTTTACTACTGATCCAGTTCACCGACCTGCACTGGCTGGACAGCCTGTTCGCGTTGCTGTTCGCAGCCTTCATCATTGGGCAGGGAATAAAGGTGGTCCGTCGCGGCATTGGCGGTATTATGGATGAAACGGACATGGCCATAGCCGCAGCGTTGGTGAAGATCCTGGACGACAATCGGCGACCCGCATGGGTGGACGTCCACAACTTCCGCGTCATCAAATACGGCAGCACGTTGCACATCGACAGCCACGTAACCCTGCCGTACTACTTCACCTTGGAAAAGAGCCACGACGAAATCTCGCGGATGGACCAATTGGTAAACCAAGCCTCAGGCCGTGAAGTGGAGTTCTTCATCCATACGGATCCGTGTGTGCCGACCTCCTGTCCAGTGTGCTTGTTGAAGGACTGCCCGGTGCGGAAAGCGCCTTTTGAGCGACGGGTGCAGTGGACATTGGAAACGGTGCTATTGAACGAGAAGCACGGAAATGGGGAGGGTACGACTTAGCGTATCGTTTCTGCTCAGTGTCCACTTCGTGAGATACTGAGAGGAACGGTTTGTCTTCCACCCCAAACAAAAAGCCCCTTTCGGGGCTTCGTGTTTGGGTGGAAGACCGGGCTTGAACCGGCGACCTCCGGAATCACAATCCGGCGCTCTAACCAACTGAGCTACATCCACCATTTCCGTCCAACTTCCGTTGAGCGGGCGGCAAAGATACTTAGTCGGCGATAATGTTTGGTGATCGGAGTTTCTGGTATAGGGTAGCTGGTATCGGTTACCGGGACTGCCGACCGCTACTGCCTACTGCCACTGCCTACTGTCAAGTGCCTACTGTCAACTGCCTGCTGCCACTGCCGATTACAAACTGCCATTCGCCCCACCGCGTTACTTTGCGCAAGCATGCACATCCTTGCCCTGCCCAAATGGTATCCCAACGCGGAGGATGTTCAGCTTGGCGATTTCATCCAAAAGCAGTTCGAGGCGGTTTCGCATGTGGCACGCGTTAGCGTGGTGTATGTGGTCCCTGCAACGCAAGCGAGCTGGCATGTTGACGAAAGCAGTGCAGGTGATCTGTGGGAAATCCGCAGTTTTTTCCGTTCGGCAAAAAATGGCCCTGCCGTCTTCCGGCGCGCAGTGAATTTCCTCCGATATTGGCGAACCATGGCCACCGCGTTGGCGTGGGTCCGCAAGGAACGTGGCAAGCCCGACCTGGCGCATGTACACGTGCTTACCGCACCCGCGTTGGTGGCCCGTTGGATGAAGTTGAAATGGAGCTTGCCCTACCTCGTTACCGAACATGGCAGCAGCTACATTACCGATGCATGGCAAACTCGATCGCCCGTAACAAAAGCAGTGGACCGTTGGTTGATGCGCGATGCAGCGAGAGTGACGGCAGTAAGCCCGCACCTTGCGGCGGCCTTGCAGCGGAACGGGCTCGCCAACGACCTCGTGGTTGTTCCCAACATCGTGCCCGGCATGGACAGACCACTGCCAGCACCAGGCCCAGCCATGGACTTTCTGATGGTGGCGGACGTGGTTGACAATATCAAAAACATTAGCGGTGTTTTGCGCGCGTTCCAAAAGGCAAGCGCAGGTCGGCCTGAATGGCGCTTGACGATCATCGGCGGAGGCCTGGATCTCAAAATGCTACAGGAACTCAGCCGCACAATAGGCGTTGATGCTCAAGTGCAATGGCTTGGCCGCATGGAAAACACCGCCGTGCTGGACCGCATGGCAGTTTGCGGCACCGTGATCATCAACAGCAACGTGGAGACCTTCAGCATAGTGACCGGCGAGGCATTGGCGCTGGGCAAACCCGTGATCGCCACGCGTTGCGGCGGTCCGGAGGCGTTCATCCGCGACGCTAACGGCGTTCTCATTCCCCCGAATGACGATGCGGCATTGGCCGCCGCCATGCTGGAAGTCGCAGCCAAGCACGGTGAATTCCAACCGCAAAAACAGCGCGATTCCTTGGGTGGAAATTTCACGCCTTCCGCCGTTGCGCAGCAGTATCTTACCGTCTATCGTTCTATCCTAGGCAATGGCTGAAAAGGGATTGCGGGTCGGCGTGCTGTGTGAAAACACGCGCTTGCAACATTGGCAAGTAGCTTGTCTGCGGCATTTGCTGGCAGTTCCGGGCGTTTCGATCGCTTTGGTGGTGACACGCAAACTCGAAGATAGCCCGTTGCCGAAACCGAAGCGCCGTTGGGGCACCTTGCTCTACCGCCGTTGGCGCGATGGGGCCGGGCAGGCCGATGCCATGAAAAGCGAAGATGCTTCGGAGTTATTCGGCCAAGCGCCGATGATCCAGTGCCGCACCGATCTGAAAAAAGGTGGAGAATATTTCACTTCGAAAGACTTGGATGTAATCCGCAACTATTCGCCGGATGTGTTGTTACGCTTCGGTTTCAACATCATTAAAGGCGATCTGTTGCAGCTACCGAAATACGGCGTGTGGAGCTTTCACCACGGGGACGAAATGCGCTACCGGGGCGGTCCGCCGGGCTTTTGGGAGATCATGGACGGCGAACCGGTAACCGGTTCAGTGCTGCAACGCCTCACCGAAAAGCTCGACGGCGGGCACATCCTGCGGAAAGGCGCATTCAAGACCATTGACCATTCACTGCGTGAAACCGTGGAAACAGTGCTGATGCACAGTGCGCATTGGCCCGCGCGGGTGTGTCGCGAAATCCTCGGCGGCAACCCGGAGGCCACCGAGGGCAGGCTCAGCGCGACTAAAGCGCCCGTGAACCGCTATCCGAATAACGTGGATTTTTTGCGCTTCCGTTGGAAGATGTTCCAGAACAAAATGCGTTTTCATAAAGAGGAAATGAATGCGCACGAAGAATGGAACATCGGCGTGTTGCCGCATCCCATTTCAGTGCTGGTGCAAGACGCCCCGCCGCTGAACGTACGCTGGCTGCCACCGCCCGCCGATGGCCAATACCGTGCGGACCCGTTCGGCTACGAAGTGGATGGCCGCTTGAACGTGCTCTACGAAAAGTTCGACCAGGAAACGGGCAAAGCCAGTATTGCCAGGATCCGTCCAAAGCGTGATGGCGATTTGAAACGCTCGCGCACCATGCTGGAAACGAAGGGGCACCTCTCCTACCCGTTTGTAATTGAACAGGATGGCCGCATTTTGGTAGTACCCGAACAAGCCGATTCGGGCCGCGTGGAATTGTATGCACTATCCTTGGAAAACGAAGCGCTGGTCCCGGTTTCCGTGTTGTTGGAAGAACCTTTGATAGACCCTACGTTGTTCCAATATCAGGGGCTTTGGTGGCTGTTCGGTACCAAATCCCCGTTAACAAATACGGAGCTATTCGCATTCTTCAGTGAACGGCTGGATGGTCCTTTTACGGCGCATCCGCAAAACCCCGTAAAGAGCGACATCCGTTGTGCGCGGCCTGCGGGCACGCCCTTCATCGCGGATGGTCAACTGTGGCGTCCGGGCCAGGACTGCAGCCGCACGTACGGCGGTCGCATAGCGTTGAACCGCGTAACGGAATTGTCGCCGGAACGCTTCGAGGAAGAAACGGTGAAATACATCGGCCCGTTCAAAGGCACGTGGAACAAGGGCATGCACACCATCAGCGCGGTGGGCGGCGTTACGCTGGTGGATGGCAAACGGTTCATTACTGATGGCAGGCAACGCGAACGCGTGCGGAAGCGCAAGCTGGACAAGCTCATGGGCAAGCCGGACGCGGAGACGAAAAAGAGCAAAGGCGGCCATTGAATGCTGAAGCAGATCACCGGCACCATTGGTGCGCGCATCATTACCACGGCCATGGGGCTCCTGGTCACGGTGGTAGCGGGGCACCGGCTGGGCGTTGAAGGCATTGGCGTAATCGGCCTCATCGCCTTGGGAATCACGCTGGTGGGTCTTCTTGCGGGCGCGTTCGGTGGCGGAGTGATGGTGTACATGGTGCCGCGCGTTCCGTTGATATGGCTGGTACCGCCCGCTTATGTATGGGCGGTGGTGCTCAGTGCAGTGGGTTATGTGATTGTAAAATTCGCACACCTGGTCCCCGAAGGTTATGCGGAGCATGTAGCCGTCTTGGCATTTTTGCAATCGGGTTATTCCATCCACACCGGCGTGCTGTTGGGTCAGCAACGCGTGCGGGACTACAACTACGTGGACATGCTGCGTTCGGTGCTCCTGTTGGGCGTGTTCGCTTTACTTGCTTTCCGCCCCTCACCAACTCCGTTGGACTACGTGCATGCGGCCTACGGTGCATACGGCATCGCCCTTCTGGCCAGTGCGTTAGCCACGCGCAACAGCCCGCCGCCCAGCATGCCCGCTCCCGCTGGCGTATGGCGCACCATGGCCAGTCAAGGGCTGATGGTGCAAGGCGCGAACGGCTTGCAATTGGTGCTGTACCGCGTGAGTTATTGGCTTATCGAGCACTACCGCAACACTTCCTTGTTGGGCCTTTACGTGGTGGCGAACCAGTTGTCGGAAGGCGCTTGGTTGGTGCCGCGTAGCGTGGCCGT
>Ga0075152_10003118_pt1 | contig 11665 bp, 12 predicted proteins | sample JI61114C2DNA_FD_70964 | JGI IMG/M metagenome (GOLD analysis project Ga0075152, IMG submission 70964) | Wastewater effluent complex algal communities from Wisconsin, to seasonally profile nutrient transformation and Carbon sequestration -... | ecosystem: Engineered > WWTP > Effluent > Algae...
CTGCGGTACAGGTAGGCCTCCTTGGTGGTCGGCGGCGCATGTGGGAAGCGCTCGGCGGCCTCGGCCAGCGCGAGGTCGGAGACCTGCGACTCGGCGTGGGCGCGCAGGCCGTCGACCCAGTTGTAGCCGACGCCGTCGGAGAACTGCTCCTTTTGCCGCCACAGCACCGAGGTCGGGATCAGTGGCTCGCTCGGGTCGGCGAAGGCGGCGCGCAGCAGCCACTTCTCCATGCGGGCCTCGCGGCCCTGGCCGACCGCGTGGGGCTGCTTGAGCTCCGGGGCGATGCTCATCGCCAGCTCGAGGAAGGACAGGTCCAGGAAGGGCACGCGGGCCTCGACGCCGTGGGCCATCGTGCTCTTGTCGGCGCGCAGGACGTCGCTGAGGTGGAGGTTGGCGACGCGGTCGACGGTCTCGCGGTGGAACGCCTCTGGATCCTTGGCGTGATAGAAGTACAAGTAGCCGCCGAAGATCTCGTCGGCGCCCTCGCCGGAGAGCACGACCTTGACGCCCTGGTCGCGGATGTAGCGGCTCAGGAAGTACATCGGGATGCTCGCCCGGATCGTCGGGATGTCGTAGGACTCGATGTGGCGGATGATGTCGTCGAGCGCGGCGATGCCGTCCGCGACGTTGAATAGGACCTCATGGTGCCGGGTCCCGATGTACGCCGCGACCTCCCGGGCGGCCCGCAGGTCGGGCGCGTCGGGGCCGATGCCGATGGCGAAGCTCTGGACCTGCGCCTGGGGGTCGCGCGTGCGCAGCAACCGGGTCGCCAGCGCGGCGACCAGGCTCGAGTCGAGGCCGCCGGAGAGCAGCACGCCGAGCGGCACGTCGCTCATCAGGCGCTTGTCGACCGCCGCCGAGAGGCGCTCGCGCAGGCCGCTGGCGTCCTCGCGGTGCGGCCGGGCGCCCTGCAGCCACGCCGGCTCGTAGTAGCGGCGAAGCCCGCCATTGCGGGTGTACACGTGCCCGGGCGGGAAGATCTTGAACCACACGCAGCGGTCGCGCAGGGCCTTGAGCTCCGAGGCGAACCACAGGTTGCCGGCCGCGTCGCGGCCGTAGTAGAGCGGCTTGATGCCGAGCGGGTCGCGGGCGACCATCCAGTCGACGCTCCCGTCTGCGACCGTACGCATGGCCGCGAACGCGAAAATACCATCGAGGTGGGTGACGCAGGCGTCGCCCATGGCCTCGAAGAGGTGCGCCAGGACCTCGCTGTCCGAGCCGCTGTGGAAGCTGCAGCCCCGCGGCGCGAGCTCCTGCTGCAGCCCGCGGAAGTTGTAAATCTCGCCGTTGTGGACCACGACGGCGCCGATCAAAGCGGCGCCTCCGGCCTCACCGACCGGCCGACTGTAGATCGGCTGATAACCGGCCTCCGGATCCATGATGGCGAGTCGCCGGTGGCAGAGCACGCCGACGCCGGTCTGCACATGCACGCCGCGGCCGTCGGGCCCGCGGTGCGCCAGCCGGTCGGCCGCCTCGATGGCCTGGGCAGCGACGAAATCGTCGACGGCCCCGAATACTGCAAGAATTCCACACATTACAGGCTCCTTTGCATCCGCGCCGCACGGCGCATCTGAGTCGGCGCCACACGGCGCATTGAGCACTGGCATGGTAGGGAAGCTGGGGGCAGATCGCAACACGTTATTTCAAACATGTCATTCAGGACGGGGGTTTCGGGTAATATCGAACATTCAGCCAATCCACCTGAACAGCGTTTACAGGTGGATTTCCCCGCGGCGCCGAATCCGCACCGCGGCATTGGCGCCGATGCCGACATTAAATTCGATGAATGTGGCTTTTGGGCTTGCGTGGGCCGCTGCCCCCGGTTTACGATGACCGGACAACTTCGCAAGGGGCGGCCCCTGTGGCGTGGCGCTGGTCTTCAGTGTGGCGTGGCAGGGTCGTGGCGAGGTCAATCATCGATCGCCGGCGGCGCGCCATCGCTCGGAATGCAGAGCGTCGTGGTCGATCATTAAAAGGGAGAAATCCGTGCCCGACGGCATGTCTCAGCAATCCTCGTACCGCGCGCTCACGCTGCGGGATCTGCCGACAATTCCGCAGATCGCCGCGTTGCCGGCCGACCAGCGCCTGCAGCTGCAGGCGGTGGCGAACGTGCTGCCGTTTCGCGTCAATCGTTACGTCCTCGATCATCTGATCGACTGGGCACGGGTGCCCGACGATCCGATCTATCAGTTGACCTTCCCGCAGCCGGAGATGCTCGATGCTGCGGATCTGGCGACCATGACGGCGCTGCTGCACCGTCAGGCCCCGGCCGCCGAGGTCGAGGCGGCCGCGCGGGCGATCCAGCACCGGCTCAATCCTCATCCCGCCGGTCAGGTCGACCTCAACGTGCCGATCGAGGACGGGCGCGAGGTCCGGGGCGTGCAGCACAAGTACCCCGAGACCGTGCTGTTCTTCCCGGCCCAGGGCCAGACCTGCCACGCGTACTGCACCTACTGCTTCCGCTGGGCCCAGTTCGTCGGCCTCGAGGACCTCAAGTTCGCGGCACGCGAGGCCGACCAGCTGGTCGCCTACCTCCGGCGCCACCCGGAGGTGACGAGCGTGCTGTTCACCGGCGGCGACCCGCTGGTGATGCGCACCGCCCTTCTACGCCGCTACATCGAGCCGATCCTCGCGGCCCGGCTGCCGCAGCTGGCCAGCATCCGCATCGGCACCAAGGCGCTGGCCTACTGGCCGCAGCGCTTCGTCGAGGGCCCGGACGCAGACGACCTCATGCGCCTGTTCGAGGAGGTCGAGGCGCAGGGCCTCAACATGGCCCTGATGGCCCACTCGAGCCACCCGCGCGAGCTTCAGACCCAGATCGCGCAGGCCGCCATTCGCCGGGTCCGCAGCACCGGCACGGTCATCCGCTGCCAGGCTCCGCTGATCCGCCGCGTCAACGATCATCCGGCGATCTGGGCCGAGCTGTGGCGCGAACAGGTCCGCCTCGGCGCCATTCCGTACTACATGTTCGTCGAGCGCGACACCGGCCCGAAGGAGTACTTCAAGGTCCCGCTGGTGCGCGCCCTCGGCATCTTTCGCGATGCCTACCGCCAGGTCTCGGGCCTGGGCCGCACCGTGCGCGGCCCCTCGATGTCGGCCACGCCCGGCAAGGTGCTGGTCGACGGTGTCCTCGACGTCGGCGGTCGCCCCCAGCTCGTGCTCAAGTTCTTGCAGGCCCGCAACCCGGAGTGGGTCGGTCGCATCTTCCTCGCGGAGTACGACGACCGCGCGGCCTGGCTCGACGAGCTGCGCCCGGCCGGTGGCGCCTCCCGATTCTTCTTCGAGGACGAGATGGACGCGTTCAAGCGCCAGCGCCAGCGCCACCGCCTCGGCCTCGCCCGAGGTGGGAATGCCGCGCCGCTGCGGCTCATCCGCGACGATGCGATGCAATCTGGCCCAGAGGAGTTGCAGTGACGCCTCGTTTCGAAGGACCCACCGTGTCCATATGGCGGTGATCACGGACGCGGATATCGAGGCGCTCGCACACCTCTGCCGGGTGGAGCTGGACGCCGAGGGCGTCGCGCGCGGCCGGTCGTACCTCGGGGCGATCGTCGGTTTGCTGGAGACCTTGGAAGCCGTTGATACCTCGGGGATCCCTCCGTTCGTCGCCGCGGAGCTGGTCGCCGCGCTTCACGACCCTCCGGGCCCGACGGCGCTGCGTGAGGACACACCGGGACCTCGGGTGCCGGCGGCGGCCGTGCCCTCATGAGAGTGGCCCGAGAGCCGCTGAGCGCATGGACTGCGTCGGAGACAGCGGATGCGGTGCGCAGCGGTGAGGTCTCCGCGCTCACGGTGACGCGGGCGGCGCTCGACCGGATCGCCGCGGTCGACCCGCGATTGCATGCATGGACGCTCGTCGACGAGCGCGGCGCGCTCGCGGCGGCACGCGGTGTCGATGCGGCGCGGGCTCGTGGGGAGTCGCTCGGTCCGCTGGCGGGCGTGCCGACCGGCTTGAAGGACAACTTCGTCACGGCCGGCCTCGAGACCACCGGTGGCTCGCGGATCCTGCAGGGTTGGATCCCGCTGCGGGACGGCTTTCATGCGAGCCGCTTGCGCGCCGCGGGGGCCGTGCTCCTCGGCAAGCTCGCGCTCGACGAGTTCGGCATGGGCTCGTCCAACGAGAACACGCCCTTCACGGCGGTACGAAACCCCTGGGCGCTGGACTTCGTGCCGGGCGGCTCCTCGGGCGGCTCGGCCGCGGCCGTGGCTTCGCGCACGATCTGTTTCTCCCTCGGCTCGGACAGCGGCGGCTCGATCCGCCAGCCGGCGAGCCTATGCGGGATCGTCGGCCTCAAACCGACCTACGGCCGGGTATCCCGCAGCGGCTTGATCGCGTTCGTCTCGAGCCTCGACCAGCCCGGGCCGCTCACCCGGAACGTCCGCGACGCCGCGCTGGTACTGGGCTGTCTCGCAGGACATGACCCTCAGGACATGAATACGATCCGCGCGCCGGCGCCGGACTACCTCGAGGCGGTCACCCGGGGCCGCATGCACGGCCTCGCCGGCCTGCGCATCGGCGTGCATCACGAGGCGCTCGCGCTGCCCGGCCTCGACCCCGCCGTACGCGCGTGCTTCGATGCGGCCCTCGCAGCCTTGACGGCCGCCGGGGCCGAGCTGCTCGAGGTCAGCCTGCCGCACTTTCGCCACGCCGTGCCGACCTATTACGCGCTGGCGAGCGCGCTGGCGGCCAGCAACCTGGCCCGCTTCGATGGCGCACGCCAGGGCCTGCGGATGACGGGCGAGGACTTCGTCCGCAGCTGCACGGCGACCCGCTCGCAGGGCTTCGGGGAGGAGGTCAAGCGCCGGTTGCTGCTCGGCACCCACGTGATGCGTGACCCGTCCGGACTCTACGAGCGGGCGACCCGGGTACAGACCCTGATCGCCCGCGACTATACAGCCGCGTTCGAGCGCTGCGATCTGCTCGCCAGCCCGACCACCCGCCTGCCCGGCTTTCGCCTCGGCGAGCGCGTGCATGACCCCGTGGCGATGTACCTGAGCGACATCTTCGTGGTCGGGGCGAACCTCGCGGGGCTGCCGGCCATCTCGGTCCCGGCAGGCTTCGCCCCGGCGATCACTGGGCGGCCCCGGCTTCCGGTCGGCCTACATCTGATCGCGCCGCTGCTCGCCGAGCCCACCCTGCTGCGCGTCGCCGCCGCCCACGAGGCCAGCACTGCCTGGCACCTCGAGGTGCCACCGGGGGTCGCATGACGAGAGTGACGAAGGTGATGGCCGGGGCCACCGTGATGGTAGGGCTCGAGTTCCGGTGCCGCCTTGCGACGCGGAGCAAGCTGTTCTCGCCGTGCCCGTCGGCCATCGATGCAACGCCCGACTCACAGGTCGACGCGCACACGCTGGCCCTCCCGGGCACCTTGCCGACCCTGAATCGTCAGGCGGTCGGCCTGGCGATCCGTCTGGCGCTCGCGCTTGACGCGGAGATCGAGCCGGTCAGTCGATGGGTGCGCAAGCACTACTTCGCGCCCACCCTGGCGAAGGGCTACCAGATCACCCAGCGCGAGTCGCCGCTGGCCCGCGGTGGGACGATCGAGGTCGCCGGTCGCGCGCTCGGGCTGACGAGCATCTACCTCGCGGAGGATGTCGGCGAGCTCCGGGCCGGCGTTGTCGACCTCAGCCGCGCGGGCGCCCCCCTACTCGAGCTCGCCGGCGAACCGATGATCATGCGCGCGACCGCCGAGGAGGCGTCGGCCTTTTTGCGCGCGCTCCAGACGATCATCCGCGCGTCCAGGGTGGCGGACATCGACATGCCCGGCGCGCTGCGCTGCGACGCCCATGTCTCACTCTGGCCCAAAGGCCAGGACGAACCCGGGACCCACTGCACGATCAAGGACGTGGAATCGGGTCCTGCGCTCGAGCAGGCGATCGCGGCCGAGGTCCTGCGCCAGACGGCGCTGCTCGACCAGGGTATGGCAGTCGCGGCGCTGACCCTCGGCTATGATGCGGCGGACGATCGATTGTGGGTGTGCGGCGATCACCCCTCCGCGACGCAGTGCTGCTATCTGCCCGAGCCCGACTTGCCGCCGCTGCGCATCGACACCGCCTGGATCGAGCGCGCGCGCGCGGAGCTGCGGGACCCCCGGAGCTTGTCCTGAGCGCGGTCCGTTGCCTGGCAGAGGCCGCCGGGCCTGCCCTTGCACCACCGACCTCTCGCGCCAGGCGCTCCCCGACCCAACGTGCGAGCAGCGAAGTCGTGAGCGTGGCGAACACGAACAGCAGCAGCAGCACGCGCCACAGGTACTGGGTATCGTCGTCGATCGTGCGCTGCGAGGCCGCATAAAGGAGATACTCGGCACGTCCCGGAACCGGCAGAATGACGCCACGGAGCACGTTCTCGCCGACGGCCACGTCGAGCGGAGTGCCATCGAGCGGTACGTCACCCACGCCCAAATCGGCCAGGCTCGGCGCCTGTCCAGCGAGGCTGGCGGAGGTCGCCAGCACCTGACCAGCGCTATCGTAGGTCGCCAGATATCGGGTCGTCGGCTCGAGACTCTCCGGCACGCGCACCCAGCCGGCATCGAGCGGCTGGCCCGGCGGATAGCTGTTCGGAAGGCGCTGTGCGGCCGTATAGGCATGTTTGAACAGCGCGTGATCGAGGTCGCGGGTCTCGGCGGCGTCGACGAGCATGTAGAGCGGGACAAACGAGGCAACAATCACCACGGTCGTCACCGCAGTGACCGAGAGGAGGAGACGGGTCCTCAGTCGCATGCGGGAAGGCTCCAGGAATAACCTACGCCCCTGACGGTCTCGATCGTGCTCGCGTCGGCCCCGAGCTTGCTGCGCAGGTTCTTGACGTGAACCTCGACGAGATTCGAGCCAGTGTCGAAGCCAGTCAGCCAGACCTTGGCGAGCAGCTCGGTGCGCGGCACGACCTGTCCGGCGCGCTCGACCAGGTAGTGCAGCAGCGCGAACTCGCGGGGGGGGAGGTCCAGGCGCTTACCATCGACCGTGGCGGCGTGCAGATGCCGGTCGATCTGCACGCGTCCGACGGTGAGCAGTCGCGCGCCGACATTGCGTCGGGTGAGGGCGCGGACCCGGGCCAGCAGCTCTCCGAGGTCGAAGGGCTTCGTCAGGTAGTCGTCGGCACCGGCGTCGAGCCCGGCGATCCGCTCCATGACATCGCCGCGGGCCGTGAGCATCAAGATCGGCGCGGTCGCGCCCGCGGCCCGTGCACCGCGGCAGACCGCGAGGCCGTCGACCGTCGGGAGCATCCAGTCGAGGATCACGAGGTCGTAGCTGAGCTGCCCCATCTGGTCGCGGGCGACCGCGCCGTCCTCGACGACGTCGACCGCGTAACCCTCCTCGGTGAGGGCCCGGGCCAGGAAACTGGCGAGCTTGCGGTTGTCCTCGACCACCAGGATCTTCATCGCGGCCATACTTTAGCCATCTCGTGTTCGCGAAACCATGGCCCGCAGCCTACAGACGCAGGGGTCTTGGCTGGCTCATCGCGTGGCGGAGGGGTCCCGTGGCTCATTGCGGCCTGCCCTCAAGGTAGCGCAAGAAGCCGACAGCCAGTGCGAGCGCGTCCGCCGGCAGGATCTCGAGCTTGTCCCGGGCGATGCGTCGCAACTCCGCGTCTTCGGTCGACGTTTCTGGCGTGGCGCTCGGAGCGCGCGGCTCGGGCGATGGCTGGCCAATCGATATCCCCCGCACGCGCAGCCAAGCATCAATGTGTTTTTGAAGGATCTCGCTGCGTCGATCCAACCAGCGCTGGCGCTCGACCGGGCTTCGCCGCAAGAGCTCTTTGAATCGACGAAAGACGCCGACGCTCCCGAGTGTCTCGGTGAGACGGGCCTTCAACTCAGGGTCCTGAACCCCCGCGATGAAGCATGACAGCCATTCGTGTTGTACATGGGACGGGATCGTCTCGATGCGGACGAAGCGCCCAGGCTGTTCCGCGATCCGCTGCAGAATGAGGCTATCGCTCAACAGGCGAGATTGGAGAGCGACCAGTCGGCCCGCATCGAGATCCAGATATCTTTGAAAGCCAGGCGATGTGTCGCAAAACGCGGCTTCCAGCTCGCGCCAGGTGAAGAGCATCGGCGGTTGTTCGGGTCGTGCCACGGGAAGCGAGAGGTTGAGCCGTCGCGGAAACGACCCGCATCGTAGCGGGCCCCCGGTCGATCTCCCAGCGGCTCAGCAAATGTGAAGAAATTTTCATGTGAAATTCATGCACTGGCACCTACGTCGCCGCTCACTTCATCAGGCACGCGATTCGGTTGTCCTGTACCATCGGAAGGCAGCGGCATTTTGCTCATCGATCTCTCCATGCTCGCCGGCGGTGGGCTCCTGCTCTATTTCGGCGCCGAGTGGCTCGTCGCCGGGGCTGCTGGGCTCGCCCGTTCACTCGGTGTGAGCGCCCTGATCATCGGCCTCACCGTGGTCGCTTACGGCACGTCGACCCCCGAGGCGGTCGTGGGCATGCAGGCTGCGATCGCCGGCCATCCGGACATCGCTCTGGGCAACGTGCTCGGCTCCAACATCGCCAACATCGGGCTCATCCTCGGCCTGACGGCGCTCATCCGGCCGACGCGCATCGACGGCAGCCTGGCGCGACGCGATGTGCCGCTCCTACTGGCGAGCGCCCTCGCGGTGCCCCTCCTGCTGCTCGACGGCCGCGTGCAAGCGTGGGAGGGCGCGGCCCTGATGGCGGTCGCGGTGCTCTACACCGCGTGGATCGTCCGCAGTTCGCGTATGGCGTCGGCCGAGGCCATGGCGGCGGTCGCCGTCACGGCCGACGTTGCCGATGCCGCCGGCGCGCCCTCGTTGCGAGGCGGACGGGTGCGGCTCGCTATCATCGCCGTTGTGGGCCTCGTCGTGCTGGTCGTCGGCGGCCAGCTCCTCGTCGAGGGTGCAGTGGGCCTCGCGCGTGCGATCGGCATGAGCGAGCGGGTGGTCGGGCTCACGATCGTGGCGGTCGGTACCTCGCTCCCTGAGCTCGTCACCTCGCTCATCGCCACCACGCGCGGTCACGCCGATATCGCCGTCGGAAACATCGTCGGCTCGAATATCTTCAATGTGCTGCTCTGCCTCGGATGCTCCAGCGTGGTCGGCCACGTCGGCTCGCCGCTCGCGGACGTTGCCCTCGACGTCGGGGCGATGGTCGCCTTCTCGATCGTGGGCACGACGATGATGCGGAGCGCCCGCACCATCACGCGACTCGAAGGATCCCTGCTCCTCCTCGGCTACGCGGCGTTCTTGACGTGCCTCATCACCTCGCCCTGAGGGCGCCGTGGGGCGGGGCGGGGCCATCGGGACGGCTGGCGAATGAAGAATACATGAAATTTTCTTCATCCTTGCAGTGTGCCCAGGAGGCAGGCGTCCGCTCGGGCTAAACTCATCGCCATTTAGCTCAATTACTTACGGCCGGCATCAACTCTGACAACCATGGACATGCAGCCGAGGGTCATCGACTGGTCGACGCTGGCGATCGCGTTCCGCGACAATGCGCCCGGCGCTCGCGCGTACCTTGATCTCATCGCCGGCCGGGTCGTCATGCTTCAGGCCCAGGCGCCGCGCGATGCGGCGGCGTTACAGCGGATCGCCGAGCAGCACGGGTGCTTCGTCCGCCTCCGGCCAGTCTCCTCGCGTGAGCAGCATGGATGGATGCTCCGCTTCACCGCCACGGTCGAGGACCTGGAACTGCGCGCTCGACTCACCCACGCGCTCGAAAATACAGGAGCCTTTCGTCGATTCAAGCAAGCCTTGGAGAGCGCTCCGGGTGAACGCTTACGCTGGATCGAGCTGCGTGCGGAGCTCCTACGGGAGCACATCGAGAAGCGGCTGGGACTAAACGGCATCACCGTCAGTGAACCTCTCCCCGGGTCGGGGTTGATTGGGGCTGCGGAGGTCGTGATCAGCGAGCGTGGGCTGAGGCGCCTCGCGCTCGCCCAGATCGAGCTGCTACCGACCAGCAGCCTCCAAGCCGTGGTCGACTATTTACGCTATCTCGGGCGCAAGGGACGATGATCCACATCTACGAGGTCGCAGCGAGCGCAGAGGCGGTGGAGCCGGTTGCCGGCCCGGATACAGCGTGGTACCCAGAGGACAATGAGCACGGATGACGCCGCAATTGCAGTTCACGGGCTCGGCAAGCGCTTCGGCAAGGTCGAAGCCGTTACCGACCTGAGCTTTCGCGTCGAGCCGGGCGAGATCTTCGGATTCATGGGCCACAACGGGGCCGGTAAGACGACCACGCTGCGCATGCTCCTGGGCCTGACCCGGCCGACGGCCGGGCGCGCGTCGGTGCTTGGACACGACGTCGTCACCGCGACGCTCACGGTCCGCCAGGTATCCGGCTACTTGCCGGCCGCCTACGCGCTGCCGCCGGACATGACGGCGCGGGAGTTTCTCCACTATGTGGCCGCCATGTTCGCCATCCCCCGCGCGGTCGCGGTGGCCCGCGCCGAGGCGCTGCTGGGGCGCTTCGGGCTGGTCGAGCACGCCGACCGCAAGCTGCGCGGCTTCTCGACCGGGATGACGCAGAAGGTCGGGCTCGCCCAGGCGCTGATCAACGAGCCGCGGGTGCTGTTTCTGGACGAGCCGACCTCGGGGCTCGACCCGCTCGCGCGGCATGATCTGCTCGAGCACCTGCGGGAACTCGCGCGCGAGCAGGGCGTCACGGTCGTATTCTCCTCGCACATCCTCTCGGACGTCGAGACCCTGTGCCGCCACGTGGCGGTGCTGCACCACGCGCGGCTGATCGCCTGCGGTGAGATCGCGGCGCTCAAGGCCGAGCACGGGGCGATGACCATGGATCAGCTGTACATGGCGCTGGTGCGGCGGCAGATGCCATGATCCGACTGGCCTACCTCGATTACCGGGCGACCCTGCGCGAGCGCAAGACCTGGCTCGCGGCGGCGATGCTCGCCTACGCCGTGCTGGCGGTCCCGATCCTGCTCGAGAACCCGCCCGAGCACGTGCGCGAGGCGATCGCGGATTGGTTCGGCGACGCGGACCCCTTCGCGGTGTTCATGTTCGTGTGGATCGATCTGGTGATGAACAAGACGGTGGCGCTGCTCCCGGTGATCCTCGGCGGCGGCGTGCTGCTGCGCGAGCGCGACACCGGCGTGCTCGCGCTGCTGGCCGCGAAGCCGATCTCGATGCCCCGCTACTTCGTGCTCCGCACGCTCTCGGCCTGCGCCGGTTCGTACCCGCGCACACGAGCAGGAGCACGCCCAACAGCAGCCAGCCCCTTACGCTCGCCCAGCGCACAAACGCCGTTGCAAGCAGGGCCACGAGCAGGGTGATCAGCGTCAGCAGGACAGGGTTCAATTCGATGTACATGACACTGCCAGTCCTTTCCCGGTTATCCTGTAACGGCCTCTGGATCGACCCTCACCAGCTCCCGCAGCACCCCGTCGTCGAGACGGTAGACCCAGCCATGCAGCCGCGGCCCGCGTCCTGACGCCCACGCGGTCTGGATCACCGATGAGCGCGCGAGTCGCTCGATCTGGGCCAGAACGGCCAGCTCCTTGATCATCGGGTCGAGGCTCGACAACGCGACCCGCGCGGCCCGCAGATCATGTCGCAAGGCCACCCAGCGTCGGTTTGATGCCGGCAAAAAGGTCGCGGACATCACGGCCCAGCCTGGAACGAACCAGCAAACCAGCGGGCGAGCAACCAGGCGCCGAGCGTGACCCCGATGACCAGC
>Ga0075152_10003121_pt1 | contig 11661 bp, 11 predicted proteins | sample JI61114C2DNA_FD_70964 | JGI IMG/M metagenome (GOLD analysis project Ga0075152, IMG submission 70964) | Wastewater effluent complex algal communities from Wisconsin, to seasonally profile nutrient transformation and Carbon sequestration -... | ecosystem: Engineered > WWTP > Effluent > Algae...
ACAGCTATTTTTTCTATTGTTTATGCAGTTTCTATGCTTTTTGCTGGCAGGTTCGTAGATAAATTAGATACCAAAAAAGGATTTCTTTGGGCAATTGGAATTTGGAGTATTGGTGCTTGTTTACATGCATATTGTGGCATTGCAACTTCAGGTGTGTTAACAGGTAAATGGTTTGTTGGTTTTGAAGGAGCTAAAGATGCAATTGCAACAGTTAGCAATGTTTCGCAAATTGCAACAGTTAGCGTTACCTTATTCATTATAGCAAGAATTGTGTTAGCAATAGGAGAAGCAGGAAATTTTCCTGCAGCAATTAAAGCCACTGCAGAATATTTTCCAAAAAAAGATAGAGGTTTAGCCACCAGCATTTTTAATGCAGGTGCAACTGTTGGGGCTTTGGCAGCACCATTAACCATTCCTTTTATTGCAGAAGCCTATGGTTGGGAAATGTCTTTTCTTTTAATTGGTTTACTCGGATTTATTTGGATGGGATTTTGGGTATTCATGTACAAAAAACCTGAAGCACATCCAAAAGTTTCAAAAGAAGAATTGGCATACATTCAACAAGACGATTTGTTAGATGAAGTTCGTCCTGCATCAACGAATACAAAAATTACTTTTGCAAAAGCATTTCAATACAAACAAACTTGGGCTTTTGCTGTAGGTAAGTTTATGACAGATGGCGTTTGGTGGTTCTTTTTATTTTGGACACCTGCTTATTTAAGTTCAGTATACGGACTTACGTCTGCTCAAAGTGCACCTCAAATATTTGTATTGTACACCATTACTTTATTATCCATTATTGGTGGTTGGTTACCAACTTATTTTGTAGAGAAAAAAGGGATGAATCCTTATGCAGGAAGAATGAAAGCCATGTTAATCTTTGCTTTCTTTCCATTGTTGGCTTTGTTAGCACAACCATTGGGTCATATTTCAGTATGGATTCCTGTTATTATTATTGGTATTGCTGCAGCAGCACATCAAGCATGGTCGGCCAATATTTTTTCAACAGTTGGCGATATGTTTCCAAAATCTGCAATTGCAACCATTACTGGTATTGGTGGTATGGCAGGCGGTATTGGTTCTTTTTTAATTAATAAAGGTTCGGGAGTATTGTTTGATTTTACACAAAAAAATTGGAGTACAGTCAACGGAAAACCATTGCTAGAACAATATCCTCAATTGGTAAATGCGGATACTGCTAAAGTTTTTCTTGAACAACAAGCCACACAATTAAATACAAAAGTTGGAAATATTGAAGACCTTTTAAAAGCATTATCAAGTACAGGAAACGTAGTTGTAAATGGCATTAACTCTGGCTATATGATTATTTTTGCCATTTGTTCTGTTGCCTATTTAATAGGTTGGGTTATTATGAAATCTTTAGTTCCAAAATATAAAGTAATCACAGATTTGTAGTATATTGCAATATCATCTAAGCCTGCACTTATTACCTATATGTAATTAGATGCAGGCTTTTTTCGTTTCAATATTTATCTTTTAAATTAACCCTATGCTAAAAAAGAAAGTGCTTTGTTTTGGTGAGTTGTTGTTGCGAATTTCTCCTGCACCAAATGATGAAGCTATGGGCAAACATCCCATGTTATTGTACATGGGTGGTGCAGAAGCCAATGTAGCTACTGCTTTAGCTGGTTGGAATGTGCCTGTAAAATATTGTACAGTGTTGCCCGATAATTTTATGAGCCATCATATCATTGATTTTTTAGAATACAAAGGCATTTACACTTCTTCAATTGTATTTGCTGGAAATAGAATTGGCTTGTATTATTTGGAACGTGGAGCCGATTTAAAAGGAAGTATGGTATACGACAGAGATCATTCATCATTTGCTCAATTAAAAAGAGGAATGATTGATTGGGATAAAGTATTGAGAGATGTTGATTGGTTTAATTTTTCAGCCATAAGCCCTGCATTAAGTGAAAATGTTGCCGATGTTTGTTTAGAAGCTTTAGAAGCAGCAGCTCAAAAAAATATTACCGTTTCTGTTGATTTAAATTATAGAGCTAGGCTTTGGAAATACGGAAAGCAACCTATAGAAATAATGCCCAAACTGCTTGAATACTGCAATGTAGTAATGGGTAATATTTGGAGTGCCAATAGTTTATTGGGATTAAATGTAGATGAACATATACATACCAATAGTAGCAAACAAAAGTATATAGCACATGCACAAGCAACTGCAGAAGCAATTGTGGAAAAATTTCCAAGAGTAAAAACTGTTGCCAATACTTTTAGGTTTGATCATGATGGAGGCAATGTATTGTATTATACCCATTTATTTGATAAAGGAACACATGCTCAATCGGCTGATTTTACTTGTAAAGGTGTTGTAGATAGAAGTGGAAGTGGCGATTGTTTTATGGCTGGAATAATTTATGGATTGTACAATCAAAATTCATCTCAAGAAATATTGGATTACGCTACAGCTGCTGCTTTTGGTAAGTTACAAGAGTATGGCGATAGTACTGGTCAAGATATTTTAAGCATTAAAAAAATGAAACAGTAAGTATTATTTTACTTTATTGATAGATTCTTTAATCACTTTATCATAATCTATAAACATTTCAAAAAATACTTTAATTGGAATAAATATCAGCATAAAAATTTTGCCCTCTTTTTCTACCATTAATACAAAAGTGCCAAGTATGATTACAAATTGTTGTACAAAAATTCTTTTGTATGGCCTAAACATTAACTCATTTAGGTTGGCTGTTTTGTAACTACCAGTCATTATAAAATCTTTTATAATGCCCAATATATAAGTTGCAACAAATAACCCTAAAAAAGCAACTGCATAGCTTGGTAAAAGAGTATTAAATTTAAATAATAAATCAAGCACCGTAATTTTCAGCCCATTTATGCTCATAATGGATAGAAAAATAAATAGTTGAACAAGCACAAAAAATCCATAATGAAACAAGAAGAAAAACATGAACACATAACCAGATTGTTGTGTTGAATAGTTTGTGCTACTCTGCCAAGTGTCTGTCTTTTTATACAATGTAGTTAACCACATTTGCAAAAAATTAAATACACCAATGATTACAGTTTCTAAGCAAAAAATTAGAAAAATAATTTTTGCATCCCAATGCAACATCCACACGCCCCCAATAGCAAAAATATTGCTTGCAATAATTAGCCAATCGGTAATAGAAAATGATCGTTTTAAGAATTGTTTCATGTATTAAATTAATCTTGCAAAATATTTCATTTAAAACTACTGTACAATACCATAAAGTACTTAGTTTTAATTAGATAAAATAAATATAGAAAGTAATATATGAATACTTACACAATAACCATTCATGGCGGTGCAGGAACTATTTTAAAAGAAGATATGTCAGCCGATTTAGAACAAGCTTATAAAGATGCTTTGCAAGAAGCATTGGATGCTGGTTATAATATTTTGGCCAACAATGGCTCTGCTGTTGAAGCTGTGAACATTGCAGTGATGAAACTTGAAAACAATGTATTGTTTAATGCAGGACGAGGTTCGGTTTTTACAAAAAAAGGTGAACATGAAATGGATGCTTCTATTATGGATGGAAGCAATTTAATGGCAGGTGCAGTTGCTGGTGTAAAAAATGTAGTCAATCCTGTTGAGCTTGCTAAAACTGTAATGTTAGAAAGCGATCATGTTTTTTTAAGTGGGGGCGGAGCGGTAGATTTTGCTTTACAAAAAGGGGTTGCTTTGGCTGGCGATAATTATTTTTTCACTCAATTTAGATACGATCAATGGACGTTGGTACGTGATAGCAACAACACTAGTTTAGATCACAATACTAAGGTTGATACACTCATGAAAAATAAAAAATTTGGAACAGTTGGAGCAGCTGCATGTGATGCTTTTGGCAATATTGCTGCAGCAACAAGTACAGGAGGAATGACGAACAAAAGGTACAATCGTATTGGCGATACGCCAGTTATTGGAAGTGGCACTTATGCCAACAACAACACTTGTGCAATTAGTTGTACAGGTCATGGAGAGTTATTTATTAAGGCTGTTGCAGCTTACGATGTAAGTTGTTTAATGGAATACAAAGGCTTGAGTTTACAAGATGCCATGAACATTGTTGTAAACGATAAATTGGTAAAAATTAATGGCGAAGGTGGAATGATTGGCGTTGATGCAAAAGGCAATCATGCTATGCTATTTAATAGTGAAGGAATGTACAGAGCTGTAAAAAATAGCAAAGGACTAAATGAAATTGGTATTTATAAATAAGTGGAAATTACAAGTAATGTAGTCACCATTTAAGAATTACTAGCACTCAGCAATCTTTCATAAACATCTGCATAGCTACTGCCAATGGGTATTTCTTTACCAGCAACTTGAACTTTGTTTTTACTAAATTTTTCAACTTTATGTAAAGGAATGATGTAGGATCTGTGAATTCTCACAAACAAATTTTCTGGAAGTTTCTCAAGTACACCTTTTAAGGTCATGAGTGTTAAAACAGGATAAGGCTTAATATGAATTTTTATATAATCATCTAAAGCTTCAATTAAATCAATGTCTTTTAAATTAATTTTCATCATCTCATAATTCACTTTTACATAAATACTGCTCATTTGTAAATCTTGAGATGCTAAAAATTCTATGTATTCTTTGGCTTTATAAATAGCTTTTAAAAAACGGTCATATTCAAATGGCTTCAACAAATAATCAACTGCATCAACATTAAAACCATCTACAGCATAGTCTTTAAATGCTGTAGTAAATATTACTGGAGGTTTGGTGGTTAAACTTTTATAAAATTGTACACCATTTATATCGGGCATTTGGATATCTAAAAAAAGCAAATCAACTTTATTGTGTTTTAAATAGTCTTTTGCTTCATCTGGATTGGTAAACACTTTATCTAATTGCAAGTAAGAAATTTTGCTACAATATTGTACAATTACTTGCAATGCCAAAGGCTCATCATCTAATGCTATACAATGTATCATATTTCTGTTTCAATGGTTAGATGAACAATAAACTCTTGCTGATTTTCTTCAACAAACAAAGTATGTTTATTTGGATAAGACAATGCCAATCTTCTCTTAACATTGTTAATACCAATACCCGTTGTATCCATATTATTTTCTTTATGAACAATGGTATTTTTTACATGTAGTGTAATAGATTTTTCTTCTGCTAAAAGTTCAATTTCAATTTTGGAATTTTCTTTTGTGCTCACTCCATATTTAAAAGCATTTTCTATAAAGGGAATAAAAAGAAGAGGTGCTACACTTTTGTCATGTAGATTGCCATTTACATTCAATTGTACATTTACTTTATCTGTTAATCGCACCAATTGTAAGTCGATATAATTTTTAATAAACTCTACTTCATTCTCTAAAGGCACTTGATCTGTTTGCGTTTCCGTAAGGATATAACGCATTATAGAAGATAATTTGAGTATGGCTTTGGGCGTTTTATCGCTTTGAACAACTGCTAAAGAATAAATATTGTTGAGTGTGTTAAAAAAGAAATGCGGATTAACCTGTGTTTTTAAAAAGGATAATTCGGTACTTATTTTTTCGTGTTCAATTTTTTCTTTTGTGTGTTCTGCTAACAACCATTTTTCAATTACAGTAGCACAAATACCAATTGTAAATACCAATAAAAAAACTAAAAATGAACCCGGGAAATATCTGAAAGTTCCATTACTTGGTTTTCGTTTTAATTCTCTAGATTCTTTTTTAGAAAAAGTAGTATCCGCCGACATTTTATTGGCTTTTTGTTTAAAGCCTTGCCTCATTTCGGCTTGTATAGTTTCGGCATTGGTGCCATTAATTGCAAATGTAATTTCTCTTGGCAAATAAATAAATGCTGCGAATGATACACTTACAAATACAATGTACAACAACCATTTTTTTGAAAACAAATACTTTGGAATTAGTACCAAAGTATTTAAATAATAAAAACCCAATAAGAATAAGTTAATTACAATAAACACTGTTACCATGTGTTTATTGAGAATATCTGTTATATCTTTTGGTCGAGGAGAAAAAATATATGGCAACAAGAAAAAACAGATCCAAACAGCAATATGTATGGCAATTGTTATTCTTTTTTTTCTATTTTTCAAACTATTATTATTTAAGAATGATAAAACTAAAATACACTACCATCTAGGTACATTCTTATGGGTGAAGCTATTTTATTAATCGGTAAATACTACTAATTTGTATTTGCTAGTGTTTTAATTTGTTGTGTTAATACACTCCAACTGTATTGTTTTTTTTCTTGCAAAAGATGAGGTAAAAAAAAGCCTTCGCCCAATTGATACAATTCAACAATTGTATTTGCAATTGATTGTGCTGTTGGCTCGGCAACTAAACCAACTTTTTTATGGGGTACTAAGCTTGGTAAACCACCAACATTGGTTACCAACATAGGCTTATTAAAATGATAGGCTAGGGGCGTAACGCCACTTTGTGTTGCATTTCTATAAGGTTGAATTACAAAATCGGCTGCACTTAAATAATATTTCACTTCACTATCGGCAATAAAATCTGTTTTTAAAATAAGTGAAGATGCAATATTCAATTGTTCAATTTGCTCATCATATTGTTTTCTATCTTCATAAAACTCACCTGCAATTAATAGTTTTATTTGCAAACTTGGGTGCTGAAGCTTTAATAAATTCATGGCTTCAAGCAATAAATCGAGTCCTTTGTATTTTCGAATAAATCCAAAAAAAAGTATAATTTTTTCGTTTTGTGGAAGACTCAAATATTGTCTTGCATCTTGTTTTAGTAAAGCTTCTCCAAAATTATCGTACAATGGATGAACAACTTGTGTAGCAGGCTTTTGGGTAAACTGACGCAAGTCTTGCATCACTTTTTCACTCATGGTAATAAAAGCATCAATTGGCTTTAAAAAATATTGAGTGAAGGGTTTATCGCCCAAACGTTTTTCATGTGGAATTACATTATCGGCAATACAAACTATTTTGGTGTGTTTATTCTTTTTTACTTGTCTTAAAATAGTACCTAAACATGGTCCCATAAAAGGCAACCAATATCTAACAACAACAATATCTGGCTGCAATTTTTTTAATTCATTACCCACTAAAAGCCAGTTGAGTGGGTTGATTGAATTAATGCAAACTTTAATTTTTAAGTCGGTTGGAGCAGGTTCAGTTGAATATTGTGTGGTTCCTGGAAATAAAAAATTAGGATATTGTAATGAAAAAGTATAAATCATTGTTTCATAACCTTCGTCTTGAAATTGACGAGCCAAACGTTCATCAAAAGATGCCAAGCCACCACGTAAAGGATGTGCAGGCCCAATAATAATTGCTTTTTTATGAGAAGTTGATGCTAACAATTATTCAATAATTTAAAAATGACTGTAAGTAATGCAATGAATTTTTTAAGAAGGTGGTACTTAAACGCCAACTTTTTTCTCAATCAAATAACTGTTTCTTTCTGGTGCATTTCTGCCAACCAATTCAGCAATAAAGCCTGCTAAAAAAAGCTGCATACCAATAATCATTACAACTAAAGCTATATAAAATGCAGGGCGATTGGTTAATGCAAAATCTGCTGATACAATTTTTGCAATAATTAAATATGCACTCATTAGAAAACCAATCATAAAACAAATTGTTCCATACAAACCAAAAAAGTGCATGGGGCGTTTACCAAATTTGCTAACAAAAGAAATGGTTGCTAAGTCTAAAAAGCCATTGATAAATCGTTCCCAACCAAACTTTGTAACGCCATATTTTCTAGATCTATGTTCAACAGTTTTTTCTCCAATTTTCCTAAATCCAGCCCATTTAGCAATTACAGGAATGTAACGATGCATTTCTCCATACACTTCGATACTTTTTACCACTTTTAATTTGTATGCTTTTAAGCCACAATTAAAATCGTGTAGGTTTTTAATGCCACTGCTCCAACGTGTAGCAGCATTGAATAATTTTGTAGGAATTGTTTTGGTAATGGGATCGTAGCGTTTTTGTTTCCAACCACTTACTATATCAAATCCATCTTCTAAAATCATTCTTCTAAGTTCAGGAATTTCATCTGGACTGTCCTGCATATCAGCGTCCATAGTTATTACAACTTCACCTAAAGCTGCTTTAAAGCCTTCGTTAAGGGCTGCACTTTTGCCATAATTGCGTTGAAATTTAATGGCTTTGAAATTTGCATTTTCTGCAATTATTTGTTCTATTACTTGCCAACTATTATCGGTACTTCCATCATCAATCATAATTACTTCATAGGTGTATTGATTGTTTGTTGCAACACGAACAATCCATTCACTTAATTCTGGTAAAGATTCTTCTTCGTTAAATAATGGAATAATAACTGAAAGCTGCATATTATTGTTCTAATGGGTTATAGTTGGCATTTTTCTTAGCAACTGCTGCTCCAATTAATGCGAAAATGCAACCAAAAATTAAAAATCCTACAATTACACCTGCTAAAGCAAATGGCACAAAAAACTTTTTGGTCATTTCTAAGGCTGTATTAATATCAGATTCACTCATTTTCTTTTGCTCTATCATACTTGCTCTTGCTTGATCTAAAGCAACATCTACCATTTCGGGCATAATAAATTTAAACGCAAGAAATGTATAAATAGCAATAATACCAGTTACAGCAGCAGTAACTTTAAATCCATTGGCAAAAGTGTTTCCAAAAGTTACATTGCCATTTCTTTGTTTGGCATATTCAATGCAGCTCCAAATAATTCCACCTGCAAAAATTATATATTGAATAAAGTTTACACCTTTATTGGCACTGTAGCCTGCAAAATAAATGGCTAATCCTACTACAATTAAAATTAATGCAATTATTAAACCATGCATTGCAGGCGATGTTGTTTTTGTTTCTTCCATGTTTTTTAGTTTAAATGTAATTCACCTTTCGTTACAATTCCCAATACTTTTCCATTGAGTGTTGTGTTTTCAAAAGGTGTATTAAAAGATTTACTTTGGTTATTTTCTTTGGTAATTGTTGTTGAATTGTGTTGAGTAAATATGGTTAAATCGGCTGGTTGTTGAATGTTAATTGCAGCATTGGGCAATCCAAATAAATTTCTTGCATTGTTGCTAAACAGTTGAGCCAATTTTATTGCATGTAAATTAGGCAATATATGTTGAATGGTTGCAAATGCAGTTTGTAGGCCAATCATACCATTTTTTGCATATTCAAATTCACAAATTTTTGCATCAAAATTATGAGGTGTATGATGGGTAGCAATACAATCTACACTTCCATTTGCAACAGCTGCTCTAAGTGCCAACATATCTTCTCTTGTTCTTAATGGAGGATTAACTTTTAAGTTGGTGTTGTACGATTGTAAGTCTTCATCGCAATAAAATAAATGATACGGTGTAACGCTACAACTAATGGCCAAACCTTCGGCTTTTGCAGCTTGTAATAATGCTACACTTTTTGCAGTACTAATACCCGTTATATGAAGTTTACTTTTTGTGTATCTTACCAAATCAATATCTCTTTGTATCATTATTTCTTCTGCAATAGTGGGTATTCCAGGTAAACCCAATTGAGTAGATACAATGCCTTCATTCATTAACCCATTTGCACCAATACTTTTATCAATGGGCATTTGTATAACTGTACCATCAAATGCTTTAACATATTGCAATGCTTTTAGCAACAATCCTGGAGTTTGTATGGGTTGTAATCCATCGCTAAATGCAATTGCACCGCTATTTTGCATGTCGTACATTTCAGCTAAATCTTTGCCTTCAATATTCTTTGTAATAGCACCCAATGGATAAACTTGTATGGGCAATGTTTTTGACTGCTGAACAATGTATTCTACCTGAGATTTACTTTGAATAACTGGATTGGTATTGGGCAAAACAAAAACTTGTGTAAATCCACCTGCCACAGCAGCTTTGGCTCCAGACGATAGAGTTTCTCTATATTCAAAACCAGGATCACAAAAATGTGAAAATACATCTACCCAACCCGATGAAACAATTGAATTTTCTTGATTAAAAACAGTACAATTGGTATGGTTAATTTCATCTGCAATTTCAACTATACAACTATTTTCAATGTATATATCTTTTATCAAACCATTGAATTCACTTAATTCATTGGCTATTAAAACTTTTTTAAGCAGAATGTTCGACATAAATATGGGCGAAAATTTGCTGCAATATAAATGTAAAATTCCTTATGTACTTATAATTACAAGTCATAACTGCAAAGTTTTAATTTGAAAGTTGGTTTAGCTAGAAAATTATTGAAGTTGTAAAAAGATATTGATGAGTTTGGATAATTTTTTTGAATGAAAAAAGGTAGCCTAAAAGCTACCTTAACTATTTTGAGTACCTAATTTTATTTGTAACCTTTTATGCTATTGTTTCAACTTCTTGTTCTATTATTCTATTTGTAGTAAATAATTCAGAAGGTATTTGAATAGAATTAATTAACGCTTCTTCTAATAAATGAGCATAGGTTTCAAAATAAATTACAACATCTTCTCTATTGTTCTTTTTTAGCCATCTAAACCCGTTTGGTAACGCATGTAAAACTTGTTTATCATCTAGATATTCTAAGTGATGAATATCAGAGGGTGTTAATCCAACATCTTGTAATTTTTTTAGCAATAAAGTTACAGGTGCATTTGTTGTGCTACAATATTCTTCTGCTAATTCCGTCCATTCTCCAATGCCACTGTGTGCATATTGTAATATTTCTTCTTTCGATAAGTTGGTTATAACTTGTAATAAATTTCCGCAATTGCAACCACCATGATTTCCCCAAGCATAGTAAGCACCAGTCTTTAAACGATTTGCAGTTTTTCTAAGTGCATCAATTAATTCTAATGAAGGTTTTGCCATAACAATTCCATTTTGTTGTTTAAAAATAACAAAAAAGTATATTGATGGTTTAGCTGTTAAACAGAATTATGAAAATTGATACAATTTGTTCATCAATATATCTTAAACAGCAATTATTGATTAAACTTTTTTAGCACAACTATCTCTTAAAAAAACATCTGGTTGTAAAATTATAGTTTCAAAATCGGTGGTTGCTCTTTTTGCTTCAATCATTTTAATTAATAGTTCAGCAGCAATTCTACCCATCTCAAATGCAGGTTGTCTTACAACAGATAGGGAAGGAGACAAGAGTTCTGTTAAATCTAAATTGCTAAATCCAATTACAGCAAGCTTTTGAGGAATGGGTACTTTTTTAATTTTGCAGTACCTCATACAATTGGTAGTTAATTTATCGGCAGCTGCAAAAACAGCATCAGGTTTGTTTTTCAGTTTCAACAATTTGTTTAAAGCATTTTCCACTTCTTCATAAATCATTCCTCCATGTAAACAATGTTGTACTAAGTTTTCGTCGTATTCAATTTTATGATCTTCCAATGCCTTTTTATATCCAGCTTGGCGTTCTTTTGTAATAGATAAATATTCTGAATTTGCTAAATGAGCAATACGTGTATAACCATTGTTAATTAGGTGAACAGTAGCGTCGTAAGCACCTTTAAAATTATCTACAATTACTTTATGGGTTTTTAAATCTTCAATTACTCTATCAAAACAAACAATGTGCATTCCTCTATCGTGTAAGTGAGTTATATGTGTAAAGTCTTTTGTTTCGGTAGAAACAGAAATTAAACATCCGTCAACACTTCTCGAAGCTAAAAAT
>Ga0075152_10003122_pt1 | contig 11659 bp, 12 predicted proteins | sample JI61114C2DNA_FD_70964 | JGI IMG/M metagenome (GOLD analysis project Ga0075152, IMG submission 70964) | Wastewater effluent complex algal communities from Wisconsin, to seasonally profile nutrient transformation and Carbon sequestration -... | ecosystem: Engineered > WWTP > Effluent > Algae...
GCAACGAGGTACGGCAGCATCAGGAGACCGAGGAGGCAAGCCAGCAGCACGAGGTCCGAGGGGCGGGGTCGCTTACGCATGGCCGGCGGGGCGCGGCGGGAGGAGCCCGCGGCGTTCGAGTTCAGGGGCGGCGACCACGGCGAGGTATCGCAGGAGCAGGACGCCCACGATGCCTTCGGCGAGAGCCAGCGGGATCTGGGTGAGTGCGAACACGGCGAGGAACGTCCCGAGGGAGGCGGGGAATCCACCGACCGGGTCGGGATGGGCCAGCGCCAGTTGCAGCGCCGTCACCACGTAGGTGGCGAGGTTCGCGCCGGCCACGGCGCCGAAGACGGCCGTGGGCGAGTGCAGGTGCCGCAAAGCCCGGTAGAGCGCGTAGCCGGCCCAGGGTCCCGCGATCGCCATCGAGAAGACGTTGGCTCCCAGCGTGGTGAGACCGCCATGGGCCAGTAGGAGCGCCTGCATGGCCAGTACCAGGCTGCCCAGGAACGCCATTACCGGAGGGCGGAACAGGATGGCCCCGGCCCCGGTGCCCGTGGGGTGCGACGAACTGCCCGTGATGCTGGGCAGCTTGATCGCCGACAACACGAACGTGGTGGCGCCGGCGGCGGCCAGCAGCAGCCTGCTCTCGGGGTTCGCCCGCGACTCTGTGATGACGGCCCGTGCCCCGTGCACGGCGAAGGGTGCGGAGGCCACCCACCATGCGGCGGCGTGCAGTGGGGGCAGGAAGCCCTCGGCGATGTGCATGGCACACTCCTTCTCGAGATGACGCGTCTCGATCAGGTCCGTGCGGGCTGAGTTCCTGACTTCGCCCTCAAGGGGCGTCCACAGTGGCGCGACCGTGCCGGCGATTCCCGGCTTCCTCAGTATCCGACGGAGATGTCGTGATTGGACGCCCAGTCTTCCACACCGACCAGCCGGGGCGTGTGGACGACCGCTAACGTGTGCTCCCCCAGCTGCGGAGAGGACCCACCGTGACCACGTACGACTACCTGACCGATGGTCAGGAGATCTACGCGCAGTCGTTCGCCATCATCCGGCGTGAGGCCGACCTGTCCCGGCTCCCGCCGGACGTCGGCCAGGTCGCGGCGCGGATGATCCACGCGGCCGCGCAGACCGACCTCGTCGACGACCTGGCCTGGAGTCCGGGGGTCGTGTCCGCCTGTCGCGCCGCCCTGCGGGCCGGGGCGCCGATCCTGTGTGACTCAACGATGGTCGCCACCGGGGTCATCCGGTCGCGGCTCCCCGCCGGCAACGAGGTCGTCTGCCACCTGGGCGACCCGCGACTGGCCGACCTGGCCGCCGCGCGCGGCACGACCAAGACGGCCGCCGCGGTCGACCTGTGGCTGCCGCAACTGGACGGCGCCGTGGTGGCGATCGGGAACGCGCCGACCGCCCTGTTCCGCCTGCTCGAGGTGGTCCGCGACTCCGGCGTGAAGCCGGCCGGCGTCATCGGCGTCCCGGTGGGGTTCGTGGGGGCTGCGGAGTCCAAGCAGGCACTGGTCGACAACCCGTACGGGCTGGACTACCTGACCGTGCGCGGGCGCCGCGGCGGGTCGGCCATCACGGTGGCCGCGGTCAACGCGATCGCCAGCACCGCGGAGACGAGCAACGACGCGCGTGCCTGACCAGGAACGCCCGGGGGGCCGGCGGGGGCAGTTGGCCACCTCCGGGCTGCGTCCCGGCTGGACGACCGGGGCCTGCGCCACGGCGGCGTCCACCGCCGCGCTCGTGGCACTGCGGACCGGAGAGTTCCCCGACCCGGTGACCGTCACCCTCCCGCTGGGCCGGTCCCCGGCGTTCGCGCTCACCGATGAGGCGCAGGGGGACGGCTGGGCGATGGCGGCGGTGACGAAGGACGCCGGGGACGACCCGGACGTGACCCACGGGGCCGTGGTGCGGGTGACGGTGCGGGCCGGGGATGTGGGCGCGGGCGTCCGGTTTGTGGCCGGGCCGGGGGTCGGGACGGTGACACTGCCCGGACTTCCCCTCGCGGTCGGTGAGCCGGCGATCAATCCCGGCCCGCGGGGCATGATCCGCGAGAACCTCACGGCCGCGGCCGGCGGGGTGGAACCGGACGTGGTGGTCGAGGTCGGCATCGACGGCGGGGAGGAGATGGCCCGCCACACGCTGAACGCGAGGGTGGGTGTGCTGGGAGGGCTGTCGGTGCTCGGGACGACGGGCGTGGTGGTGCCCTACTCGTGCTCGGCGTGGATCGACTCGCTGCGGCGGGGCGTCGACGTCGCTCGGGCGAGCGGGCAGGACCACGTGGCGGGCTGCACCGGCTCGACCTCGGAGCGGGTGGTGGCCGAGCTGTACGGACTGCCGTCGGTGGCGCTGCTCGACATGGGCGACTTCGTCGGGGCCGTGCTCAAGTACGTCCGGGGGCACCCGGTGCCGCGTCTCACCCTGTGCGGGGGCGTGGCGAAACTGTCGAAACTCGCCAACGGGCATCTGGACCTGCACTCGGGGCGCTCCCGGGTGGAGCCTGAACACCTGACCAGGTTGGCCGTCGAGGCGGGAGCCGGCGACGACCTGGCCCGACGCGTGGCCGGCAGCAGCACGGCGCTGGAGGCGGTGTCCCTGTGCGCCGACGCCGGCGTGCCGCTCGGCGACGCGATCGCCGCGGCCGCGCGGGCGGAGGCGCTGCGGGTTCTGTGGGGCGCCCCCGTGGCGGTCGACGTCGTGTGTATCGATCGCCACGGTGGGATCGTCGGACGGGCCGGTCAGTCCTGACCTGCCTCCTGTGCCGCCCAGGTCAGGACGGCCTCGATCGCGACGTCCCGCGCCCGGGCCGTCCGGCGCGGGTTGCGTCCCCCGAGGACCCCGACGGTGAGCCCGGCCCCCGTTCCGGACGCCGGGGTCGCCGCAGAGCCGCCGCGGGCGTCGTCGCCGCGGACGCAGAAGATCCGGCGGGCCTCCGCCCCCGCCGCCACCGCCTCGTTCACCGCCGCGACGTCGGTGAGGGCCAGTGCGTACCAGGCTCCGTCCAGGTCGGCGTCGCCGAACGGTCGCCGGTGCCACACGAGGCGTCCCTCGGCAGCCAGCGCCGCAACATAGGGGGTGGCCTCCGGCGCCACCACGTCGAGGGCGGCGCCCGCCTCGAGGAACCGGCCCATCCGCCGCGACGCCACCGCACCGGCGCCCACCACCAGGACGCGGCGCCCTCGCAGGGCGAGCCCCGCGAGGTAGGTCGGCGCGTCGGCGTCCGGGTCGGCTGCCGCGGCCTGCCGGTAGCGCCTCGCCACGACGGCGGCCAGCTCGTCGCAGTCGCCGATGACGTCGGCGAGCCGCACCTCGGCGTCCGGGTGGGATTCCATCCAGGCCACGACATCACGGGCCGACCAGCGATGGAGGAGCCCGGGGAACAGGAAGTTCGGGGCCACGACGAGGCGACGGAAACCGACCGAGTACGCCTGTGTGAGCCCGTCGGCGAGGGTGGGACGCACGACCTGGATGAACGCCGGCACGCAGAGCCCGTAGCCGCCCTCCTCACCAAGCTGCCGGGCGAGGCGGGCGTGCTCTGCGTTGGCGTCCGTCACGCTGCAGCCGCGCCCCAGGAACACCACGGCGATCTCGCCGGGCTCCCAGTCGCCCTCCGCCTCCGCGATGCGGCGACGCACCGCGCCTCGTAGGCCGGGCTCGGGGCCCAGGTGCGGGGCGAGCAGAATGCGCGACCCCGGCACCCGGGACCGGCCCTCCTCCGCGGCCCTTGGGATGTCGTCGCGGACGTGCCCGCCCGCGCCGAGCATGAGCGGGACGAGCACGACCGCATCATGGCCGCCGGACAGGCTGTCGGCGACGGCGTCGGCGATCGGGGGGTGGTCGAGTTCGACGTACCCTGCGCGGACGTCCACCCCGGGCAGCAGCGCGGCGACCCGTGCGACGAGCGCGCGGCAGCCCGCCTGCCCCTCGGGCAGGCGCGTGCCGTGGGCGGCGATGACCAGGGGCGGCGGGGTGGTGTTCATGCGGTCATCCACTGGTAGTCGCGGGGGGTCACCATGAAGCGGTCGCCGGTGCCGGTGGGGACCATCCGGGTCGTGGACGACCCCACGATGACGATCGCGTGCATGTCGACCCACTCCGGGTCGAACGTGGCCAGCGTCGCCACCCGGTGGCTCTCGTCCGGGCGGGAGGCGTCCTGGACGACGGCGACGGGCGTCGTGGGCGGCCGATGGACGGCGAGGATCGCCAGTGCCCGTGGCAGGTGCTCGGTTCGTTTGCGGCTCCGGGGGTTGTACAGGGAGACGACGAAGTCGCCCTCCGCGGCGGCCTGCAGACGGCGCTCGATGATCGCCCAGTCGGTGTGCAGGTCCGAGAGCGAGATCGTCGCGTGGTCGTGCCCCAGCGGCGCGCCGAGGATCGCCGAGGCCGCCAGTTCGGCCGTCACGCCGGGGACGATCTCGACGTCGATGCCCTCGGTGCCCAGTTCGAGGGTGGGGGAGGCCATGGCGTAGATCGCCGGGTCCCCCCCGGCGACGAGGGCAACGGCCCGGCCCTCCCGGGCCTCGGTGATGGCGAGGCGGGCCCGGTCCTCCTCGGTGCCCATGCCGGTGGCGGACACCTCGGTGCCCGGCCGCAGGAACCTGCGGACCTGCTCCACGTAGGGGCGGTAGCCCACCACGAGGCTTGCCGAGGCGAGAGCGCGACGGGCACGGGGCGTCAGGAGGTCGGCAGCGCCCGGCCCGATCCCGACGATGGCCAGGGTGCCTAGAGGGGGCACCCGCCCGATCGCGCAGGTGGCGTCGCGGGTCTTGTGCTTGGGGACGACGAGGTCGGCGCCGCGGGCGAGGACGGACGCCTCGGCGACGCTCGGCGTTCCCACCGCCCGTTCGGGCGCCTCGCCGGGGTTCGGGACGTCGATTGCCGCGAGGGCGTCGGCCGGGAATGTCTCGTATGGGACGCCCAGGCGGCCGGCCAGGGCGGTGAGCCCCTCCTCGTCGGCCTTGGCGTCCACCGAGCACAGGCACGCCACGGAGGCCCGCGCCAGCCCCGCCCCGGCGAGGGTGGCGCCGAGCAGGGCCTCGAGGGCGTCGACGCCGGTGCCGCGGTTGCAGCCCATGCCGACGACGAGGCTGCGCGGGTGCAGCAGGACCGTCGGTACGTCGCCGGTCGGGGACGCCGCGGCGCCCGGGTCGACCCACGCCTCCGCGTCCGTCACCACGATGCGAGCCTCGGGAGGCCGCGGGTCGGGAAGAGCGCGCACGTGGACGCCGCGGCGCTCGACCTGGGCGACGCCGCGTTCGGCCACGTTCGCGGGCAGGGCGGGCAACGGCCACGGCCGGACGCGCACGACCTCGACCGGGCGCCCGTCCAGCACGGCCCGGGTGACGGCGGCGAGCCGGCCCGAGGTCGCCCAGCCCAGCGTGTCGAGCCCCGGGACACCGAGGGCGTCGGTGGCCGTGGTCACGACCGCGGTGGCCGCGAGCCCGTCGGCGATCCGGCGGGCGAGGTCGTTGGCTCCGCCGACATGTCCACCGACGAGCGGTACGCAGAAGCGGCCGGCCTCGTCGATGACGACCACCCCCGGGTCGGTCCGCTTGTCGCGCAGCAGCGGGGCGACGAGCCGCGTGGTCGCCCCGAGCGCGAGGTGGCTGACGATCAGCTCGCACTCGGCCCACGCTCGGGGCAGGAGGTCGGACGCCGGGCCGTCGTAGCGGCTGGTCGGCCCCAGGAAGGCGTCGATCGCATCCGCCCGGGCGCGGGCGGTGGGCGAGTTGGTCAGCTGGCCGATGCGGTTCATGCGAGGACCTCCGGGTGGGGCCGGACGCCACCGGCGATGGGGTGCTGGACGCCGAGCGCGTCCGGGTCGTCGGGGTGGTGGGCCAGCACGAGGACGACGTGCGGCTGCGCCACGTCGGTGACGGTGAGCGCCTCGGGCACGCCCAGGACGCGGACGCGCTCGTCGGACTCGCCGAGCCGTTCTGCCAGCACGTAGGTGCGGCCCAGGTCCGCGGTGGCGCGCACCACGTCGGCGAACCCGGTGCCGGGGTCCGTGAGGACGCCGACCTTCGGGTGGGTTCGGCAGGCGGCCAGCCCGGGCGCCGGGTCGTTGCCGTGCAGGCTGACGAGCAGGGCATCGTCCCAGGGCAGCGCGACGGCCGCGAAGGCCAGCTGCAGCGAGGTGACCGTCGGCACCACCCGGACGGGGAGACCGGCCCGCCGCAGGCGTCGGACGATGCCGTAGAACAGCGGGTCGCCGGAGGCGACGACGAGGGCGTCGGCGTCCGGGGGCAGCGCGGCGAGCGCCTCCAGCGCGGGGGCGATCGGCCCCAGCACCACCCGGCGGTCTTCGGGGACCGCGAGGGCGTCCAGGTGGCGGCGTCCGCCCACCACCACCGTCGCGTACGCCGCCGCCGCGCGCAGGTCGTCGCCCGGGCGCCCGGCGTAGCCTTGGACGGTGATCATCGCCCCTGCCCCAGGTCGTGCACCGCGCCGGTGTCCCGCAGGGCGCGGGCGGCGTTCGGTTCGGCTGCACGGTAGCCGTGCCGGAAGCCGGGGTGGTACAGGTGGCTGCGGCGGGGCGGGTCGGCGTCGGCCAGGGCCGGGCCGACGAGGATCACGGTGTGCTTGAAGAACCGGTGGTCCTTCATGGTGCTCGAGAGCTCGTCCAGGCGGCAGCGCAGCAGCATCTCGTCGGGCCAGCTGACGCGGTGCCCGATGACCACCGGGGTGTCCGCCGGGTAGCCACCCGCGAGCAGTTCCTCCTGCAGCGCGCGGTGGCGTGCGGCCGACAGGTAGAGCGCCATCGTGGTGCCGTGGCGCGCGAACTCCCGCACCGACTCGCGCGGCGGCATCGGCGTCCGGCCGCCCTCGAGGCGGGTGAGGATGAGCGACTGCGCCACCTCCGGCAGCGTGATCTCGACCTCGGCGCTCGCGGCCGCCGCCGAGAACGCCGACACACCGGGGATCGTCTCGTAGGCGAGCCCCAGTCGCCGGCACGCGGCGCGCTGCTCCGCGGTGGCCCCGTAGATCGACGGGTCGCCCGTGTGTACCCGGGCGACGAGCAGTCCCTCGTCGCGGGCGCGCTCCAGGAGCGGGACCAGGTCCTCCAGCGACGCGGACGCGGAGTCCACCACCTCGGCGTCCGGGCGGCGCCCCGCGATCACCTCCGGGTTCACCAGCGACGAGGCCCACACGATCACGTCGGCGTCGGCGATCACGCGTGCCCCGCGCAGGGTGATCAGGTCAGCGGCGCCCGGCCCGGCGCCGACGAAGACGACGAGACCTTTCACAGCCGGCCCCCGATCGGCCCCCGGCGGGCGGGCACCAGAACGGTCGTGAAGTAGGGTGCGCCCTCCACCTCGGCGAGCGGCACGATCCGCTCGCCCGGCAGTCCCACGTCGATGCCGACGACCGCATCCGCGGCCCGCCCGCCGAGTTGCTCCCGCAACGCGGCCACGTGGCGTCCCGCCTTGTACACCACGCAGGTGTCCGCCACGGCGGCGAGTTCGGCGAACCGCTCGACGCCGCCTTTGAGGGGGACCAGCGCCAGCACCTCGTCCCCCTCGACCAGGGGGGTCCGGGACGCTGCGGCCAACGACTGCATCGCCGTGATGCCGGGCACGACCTCGATGGCGACGTCGGGGCGACGGGCGACCACGGAAGCGGCGAGATAGCTGAACGTCGAGTAGACGCTCGGGTCACCGACGGTGGCGAAACTCACGGTGCGGGCCCCGGTGGCGAACGCCTCGAGTGCCGCCCTGGCGGAGGCGTCCCAGGCCTCGCTGCGCCGCCGCGTGATGCCGGACCGGTCGCCCATCACGAACGGGACGCGGACGATGCGGTCGGCGGCCTCCGGCACGGCGGCCGAGACGATCGTCTCCGCGCGCCCGGCGCCGGGGCCGGACGCCTCGGTGCTGGGTACCAGGATCACGTCGGACGCCGCAAGGACCCGACAGGCCTTCAGCGTGACGAGCTCGGGGTCCCCGGGCCCGACGCCGACTCCGACGAGGGTGGGTGGACGGTCGGTCATGGGCAGGTCCTCCGAGTGGGTGTCGTGGCCGGGAATGGGATGATCAGCGTCGCTGCCGCGATGAGGGTGGCGGCGCCGGTGACCGCGGCCACCAGCCGCGCGGCCCCCCGGACGGCGGCTGCGTCCGGGCGCGGTCCGTCGGGATCGCCGAGCGTGCCGCGCACCTCGACCCGGTCGCCGTAGGTGTTGACCCCGCCGAGCCGGACGCCGAGCGCTCCCGCCCACGCTGCCTCGCACCATCCGCCGTTGGGGCTGGGATGGTCTCGGGCGTCGCGGAGCATCGTGCGCCACGCCTTTCGCGCGGAACCGCCGACCAGCGGCGCCAGGGCGCAGGCGAGTGCACCGGTGATCCGCGCCGGCACGAGGTCGAGTGCGTCGTCCAGCTTCGCGGAGGCCGTCCCGAACCGGCGGTACCGGGGCGTGCGGTGGCCGACCATGGCGTCGAGGGTGTTGGCGCCGCGGTGGAGGAGGAGCCCGGGGACGCCGAGGATGGCCCCCCAGAACAGCGAGGCCACGGCCGAGTCCGCGGTGTTCTCGGCCAGTGACTCGACGGTGGCGCGGCCGAGTTCTGCGGTGTCCAGAGCGGACGGGTCACGGCCGCACAGGTGCGGCAGGCGCGCCCGTGCAGCGTCCAGGTCCCCGGACGCTAGGGCCTCGGCCATAGCGTCCCCCTCGCGGGCCAGGCTGCGCGAGCCGACGACCGCCCAGGTGGCCAGCGCCGTGAGGCCGGTGCCGGCGAGCGGACGGCTGCGGGCGACCTGCTCGGCGGCCACCCCGAGGACGACGAGGGGGGCGAGCGTCACTACGGTGAAGAGGGCACCGTGTGAGGTCCCCTCGGCGTAGAGGCGCCGCTCCACGAACGTGGCCCAGGAGCCGAACCAGGCTACCGGGTGGTGGCGGGCCGGATCGCCGAGGAGCGCGTCGGCCGCCACGCCCAGCATGAGGCCGAGGGCGCGCGGGTCGTGTACACGCGGGCTCGGAAAACCGGGAGACATTCACGCGTCCTTCGGGGCCTGGGTCAGGCGGAGGAGGGACGTGAGCGGTGGGCCCTTGTCCGCCCTTCCGTCGAGGGCAATACCAAGACCGCACGCTCCAGGCGACCGGGCCCGTCCCCGGGGAACCCGGGGCATCACCGTTGCGGGACAGCGCCGGGTTCGCACCGGCTTCGCTGGGACGTACGTACCGGACTTCAGCCGGCGCGGTCACGGTAGCATTTGATGCGCGACGCTGGCGGTCTGCGAGCTAGTAAACCAAGATGTGACAGCGTGCACTGGGGGCGGTGGACGTCCGCACCGGCGGTGAGAGTCCGCGACCCGGCCACAGCAAGTGGCCGGTTGGCCAGGTGAGATTCCTGGACCGACGGTCATCGTTCGGATGGGAAGCGCACGCAGGAGTTCGCGGAAGCCTGCCACTAACCGCCGCGCACCCAGTTCGTGCACCCGGATCGAGGAGGGCGCCAGGTCCGCGTCACAGGCCGAGCGTGGCGCCATGGTGCGCGCGCTGGAGTTGGCTGCGTCCCCTGGCGTCGCACCCGGCCCGAACCCGCGCGTTCGGTGCGTGGGCACCAAGCAGGTCGGCGAGGTCGTCAACCTCGAGGTGGACGTGATCGCGAAGTACGTCGAGAAGCTGGTGGCCCGATGAGTGTCGACGCCTCATCCGTCCGGCTGGATCCCGTTGAGCGTGCTGTCGCCGACATCGCGGCCGGCCGGGCCGTCGTCGTGGTGGACGACGAGGGCCGTGAGAAAGAAGGCGACCTCGTCTTCGCCGCCGCCGGCGCAACGCCGGAGCTGATGGCGTTCACCGTCCGCCACTCCAGCGGTGTCATCTGCGCCCCCATGCCGGGGGAGTTGCTCGACCGGCTCGACATGGGCCGGATGACGTCCCGCAACGACGATCGCCTGAAGACAGCCTTCACGGTCAGCGTCGATGCCCGGTCCGGGGTGACGATCGGCATCAGCGCGGCCGACCGGGCCCGCACTGTCCGTCTGCTCGCCGATCCGGCGACCCGGCCGGGCGGCCTCACCCGTCCCGGGCACGTGTTCCCGCTGGTTACCGCCAGGGGGGTGTCCTGGTGCGCCGTGGCCACACCGAGGCCGGCGTGGACCTCGTACACCTGGCGGGCCTGCCGCCGGTCGGTGTCCTCGTCGAACTCGTGAACGACGACGGCACCATGAAGCGGGGACAGCAGTTGCACGACTTTGCCCACTTCACGGGTTGACGATGATCTCGATCGAGACCTGGCCACGTACCGGTACCGGGTGGAGCGGCTCGTCGAACGAATCGCCCGGACCCGGCTGCCCACGCGCGTCGGAGACTTCACCGCCTTCGGGTACGGGGACGCGATCGACGACGCCGAGCACATGGCGCTGGTGTGCGGGGACCTGTCCGGCGACGAGCCGGTGCTGACCCGGATCCGCTCGGAGTGCCTCACCGGTGACGTGTTCGGCAGTCGGCGCTGCGACTGCGGGCCGCAGTTGGAGGAGGCCCTCGAACGGGTCGTCGACGAGGGGCGTGGTGTCGTGGTCTACCTGCGAGGGCACGAGGGGCGCGGCGTCGGGCTGGCCGACAAACTGCGCGCGTACGAGCTCCAGGACGCGGGCCTGGTACACCGTGGACGCCAACCTGGATCAGGGGCTGCCCGCGAACGCCCGCCAGTACGGGGCGGCCGCGCAGGTGCTGCGCGACCTGAACGTCGGGTCGGTGCGTCTGCTCACGAACAACCGGGCAAGACGGCTGCGCTCGAGAAGTTCGGCGTCCGGGTGGAAGAGCGCGACGCGCTGACCATCAGCCCCACCGCCACAACCTCGCCTACCTCACCACCAAGCGCGACCGGATGGGCCACGACCTGCCGGGCCTGACCGGGTCGCCCGACATCCGGGGGGATTTCTGATATGAGCGGACGTGGAGCACCGGACGCCGTCGCCCTCGTTGCCGGCGGCCTGCGGGTCGCGATCGTCGCGGCCAGCCGGCACGCCACGATCATGGACGGCCTCGTCCCAGCGCGCCGCGGACCTGTCACGAGGCGGGGGCCCAACCCCTCCTCGTGAGGGTCGCGGGCTCCCACGAGCTGCCGGTCGTGGCCGACGAACTGGCCCGCACCCATGATGCCGTGATTGCCCTCGCCGTCGTCATCCGCGGCGGCACCACACACCTCGAGTACGTGTGCCCGGCCGCCACGGACTGGCTGAACCGGGTCGCGCTCGACCGTGCGACGCCGGTGGGCTTCGGCCTCCTCACGTGCGATACGGAGGCGCAGGCGCTCGACCGGGCCGGGTTGGACGGTTCGACCGAGGACAAGGGCTTCGAGGCCGCGCAGGCTGCCAAGGAGACTGCTCTCACACTGCGGGAACTGCGCCGGCGGGCTAGACTGCCCCCGGCAACCAAACCCCGCGAGGTGTCCGCGTCCGTCGATCGGCGGCCGGAAGAATCGGGAAGCCGGTGTGATTCTGGCACAGGGCCCGCTGCGGTGATCCCGAGCGTCCGACCGTGCGCAGTATCGCAACCACTGGACAGCAGTCCGGGAAGGTGGTCGGGCGTGTTGAAGGGAAGTCCGAAGACCGGCCTCGCGACGACTGCCCTCCCGTTCGCCGGGATGGCCCGACCTACGGAGCCTTGTCATGCCCCCTTACCCGCCCACAGCCGACCTCTACGAACTGATCGGACGCCGGCGCGACGTCCGCGCGG
>Ga0075152_10003125_pt1 | contig 11655 bp, 5 predicted proteins | sample JI61114C2DNA_FD_70964 | JGI IMG/M metagenome (GOLD analysis project Ga0075152, IMG submission 70964) | Wastewater effluent complex algal communities from Wisconsin, to seasonally profile nutrient transformation and Carbon sequestration -... | ecosystem: Engineered > WWTP > Effluent > Algae...
CTGGCGACAACCTCGGGCGGATTCAACATCGGCGGCAATGGCATCAAGGCGAAGCTCAGCGATGAACCGGTCTTTCGCCGCATGGCGAACAATCTGGCGCTGATGGAGAACCGCCGAGCGGTCATTCAGGAGTGCTTTGTCACGGCGGCGGAGCTGAAAGGACAGTCGCTGGAGATCGCGCCGATGCCGGGGCTGCCTGCGACGGTTTGTTATGTGAAAGTGGTGCCGATGACGAGCGCTGAAGTGGCTGCAAGTCAGGCAAAATCAAAGTATCGCACTTCCATCGCCACATTTGACGGGCATAGCTGGATCTGGCCCTTCAAACCGACGACAGCGGAGGAACTGGCGGAAGAGTTTCGCGGTTATGAAGGCACGGACATCGGCAAGTGGTGGTTCCAGGTCACGGGCAGTGATCTCGTGTGCTATCCGAGCAAGGTGGGCACTTATCCCGGCGAAGGCACCGTTGATTTCCCCACGGGCGCGTATTCGGTCTATACGAAGTCGCTGGAGACGATGTTCAAGAAGGGCATCAACCCGCTCAAGGTCGCGCGTGATGCCGCGAAGGCCCAGGGCGCAGAGTTTCATGTGATGCTGCGGCCTGCGGGCTGGGTCGGCTCCATGCCGTATGAGGAGACCTTCAACAGCAAGTTCTTCTACGACCACCCTGAGTGGCGCTGCTATGACCGCGATGGCACTCCCACCTTTTACATGAGCTATGCCAATCCCGAGGTGCGGAAGCAGTTGCTCGACATTTTCCGCGAAACGCTGGAGCTGCAGCCTGAGGGCGTGGGCTTCGTTTTCAATCGCGGCATGCCGCTGATGCTGTGGGAGGATGCCTTCTGTGCGCGCTTCAAACAGATGCACAACGCGGATGCCAAAGCGGTCGAGGATGATGACCCACGCATCCATGCCACGCGCGCGGCCATCATGACCGACTTCATGCTGGAGGTGCGCGCACTGCTGGATGAAACGGCGGCGAAACAAGGCCGAAAAGAGCGCTACAAAATCTCCCTCGGCACCTTCGCCAAAGAGGCGGATAATCAGAGATGGGGGCTTGATTTGCCAAACTGGATTCAGCGCGGCCTTGTCGATGACATCGCCACGACATGGTTTGCCTATCACACCTCCTTTACCAAGACTCCGGGCCAGATCGACATGGAGTATTATCAGCGCATCACGAAGGGCACGAACACGAAGGCCTACCCAATGGTGATCGCGTGGAAGACCGGCAAGCCGAAGGAACTCTGCCAAAAAACCGCTGCCTATCTGCTCAAAGGCGCGCCTGGAGTCGCCATCTGGGACCCGCAGGTGATGAAAGGCTGGCCCGACAACTCCCCCGGCAACGTCTTCGACATCCTCGGCAAGCTGGGACATCGCGATGACCTCTTGCGCTGGGCCAAGAACGGCGTGCCGACACCGCTGACGATCCCGCTCACTCGATTGGATGAAAATCACTTCAGCCGCTGGTTCCCAAACACAGGGTTCTAGGCCGCGCTTCGGTCACACAGCAGTTCTCAGACGTTGGCACGATTGAGCAACCAAGTGCCTTTTTGCGATTGTCCGCCTCGGGGATGGAGCACTTTAAAAAACGAAAATGGCGGCCGTGAGTGCGGCCGCCATCAAACTTACACACGATCAAGCCTGCGTTACGGCACCGGGAAGCGCTCGTTGATCTGGGCCACTTCGGCTTTGATCTGGGAGAGCACGGCGGGGTCGTCTTTGCCGGTGAGGGCGCGGTCGATCCAGTTGGCGATGAGGACCATCTCGGCTTCTTTCATGCCACGAGTCGTGACGGCTGGAGTGCCGACGCGGATGCCGCCGCCGAGGGTGATCTTTTCGGTGTCGAAAGGAATGCCGTTCTTGTTCACGGTGATGCCGGCGTGGTCGAGGGTCTCGCTGGCGACTTTGCCGTTGAGTCCTTTCGGGCGGAGATCCACGAGCATGAGGTGGTTGTCCGTGCCGCCGCTGACGATGCGGTAACCAAGTTCGCTGAGGCGTGCGGCGAGAGCCTGGGCGTTCTTCACGATCTGGGCAGTGTAGTCTTTGAACTCAGGCTTGAGGCATTCGCCAAAGCAGACGGCTTTGGCGGCGATGACGTGCATGAGCGGGCCGCCCTGCACGCCTGGGAAGACCTGGCTGTTGATCTTCTTGATCAGCTCGTCGCTGTTCGTGAGGATGATGCCGCCACGCGGGCCACGCAGGCTCTTGTGAGTCGTGCTGGTGACGAAGTCGGCGTATTCCATCGGGGATGGATGCGCGCCACCGGCCACGAGTCCGGCGATGTGCGCCATATCGACGAAGAGGTAAGCACCCACGCTTTTGGCGATCTCGCTCATCTTCTTAAAGTCGATGATCCGAGGATAAGCGCTGGCACCTGCGGTGATCATCTTGGGCTGCTCGCGCTTGGCGACTTCGGCGAGCTCATCGTAGTCGATGAGTTCGCTGCCCTGGCTGACGCCGTATTGGCAGAAGTTGTAGAAGCGGCCAGAGAAGTTGGCGGGATTACCGTGGGTCAAATGGCCGCCATGGGCGAGGTTCATGCCGAGCACTTTATCACCGGGCTGGAGCACGCTGAAATAGACCGCGGCATTCGCCTGGGAGCCCGAGTGCGGCTGCACGTTCGCGTATTTGGCACCGAAGAGCTGGCAGGCGCGGTCGATGGCGAGCTGCTCCACCTTGTCCACCTCTTCACAGCCGCCATACCAACGCTTCGCGGGGTAACCTTCAGCATATTTGTTCGTCAGGCAGCTTCCCTGAGCGGCCATGACGGCGCGGGAGGTGAAATTCTCGCTGGCGATGAGCTCGATGTTGTTCTGCTGGCGGTGCTGTTCGGCGTCGATGATTTCGGCGACGGCGGGATCGGAGGCGGCGAGGATGCTGAGGGGGTGGGCTTGTTTGTTCATTTTGGAGACGCGGCGGGCATGGCGACCACCGGCGAAAGGGGTTTTCAACCAGGCATCGACGATGTCCTTGGTGGTGGCGATGGGTGTCTTGCCAGCGAGGCAGAGGACATTGCTGGCATTGTGCTCGCGGGTGATGGCGGCGGTGGCGACGTCATGCACGAGGCTGGCCTGGATACCGGCGTGGCGGTTCGCCGTGATGCACATGCCGATGCCGGTGGTGCAGACGAGGATGCCCGCATCCGCGCGGCCATCAAGCACACGAGCGGTCACGAGTTCGGCGTAGTCGGGGTAATCGACGCTGTCCGTATTGAAGACGCCGAGGTCTTCAACGGTGTAGCCAGTGTCCAACAGGTGGTGAAAGACGGCGTTTTTGAGTTCGAGCCCGCCATGGTCGGAGGCGATGGCGATGGTTTTGGGAAGGTCTGACATTGGAAAAAGAGAATATGGAAAATGGAAATGGAAAACAGAAACGAAGGTGGGGAAGCAGGGGAACGACTCTCCTTACAAAAAGGAAGCTCAATCACCCTGCGTGCTACCTCGGCCAGCCTCTTCTTTCCAGGTTTGGTCAATGTAGGCGAGGAGGCTGGGCAGGCACTTTTCGAGCAGTTCCTTGACCTCGCGATAGTCCTCCAAGTCACCACCGAAGGGATCGGCGATGTCTTTGCCGCGCAGGCGGTCATCGGAGGCGAATTCGGTGACGAGATAGACCTTGTCCTCGACCTCGGGAAAGTCGTCGAGAATGGCTGCCAGGTGTCCGCGTCCTAGGGCAAAGATGTGGCTGGCCTTCTCCACGAGGTCGATCGTCACCGCTTTGCTGCGATGGGTGGAGAGATCCTGGCCCTCTTCCTTGGCCAGAGTGACGCTGTGTTTGCTCGCCTGCTGGCCTGAGAAGGCTCCGACTCCGGCGCTGCCGACGGTGATGTCCTCCCGCCCTTTCACCAAGCCACGGAAGAGCGCCTCAGCCAGGGGGCTGCGGCAGGTGTTTCCGGTGCAGACAAAGAGGACGTTTTTCAAAGGACGCCCAGAGTGCCGCGCTGGGGGGCTTTGTCAAAAGGGCGTTGAATTTGCGAACCCTTCAGAATGCTGGCGAGGTTTTTATGGTGATGGACGGCTCGAAGCTTTCAGAAGCTGAAGTTCACGCCAACGTCAGCGTAGGTTTCACCGGTGAAGCCTCGCATAATCGTTCCCCCAAGGGTGGCTCCCCCGAGGTCGTAGGAGGCACCTATTCCCGCCGCGATATCGTCTTCTTCCTCTGGTGCGACACCGTATCCACCCAGAAGGACTCCGTTGATGATCAGGTTGGCATCGAAGTTGGGATATGCGGCTGAAATGCCTGCGCTAAACTGGTTGCCAGGCGTGCTGGCGTTATTGCTGCCGATGTATCCGATCTCTGAATTGTAGAGAGTCTCCAAAGAGTCAGCGCCGCCTTGATCCGAGTAGCTCAGCCGCGCGGTGAGATCCCCAACGGAGTAGCTGGCGAAGATTCCAATGCCACCCATGTCCGCACCAACAGATCCACTACTTCCGAAGACATACTGGTTCGCGCTCCTGTCTCCGATGTATCCGAGTTCCGCATTGTACAATCTATTCAGAGAGTCAAAGTCGGTGTTGGAGTTGCCGACTTCCACTCGGAAGCCGCTGGCTTCTGCATAGAGCATGGCGGCGCTGAGTTCGTTTGGGCGATCTTGCTCTACAGGCTCTTCCTGCTGCAATCGGATCCTCCCGCCGAACCTCAAGCCTCCATCGGTTTCCCCGCTGGCTTCGAAGTTGATGCGTATGCGGCTTGTGAAGTTGAACTCGGATTCATCGGTGCCTTTGGGATCGAGATACATGAGTGGATTCTGGGCGGCGTAGGTGTAGCGGTTGGTGGATTTGGGGTCGCCCAGCCGTGGCGGCAGTGGATCACGCGAGAGGAAGCGGGCGGCCTGCGGATCGTAGTAGCGGGCGCGCATGTGGTAGAGCGGGCCTTCTTTGCGCACGCCATACGCGCCTATGTAGGTGAAGGGCTGGGTGCTGCTGCCGGTCTGGCCCGAAGGCTCGCCATAGGGACCGTAGGCGTAGCTGTCGGTGACGGCGTCGGTCTTGTCTGTGAGCGCGAGCGTGGAGCCCATGCGATCAAAGTGATAAAAGGTGGGATCACCGGTGCCGAGGTCCACGCTGTAGAGCAGCCTGCCGCCTGGAGTCCAGACATAGGCGCGGTCAGAGCCTGCGGGCGGGTCTTCATAGACGATGGGGGCGAGGCCTAAAGCATAATGGTGGTAGTAGCGCGTGGTGTTGCCGCTTTCCGAGCGGGTGATGATGTCCCCGAGGCCGTTGTAAGTGAGCACGACACCATTGGCATTAGTTAGGCGGGAGGCACCGTCCCACTGGTAAGTCCTCCCTGGCGCGGTGGTGAGTCTGCCACGCGCATCATAGACATGTCCGGGTGTGGTGATCTCTCCGGCTTTGCCAAATTTCAGAAGCTGGGTGCCTGCGATCACCGAGGGGAGTGTAGGGCGGTGATGTCCACATCTGTCACCTCGGAGGCGGGGTTGAGTTCGTAGCTGAGGTCGATGATGCCGCCCTCCTGGATGCGGGTGAGGCGGCCTGCGGCATCGTAGGTATAGGTGCCATCAATGCCTGGGGTGCGGGTCTGACTGATGAGACGCCCGGCATTGTCATAGCCCATCGTGATGGAGGTGCCCTCGGAGTCGGTGACGCTGGTGAGGCGGTTGCGGCTGTCATAGCCATAGGTGACGGTTAATGCTCCGCCGAGATAGCTGGCGGTTTGCAGGCGGTTGCCGTCATCATAGGTGGCGGTGAAGTTCTGGCCGTTTTGCACACAGTTGGTGAGCCGCCCTACGGCATCGTAGCTGAAAATCACATCGTCAGTGGAGCCTGCGCCGTCGGCGGAGATGAGACGGCCCAGGTTATCATAGGCGAAGGTGAGGCTTGGGCCGGCGCTGAAGGCGGAACTGGTGACATGACTGGCATCATCATAGCCCAGAGTGTGCGTGCTGCCGTCTGCGAAGGTCATGAGGGTAGGCCGTCCGCGGGTGTCATAGGTGTTGACGGTCATGCTCTTGCCGAGCGGGTCGGTCATCTTTTGGACGCGACCGGATTTCAGATAAGTCGTGGTCCAGGCCCCGCCATTGGGATCGGTGATCTTGGTGACATTGCCGAGTGCATCGCGGTCATACTTGGCCGTGCCGGTGCCCTGCTCGGTAGCGGAGATGAGGCGGCCTTTTTTGTCATAAACGAAGCTGGTGAGCCTGCCGAGGGGATCAAAAGACTGCGTCACGCGCTGCATGGTGTCACGCGTGACACGGCGGGTGTTTCCGAGCGGGTCACTCAGCTCGATGGGGTAGCCGAGCTTGTTCAGCTTCCACTTCGCAGGCGGGTCGATGGGGCTTTGTGACTGCGTGAGGCGACCCTCGACATCATAACCGAAGGTCCACATCTGGCCGCCAGCATCCTCGATGCCCGTCAGGCGCTGCCGCGAGTCATAGTGCCTCTCCACGGTGTTGCCATTGCCATCGGTGCGGGTGGCTGGCAGACGCCGGGAGTCAAAGGTGACGGTGGATTGATTCAAATGCGCGTCGGTGATGGAAGTCACACGGTCCAGCACATCATAGCCCAGACTCGTCTGCTCGTTGTCCGGGTCAGTGATGGACGTGAGGCGGTTGTTGCTGTCATAGGCATAACCGTAAATATTGCCCCGCTCATCGGTGGCGGAGATGATGCGGTCCTTTGTGTCATAGGCGATAACCACCGTGGCTCCGCCAGGCTTGGTGATTTCAATCAGGCGGTGACGGTCATCGTAATCAAAGGTGGTGGAGCCCACGTCCGTCGCGACGGTGGTCGCCAGATTGCCGAAGGCGTCATAAGTGTTCGTGGTGATGCCGCCGAGAGGGTTGGTCATCGTGAGCGCCTGGCCTCTAGTATTGTATGTGTACTTCCAGACCTTGCCCGCCTGATCCGTGATCTGGGTGATGTTGCCCTTGGCATCATAGGCAAAGGAGCGCGCACTCGCATCCGGGTAGGTGATCTTCACCAAATCCTGAAAAACGATGCCGCTGAGCGTGCGCGCCTTGTAGGTGTGGAGGGTGCTCTTCCCCTCGGCATTGATGATGGTGGCGGGTAGGCCGCTGAGGGCGTGATAGAGAACCGTGATCTTGTTGCCCAGGCGGTCGGTGACATTGCTCCGGCGGCTCGCGCTGTCGTAGGTCATGGTGATGGCATTGCCCACTTCATCCGCATGGCTGGTCAATCGCCCATTGGCATCATAAGTGTCCACCAGTGTCGCCAGGGTGGGATCAGTGAAGGTGGTGGTCGTCGGAGCATAACCAAGAGTGCTTGTATCCGACCCACGCTCAGTCTGGCTCATGACTTTGTTGTTGGCGTCGTAGATCTGCGTGAAGGGCGTGTTCCCCGCTGGCCGAGTGAAGGAAATGGGCAGACCAGTGCTGTTCGCATACGTCGTCACATGCCCGCCATAGTCCGTTGCCGAGGTCAGCACGCCGCTGGTGTAGGCAAAGGTGACGGTGCGTGTCTCCACGCCGGTCACTCCCGCCACGCTGGTGATGGTGGTGCCAGGCTGGCTGATATTGATCACTCGCCCCAGACCATCGCTGATGCTGCTCAGCTTGCCTGCCGTGTAAGACAGTGTGTGAGTGTTGCCCTTGCCGTCCTCAATTTTCGTCAGCTTGCCCGTGCTGTCATAAGTCCAGATTTGCTTCGTGTGCGGATGGTCGAGCAGGAAGTTTGTGCCTGCCTCCACGAGCTGAAAAGGAACGTCGAGAGGGCTTTGCAGCACCCATTTCGTCCCGACTTTGTCAAAACGTAGCGCCCGCCCTGTGGGCAGCACCACACGCTTGATGGTGGCGGTCAGATTGATGATGCGGGAGGCGAAATTGTGGGACCTGTTCGAGCCCAGTGCCGCCTGCACCAGCCCATCCTCCGCCAGCCTTGATGCCACATAGCGGGAAAAGATCAGAGGCATCGGGCCACCGAGATTCAGGTCCACTGCCTCGCTGCCAAAATATTCTCCCGTGCTGGTGTTGATCGGGTCACCACCAATGCCGACGTGTGGCTGCTGCGCCGTCGTGCCGGGCGATCCTATCACAATAAAATCGAGACTGCCTGAGACGAAGCCGCCGTTGTTGAGGCCTGAAAAGAATACGCTCCCCGATCCCGGTGCCACACCCGTGATAACCACATTCACAAAGCCTGTGCCATTTCGCGGTGAGGTGGTCAGATCATGCTGGATAAGTCCAGGAGGCGAGCTGCTGATGCTCTGAAGCGACACCGCCGCCCCCGCCGAGGAGCCCTTCACCGCGACAGTGATCGACTTACCCACCTCGATGAGGAACTGGCTGATGCTGAAAAAATAGCCATTCGCCCGTGGGACCGAGGAGAAAATCAGCAGCGCTATCAGCATCAAGGCGCGACCATGATGCGAGAAGTGAAAAAGCGGTTTCATGATTTTATGGGGAGGTTTTTTGGCGCTGAATGTTCCGTCGCCTGACACAGGGAGATCGAACCCGCTCTCGACGAAAATGCCCAAAGCGATGGGAGGAAATATTTTCCTTGTGCTCATTCTGTGAAGACTACCTCAACCAAGGTTGGGTGGGCGATCTTAAAATGTGACTTCGCCGCCATCTCCATTGCGGCCTTGGATCCATCAGGGTGCGGGGTCTTCGATCTCGAAGTCGCCGCCCTCGGTGTCGCCAACGAAGAATCCAGAGGCGAAGACATCCCCCTGCATGACGACACCATTGAGGCTGCGAGTGACCGTGGGGCTGGGTTTGAAGGTGCCTGTGACAAGGCCGGTGGCTCCAGCGAGGGTCAGCTTAAGGGCGTTAGCATCCACAGGTGTGATAAATTTATTTTTTGCGTCGAGGGTGACGTTTTTGATGATGGGCGCGGCCAGATTTCCGAAGGTGGCATCGAAGACGGCATTGGGGCTGGTGGGTTTGAAATCCAGCGCACGCTGACCAGCGGCGGGGACGATGTAGCGCGAACCGGTGGCGACGACGCTGGTGGTGAAGGAGACAGGATGAAAAACTCCGGGAGTGGTCGGCTTACCCCAATTCAGGAAGCCTTGAAGAGCCACAGGGCCCTGATTGATGAACAAGGTCTGGCCGACGAGATAGCCCTGATTGGCATGCAGTGCGACGAAAAGCGGCCAGACATTAGGGCCGACGATCTGTGTTCCCTGGGTGATTGCAATGTTGTTGGGCAGCTTGCCGACCATGGTGATGCCGCCCTTGGCGGTGACGAGCACGGTGGCAAACCCTGTCCCCTGAGGCACACCTGGAGGGCCGGGATTGGCCTCAAAAATCATGGTGTATCTAGTGGCAAGTCCAGCCCCCATGAGCCGACCGCCGAGGTTGAAAAAGTCAGCGCGCATGGCGATGTCTGAGGCTGAGCCGACCACACCATTCATACTTCCGAGAATGGCCTGCTGACTGCCCTGGGTGTCGAGGTTCAGATTGAAGGTGAAATTGGTCAGTGGAGGCTTGCGGACGATGGTGATGGGCGAGGTCTCCAAGGAACCAGAAGGCAGAAATTTGCCAGCGAAGGCGAAGCTGGCACCCTGGATGGTCAGCTTGCCACTAAAGGTGCCGTTAGCCAGAAGCTTGAGCGTGATGATGCCGGTGTTTCCAACATCTGGTGTGCCATTGGTGATGAGGCCGGTGTAGGTGGCGGCGAGGTGTGGTGAAAGCGGTGGCGTGACCGTGTTCACGCGGGACAACAGGCTGCCGTTTTTGTCATAGCCGTAGGCGGTGCGTGCGTTGCCGTTGTAGTTCACGGCGGTCATGCGCCCGGCGGCGTCATAGGAATATGAGATGCGCAGGGCACTGGCGGATCCGGGGAGGAGGGTGAGGACGGTGGCAAGGAGTGAGATAAATGTTTTCATAGAGGTCTGGGTGTTGGAATTCAGGTGGTGAAAGAGGGGGGGGGCGTGATCCGGCTTACATCGACAAAGTGCCTCCCATTTTTTTGATGATCTTGCCGAAGTGTTTGCGCAGCTTTTTCAGCTCCTCGTACAGCCTCACTTCTGCTGGGGTCAGCTTACCCCCTTGATTCTGTCCCTTGATGATGAGGGCGTCCTCCATGGCCTTGAATATGTTGTAGAGGTGAATGAACTGCCCGAGAACCACGTCGGTGGCGACGGAGGAGCCGCCATCCTCTTGAGCAATTTCTTCAACGATGCCGTCGCCCTCGGGTGTGTTGCCAGAGGGGGTGCTGTTGTCGATGTGCTCGGGGCTGCTAAAGGGGAGTCCGCTTTCCGAGTTCTCGCCGCTGAGGGAATAGTTATGGATGACGCTGGTGAATGGCCTGCTATCGCCATAGGGGCAATCGTCCATGCCCAGATGGCTGTTGGTGATGGCGCAGGGAAACGGGCCTGGACCAAGGGGGGGAGTGCAGATGAGGTCATTCCTGCCTGTGCCGAGATCATCACCGCCGCCGCCCACAAGGAATTCTTCAGAAGCTGGAAGCGGCGGGCATAAAGGTGTCTGCGCGATCAGCGCTCCCTTTGGTGACAATACATGGTTGGCGGTCCATTGGGCAGCCCTCTCATCCTTCTCATCCTTTTCATACTGACCACTGGAAAGTAAGAACAAGTCAGCCAGAATGAATACGGCACTCCCTCCAATCAAGGGTCTCAGGGCATCACGAAGTCCGGCCTCGCTGCCGCCGCGCGGGTCCAGGTAGCGCAGTGGATTCCGTGCGGCATAGGTGTAGCGGTGGGTGGATTTCGGGTTGCCCAGCCGGGGGGGCAGTGGATCGCGAGAGAGGAACTGCGTGGTGGTGGGATCATAATATCTGGCACGCATGTGGTAGAGCGGCCCCTCCGCCCGCACCCCATAGGCTCCGATGTAGGTGAAGGGTTGGGTGCTCGTGCCCGTGCGGCCCAGAGGCTCCCCGTATGGGCCATAGGCGTAGCTGTCGGTGACGACGCCGTTTTTGTCCGTCAGCGCCAGGGTGGAGCCCATGCGGTCAAAATGATAGAACGTGGGATCACCTGTGGCCTCGTCCACGCTGTAGAGCAACTTGCCGCCCGGCGTCCAGACATAGAGACGGTCAGAGCCCGTGGGCATGTCTTCATAAACAATGGGGGCCAGGCCCAGCGCATAGTGGTGGTAAAAGCGGGTGGTGTTGCCTCCGTCTGTGCGGGTGACCACATCCCCCAGGCCATTGTAGGTCAGCAGGATGCCGTTGGCATTCACCAGACGACTGGCACCATCCCACTGGTAGGTGCGGCCTCCGGGCGCGGCAGTCTGGCGGCCCCGCAGATCGTAGGCGTAGCCTGTGCTGATGATCTCCCCGGCCTTGCCAAACTTCAGCAACTGGTTGGCTGCGGTAACTGCCGGGAGGGTGGGGGCAGTGATGTCGAGGTCCGTGACCTCGGAGGCTGGATTCAACTCGTAGTTGAGGGTGGTGACCGCCCCCTCCTGCACCTGTGTCAGCCGCCCGGCGGCATCATAGACGTGGAAGGCATCGACCCCCGGCGTGCGTGTCTGGCTGGTAAGCCTGCCAGCGTCGTCATAGCCCATGGTGATCACCGTCCCCTCGCTATCCGTCACACTGGTGAGGCGGTCGCGGCTGTCGTAGCCATAAGTCACGGTGAAGAGACCGTCGTGATACACCGCCGTGAGCAGGCGGCCGCCATTGTCATAGGTGGCGGTGAAATCGTGGCCGTTCTGCTCACAGTTCGTCACACGGCCCTCGGCATCGTATTCAAAAGCCACATTGTTGGCTGCCA
>Ga0075152_10003128_pt1 | contig 11649 bp, 5 predicted proteins | sample JI61114C2DNA_FD_70964 | JGI IMG/M metagenome (GOLD analysis project Ga0075152, IMG submission 70964) | Wastewater effluent complex algal communities from Wisconsin, to seasonally profile nutrient transformation and Carbon sequestration -... | ecosystem: Engineered > WWTP > Effluent > Algae...
CCTCGATAGTCGATAAACCCTTCTCCCATCGGCACCGCCTGAATGTAATCATCGTCCCGACGATAATTCACCAGCTCGGGCTGATAACGAAACCGAGGCACTCGGACATAATCGGCAATCGTTGTATGAACCGTCAGCGGTGCCAGCTTCTTCGCGGCTGCCAAATAGTCGTCACTCTGCAGAGCGGGAGACCACGCATCAAAAGCCGCTCGACAGTTCGATTCATCAACAGCGTTCAGAAACATCAAAAACGCATCCGAGTGTGCTGCCAGATCATGATGGTTCTGCACTGCAATAATCGCTCCGACATCAGCAGCACGACGAGCACATTCCTTGACCGCGCTGACGGTCAGGTCCCACGCTTTTGAATAAGGCAGCAGCGGATGCTCATAGCCGGTAAAGATTCGAACGATCTGGCCACCCAGTTCAACAGCCAGCCGGCTCAACTCTGTCACGTAATGAATCTGCATCTCGCGATGAGGCACCTCCGCATGTTCTGCATCAGCGGTGAAGTTTGTGTAGCCGGCCAGACAGGACATCTCGACCTTCGCATCAGCCATACGACTTCGAAGTTCGAGTCGTGCGTCAGGTGTCATGTCCAGCAACGATGCATGCGGACGCTTGCCGGCCAACATGATCCCGTCATACCCCAACGTTGACGCTCGCTGGACAATCTCTTCCAGAGGCAACTTCGCCTGTCCCCAGGAGCCTGAGTAACTAATTGAGTGCAAAGCTGTTTTCATCTGAGCGCCTTCTCCATGTTTAGTGCACCGCAATACCGTATATTTTCGCACCAGCGGGATGCATTATCACAACCCGAAACGTCAGTGAGGGAAAGGATTCCTGCGATTCGCCGCTGCTTCCACAAATCCCTCGCTGACGCGTCGGGTTATGATCACGTTTGTTCTTATTCCCAATTCGTTCCTGATAGTTTTAATCTAATAGCGCGACCATTAAACTAACACCCTGCCAGCTCTGTATCGCTCGCCGTCTCAAACATCAGGGAATCGCTACCTGCTCCGAACCCATCAGGTAGGCGAACAGATCACGCACTTCATCGTGTGTCATCTTCTGCAAGATCCCTTCGGGCATCATGGACACGTCGGAGATCTTCTGTTCCTCGATTTCATTTCGAGGCACAATCACCTTTTCCGTCGCAGTCTGGATGGTGATCGCATTGTCTGACTCTTCGATCAGCAACCCCGTCACCACACGACCATTCGTCGTGGCCACGATCTGCATCTGATAGTCCTTCAAAATCGACGCGCTGGGATCGAGCAGATTCTGAAGCAAATAGTCCACATTGGTTCGCTGCGCGCCGGTCAGATCAGGGCCGATCAATGTTCCGGCGTCAAACAAGCGATGACAGTTTGCGCAGTTCTTCTGAAACAGTGCCCGACCATTCTCACGATTGCTGCTTTGAATCAACGTGGCGGTGAGTTGCGGCTTGTAGTTGGTGATGAGTCTTGCTCGATCCTTCGGAGTTTCTCGAATCGGTCCCCACAGTCTTTCGACATCCTTCGACAGTTGTTTGTCCCCAAGACTATGAATCTGTCGCGCGGTAAATGCGGTGATCTCAGTGCGAGCAATCTGCCCGGATTCCAACGCGGCCATCAGCGATTTGGCCCATGAAGCGCGTGAGGCCAGCGTTTGCAGAGCGGCCTGTCGAGTTGTCGCGTTAGCAGACGAGTAAACATTCAGCACGGTTTTCACAGTCACAGGATGGTCATACTCCGCCAGCCCCGCCAAAGCGTCCATCTGGACATGTTCATCGGCCGTCAATTCAATGAGCTGATCGTCAAAACCTGCGATTCGGCTGCCTGCCAGAGCTTTGATCGCTCGCTGCCGAACGGTTTTGTCTGCCGCAGAATCGCCGGCCAACTGTTTGAGCTTCTGAATCGCCTGAGGATCCTCAAAAATCAGCGCCAGCCGCTGTGCTTGTTCGCGGACTGATTCCTCTTTCGATTCTTTCAGAACCGCGTAAGTCTCTGACCATGCCGGAGGAAGATCGAAGCGTCGAGTTCCCTCAAGGCCAGTCAACAACCCGGACAACAGGTCGCTTCTGTGCGTATCGGCATCAGCCTTCCGAATAGCCTGAATCAGCTGATCAATGCCGGAAAGATTCCCTGGGATCCCGGCGACTCGTCGAGCCACATGGCGCCGAACGATTGGAATCTTTGAGCTTCCTCCGAGCTGAACAAATCGATCCTGATCCTGTTCAACCAATGGCTCAGCTGCATACCAAGTCATCAACGGAATATTCTGATCGTCCGCAAAATCCGGCCGACTGCTTAACGCTTCGACCAGTGCCCAGCGATCCTTTAACGCCATCCGCTGTGCCGCGCTGGCCAGGTGTAGTGATACCAGGGCTGACGGATCAGTCGCCGCCATGTTCACAAAACGCTGGTGAATCTCGGCAGGCAACTCGCGATCCTCGCTCAACAATCGAATCGCCCAGGCACGCAGGTGCTCTGATTCGTCGCTCAATAAGTCTGTCAGCAATGCGACATCAGCCTGTCCGATCGAAAATACTGCCCAGAGACATCGAAGTCTTTTCTCGACAGCTAACTCCATTCTCATGAGCTGCTTGAGTTCACTCGTGGCTGCAGTCAGGTCGTCACCACGAACAGCTCGTTCCTGAAGCAGTCGTCGCGCGTGCCGGACAAACCAGTCGTTTCGATGAAACTGCAACTCGACCAGTTCTTTCGTTGTTCGTGCAGCGAGATCCGTCTGGACCGGTTCTCGCTCACCATACGAGATTCGAAAGATTCGACCTGTGGTTCGTTGCGTGTTGACCACGCTGTGACATTCTCCAGTGTCCGACCAGTCCAGCGAATAGACGGAACCATCCGGACCATACTGCATCGTCACGCCCATGTACCACTGATCGCGAGCACGCATCAGGTCGGGAGCATGTGACGCGATGTATCCCGAGCCCGCTCGCTTCAGCAAATCGTTGTTGATGCGATGACCATGCAGGTTATGCATGAACACCGTATTGCGATATTTCTCCGGCCAGGAATCACCCAGATAGATCATCGTCCCACAATGAGCATGTCCACCACCGACTGCATCTTCTTCGGGAGTCCCGATTCCATCATGGACGTTTCCCTTGCCGATGAAATGCAGATGATCCGCAATGGTCGTGATTCGCTGATAGGCATAGCGACTGGATTCACGATTCCGCCACGGCTCATAATGCGCGCCCTGAATTACGTGATACAAATGCGGGTCGACGCAGTTGCAGACAAACGCCTGGCCGAAATCATCCCAGTCGATTCCCCATGGGTTCGTTGTTCCATCGGCAAACGGCTCCCAGATATGCCGCTCGGGATGGTAGCGATAAACACCGCCGTCAAAGCGAACTCGCTCCTTTGCTGAGGAACCCGGCTTGCCGATCTCGGACCAGTTTGTGCGGCCATGAGTTCCATACAACCAGCCGTCCGGGCCCCACGCGAAACCGTTGGCGAGGTTATGAGAGTTGGCGTGATTCCCGAAGCCGTCCAGCAATACAACCGGAGCACTATCCGGCCGATCATCTGCATCTCGATCCGGTATGAAATAAAAATTCGGCGGCGACATGACCCACGCGCCGCCGAATCCGACTTCAATGCCCGTGACGTAATTTAGCTGGTCATAAAAGACCGTTCGCTTGTCATGTTTTCCGTCACCATCGGTATCTTCGAAGATCAGAATCCGATCGCCCGGTCGAGTCCCGTGATTCGGGTAGTTGTAAGCCTCTGCAACCCACAACCGTCCTCGATCATCAATGCAAAACCCGATCGGCTGCTGGACGTCGGGTTCCCCGGCAAACAATGTGACGCGGAATCCCTCCGGCACAATCATGGTCCGAGCCGCCTCTTCAGCCGGCAAGACCTCTGTTTGCTCGTCCGCAAAGCCTGAAGAGCTGACGAGACAAACAAGCACTAGAACACACAGGAGGTCTGTTGATCTCGTCATAGGAGTGTGCCAAGGCGCAGGCGGTTTGAGGACTTTATCGGTGAACGGCCTTTTCAGTCGCGGAATCGGCGCCGGTGCGTTGTTGATTCCGTCGCCCCCGACCCCGCGTCGGGGGTTTAACGGCTTTTGCACCAGCAAAGAACAGATAACTTTCAGCGGAGCTTAAGCCCGCAGGCCTCTGAGGCAGGCTCAGGGGGGATTCAAATCAAGAAGTCACCAACGCCAGCCCGCTCGGCTACTCCAGCTTATGAACCAGCAATCCACTGCGAAGTTTGGGTTCGAACCATGTGCTTTTTGGCGGCATGATTTCACCAGCGTCGGAGACAGCCATCAACTGATCCAGAGTTGTCGGATACATCGAAATCGCAACCGCCCAGTCTCCACCGATGCAGAGTTTTTCCAGCTCTGCCGTGCCTCGAATTCCACCCACGAAATCGATCCGTGAATCTGTTCGGACATCTTCGATTCCGAAGATCGGATGCAGTACCAGTCGTTCCAGAATCGACACATCCAGCGACTTGATCGGATCTTTGACGTACAACGGATCCGGAGCAATCGTCAGTTTCCACCAGTCGTGATCGATCAGGAAACAGAATGATCCCGGTGCATCAGGCACAGGATCGTCCGTACGCTGCAGATCACCAAGTGCGTCCAGTTTCTCAAGAAGATTCGGGATCGTCAGTCCGTTGGTATCTTTCAGGATGCGGTTGTAAGCCAGAATTCGCAGCTGGTCTGAAGGAAACAGCACCGACAGGAACCAGTTGCACTCTTCGTTGCCTGTGCCACCGTTTGGCAGCCGACGTCGCAGCTCATTTCCCGCTCGCCACGCGCTGGCAGCACGATGATGACCGTCGGCGATGTAGAACACAGGCACGGCTGACAAAGCCGAGACATATGGCTGTGCATTTTCAATCTTCCAGACTGTATGTCGGACACCATCAACAGCGGTGAAGTCGTACAGCGGCGCTCCGGTCGTCGCTTCGGCAACTTTCGCGTTGATCTCAGCGACGCCGCGGTAGGTCAGGAACACTGGCCCAGCATTCGCATTGAGCGCAAGCACGTGATGCGTGCGGTCGTCTTCTTTGCTTTTGCGAGTCTTCTCGTGTTTCAGGATGAGGTTGTTTTCATAATCATCGATGTGGCAGCAGCACACGATCCCGGTCTGGGAATGACCGTTCATGATCTGGCGATACGCAAAGACGTGATCCTGAGAGTCCTGTTTCAGAACACCATCGCTGATCAGCTTCTGGAAATTCGCTCGAGCCTTTTCGTAGACATCAGCGTCATACGGATTCTTCTTCGCAGGGAAATCAATATCCGGTCGAACCACGTGCAGAAAGCTGAGCGGGTTCCCATCCGCCAGAGCCGCGGCTTCATCGCGGTTGACAACATCGTATGGAACGGAAGCCACTTTAGCTGCCAGTTCTTCAACAGGACGCAACGCCTGAAACGCCTTAATCCGAGGCATGAATCACACACTTTCAATTCATCAAGAGCATTTGAAAACGACTTTGCCGGTCTGCGGGAGACTTCTAAAGAGCCAACTGTTCGGCTTTAAAAACCGGGCCTTCCACACAAGTCCGGCGATAATCCCACGAGCCGTCCGGCTCGACAACTTTCGTCACACAACTAAAGCAGGCCCCAAAGCCACAGGCCATGGGCGTTTCCAGAGAAAGCCAACATGGAACAGCAGCGGCCTTACAGATCTCCGCTACAGCCTTCATCATGGGTTCCGGACCGCAGCAGTAAACGTGAACACCGTCTGAATTCTGAACCAGCTTATTCTTCAGCAATTGCGTGACATAGCCATGATGGCCAGTGCTTCCGTCGTCCGTTGCAATCAGAAGATCGAGTCCCGGAATCGTGAATTCTTCAAGGCCCGCCAGATAACGGGCAGATCTGACTCCATAGCACAAGGAGACCTGTTGAGTTCGTGTCGTGATCGATCGTGGCGGAATACCGTAAGACTCCAGCCCCAATGCTTCTCGAATGACCCCCAGAAAAGGAGTCTGCCCGATTCCTCCGGCAACGCAGATCAAGTGGCGGCACTCCGGAACAGGAAAGCCATTGCCAAGCGGCCCCCAGATGGTGACTTCATCACCTTCAGACCATTGACTCATCAGAGTGGTCATCTTGCCGACCTTGACGAATCCAAACTCCACGCCACTCGGCTGGCCAGCGGAGTCTCGCACGATGTCAAACAGAGCGAATGGTCGGCCCAACAGAGGATCACTGCCTGTAGCTGGCCGAATCATAAAGAACTGGCCTGGAGTAATCGTGGCGGCCAGTTCCGGCGCGTGAACTTTCACTGCCCAGGTATCCTGAGCCATCGCCCGTACAGCCACAATTTTCGCCTGATGCTGCCTTGCACAAAGCATCATTCCTGGCAAAGTTGAAGAGCACTCGCTCATAGTTTCTGTTGTTCCGGTCACATATTGCTGGAAGGCGAGCAGCACCACGAAAGGTACCGAGCCTTAGACGCTCGGCCGATCTATTCGGTCGAATCGGCTAGCGCCTCTGGCTACGCTGGTAGTTGACTTCCCGCTGCTCGCCGAAAGACAGTTTATCGCATCGTAGTCGCAAACTCCTGTGAGACGAAGTCCGCCGAATTCGACTTCAATATTATTCGTATCCGAGCGAATTCTGCTCGCTCGGTATGGTCAGCAGCCCCCTGCAAGGCCCAATCGCTTGGACTTAAGCCTCCTTCTGTGAGCGGTACGGCGCTATCTGCCGGTGTTTCCCTATGTTGAATGCCTAAAATCACCGGTGGCTATCGCCATTCTGCTCACTAAGTCCACGCCAATGCTCTGCGAGGCCAGTGGGAACAATCCCGCGTTTCATCCGGAACTCAGATTTAGACTGTTGATCACCCCAATAATCTGCAAAACTGCGTCCGGGCGCATATCTTCTGGCCCCAGACCCACTGAGCTTTCGTGTAGATGGATCGACCGCGTGAACAGTCCTCGGGTAAACAATCTGATCAGGAATCCGGTGCTGCGGAATGTGGCCGGACTACTCCGACAGATCCTCGTATTGCCCATGTTGATCGCTGTTGTCATAACGATCTCGGCTTCAGCCGCCAGGGCTCAGAACACGGACGTCGTGCGTTCGGTGCGTGAGATTCACTCTCTGCCAGCGGAACGGCTCAAAGATCGCGTGCCTGTCGATCTGGAGTGTGTCGTTGCTTACTATGCTCCGGACTGGCCGATTGCCTTCCTGCACGATGGCACCACCGGGATTTACGCTGGCGGGCCGAAGGATCTCAACGTGAAAACGGGTGACCACATCCGTGTTCGTGGCGTGGTGGGTCCCCATCGTTACATCATCGATTACACCGTTGAACCCTCTGACAATACGGTCCAACTTCCCCCGCCGAAGCCATCTGACTATCGACGATTGCAGGACGGACATGAAGACAGCCAGCGCGTGCAGATTAGCGGGCAGCTGGTCAGCGTCCAAATGGACACGAATCATGTCGTCCTCGAAATGAACGCTGTTGGAGGCGGTCGCTTCCGTGCTCTGATTCATCAGTCGTTGGTCGCGACGTCTGAGTTGAAGCCGCTGCTGGGTCGACAATTTCAACTGGAAGGAATCGCCGGCGCCCGCTTCGACAGCGATGGCATGTACTCGGGATTTCAGATCTGGATCGCCAGTCGGTCGCACATGCAGACAGCTCAACACGAGGGGGCGGATGAACGTGTGGGATTCACGAAGATCAGTGAATTACATGCGAATGCTCTTACCTATGAAGGTTCAGGATACTTTCGAGTTCACGCTAAACTGGCTTATCAAATCTCGTCGAACATGATTCTGGTTTACGATGAGGCCGGGACTCTCTTTGTTGAACTGCGAGAACCTTTCAGTCTCGATGAAGGAACCAGCCTGGATATCGGCGGAGTCCTGGATGCCGGGGTTATTCCACCCATTCTGCGACTCGCGGAGCACTCTACCGACTGTGAAGAGGTCGTCGCGAATCCGGCCGTCCGGAACAAACCCGTGTCGGAACTTGTCAGTGGTGAAATGAGTGGTCAGATCGTGGCGATATCCGGAGAATACGTAGGTTCATTTTCCACGAACAAAGAGCACGGCTTTCTGCTTCAGTCGGACAAACATCTGCTGCCGGTCTTTCTTGACAAGGGCGAGATGGACGAGATCGTCAACGGCACACGTATTGAAGCGACAGGGGTCTGGGTTCAGCAGAAATCTCTTGCGGGATTTAACATTGGCTCGAATGCTCTCTATTCTCGTCGAGACAGCATTTCCGTAGGCAGTCAGTTCCCGTGGCGACTTGTCGCGACCTTGTCGTTCGCCGGCATCATCGCGGTCATTGCTGTTCTGTGGGCAGTCACTCTGCGACAACAGGTCAAGCTACAAACCCGCCGAGTCCTCGATGCGTACTCGCGACAACGACAGCTTGAGGAGCGTTACGCAGACATCTTCATCAATGCAAAGGTCATGGTTGTGACCGCCGACGCAGAGGGCAAAGTCACGGCCGCCAATCCAGCCACACTGCGAATCACCGGACGAGACGAATCCCAATTGATCGGCAGTGATATTCGCCAGTTGGGCGGTCCACAGGCCATTGACTCTCTGACAGAACTGTTCGAATCGTCATTGAACTGCACAGAACGCAGTCTGAGTGAAGTTCAGGTGAATAGTGTGTCCGGAGATCTTATTCCTCTGGAGGTGATCTGTTGGCGAAGTCATGACGAAAGCGGAACGACGGTCCATACGATCTGGCATGATATTTCTCGACGACTCCAACTGGAGAAGGATCGGCGAGAACTGGAACAGGAAATGGTTTATGCTCAGAAGATGGAAAGTCTGGGCGTGCTGGCCGGCGGGATTGCTCACGATTTCAATAATTTGCTGACCGTGATTCTGGGTAACGTCAGCCTGATTCAGCATGCCTCCGAATCCGGAAACCCTGACCCACAGTGTCTCAATCATATTGAAATCGCGGCGATGCGGGCTGCCGAACTGACCCAGCAAATGCTGGCCTATGCTGGTCGAGGAACGTTTCAGGTTTGTCACCTGAGCCTTTCAAATCTCGCCAACGAGATGTCATCTCTTCTGGCCGCCTCAATCCCGAAGACAACGCATTTGGTCTTCGATCTGGCTGAAGAACTTCCTGCAATTAAAGCCGATGCGACACAACTGCGACAGGTCATCATGAATCTGGTCCTTAACGGATCGGAGTCACTGAATGGCCAGACTGGCTTTGTGAGAATCTCCACATCTGTGGTTCACCTTAATGCGGGTGATCTATGTGACTGCGTTGTTAGCTTCTCCGAGTCAGGCTCTGCATTCGTCCAGCTACAGGTGAGTGACAATGGCATGGGGATGGATGCAACCATCATCGAAAAGATGTTTGACCCGTTCTTCAGTACGAAGTTTTCAGGCCGCGGCCTCGGACTATCGACGGTACTCGGCATTGTCCGCAGCCACAAAGGCAGTATTCGAGTGTCCGCCTCCCATAGTCAGGGAACGCGTTTTGACATCCTGTTACCTATCTCCTTGCAGCCCGAAGCCAATGAATCTGACAACAGCGTTCCGGCACTGATTGAACGCGGGCAGGGACGGGTGTTGGTTGTTGATGATGAGTTGTCGGTTCTGAATCTTATGTGCCGAACTTTGGAACTCGCAGGACTGATCACTGAGGGAATAGGTGACCCTGCTGAGGCATTGCAGATCATCACTGATGGCTCGTCGTCCTTCGACTGCGTCATCACCGACATGACGATGCCAGGGATCAGCGGCGATGAACTCGCCAGACGCATTCGGAATCTTCATCCGGATCTGCCCATCATTCTGTGCAGTGGTTTCAATTTCAATCAACCGGATTCCGAAGACGCTCTGTCCGCCGTAACCGCCTTTCTGAAGAAGCCGTTCAGTAGCGGGCAATTGGTTGATCTCGTCCTCCAGTTGATCGCCCACAGAGACGCATCACTTGAACTTTCCGGGCCTGCAGCACACCCTCATCTCTGAAAATCGGAGCTGCCTTGCCGCGAGACTCACGGACCACCGTGAAAGTCGGATCTGCTTCCCGCAACAACGCACACAGGCGAGTGGTAAGCCTCGATCGTTCATCCCGAGGCCGTTTACCTACGTTGACCGAATAGGTCGTCTTCGTGCCTTTGTCCCTGCCAGGCAACTAAAGAATCTCCGATGGCACTCCCGTAACAGTCGCCGTCATCATGGACTAATCCGATATGCGAGGCCGGCCGCTATTTCTTTTTCACCACAGTCGTCGGCATACTTCATCAGACTCTGGAGTAGCTCCGGCCCCACTTGCGCGGCATTGGGGAGTTCATGAATCTCCCTTTCCAGTTGCTTGCCTCTGCTGCCCAGATCCGCATGTCTCGCCGCAGCTTCTGCGTTTCCAAGAACGCGTTCCACAGCTCCTAAAGCATGGTGAGACTTCCAGTCCATGGGATGAATCTTCAGGGAACTCCGGAATGCCTCTGCGGCTTCGGAATATCGCCGTTGAAAGTCCAGTTTGACACCGATGTAACGCCAGAAGCGACAATCTGCTTCTGCTTCCTCGGGAAGATCCTTGAGCGCGTCCGACATGGCCGTCATGTTGTTTTCTGCCAGCGCCTGCTCGATCAGAAACGCGCGGAGTTCGAGGTTCTTCGGATACTCTTTCAGGCACTTGCGAACACCGGAATCATCGCCAGGCTTGATGGCGTCCGCACCAAACATTTTGATTCCTCGTGAAGGATTTGTTCGAGCCGCAAAGATGGCCTGGGCCACACGCAACGTCTCATCATCCGGAGTAGCTGTTAACCACTGCCCAAGCCGCACATAAGCATCTGAGAACAGCAGATTGGGTGCCGCAAGAAAATAGCCGTATGCTTCTGGAGGTTCCGCTTTCTGTTGAATGGCTTCCCGAATCTGAGCCACCAGCTTCTTCCGCTGCAAAGTCATCGAGTAAACATAAAGAAGCCGCTGATGAGGCACCGGTGCATCGGGTGCCACGGCCAGCATCTCCCGCCAGACCTTGACGGCATCATGCGGTCTCCCAAGTCCATCCAGTATCAGGTCGCCTCGCAGCATCTGAGACTTCAGGTAGCGAGAATCCTGAGGAGAAATTCTGCCCAGACATTCGGCAGTCGCAGCGAGGTCACCCTTCGCTTTGGCCACATCGGCCATACTTAACCATGCTGTGGCATCTTCTGGCGCGCGTCGCACCCATTGCTCAGCCAGCGGAAGTGCTTTGTCCCAATCTTCCTCACGAATGGCCATGCGGCATGCGGACGCTATGGCTTTCGTCCGTGAGTCTGACCACCATGTATAAATCCCGACACCCAGCACGACGACCAGGAGTGAAGCGACGATTGGCAGGATCCAGCGAATGGTTCTGCGGTCTGACATCAGGTAGTTCCGATCTGCTCTCTATACATGCGACCGCTCAATCCTCTGATTGTGATGGGCGGGCCCTAGTTTCCAGGTGTCTGGCGTTCGGCGATGGCCTTATGAAGCTGCGCTTCCGTCTGTCGTTGATTTGCGAGACACGCATTCGCCATCCACTCTCTGATGAGTCGATCAAAGGGGTACTTCTTCAATGCGATTTCCCCCTCAGCAAATGCCTCGCTTTGAAGCCCCAGCCTTCCCAGCAGGTGAATGTGGCGACCGATGATGACACGGTCCCACTGATTCCCCGTCTTGTATTTTCTCATATACAAG
>Ga0075152_10003130_pt1 | contig 11646 bp, 10 predicted proteins | sample JI61114C2DNA_FD_70964 | JGI IMG/M metagenome (GOLD analysis project Ga0075152, IMG submission 70964) | Wastewater effluent complex algal communities from Wisconsin, to seasonally profile nutrient transformation and Carbon sequestration -... | ecosystem: Engineered > WWTP > Effluent > Algae...
TGCGGCAAAGTGGCGCGGATGGACTCCGTCCGCCTCGCACGATGGCTCCAGGCTCCTGAGCGGCGACATCTCTCACGGAAGATGGGTGCAGGCGACTGAGGGGAGTTCTTTTTATCCTTTCCGTCGTTTCGGTCCTTCGTTAAACACTCCCCATGCCCGAAGAACCCGTCTCACTCTCCCGCCGTCATGCTTTGAAATGGCTCACCGGCACGGTCGCTGCACCGATGGCACTCGCGGCAGCACCGGGCGAGACGGAGCCCGCGCCGCCAGCCCATCTGGCGCGCTACACGATGCATGACCCGGACTACACGAAGCCTGCCACAGGCCCGTGGGACCGCGTGATGACGCCGGAGGAACTCAAGACGACGACGGCTCTGGCGGATCTGCTTTTACCGAAGGATGCCCATGGCCCCGCTGCCAGTGAAGTCGGTGTGCCCGAGTTCATCAATGAATGGATCAGCGCACCTTACGAAACCCAACGCGAGGATGGCGAAGTGGTGCGCGGTGGGCTGGCCTGGCTGAACACAGAGAGTTTCCGCCGCCATGAAAAGCGCTTTGACGAACTCACGCTCGATCAGCAGAGCGGCATCGCCGATGACATCTGTGATGCGGCGAAGGCGAAGCCCGAGCACCGCATCGGAGCCGCCTTCTTTGCCAAATTCCGTCAGCTCTGCCTCGGCGGCTACTACACGCACAGCTCCACCTGGAAGCAGCTCGGTTACGTCGGCAATATTTCCCTCGGCGGCCCCTACCCAGGAGTGCCGCAGGAGGTGATCGAGAAGTATGGCTTGCAGGACGTGGCCTGATCAAGCGTGCGGCCCGCGAATGCGGTGCAGCCCCAGCATCTGCCGCACGACGGCGAACATGTCGCCAAGCTTGCCCCAATAAGGCCGTGATGGCGTGAGCACGGTCACATCGCCCTGCGGGAAATGTTTCCGCAAACTGCTGCTGGGATGCACGAGCACGCGATTCCCCACAAACTCCAGCAAGGGGATGTCGGCGGAGCTGTCGCTATACGACCAGCAGTGGAAACGCTCCTCTTCCGATAGCGCGGCGACCCCCGAGAGGCGCTGGCGCATGGCGGCGATCTTGGCTTCGCGTTTGTTGTTCGTGCCGATGATGAGCGGGCGCAGTGGCACCTCGTCGCCGATCTTGAACTGGGTGGCAATGCAGTGATCAAACCCGAGCACCTCGGCGATCTGATCCGCGTAGAAATCGGGGCTGGCCGTGTTCAGCACGAGCTTCCGGTTCTGATGCTTGTGGCGCAGGATCTCCGCACGCAGCTCGGGGTAGATCCAGGTGTCCACACAGTCATGGGCAAAGTCCCGCGCCAGCTTCCGCAGGTGCGCACGCTTCATGCCCGCGAGGTAGGAAAGGAAGGCGCGCTTCGTCGTCGCCGTGCTCACCAGTCCGACCGCCTTTCCCAGTGCAAAGGGGATGAACCAAAGATGCAGCACGATCCGCCACGGATGCCGCCGCAGGACGAAATTGCAGAACAGCGCCTGCGTGTCGAAAGGCAGCAGCGTGTGGTCGAGATCGAAGAAGGCGTAGCGCATGGGGAGGCGGGAGAAGGCAGGTCAAGAGGTCAACGGTCAAGCTCCGTTGTCCCTCACTTGTAGTCCTCCCCATTCAAACTGCGCGCCACGCTTTCCAGCCAGTTCTCCAGAGCTTCCTGCATCTGCGGCACTCGCTCGGGCTGCTCGGCGAAGAGCACGCGGCTTTCGTCGGGATCAGCGCTGAGGTCGTAGAGCTCCCAATCGACATCGCCGGTCTTCTTGTTTTCGATGCGATGCAGCTTCCAAGGCCAGTCGAGCCAGGCCGAGTGACCGGGGAATTTGTTCAGCGGCACCGGTTCGCCAATCTTGCCAGCTTCGGCGGCGAGGCGGAGCGGATCATTGGGCTCTTCACCACGCGCCTGAGCGGCAAGGAGATCGCTCATCCACACATCGGACGGCGTGCCGATGCCCTTCGCGCCATTGTCCCAGAAGCCCATCGGCTGCGTGCGCTTTTTGACCTCGCCTTTGAGCACAGGCAGGAGGCTGATGCCATCCAGCAGCGGCGCTTTCTCAGGCTTCGCATCCACGATGTCGAGCAGGGTGGGCAGGATGTCTGAGGTGACGCAGGGTGTGTTCACCACCTTCGGTTCGGCGAACTGCGCGGGCCACTCCAGCAGCGCGGGGACAAGCAGCCCGCCTTCGTAGATCTTGCCCTTGTTGCCACGACGTCCGCCGCTGGAGCCGATCTTCGGGAGCGCGCCGTTGTCGCTGCAATACCAGAGCACCGTATCGCGCTCGATGTCGAGGGTGCGGAGTTCATCACGCAGGCGGCCAAAGGCACGGTCCATCGCGGTGATCTCGCCATAGAAGTGCTGCTGCGCTTTTGGCAATCCTTCATACAGCGCCGCGTCGGCCTCCAGCGCCTTGTGCGGCGCGTGGGGCGAGCCAAACCAGACGACGGCGAGGAAGGGTTTCTTTTCCTTCGCGCACTCGCGGATGAAGTCGATCGCCACGGCGGCAGTGACATCGGAGCTGTCGCCTTTGAACTGCGTGGCCTTGCCATTCACGCTCAGGATGGGATCGAGATCGAAGAAGTTCGGCGCGGATACCCAGTGATCAAACCCACAGCCGCCGGGACTCACCGCGCTCGCCTTTTGCACGGAGCCTAGGTGCCACTTGCCGAAATGCCCCGTGCGATATCCCACCGGTTTCAGCGCCTCTGCCACCGTGATCTCCTGTGGCCGGATCGGGTGCCCCCAGGAAAAGACGCCGTAGCGATTCGGCGTGCGGCCGGTCATCACACTCCCACGCGTCGGCGAACACACGGGCGCAGCCGCATGAAACTGATCAAAGCGCACTCCCGCCTTCGCCATCGCATCAAAGTTCGGCGTCTTCACCTGCGGGTGACCATTGTAAGCCATGTCCCCCCAGCCCTGATCATCCGCCATCACGAGCACGATGTTTGGCGGTGTCGTGGTGACGGCCTGGGTGGTGAGCGCTGCGGCGCAAAGGAAGGCGAGGAGGGATTTCATGTTCTGGAGTCTAAAAGAGAGCTGCATCAAGAGACAAGAATGGAAGAAAAAGGTTTTCGCGGTTGCAATAGACTCAATGGACTCCACTTTAGCCGTCCAACAGAACGCGGGGTGGAGCAGCCCGGTAGCTCGTCAGGCTCATAACCTGAAGGTCACAGGTTCAAATCCTGTCCCCGCTACCAATGAAGGCCGTGACGAAAGTCACGGCCTTCGCCATTTTTAGCCGACATGTCCGACCTCAAGACCTACCTCGCCGAGCGCTGTTCCTTTACCGATACTTTGCTGGATCGATTGATCCCCTCCGCCGACACCGCGCCTGCGACGATCCATAAAGCGATGCGTCACAGCGTCTTCGCAGGTGGGAAGCGGCTGCGGCCCATCCTCTGTCTCGCGGCGGCGGAGGCATGCGGAGGCACGAAGGAGGCGGCTGGTCCGGCGGCCTGTGCGGTGGAGTGCCTGCACACCTACTCGCTGATCCACGATGATCTGCCGAGCATGGATAATGACGACTTCCGCCGTGGCGTGCCGACTTGCCACAAGGTCTTCGGCGATGGCATCGCGGTGCTGGCTGGGGATGCGCTCCAGGCGCTGGCTTTTGAACTGGTGGTGAAGACTCCCACGGTCACAAGCTTCACGGCGGGCGATCTGGTGCGCGAACTGGCGGTGACGGCAGGAAGTTTGCATCTCGTCGGTGGTCAGGTGGCGGACCTGGAAGGCGAGGGCAAGAAGCTGCCTCTCGAAGCGCTGCGCTTCATTCATGAAAACAAGACCGCTGCCCTGCTGACGACGAGCCTGAAGCTCGGCGGTATGAGCGCGAATGCGACTCCCGAGCAAATGCAGGCGCTGCATGACTTCGGCATGGCCACGGGGCTGGCTTTCCAGATCATCGACGACATCCTCGATGTGACGCAGACGAGTGAAAAGCTGGGCAAAAGCGCGGGCAAGGATCTCGCTTCGGAAAAGAGCACCTACCCTGCCCTGATCGGCCTGGATGCCTCACGCGATGAAGCGCATCGCCTCACGCAGGTGGCACATGATGCACTGAACGTCTTCGGAGCACAGGGACAGCGGCTGCGGGAGCTGGCGGACTATCTGCTGTCGCGGGATTATTGATCACGGCTTCAGAGCCTTCGGCGGATGCCGGTCCGCCTCAATCAACGGCTCGATCTCCTTCCAAAACACAGACGCAGGTAGCGCAAAGGTAGTCACGCGATCCACACGGGCGATGTTGATGCCGAGCGCGTGGCCTTGGAGGTCAAAGAGCGGCCCGCCCATGTCGAGCGGCGTGAGGGGAAGGTCGTGCTGGATGACGCGGGCGAAGTTGTCAGTGCGCAGAGAAATGCCGCCATTGGCGAAGTCTTCGCCCTCCCAGTTCATCACGATCTTCATCCGGCTGGCGAGGCGGACACGGGTGGTGCGCGGCTTGCCATCACGACTGTATTTGACCTCCATGAAGTCGCCAGGCTGATAGCTTTTGATGAGGTTGGAAACTTGCTCCCTATCGGTGGCGGGCTTGCCATCAAGAGCCGTTAGGATGTCGCCGACGCGAAGCCCGGCAGCAACAGCGGGACTCTCTTCTGCAAGGCCTATGATGCGCACACCTGGGACAGGCGGTGGTTCTTTGTCCATGCTGATGCCCATAGCCGCGCCGAAGCCCTGGATCTTGCGTGGCTGGGCGCTGATGACACCGATGCGGATCTCGCTCCCGCCTTTCACCGGAGCGGCGAGCCACTGTCCATACGCCGTCTTCGATGCAGCCATTTCAAACTTCACTGGCATGACACCACTGACACCCACCGCCTGAGCGAGCACGAGGTCATGGGCGTTCAGACGTTGGATCTCGCGGATCGCCGCGCTATTCTCTTTGGCCCAATGAATGCGCTGCTTTTCCAGTTCAGGTACTTCGCTGGCCTTCGTGAGGAAATAACCATCCGCGCCAACCCACACCGCCGTCGAGACCGCCTTGCCTTTGGCATCTTTGATCTGTGCCACAGCGGCCCGGGCCCCCGGCAGCGTGGTTTCCATCCCCCCGAGGATCTGTGCGCCATTGGTTCGCTCCTCCTGACTCAAAGTCGCTCGCGTGTCGGCATGAGCGACGCCAAAAAGAAAAACGAACAACAAAACCAAACCACAGCCATTCCGAAGGTTCCCATTCGGAATTCGACATTCGGGTTTCGTCATTCCTACGCGTCTCATCCCTCATCCTCCTTCGGGCGAGAGGCGAGCTTCACTCGCAGTTCGCGGGTGGCTTGATCGCGGAGAACTTTGAGCAGGATCTCATCTCCCGCAGGACGGACGCGCACCGCATTCGAGAATTGCGATGCCGAACTCACGGGCTGCGTCTCCAGCGCCTCGACCACATCTCCGGCGATCAAGCCCGCTTTCTGTGCCGGGGAGCCTTCGAGCACCTCCAGCACCTCCACTTTGCCAGCAGCATTCACATCAATGGCCGCACCGAGATAGCCACCACTTCCCGTGCCCCACACTCGGATGACGAGGCTGCTTTTCATCTCATCCCAGGAGCGTAAAAAAGGTGCCATGGAGACGTGCATGTTGTGATCACGCTGCTCCCAGATCTGGCTGTGGATGCCGATGACTTCGCCTTTTAGATTGAATAGAGGTCCGCCGGAGTCTCCGCCCATGAGAACACAGTCGGTTTGCAGTGAGTTTGCTGTCTGGCGGATGATCTTCCCGACGCGCAGCACCACGCCGCGCTCTTTATCAAAGCCACCCGGATGTCCGAGGGCGAAGCACCAACTGCCGGGAAGCGCTTTGACCACCTCGCGGCTCAGCTTCACATGCGGCCATGCTTTGTCGGTGTCGTGGAGCTGCATGAGTGCGGCATCCGTCGTCTTGTCGAGACCGAGCGTGACTGCTTTCACCACCTTGCCGTCATCAAGCACCACGCGCATTTCACGCCCAGGTTTCTCCGCCACATGCGCGGCGGTGAGGATCAATCCTTCAGCATTGATGATGACGCCGCTCGCCGTGCCATCGTGCGTGCGAATGGCCACCACGGCGGGCCGGACCTTGGTCAGCAATGTCTGCACTCCCGTCTGCACGCTGAGCAGTTCCTTCAACGGCGTGCTGGAAAGCTCTGCCTGGCTGACGAGCGCACCTGCCACCATGAAATAGGCAGCAAGATAAAGGCTGGATGGCAACACTCGGTAGAGCATGGGATGAGATACGCCTGAGACCAACGGAGTCTCCGACGGAAACTCTCGGTTATTTATCAGCAGGAGCCGGGCCAGACTCAAACCAACCCTGCATCACGCAGCGCCGGGAACTGCGCCCGCCACTCGCGCACAACGCTGGATTTGATCTCCGCCCGCAGCTCATGCTCGCGCTCGCCAGCATCGGCGATGATCACGCCATGCGGGTCCACGACGAGGCTGCGCCCGTTGTAGCTGAACTGTGGATCGCTACCCGTGCGGTTCACGCCGATGACATAGGCTTGGTTCTCGATGGCACGCGCCTGAAGCAGCGTGATCCAGTGCTGGAAGCGCTTCACCGGCCAGGCAGCGATGTAAATCAGCACCTCGGCACCTAGCTTCACTGCTGAACGAGCCAGCTCTGGAAAGCGCAGATCATAACAAATAAGCGGGGCAATTTTACAGCCACTCCACTCAAAGATCACCGGACTTGCACCACTCTCATGCACATCCGCCTCACCACCGAGCGAGAAAGGCTGCATCTTCGTGTAGCGCGCCAGCTCTCCGCCACCCGGAGCGATAACGAGTGATTGATTCCTGCCACGCCCCTCCTTTCCAGGCGTGACGACGCCACCTAGCACCGCACAGCCATAGGTGCCCGCCAGCTCGCGAAGAAACTGTTCCGTCTCACCGCCGACAGGCTCCAGGGTCTTCGTCACATCGCATGAGAAACCCGTGGCGAACATCTCCGGCACCACGATGAGAGTGCCTTTTTCCGGTGGAGCAGCTTCGAGCAAAGCACGCACCTTCGAGAAGTTCGCCGCTTTGTCCTCCCAGACGGAGTCGAGCTGCAGGGCATGGATTTTCAGAGTCATACTCCACCTTGCGCACAAACTTGGAGTTGGTCATTGGCTTTTGCTTCGGCCTTGGGTATTTTTTAAATCATGGCCCAATACTCTGTTCAGCCCGGTGACAACCCCAGCAAGATCGCGAAGAAATTCGGCATGACGCTGGCGCAGTTTCAGAAGATCAACCCTGACCTCGTCGAATGGGGCACGGGCAACTGGAAGGTGCTCTTTCCTGGTCAAATCGTGAATGTGAATGGTGTCGTGACCGGTGCGCCGCCCGAGACTGCCGCAGCTGCACCAACGAGCTTTGCCGCGCCTCCACCATGGATGCAAATCGCCATCATGGAGCAGGGCGTGCAGGAGTGGGCGCAGGGGGATAACCCGCGTATCCTGGAGTATCTAAAAAGCTGCGGCATTAGCGGGAATCTGCTCAAGGATGAAACCGCATGGTGCGCTGCTTTTGTGAACTGGTGCATCAAACGTGCGGGCTACTCGCCTCAGGGCAGTGCCAAGGTCTCCGACTGGTGGGGCTGGGGTCGCCCCGTGGCCGCGACCTATGGTGCCATCTGCATCCTCCAGCCACTCACGGTGGATCAGGCCAGCAGCGGCCACATCGGCTTTCTCCATGCGATGGATGCCACGAACGTGTGGCTGCTCAGCGGTAACTCGAAGAACCAAGTGCGCATCGCTGCTTATCCGAAAAACAAGCTCATCCACAACGCGCCGTATCGCTGGCCGTTTTAAGCTTTCAAGAAGCGACCTGTCGCACTCTCGCTGACACGCATCACTTCCTCCGGTGTGCCGGTGGCGACGATGTGGCCGCCTTCGTTGCCGCCGCCGGGGCCGAGGTCGATGACCCAGTCAGCGCAGCGGATGACGTCGAGATGATGCTCGATGACGATGAGCGTATTCCCCGCATCGCGCAGACGGAAGAGCACGCCGAGCAAGGTCTGAATGTCGGCGAAGTGCAGGCCGGTGGTCGGCTCATCCAGGACGTAAAGCGTGCGTCCCGTGGCACGACGCGCGAGCTCGGCGGAGAGCTTGATGCGCTGGGCTTCACCACCGCTAAGCGTATTGCCCGCCTGCCCGAGATGGATGTAGCCGAGGCCGCATTCCTCCAACGTAGTGATCTTCGTGGCGATGGCGCTGGCTTTGCCAAAGAAGCGCGCGGCCTCACTCACCGTCATCTCCAGCACTTCGGCGATGTTGCGGCCTTTGAAGGTGATCTCCAGCGTCTCGGCGTTGTAGCGTTTGCCCTGGCATTGATCGCATGTGACATAGACATCGGCGAGGAAGTGCATGTCGATTTTGATCTGGCCATCGCCCTGGCATTTTTCACAGCGTCCTCCAGGTGTGTTGAAGCTGAAGCGCCCGGAATCGTAGCCACGCACACGCGCCAGCGGGAGCTGAGCAAAGAGTTCTCGGATGGCCGTGAAGGCTCCGGTGTAGGTGGCTGGATTGCTGCGCGGGCTGCGCCCAATGGGTGACTGGTCGATGACGACGACTTTATCAAAGAGGTCGAGCCCCGTGATGCGCTCGTGCCTGCCCGGCTCGTCCTTGGCATTGTAAAAATGCCGCTGCAGGGAACGCATGAGCACTTTATTCACCAGCGTGGATTTGCCACTGCCTGATGGTCCGGTCACACAGGTGAAGCAGCCGACGGGGAAGCTGGCGGTGACAGAGCGGAGGTTGTGTTCCGTGGCTTTGTGGATGGTGAGCGCACACTCATCTGATTCAAAAAGACTGTGCTGAGGCGAAACACGACTCGACGGAGCCTTGATCTTCATCGCATCGCTCAAGTAAGCTCCCGTGAGGCTTTCTTTCTGCGCCATGACTTCTTGAGGCGTGCCTTGAGCGGTGATCTTGCCACCATGCACACCCGCTGCGGGGCCGAGCTCGATGACATGATCTGCCGCACGCATCATGGCTTCATCATGCTCCACGACGAGCACCGTGTTCCCGAGATCTCGCAGGCGCAGCAGCGTGCGGATGAGGCGCTCCGTGTCAGAGGGATGCAGGCCGATGCTCGGCTCATCGAGCACATACAGCACGCCGGATAATCCCGCGCCGATCTGCGTGGCCAGGAGGATGCGCTGCATCTCACCCCCGGAAAGCGTACCACTCTCACGATTCAGACCGAGATAGCCGAGCCCGACTTGCTCCAGGAACTCCAGCCGCTTCACGATCTCCTTTTGCAGCTCGCCGACATAGGCGCGCTGATGTTCCGTAACTTCGAGAGCCTGCATCCATGACAAAGCATCGCGGATGGGGAGGGAGCAGTAGTCGTGGATGGAGAGCTTGTTCTTTGTTCCTGGTTCTTGGTTCTTGGTTTCTGACAACGAAGAACAAGGAACCAAGAACAAAGAACTCAATCTTACTGCCAACGACTCCTTCCGCAGCCTCCGCCCCTCACACGCCGGGCACGGCAGCGGATTCATGAAGCGGGTGAGCTGGGTGCGCAGGGCTTCGCTCTCGGCGTTTTCGTGCAGGCGCTTCGCTTCATTCAAAAGACCTTCGTAGGGCTTGGCGAGGCTTCGTTTGTTAGCGCTCGTGGCCCAACCGGTGGCGATGGCTTCTTTGCCGCTGCCGTGAAAGAGTGCGCCTTTGAATGACTGCGGCAGCAAATTGAAAGGTGCCTCCATGGAGACACCGAAGTGCTTCGCCAGGGCTTCGATGCTGCGTTGTTGGATCAGCTTCAGCTTCGGATTCCGCGCCCACCAGGACTTCACAGCACCATCTTTGAGCGAAAGCTCCGCGTCGGGCACGATCAGTCCTGGATCAGGTGCCATGAGCGAGCCGACACCTTCACAGGTCGGGCAGGCGCCGACGTGTGTGTTGAAGGAGAAATGCTGCGGTGTGAGCTTCTCCATGAGGTAGCCCGTGCGCGGGTTCGCATACGAGGTGGTGAATGTCATCACCTCCTCCGCTCCATCGCTGCCGACGAGGAACTGCACCTCGCGTTCATTCCATTTCAGCGCCGCCTCGATGCTCTCCATGAGCCGCTGGCGCACACCATCGCGGATCACGAGGCGGTCCACCACGACCTCGATGCGATGCTCCATGCCACGCTCAGCTTTCAGAGTCTCATCCAGCTCCGCGATCTCGCCATCCAGCCGGATGCGCACATAGCCCTGACGCCGCAGTTTTTCAAAAGTGGTCTTCAGCGTGTCCGCCTCCTGAGGCTGGAGCGGGGCCAGCACCATGCAGCGCGTGCCTTCTTTGAGTTCCAGCACGCGTGCACCGATCTCAGCGGGCGTGTTTTTGATCAAAACCTCACCGGTTTCAGGATCATGCGGCTGGCCTGCCACCGCGTAGAGCACGCGCAGGTAATCATAGATCTCCGTGACGGTGGCGATGGTGCTGCGCGGGTTCGGCGTGCTGTGGACCTGCTCGATGGCGACGGCGGGCGAGAGCCCCTCGATGAAGTCCACGTCCGGCTTCTCCAGTTGATCCAGAAACTGACGCGCATAGGCCGAAAGGCTCTGCACATAGCGGCGCTGGCCCTCGGCGTAGAGGGTATCAAAAGCCAGCGATGACTTGCCACTGCCGCTGACCCCCGTGAGCACCACGAGCCGATGACGCGGGATGTCCACGTCCACATTTTTGAGATTGTGCTGCCGCGCGCCACGCACGCGGATGAAGTCCTGAGGCATGGCGTGATGAAGGGGCGATCAAATGCAGACGCAAGCTAATTGAAGCTGCCGCAACAAGGCATCTCTTCACCAATACTTCGGCCAGCGTGCCTCACGCGTGAGGTTGTGGAAGATCAGCGCCACGAGGACGAGGATCACCGCGCCCGCGAGCGTCGGAAACAGCGCAAAATCCCAGCCAGGCTGCATGAGAAACACGATGACTGGATTCGAGCCTGCGGGCGGATGCACCGTGCGCGTGAGCATCATCACCGCGATGGCGCTGCCGACCGCCAGCGACACGCTCCACCAATGTGCGCCACACAGATGCACAAACGCGATACCGATCAACGTGCTGAGCACATGCCCGGCGATCACATTCCTTGGCTGGCTGAACGGCACATCAGGATAGCCAAACACGAGCACACAGCTCGCGCCAAACGATCCCAACACGAGCGCGACGTGCAAACTCTGCGCCAGCAACGCGATGACCGCGATGGCGAAAAAACCGCCGACAAAAGCAAGCGCGACAGCTTTGCCTGGCGCACGCGGAGGAAGCTTGGCGGCGTCGCCGCGGAATTTGGTGAGGAGGTTCATGGGAGTTTTGGACCAACTCAATGAAGCCGCAGCCCATGTTGCTGCCAGAAGCTTTGCAGAGCGGCGTGTGAGCCGTTGAAGACGTTACGCTCCGTCGGGCGGTCGATGTTGCCGAAGTAGAGTGGGAAGCGGTAGCGCCCATGGTTGTACACTTTGGGCCGTGAGCGGCCGCCCTGCCAATCGACACCGCCGTATTGCCACATCGTCCAGTTGGACCACACATCGTATTGTTTGAGCAGCCCATTCGGATTCCCCGGTGCCGGATAGACCGGCCCCGCTCCGCTATCGTGCGCATACAAGGCCAGCCAGTAGGGCATGCGCCGCAGTTTGGCCGTCGTGGCGGCATCGGCGCGGCTGAGCGTTTGCTTGAGCTGCGTGCTGTTTTCTAGATA
>Ga0075152_10003134_pt1 | contig 11640 bp, 10 predicted proteins | sample JI61114C2DNA_FD_70964 | JGI IMG/M metagenome (GOLD analysis project Ga0075152, IMG submission 70964) | Wastewater effluent complex algal communities from Wisconsin, to seasonally profile nutrient transformation and Carbon sequestration -... | ecosystem: Engineered > WWTP > Effluent > Algae...
AGAGCTTAAGGTGCTGCAATCTATACCAGAACCCCCAGAGTTGGACGATGCGGTCGTGCATCCGAAACCATTTCTTATGAACACGCATGATGTTGGCGGCGGACACTACCACAGCGACACCTGCTACGGCTTCTGCGCCGAATTTGCGTCTGGAGCGGACCCTGACGCCAATGAGTCGCAGGACCTGCACTGGTTGACACTAGCCGAATTGCAAAAAGCTGCCGAGCGGGGAGAGGCGCTGCAAGATACCACCGACATTTACACGTTTTTACTCTCGCACATCGAATTACTACATGCAGTTCCGGCAAGTGCATTTTCGGTCGATAAGCCAACGAAAGGAATCACCTACAAACGATGACAAAGTACTATTTCACTCGGCACGGAGAAAGCCAGGCGAATGTTGACCGAATTTTTGCTGGTGCGGCTGAGTCGCCGCTGACTGAAACAGGCCGTTTGGGGGCGCAAGCGGAGGGTGAGCGACTGGCCCGCGAAGGACAGGTGTTTGACCTGATACTCAGCTCACCGCTCAGCAGAGCAGTGGACACAGCCAAATTAATTGCTGTTGCACTCGAGTACCCGACGGAAAATATTGTGATCGAGCCGCTACTACATGAGCGCGATTTCGGCAGTCTAGTAGGTAAGTCGTGGGACATTGTGTCTGATGAGTCTTCTGAGATGTTTGTCGAGGCGGGCGGAGAAAGTGTAGGCCAGCTTGCTGAGCGGGTACGGCTTTCGTTACAAAATGTGCGTGCACTCGCTGACGGGAAAGACTCCGTTTTGATCGTCGGTCACGGCACATGGTACCTAATGGCAGTCGCGCTTCTCGGAGGCAAAGAGCCTACTTCATTTCTTGAGGTACATGGCATACCAAACAACACGGCTGTAGAGTTAGAGTTATGAAGTTATCGCGACGCTCAACAAACCACGTGGTGTATGTGCCGGGGGTGGGCGGCTCGTTTGACTGGCTTCGGCGGCTGACGCTATGGACGTGGCGGTTGCAAATCGGTGCCAAGGTACACTTCGCGCCTATGAATTGGGACGATGCTGCAGAAACTGCCGAGCAAAAATACGAGCGGTTAGTTGGGATACTTCGGAAGGTTCCAAACGGAAAGTGTGTGGTTGTAGCCGAAAGCGCCGGTGGTGGCATGGGTGTGCGTGCTTTCACCGAGCTGCCAGAGATCGTCACAAAACTAGTTACCGTTTGCGGGAAAAATCGTGGTGCCAGCTCCATAACTGCCCATTATGATACGCGTTATCCCGCGCTCAAATCTGCGGTCATGCGTGCAGAACAGGGATTTTCAGAGCTAGATCATTCACGTAAAAAATCCATAACATGTCTCTACAGCCCGGGCGACAAGCTGCTTCGCTCGCACGATACGACGCTGCCGGACTGTCATAATCTATCAATTGGTCATGAAGGTCACGGCCGAACTATATGGAAGCTATTGCTGATGCCTCGTAGCCACTCATTCGCAAAAATAGTAAAATCAGATATACAATGAAAGCTCTCAAAATATTCAGACTGCGAAGATTTGGTGACCCGATTTTGCGGCAAAAGGCTCGGAAGCTTACACCAGCAGAAATCAAATCAAGTGAAATCCAGACGCTCATAACAGATATACGAAAAACAAATGAAGTGAAACAATATGGCGTAGGTCTCGCTGCGCCGCAAGTTGGCGTGAGTGTGGCGCTGAGCATTATCGGCATAAAACCGACGCCTACGAGGCCGCAGGCAGAAACATTTACTGCGGTTATCATCAACCCTAGCTACCAAGGCATTGGTCGCCGTACTGGCATGTGGGAAGGCTGCCAGAGTAGCGGTACAGGCAACGACACACTGTATGGTAAGGCGCTGCGCTACCGCCGAATACGAGCGCGGTGGCTCGATGAAAACGCAGAGCAGCACGACGAAGAACTCACCGGTCTAGTCGCCCATGTCTTTCAACACGAGACCGACCATCTGCAGGGCATACTCTTTGTCGACCGCGTGCGAGACACTCGCACCTACATGCTGGCCAGCGAATACCGCAAAAAAAATGCATAGAAAATACAGCGCAACTGTGCTTTCAGGTTGCGCTGTAGGTACCGGAAGTTGGTTTCTTTAGTTGCTCATTTCAGGGCACTCTATAGCAGAGATTTTGTTTGTACCAATATTGACATGGACTTGTATAGTGTAGCTATCCTGACTGCTCCAGTGAACAACTACTGGAAGTATCATGGTATTACCGTCCTTGTTTCCTACGCCAAAACTAATTGATTCCGGTGTGTTTTGGGCACACATGATGCGGTCATAGTTGTGTGGACTACGAATTTCTGTGGCTAATTCTGGCGTGACAGACTGCATAAAAGTATCTCTTGCCTTTTGGTAGTAGTCATAGTCAGAGTTGTTGCCTTGGGATTTCAGATAGGTTCGATAGGCGCTTTCTACAAGCTCGGTAGGTGTTGGTGTCGTAGTCGTACCGGGCACGATCGACGATGATCCAGTTAAGCTGACATCTTTTGTTCTAGAGTCATCGTAGTTACACCAGCTGTTTACATCATTATCGCAGGGCTTTGCCCGCATGATTTCCTTGCCATAGTAACGGGACATCTCGGCGATGGCTTCAACGTTGCCAGTTAGTCGGTAGACGAGCACTATCGTTGTCTCGTCAGTGTTTAGCTCGCCAAATGACCCGACTTCGGAATTTTTAAGGGCGTTGCCAGCTGCGCGGTAACTTAGCGTTACGTGGTCACCAACTTTTAGCTCGCTCCATGCTATGCGTGCACGGGAGCCAGAATCATACACGATAACTGTGGGGTCTATGTGGTTATATTTTCGCTCGTATTCCTTGACTTGATTGTTCCCGAGAGGCATTTTGGAGTGGATCGAGAGACTTGAGGCAGATATGGCGGTTATGACATCGTAGGCTGAGCTACCGACCACGGTGTTTTTATTTGCGGGGTTAAGTTTGACTAGTTCATCTTGAGTGACGGCATTTTGACTGTTGTCCAGTTCGCACTGGCCTTGAACCATCTGAGCGACTTGCTGGTTGGTGAGTGTAGAGCCTTTGCTTACTCGGTAGTAGTAGGTCATATTGCCTTCACGCAGTGCACTGATGTCTGGGTCCCAACGCACATTTTTGCAGCCCTTGGTGTCCACGGCAACTATTCTGTCGCCGCTTGGCAATCTTTGTTTTGTGCTAAATACTACGTTAAGAAATGCCGGGGCCTGTGTAAAACCATCAGTTGCATAGGCAGTACCGCCAAAGGCGAGCATTATGCCTAAAGCGGCAAACACGGTAGCGGGTTTATGAAGTTTCATATGTAGATTCTCCTTGAATCGTTGAAAGCCAGTAAGATGGTGCGGATGAGTCCGTAGCTCACCGACAATTGTTGCTGTAAAGTTATGGGATAGCTCACGAGTCGGTAAGGGCCCGCGGTTTTCGAGTAGTAAATCTTCTATGTTTTTCATGCGAGCTCGTTTCGTAACTCTTTTTTGGCGCGCTGCATCCAGACTTTGATGGAACCTTCGGGGGCATGTAGTATCGTGGCGATGTCTTTATAAGGGAGTCCTTGCGAATAATAAAGACTGATGATAACACCGTATTTTGGCTGTAGGTTTTTTACCGCATCATGCAACTCGCTGTACAGCGCGACTTGGTTTGGCCCAGGTTGCTCAGAAGTGATCTGTGCTACGACGTCATCATCGGCTTTTAGCTCTCTAGCGAAGCGCTTCAACCAATTGAGAGCTTTTCGCGTCGCGATGGTAAAAAGCCAAGTAGACAGTCTGCCCTTTTTTGCGTCAAATGTAGTAAGTGCATAGTACGCGCTGATGAAGGTTTCCTGGGCGATGTCTTCTGCGACATCCTCATTTCTGACAATAGCAAAGCAGTGATGATAGACGGCATTTTTTATAGCGGTCGACCAGCTGGCCGTACGAATCAGGGTCGCCATCAAGACTTTTACTTAGTAATGCCGTTTCGCTGCTGTCTTGCGTACTTTATCTACAACTACACGCCCTAAAAAGTTACAAAATGGCAAAAGGTAACACGGCACCACAATAACCGTATGACAAATGAAGTGAAAATGAGCTGCCTATAACAGAAATAGACTAAACAAATGGAGTGGAGAATGTGCTGGTAAGTTCCGACTCAGCCGCTGCTTAAACATGCTATACTAGCCGAGACTATGCCACATTTTTACCAAGCGCTGATAAATACCCTGATTGCAAATGTGACGACAAGTTACCTGTGGTTTGCCTTGACGTTTTGGGCCTATCTCGAGACGAAGTCTGTGCTCGCCACCGGAATAATCGGTGGTTCTTACATGCTACTGATGGCAGTCTTTGGCCTGGTCTTTGGGACTTACGTCGATCATCATAAGAAAAAGCAGGCTATGGTACTCTCGAGCATGGTGACGCTGGTCATGTTTAGCTTAGCGGCTATTATGTATGTTTTGGTCGGGCAAGATGCGCTAGCCGATTTGCACAGTCCGCTGTTTTGGCTGTTTATCGTCATTGTGCTGGCGGGCGGGGTGATCGAAAACATGCGCAATATTGCGCTTAGTACCACCGTGACTTTGCTCGTGCCAAAAGATGATCATGATAAAGCCAACGGGATGGTAGGCGCAACCCAGGGTGTGGGATTTATTGTGACCAGTGCGCTGAGCGGCTTGTCGATAGGCCTACTAGGACTCGGTTGGACGTTGGCTGTCGCGCTAGTGTTTACTATAGTGGCGTTTTTACATCTGCTGTTTTTTGTGCAGATACCAGAGCCAAAGCTAGTGCACGACGCAACACTAGACACCAAAAAAATCGATATACGTGGTGCGATGAAAGCAATCCATGCGGTGCCAGGTCTGCTTGCTTTGATCTTCTTTTCGACGGTAAATAATCTGATTGGCGGTGTGTACATGGCGCTCATGGATCCGTACGGGCTGACCCTGTTTCGTGTAGAGCAATGGGGGGCAGTGTTTGCAGTAGCGGGTACTGGTTTTGTGGTGGGCGGTTTGCTGATTGCCAAATTTGGACTGGGCAAAAATCCGCTGCGCACACTTTTACGCGTACTGCTGGTCATGGGTGCGCTTGGGGCGATATTTACCATCCGGGAATGGTGGTGGCTGTATGCAGTGGGGATATGGTTATATATGTGCCTCGTGCCTTTTGCAGAGGCGGCCGAACAGACAGTTGTACAGCGGGTAGTCCCGCTCAAACAGCAAGGGAGGGTGTTTGGTTTCGCGCAAAGTGTGGAGGCCGCCGCTGCACCGGTGACTGCGTTTATGATTGCTCCTCTGGCTCAGTTTTTCATCATACCTTATGCAGATTCACCGGCAGGGAGTGAGCGTTTAAGCGGACTACTCGGAAATGGTGAAGTGCGGGGAATTGCGCTGGTTTTTTTGGTGGCGGGGTTGGCTATGATCGCAGTGACGCTCTTAGCATTTCGCACAAAAGCATACATTCTGCTGAGCCAAAAATATCGCCAGTCTTAAACAGTGCTTAGTTGGGTTACATTTGGTCATACCTCGCAGCTATGCAACAATAGAAGTATCATCAATCTTAACGAGGAGCTTTAAGCTATGGCAAAGCAAACCCCGCAGAAAAAAAACTTTAACACCGCCCTAGTCTTTACGGCTGTGATGGGCATCGTAGTAGGTCTTTTTACGATTCTCATTGAAAAATCTTCCGAGACCAACACCACGCTTGAGCTACTACGTAATATGGCAGTTGCTGGCACAATGGTCGGGGGAGTGGCCATGGGGCTGCTGTATTACGGGTCTAACAACAAGTAGTCTTGACTAGCATCAGCACAAAAACGCGCTGCATATAGAAGCAGCGCGTTTTTAGTTTTACCAGGCGTTGTATCTGAAAGCTGAGTAAGTAGTTGAAATCGAGAAAAAACTGTAGTTAAATAGAAAACATATAAGAGCTGTTAGTAGAACAAAAACGATTTAAAATGACGAAAAAAAGTCTCACACCCACAAAACCATCTCATCGATCAAAGGCAAAGCAATCCGTGCGGGAGCAAGTAACTCTTGCCGATTTAAGAGAGGAGTCTTGGGTGCCGCTTCGGCCTGCCGACGTCACGACTCAGCCAATTGATCAAGCCGTCACAACGGTGGTTGAGGTAGAGGGAGACGACAAAACACAAGAGGGTGGGCAGGCGGATGCGACCGATGTTTTTGCTGAGACAAATGCAGCCACCGCTCATGCGCAAGAAGTGAAAGATATGCTTCAAAGCCAAACTGCAGTGATGACAGAAGAACTCTCGGCCGAGGAGAACGGCGACAGCGAGCAAGAGGAAGAAATACCAGGTCAAACGCTAGACAACCAAGCAGCTTCTGTCAAAGAAATAACACCTGATGCTACAAGACCTAATGACACACGTCAAGGAGTAACGTTTCGGGTACGTAACATAGCTGTTCAGCTTTATAACAAGATGCCTGGCGCGCATAATCCGTATCTCAAACGCACTCTCACAGGCCTAGGTATTGTAGCTGTTTTGAGTGGCATCATGACTATCGGCATGCTGGTTAACTACGCACATCGAGCGGTTGAGTTGCAATTGCCAAAAACACAAGCCTACGACAGCCCGATATCTGTGCGATTTAGCCGTCCAGTGCAAAAAAACTTAGAATATACATGGTCAAACAAGATCGAAGGCACCTGGGAAGTAACCAAAAACTTTGGTGGTGTTTCGCAGGTTACTTTTACGCCCAAAAAACATTTCGTTCCAGGCTCGCGGTTGAAGCTGCGAATAAGCAGTATCGCCCCGTCTCTTGATGTGCTGAGCGCGACCAAGCAAACCCAGTCAGTTACCATTCAGATAGAGAGCGCCGCCAACGTCAGCAAGCTTACTCCCACGCCTAAAGCAAAGAATGTTGGCATACATAGCGAAGTGACGGTAACACTAACCGGCCGCAATCGTAACTTGCGCAAGCTTTGCCTGGAAGGCGATGTGCCGGTTAAAAAACCTTGCGTGCCTGAGTCCGCAGACGACAAGACCTTTCGCTGGGCGCTAGAACGCAGCCTGGATCAGACCCGGACCTACACAGTGTCAGTCGTGGATCAAAACCAGCCTGTAGCCTCACGAGTACTGAAAACTTTTACGTTTGAGACAGTCCATGAGCCGCAAGTCAGCACGTCTTTTTCCGGAGCGCTGCATCCCGGCGACACGCTAGACCTTAGCTTTGATCAAGACATGCAAACAGATGCGGCTATAAATTTTGCTATGCCTGGAAATGGCAGCTGGGAAAATCCAAAACACTACACGTTTAAGGTTGGGGCTGTTACGCCCGGGCAAACCTATGAGTACAAAGTGCTAGCCGGCGCCAAAGCAACCAGCGGCGGTTTTGTGGCGACCGACCGAGTTTTTACGGCGGCAACACCGGGGGCAGTTCGAGTAATATCGGCGAGACCCACCGGTGCAAAAGTACCCCTCGATGCGACCATAAGCTTTACCTTTGATCAACCGGTTGACCACACAAGTGCTCAGGCTGCATTTAGCATGTCGCCGCAGGTTGCCGGTAGTTTTTTGTGGACGGGGAACACTATGAACTTTAAGCCAAATGGCATGCCTCATCAGACAGGCTATACCGCAACGATTGCCCCAGGCATAAAACCTGTCTTTGGGTTGCCCGGCGTTGGCTACACTCTGCAGTTTGTGACTATTTACGAAACAAAGAAATTGGCCGTGCCATACTACCGACAGGCACATTCTCTGAGCTGCGAAGCGGCATCACTGCGCATGGCGCTCGGTTACTACGGCGTGAACACTTCTGACGATGAAATCCTGGGTCGTATCGGCTATGCACCACAGCCACGCGACACGGCGACAAATACCTGGCAGGACCCTTACCAAATGTTTGTAGGCAGTGTGGATGGCAGAATAGGCGTCGATGGTTGGGGAGTGTACGCGGGGCCAGTCGCCAGAGCCGCCCAAAGTTTTGGCCGCAGCGCTCAACCTATCAGCGGGGTGTCTGCTGAAAAAGTCGCGGCCGAAATATATGCCGGACACCCCATCGTGCTTTGGGGCATAAGCGGCAGTCGCCCCATCATGGATAGTTGGAACACGACTACCAGCGGCGTGGTAAGTGTGCCGCGAAATGCGCATGTAAGGACGGTGTATGGTGTCGACGGTACGGCTGACAATCCCGTGGGTTTTTATTTACACGATCCTATTAGCGGTGGTATGTATATGACTGCGGGCCAACTACGCGCCAATTCCGCTGGTAACGGTGGCAATGCGGTTGTAGTGTATTAACACCGCAGAAACCACCTCTATACACAAGGTTGTATCAGCGTGCGCATCGCATAGTCTGATCATGAGCTCCAGGAGATTCTTTTTGTACCAAAAGAGCGCTTCAAACGGTTAGTTCTGCGCTATAAAGTGTTGTATATACAGCAACGAGATATGGTAATCAAAAGTGCTTATGCTACACTCGCATTGAAAGGCTCAAAATAACAATCAACATGAAGAAAAAGACAGTATCTCAAGCTCGGTTTTTTTGGACTCGGATCACTCACATTTGCTGTGACGAGTCTGCTACCCTAAATTCTAGAACCAAACGCAACCTGCCCTAAGTCTAGCTGCTTTCCTGGGTTTTGCACAAGCCAGTCATATACTTCTTGTGGCGTATGCCACTGAAGCTTTCGTCGTGGCTTGTTGTTGAGCTACCATGCAACCTCATCAAGCTCTTCTTGAGTAAGGTCACGTATGTCACTGCGTTTTGGTAAGTATGCCCGTAATTGGCGGTTACTGTTTTCGTTGGCTCCGCGTTGCCATGAGCTGTAGGGGTCGGCAAAGTACACTTTCACGCCAAGAGCTTCGGTTATCTTCTCGTGCTGCGTGAACTCAGTGCCGTTGTCGAACGTAATAGTATGGGCTACATACGCACTCAGCTTCGCAATAACTTCTTACGTCAGCAGTGCGGTCTTTTGCGTTAGTTTCGTGAAGGCAACCAGAACGGTTACGCGTTTGTTCACGGTATTCACGGCGTGTTTGTGAGTATAGATAACACTGTCGCCCTCCCAGCCACCAAGACGAGTTTTCTCCTCCACGATGGCAGGACGATCATGGATCGACACTCTGTTCGGTATCTTGGCAATAGCCCAGGACTGCCGTATATCCATTGGTAGAATGTTTCAGCGCAGACTGCCAGGAAGCCTTCGGCTTTCATGCGGCCGGAGATCATGCTCGGATCCCACCCCTTCTGCAGGCATGACACTATCCAGCCACGCAGTCGATGATTGGCAGGATGGTCTAATTTGGGTATTTGCCGACAGCGTTTGCGGTTAGCATCATATGACACTTGAGCTATCCAGGCATGGTAGATGCCAGAACCGTCAAGGCCTTTTTTAATCTCACGACTAACCGTTGCAGAGTGTATCCCAAGTCGCAAGGCTATCTGTTTATTTGTATACTATTCTTGGAGCAAGGTTTCAATACTGCCCCGATCCGCAGCCGTTAGGTGTTTCATGCTAATCCTCCTAGATTACATGGCATATTCTAACGGTTGCGTTTGATGTTGGAAGTTAGGGGGTTTCGGTTTACTGTTGTAACCGCGTATAATAAAGAAACACAAGGAGAAATCATGGGAGATGTACTCATACGATTGCTAGTCGCGGGTGGTGTGATGGGCGTACTCGATTTTATTTGGCTTGGCACGGTAGCGAAGACATTCTATCGGTCGCAAATAGGTAAGTTACTACTCGACAAGCCAAACATGACCGCAGCAGTTCTGTTCTACGGTCTATACGTAGTTGGAGTAGTCACCTTTGTTGTCACGCCAGCTTTAGAAAAAGGATCACTGTCTTATGCGGTTACGCGTGGAGCATTGTTTGGTCTTGTCGCCTACGCGACCTACGATCTGACAAATCTTGCAACCATCAAGGGCTTTACAACCAAAATCGTGATGGTTGATCTGCTGTGGGGGGTATGTCTCACGGCGGCGGTTTCGGCAGTGACGTACCTTGTAGTGCACCGATGAAAAAGCTCTTTTTGTTATTTTTTGCCGTCTATATGTTTTTCTGCCTGCATACGCTAGTCAGGTACCATATGTTTGGGTCAGTGATTGGCCGGATGGCTTTTTGCTGGCTGATGGCCGTGGTTGTCATGACTGGACTATTTTTTGTGAGTCAGCGTTTGCGGCGGATAGATGTGGTTGACGCTGGGTGGGGATTAAGCTGTATCGCTATTGCGCTGAGTGGTTTTTTGCTGCAAGGAGGGAATAGTTTACGTTGGGATACACAAGCGCTAACGACACTGCTAGTTATGGTATGGGGAAGTCGGCTAGCGTGGCATGTTGCTCGCCGTATTGCTCGGACTCGTCACGAAGACGCGCGGTATGTTGCGCTACGCCGCAAATGGAAAGGTAATCTTGCGCTGCAAACGTACCTGCGTATATACCTCCTGCAATCTTTTTTAGCGCTCGTTGTGTGCATACCGGTTGTGCACATTAACCTTGCGCAGGATCCGCAGTGGAATGCCTGGAATTTTGTCGGACTTGCTGTATGGCTTGCAGGGTTCGCTACCGAAGTAGTTGCCGACAGGCAGCTAGCTAACTTTATGCGGCAGTCGCCACAGACAGGAGAACTTATGCAGTATGGCCTGTGGCGATACGCTCGTCATCCAAACTATTTTGGCGAAATTACCCTGTGGTGGGGTTTTGCGCTCATATCGCTCGGTACACCCCATGGCTGGGTCGGCGTGGGGGGAGCTGCGGCCATAACCTATCTCATCCTGTATGTTTCTGGAGTCCCGCCTAAAGAAAAACGGTTAAAAAAACGCCCTGGCTGGCAAGCTTACAAACAAAAAACTCGGCTGCTGCTACCGCTACCAAAGCCTTTCCCGCCAAACAATTTCAACTTGAAGTAACACATCTCCCTCGTACGCGCCCATCATAGCCGACATGTTCCGTCAAAGACCATAAAACCGAGGTATCACAACTGCCTAGTAGGCCCCAGTAGTGGTTATGAGTGGTCGGGCGCCGTTACCGACATTGGCGTACATCCAGTCGCTATCGCTTACCGTGACGCGTATACAGCCGTGGCTGGCGGGGTAGGTTGGTACTTCGGTTGAGCCATGCACGTAGATGGGGCCGGTGACTTGGCGCATATTGTACATATTGCCGTAGCTGGAGATAGAAGCGAACTGGCCCTCGGTGTGGTTGAGGCATGACTCTAGGTAAAGTGTGCTGCATGACCAACCTTTTTGCGTGTAGCCAAAGTAGTAAGAACCGTTTGGTGTCGTGTGACCGCTGACTCCAGTAGAAATCGCCATGACACGTTGGTAGTAGCCGCTGCGGGCATAGACCATGGCTTGGCAGGTTTCGTGCGCGACCAAATACTCACTGCTGGAACGCGCGGGGATTTTTGAAAGAGATGAGTACTTGGCGTCGTAGTTTTTAAGGTAAGTGTAGGTAGTACTGTCGAGACTGTTCCGAGAGACGCTCAGCCCTGCCATATACCGGAATACACACAGACCGCGTGAAGTCTGTGCCCCGCTCAGACCGTCGACAGGACCAGCCGGGATGCCAAACTTGGTCATAATTCGCTGCGCATTGGCCACACTACTACTAGATTCCGCCGCCTGTACTGGCGTGGCTGGCACGAGCGCACAGGTCACTGCGAGACCGACTAGCAGACCTTTAAAAACTACTTTCATA
>Ga0075152_10003136_pt1 | contig 11633 bp, 7 predicted proteins | sample JI61114C2DNA_FD_70964 | JGI IMG/M metagenome (GOLD analysis project Ga0075152, IMG submission 70964) | Wastewater effluent complex algal communities from Wisconsin, to seasonally profile nutrient transformation and Carbon sequestration -... | ecosystem: Engineered > WWTP > Effluent > Algae...
TGCACATGCAGGTTCATACTCTCGTAACTACGACGGATATATTCTTCGGGGTTTTGTTCTCTTAATACATTGGCTTGTTCATTGGTCAGTGTATGCGGTATATAACCGATCAACGGATCGTGGGCACTGGTCTGGTCGGTCAGTGTATCGGGGATAATATCCCGCTGGATCAGCCGGTCGAGCAGATCGATGGCATTGCAGAGCACGCCGATACTTTTGGCTTCGCCTTCACGACGGTAATGAATGGCCGCATTAATGGCATCATCAATATTGGTATGTTTCTCGTCGAGGTAGCGGGTCTCGAGCCGCTTATCAATCCGCCACTCTTCCACTTCAGCTACCAGGGCCACGCCTTCATTCATGGTAATGGCCAGGGGCTGTGCGCCACCCATGCCACCAAGACCAGCGGTAACGTTCAAAGTACCTTTTAGGGTGCCGCCCCCCAGACTCCCCAAAGGGGGGTTCTGGGAAGACCCCGATTGTTCGGGAAAATGTTTATCTGCTATTGCTGCATATGTTTCGTATGTACCTTGTACGATACCCTGCGAACCGATATAGATCCAGGAACCAGCCGTCATTTGTCCGTACATCATCAGGCCTTTCTGTTCCAGTTCGGTAAAATGTTTCCAGTTGGCCCAGTTGGGTACCAGCTGCGAATTACTGATCAATACCCGGGGGGCATCTTTATGCGTTTTCAATATCCCGACCGGCTTGCCGGACTGGATCAGCAGGGACTCATCATTCTCCAGCACTTTCAGGGCCGCGATAATATTGTCAAGTGCTTCGAAATTACGGGCCGCTTTTCCCCGGCCGCCATATACGATCAGCTCATCCGGTCTTTCGGCTACTTCGGGATCCAGGTTATTCAGGAGCATCCGCAAAGCGGCTTCCTGTATCCAGCCTTTGCAACTGAGCTGTGAGCCTGTCGGGGTTTTATATTTTACGGGATCATACGTCCGGACTACGGTAGGCATAGCATGAAGTTTGATATGATAAATAAATGGGAGTAAAACTCCAGGTACCGAAGATACCAAGATGCCCGTTATGACCCAAGCAAAAAGGCTTCATTCACTTTTAAAACAGTAACAAAGATTTTTCTCCGCTGTGGTTTAAACCGTAGTCATTTTACCTGCTATTTAATTTTTCTTTGACATCTTCAGATTCCGGATTACCTATACTTTTAACCACTGCAAAAAACATGAAATATTTGTTTCCACAACTTACTTGTCACTTTCTTTGTCTTGAAACAAAGAAAGTAACCAAAGAAAATTCAAGGAAAACCAATCCGGAACAGTCCTGAAAGCTGAAACTTTCCTTGCCCGGTTTTCCTCCCGACCAGTCATTACAGTTGAAAATTAAAGAAGTAAGCTCAAGCTACGTGTTTTGGGTAAATACTGCATGCGCTGTATTCCGCCTTGCCTTTGTTAAAGCAGAAGCAGTATTTAACCAGGGTGGAATAAGGCGCTATACCCTCTCTATAGTTTCTAAAATACTAAGGGAAACGGCGTTTTAACTGAGCTCATTTTACTATTGACTTTTGATTTTTCTTTGGTTCCTGATATTTATATTTTTTTTGGATCCTGGCGTCATGGCATCTTGATGCTTATTCTGGCATCCCGTTGTTTTATCGACTTGTTTTTTTATCGACTTGGTTCTTTAAATAATTAATTGTTTCTTGTATCTTGTATCATTCATAACAGTATACAATGAGTATTCATATCAGTGCCCAAAAAGGAGATATTGCAAAAACAGTCCTGATGCCCGGCGATCCATTGCGGGCAAAGTATATAGCCGAAAATTACCTTACATCGCCCCGGCTGGTAAACCAGACCCGGAATATGTTTATGTATACCGGTACTTACCTGGGGAAACCCATTACGGTTGGTGCCAGCGGGATGGGTTGTCCTTCGATTGGTATTTATTCCTACGAACTTTATACGGAATATGAAGTAGATACGATTATCCGTATTGGTACCTGCGGCGCGTATACTACGGAACTCGGTTTATTTGACCTGATTAATGTGGACAATGCCTGCAGTGAATCCACTTTTGCAAAATATGCCTGGGGCATTGAGGGCAGCCTGATTGCCCACCAGGGACCGGCTTTTACCGTTATAAACCAAACGGCGGCCGGACAGGGTAAAACCGTAAAAGCCTGTAATATTCATTCCAGTGATATTTTTTACCGGAAAACAATGGATATTCCGGAAGTGGCAGTTGAGCACCATTGCCTGGCCGTGGAAATGGAAGCCTTTGCCCTTTTTGCCAATGCGCGTCACCTGGGTAAAAATGCGGCGACCCTCCTGACCGTTTCAGATGTGATCCCCACCCATAAAAAAATATCGGCTGACCAGCGGGAAACGGCACTGGTACCCATGATGGAACTGGCACTTGCCGCAGCCGTTAAATTATAACTGACCATTGGTTACAGTTAGTAGCCGGGAGTTAGTAGTCTGCCTGCCAGAAAAGGCAGGTCAGCAGCCGTCCAGAAGTTTTCGGTGACTCTTAAAATCCTTCGAAGCCCTCGTTCAGTCTGATTCCCTGACCAGCTGCAAAGTCATTCAGCTTACTGACAAAAGAAAAATCCTTGATCAGTCCGGCTACCTGGTTGATATCATCCGCGAATATCCGGTCTTCGGCGGCAAAGCCGACAAACTCACGGACATAATCATGCGCAAATTCAAGCAGGGCCGAGCTTTTTAATGGCCGCCGGAATTCAATGGCCTGACAGGCGGAGAGTAATTCTATGGCCAGTATAAATTCCAGATTATCCAGTACCTTATTGAGTTTCCGCCCGCTGATGCTGCCCATACTCACATGATCTTCCTGTCCCAGCGACGTGGGAATACTATCTGCACTGGCCGGGAAACAAAGGGTTTTATTTTCGGTTACCAGCGCCGCCGTGGTATATTGGGGAATCATAAATCCACTGTTCAGTCCCACATCTTTCATCAGCAACATGGGCAGCCCCCATTTTCCTTCCAATAGTAAATAACAACGCCTGTCAGCAATATTCCCGATTTCCGCCGCGGCAAAACAGGCATAATCCAACGGCAATGCCAGGGGTTGTCCATGAAAATTGCCGCCACTGATCGTATCATCCGCACCCAGAATAATGGGATTATCGGTCACCGCATTCAGTTCAATTTCTGTGAGTTCTTTCAGGTGCATCCAGGCATTCCGGGAAGCCCCGTGTACCTGTGGCATACAGCGCAGGCTGTAGGGATCCTGTACCCGTCCGCAATCTATATGGCTCTGCATAATCACTGAATCATGCAGGAGGAAGCGGAGCCGCTGAGCTACGAGTTTACTGCCTGTATAAGGGCGCAAGGCATGCAGCCGTTCATCAAACGGGGCCTTTGTACCCGTAAGTGCTTCCAGGCTCATGGCCCCGATAATATCGGCCGCTTCCAGACAATTATGCATCCGTTGCACGGCTTTTACGGCAAAGGATAAGATAAACTGAGTCCCGTTAATCAGGGCCAGCCCTTCTTTGGGTCCGAGCGAAATTGGGCTGATTCCTTTCTCCTTCAGCACCTGTATACTGGGCTTCCGTATGCCCTGCACATAACACTCCCCCAGTCCGATCAGGGGCAGAAATAAATGGGCCAGCGGGGCCAGATCGCCAGAGGCACCCACACTCCCCTTTTCCGGTACTACCGGAATGATGTTTTCATCAATATGCCAGATGATCCGCTCCAGGGTGGATAATTGTACACCGCTATAGCCCTGCGCCAGGGCCTGTACCTTGGTGATCATCATTATTTTTGCCAACTCGGCCGGAATAGGATCTCCCACACCCACACTATGGCTTTGCAGAATTTTGTACTGTAACGTGGCCGTGTCTTCCGGGGAAATGGCCGTATTGGCCAGTATACCGAAGCCGGTATTAACACCATACACCGTTTTATTTTCAGCAACAATCCGGGCCACATGGGCCTGACTGGCCTGTACCTTGCGGATGGCTTCCGGATTAAGTACTCCTTTTAATTTTCCCGTGGCAATCGCCAGGGTGTTACTGATGGACAGTTTATCGGTACCGTAATGAAAAACTAGGGACATAACAATCGGTTATGGACGCAATTTACTTCTTTGGAGCCATCTTTTACCATTGTAACAAAACCGGTGCAACCTTTCAGCCCGGTCCATTATCTTTATGCAAATTTCAGCTCATGCGCCGTATCTTTTTGCTATCCTTCTTCATCAGTATGCTGGTAACTGCCGGAGCACAGTCCATCCGGAAATACCCGATCGGGCAATCCGGCTGTTCTTTTTATTCCTTTTGTGAATTAAAATTTGAACAAAGTAAAAGTGCCGATTCATCCACCATCTGGTCTGGTGAATGTGTAAAGGAGGAGCTTACCTATGGTGTAATATGTGTAAAACTGCTGAATCAGATTCCTGAACTCCCCCTCGCTGAAGATATGCTGATCTCTTATGCCGACTACCTGAAGACCAGTTTTGAAATCACTAAATCCATGGGGTACGGGCGCGGACATTTATTGCAACAAAAAGAAAACACCCGGGGCATTATTGATTACTGGAGTGATCTGGAAAAGAACAACTGGAAAATCAAGGGCTGGACAGACGGGAAGTTTATCGGTTTCCTTTATGTGTACAGTAAAAAAGAACTGCCGGAACAAAAAATAAATGCTTTCCTGGATGGCTTCCGTTTTCCCGGTTTATAATCTGTATTGAATCCGCTTTAGTTAGAGTATTTTTTATAAATACCGGGTACCCGAATTATCATAATAGGTTATTCCTATCACTACAGCTACATATTTCCCCTTGTTTCTTAAAAATAGCTGTTTGATTTCCGTCAGTTAACTTGGAAACGACGGTCCGCATTCTACATTTGTGTAGTCTTTTGATTACATCCACCCAAAATCCGGACTATGAAAAAAAATTTCCTGGTTGTTGCAGGTCTCTCCCTGCTGATTACAACCGCTTTCCCCGCAACATCAAATGCACAATGTAACCCCGGCGAACTGTATGATAATATTGTCAGTGGCTGGCACCAGTCCATTGCCAAAAAATCAGATGGATCACTGGTTGTCTGGGGAAATACGGCTGCCAGTGACGGCGTGGCGAATGTGCTTTCGCCAATAGCATTGAATGCAGCAAACTATTCTGCTTTAGGGGCCGCCACACCCATGAGAGGGGCTATTGGAGGCAAGGGCAGCAGTTCAAAATCTCAGTTAATCCTGCTGGCATCTGATGGGCTGTATGCGTGGGGATCCGAAGACAATGTAGTGGAAACATCCCTTACCGGCAGCAGTGCATTTGCAAAATTCACTGCACCCGTCGGTAGTAATGCCGGCAACAATTTACCCGCCGGTGTAAATCCATCGGATATCAGAATGATCACAGCCTCCTATCAGACTTTAGTGTTACTGACCAACAACGGGTATGTCTGGGTGCTGACACAACTGAGCGCTAACCTCCAGGGAAGCGGAGATGGTCTGGCCGCCACCACCTGGAAAAAAGTAAAAATAAACAGTACCACCGATTTAACCAATGTGGTATCCGTCCGTTGCCAGGCCAGCAGTGCAACCAACAATGCAATGATTGCTTTGACGGCTGATGGAACAGTCTATGTGTGGGGCACAACAGTATACCTGGGAAACACATCTGATGTTACCAGTAAAAATTATGCGACTCCGGTAACCAGGCCCGCCGAATTCAATGCAGGAAATATTCCGAAAATGATTGCGGTTACCGGTGCCACCAATGTCAGGAATACTTTCTTTTTACTGAGTAAAAACGGAAGTCTTTATGCGCTGGGGGATAATTCGGGCCGGCAATGCGGCGATTTCACCACTGCTGAAAAAAAGTCATGGGTCAACGTGGAACAAACGGATGGCGTGAATTTTACCGACGTGAATTTCATCACCGCTATGGAAAGCGACATTTCTGTACCGGCAGTAGCGGCCATTACTCAAACAGGTAAGCTCTATACATGGGGGTTAAATGAAAAGTTTATGATTGGCAGAACGGCCGATGCCACCACTTATAACCCGGGCATACCGGCCGGTTTTAACATCGTTACGGACAAAGCCATTTCCGCTGAAATGGGCGGTCACACATTGGTGTATATTAAGGAAGGATCCACACAATACTGTTATGTCGGTCACCGGATTAACGGAAGTATGGGGGATAATACCACAGCAGAAAATAACGAAGCCAGCTTTAACTGCTCCGGGACACCTGTATTGCAGACCTGCGGATCAGTTCCTGTAGCTGCAAGTGCAGTAACCTCTGTAATCTCCGTTTCAAATTCATTGATTGCGGCCAATGGCATCACCACCAGCACCATCACAATCCGGCTGAAAGACGCGGCCGGCAATTTCCTGACCACCAGTGGAGGCATTGTAACTATCAGTACTTCTGCCGGTGTACTGGGCACTGTATTGGACAACAATGATGGCACTTATACAGCCATACTGACCAGCGATAATGATCCGGCAACGGCCGATATCAGCTTTAGTATTAATGGTACACTTGCGTCAGCCACCGCCAGTGTGGTATTTGCCTCCACCCTGCCGCTCAGTTGGGGGGATGTAAGTGCATACCGCAAATACAAAACGCAGCAGGTGCAGTGGTTTACTGAACAGGAAACAATGGTCAGCCATTTTGCCCTGGAAAGAAGCCTGAACGGAAGAGACTGGTCCGTCATCCTGGATAAAAAACAAGCACAGAACGGGAATTACAGACATGCCTACTATTATACCGACAATGAATATATACCTGGTACGGTTTATTACCGGATCAAGGAAGTGGATATAGATGGAAAATTCTCGTACTCGCCCGTCATTTTTATTGAAGCCGATCCCGGTTTCAACCGCATCATTGCTTACCCATCCCCCACGGATAAAACATTTTATATTGGCAATATCAGTAAGGAGAAAATAAGTAACGTGAGTATCTATACCATAAACGGGGAATTGGTAAAAGCCTGGAGCCAGCCGGCATCCATTTATACGATTACTGAAATACCGACGGGGATATATATCATTAAAGTGACCACAACAGATGGGTCTGTTCAGAATATCCGCATCAAGAAAATTTAACAGATAAAAACATCAGCCGGCAGGTTTGCCGGTGTTGACAAGGATGGAATCACACATATCAAGGAGGGGCTGTCACGGGAAACTGTGACAGCTTTTTTTGTGCAAAAAGAACGGACTGTGCTATTGTATGCCGGGCCTATAACCCTTTTTGCTGCTGTCCGTTCCCGCCTTCTGCCGGTGTATTTGCTTTAGGCGGATTGCCGGAAGGCGGAACGATCACCTGTGCACCCTGTGGCGCACTGAGAATCGGCTGGGTCCTGTCCCAGGCAGGAATGCTCTGTGCCAGAATGGAACGGTCGCCACTATATTCCAGTGGAAAACTATACGTTATTACAAGGGCCGGGCGGAGATTTTCATTGTCAATCCGGGCGGAGGCAAACCAGTCTTTATACGACACCTGCCTTTGCAAAGAATCTTCACCGAAAATTAAAAAACCGAAATTGCCGTGCTTAAACATGTTTTTCACCATACTGGTTACATTCACATTGACCAATTGAGTCTTCTTCTTCCGGTTGAGTTTCATAACCACCTGGTCATCGGTACTGGCTGCCGGTTGTTTATCCCAGTTCACCAGGCTGTCCTCCCATTGTTGTATAATGCGCCGGACGGTAAAACGATGGGCGGTCTCTGTCATTTGCTCTTCATCTTTTAACGTCACGGGTACCAGGATCAGTTCCGCATTGGTTATCCATTCGGGTTTAATAATCCTGGGCAGCTGGCCATAATCAAAAGAAAGCAAAGAATGGCATTTCTCCAGTTGCCCTTTATTCTCCCAGGCTGCAGAACCGATAATTACCGATTGGTTGCCGGATTGCTCCGGGTACCGGTTGGTCAGCAGGGCCGATCGGGTACTGCTGTCTGCCCGTAATACTAAGGAAAAGGAACTGGTACCGGAAAGACGCTGGGCTATGCCGATATGTGGCAGAGAAAATCCCAGGATGATCAGCGCGGGAAGCCATTGTTTTTTCATACTGAAGGTTTATGCTGCGAAAGGAAGAATTAAGATACGAATTCTCTTTGTAATAAAAACTTAAAAATTGTAGTAAAGAGTGAATCAAAAAACAAGAAGCCAAGACGCCAAGATTCACAAAAAATTGTAAAAACCAGGAACCAAAGAAAAATCAAGAGTCAAAATTAAAAGCGTTCAGATTAAACGCTGTTTCCCTTAGTATTTTAGAAACTATAGAGAGGGTATAGCGCCTTATTCCGCCCTGGCTAAATACTGCTTCTGCTTTAACAAAGGCAAGGCGGAATACAGCGCATGCAGTATTTACCCAAAACACGTAGCTTGAGCTTACTTCTTTAATCTTCAACTGTAATGACTGGTCGGACGGGAAACCGGGCAAAGAAAATTTCTTCTTTAAGAACTGTTCCGGATCGGTTTTCCTTGAATTTTCTTTGGTTACTTTCTTTGTTTCAAGACAAAGAAAGTGACAAGCTGGCTTTGAAAACCAATAATACAATCAGATAATAGCTTCAAAAGAAAGAAGCCCCGTTAAAAATTTGATTACCGCTTAATGTAACAGATGAAAAAACGGCTCATCTTACGATGAGCCGTTAGTGATCCGGATTGGATTCAAACCAATGACCTACTGCTTAGAAGGCAGTTGCTCTATTCAACTGAGCTACCGGACCATAAAATAAGAACGAGCGGCAAAGGTAATTTTTTTTTAGCTTGCAGCCAAAGGAAACCATATGGATGTTAAGATTGAGGCCTCCTGGAAAAAGGTGCTGAAAACCGAGTTCAGCAAGCCCCATTTTGCGCAGGCAGCCTTGCATGTGAAGACCGAAAAATCGCAGGGTAAGACCATTTACCCGCCGGGCAGCCTGATTTTTAATGCTTTTAATACCACCCCTTTTGATAAAGTGAAAGTGGTGATCCTGGGGCAGGATCCTTATCATGGAGCGGGACAGGCACACGGACTCTGCTTTTCCGTTCAGTACGGAGTGGCTCCGCCCCCATCCCTGCTGAATATTTTTAAGGAATTACAGGAAGATTCCGGAATTTCCATGCCACCCCATGGCAACCTGACCCACTGGGCTGAACAGGGCGTTTTTCTCCTCAACGCCTCCCTCACAGTCAGGTCCGGAGAACCGATGAGTCATGCCAAAATCGGCTGGGCTCCTTTTACTGATGCGGTGATCAAAACCATTTCTGATAAAAAAGAACATGTCGTCTTCCTGCTCTGGGGTAAATTCGCGCAGGAAAAAAGGGTACTGATTGATGAAAACAAACACCTTGTCCTGAAAGCAGCCCACCCATCGCCTTTATCAGCTCATACGGGATTTATGGGATGTAAACATTTTTCCCAAACCAATGCCTACCTGGTCCGGCATGGAATAGATCCGATTGACTGGCATTTAACATAAACAACAGCACCGCATGATTAAAAATATACTCGGACGATTACTGGCCATCTGGGCCATTGTTAGTTTTATCAGCACTTTCCTGATCATTTTCATTCCCTCTATGCTGACCTGGCTGATTCCTGATCCGAAAGGACAGGATTGGTTTATCCGTATTTCCCGCTGGTGGATGAGCGTCTGGCTTTATATGGTGGGTTGTGGATTCCGTATCCGGGGAAAAGAGAATTTCAGGAAGGGAGAAACCTATATTGTTACCTGTAATCACAATTCTCTGCTGGATGTTCCCCTCTCCTCTCCCTTTATTCCTGGACCCAATAAAACCATTGCCAAAGACTCTTTTAAAAAAGTCCCCATATTCGGATTCTTCTACATGAAAGGGGCCGTACTGGTAAACCGTAAAAGTGACAGGAGCCGGAAAGAGAGTTATGATAAAATGAAACAGGTGCTGAAACAACACATGCACATGTGTATTTATCCGGAAGGCACGCGGAACCGGTCAGCGGAACCATTGAAAAAATTCCATGATGGCGCATTCCGGCTGGCCGTGGATACCGGCATATCCATCATGCCCGCGGTCATATTTAATACCAAAAAAGCCAGTCCGGCGCATAAGACATTCTATTTCTGGCCGGTAAAAATCGGAATGCATTTCCTGGCCCCGGTAAGTCCGGCCGGTAAAACAACGGAAGAATTAAAAGATGAAGTTTTCGCCATCATGAAAGCCCATTACGAAGCCGGAATGGATCAATAACTGGTAAAATAGCGGGAACGGTTAATCTTCAGATCCTGTAATAATGAGGATTTGGGACTGATGGAAAAGTTGAAGGAGCGGGTATACCCTACCGGTATCACATTAATGGACAACTGCCAGCAGTGCATATCCCTGTTAATGGACATTGAAATATACTGCAGCTTCATCGTTTCCAGATCGTAACTGCCGCTGCCGCTCAGCTTCCACTTGGGAGTGAGATTGAATCCCCCGTTAAAAGATAAACCACCCAGCTGGAAGTCGTTTTCAAATCCACTGTAATCGGATTTTATCCGGCTGTAGAATGACAGCGAATAACTCAGACTCAGGTTCCATTCGATATTAAAATCCACAAACTCCGAGGGGTTCTGTTGCATGTATTCCAGCAACCGTTGCTGATCACCGGCCAGTGTGGGATCGGTGAGCTGGTCCTGTACGGCTTTTTTCCGGGCCGCATCTTTCTTCGCATCCTTGGGTTTGCTCTGGAAATTGGTACTGACCGAAATACTGCCACTGGTCAGCCGGCCGGGTTTAAACTTCCCGCCCTGCCAGGCATATTTATTAACATCAAAACCACGGGCATCGGTCTGGTAGGGATTCAATGTAGTACTGGCATTGATACTTACTTTTTCAAACAAAGTAGTTCTGAAATAAATATTAATGGGAGATAGCTTGAAAGAATCCCGGATAAAATCAAAAGAACCGCTGAATCCAAATCCTTCAATCAGTTTGGTAGGCCGGGGCGCTTCCGCACTGGTATCCTTACGGGAGCGTCGTTTCATTTCAATATTATTATCAACACCGAAACTCATGGCACCGGAGCGGCGGGATGAAGTATTATACAGATAACCGCCACCAATTTCATTATAGTAAAGCACTTTTCCGGTCGTATCCACCTGTGTCTTGCGGATATGCGTCTTGTTTAAATCGGGTGTATAGGAAAAGCCCACGGTAGGGCGAATGGTATGCCGCAGGGCCTGCAGTCTTGATTTTTTAAAATATACAGTACCGAACATGGCCGTATTAAAACTCAGTGACACCGAGGCCCGCTGATCAATAAACACCCCTTTTGAGTTGAGTGTATCCACTTTCTTACTACTTGTATTCCACTGATAGTTGGTGGTACGCTGGATCCATGTCTGATTATAACTGATACCCGGTGATACCAGGATTTTTCCACCCAGAATGGGGGGCAATGAAAGGGTGATGGGTACGCTGTGCTGAGCCGTCCACTGTGCCGTATCCAGCAGGTATTTAAAGAAAGGTTTTATCCCGTTCTGTCCGTATTTGATGGTGTCATTAAAACTGATCGAGTTGGCAAAGGAACCATTATAAGCAATACCCAGGTTCTCATACCATTTGGCAGAGCCGGCCCTGTTCTTATTCTGAAATGGATAAAGGGTGCTTACCGTAAATGCCATATTGGGCAAACTGATATTTACCGAACC
>Ga0075152_10003137_pt1 | contig 11633 bp, 13 predicted proteins | sample JI61114C2DNA_FD_70964 | JGI IMG/M metagenome (GOLD analysis project Ga0075152, IMG submission 70964) | Wastewater effluent complex algal communities from Wisconsin, to seasonally profile nutrient transformation and Carbon sequestration -... | ecosystem: Engineered > WWTP > Effluent > Algae...
CGACGAAGACCAGGGCATCGACGTTGCGACCCTCGTCGAATGGTTCGAAGAGGCAGAGGACGCCAGCACGGCTGCGCGTAAACTCGCTGAGCAGTCTCGAGACTACTACGACGGCAAACAGCTCACAGCGTCCGAGAAGAAGAAGCTCAAGGCTCGCGGCCAGCCTGATTTGGTCGTGAATAGGATCCAGCCGAAAATCAACTATCTGCTCGGCTTCGAGGCCACCAACCGCACCGACCCGAAAGCCGTACCTCGCACGCCTGACGATGAAGAAGCATCATCAGCCGCAACAGACGGCCTCCGCTACGTCAAGGACGCGACCGAGCTAGAGCTTGCGTTCTCGGGTGACTGGGAGAACATGCTAATCGAGGGCTACGGTGGGCACGAGCTAACCGTAGTGGAGGGACAGAACGGTCAGAAGGACTTCGAGGTCGTCAAATGGGACTGGGACCGGCTGTTCTACGACCCGCATAGCCGCAAGCATGACTTTTCAGATGCTCGCTACCTCGGCGGCGTTACCTGGATGGACATGGAGGAGGCCAAGGCCAAATGGCCGGACAAGATCGACGCGCTCGAGGCGACATGGGCTGAGCGCTCAAGCTCCGGCACCTACGACGACAAGCCGTTGCATCAGCAGTGGACGCAGAAGGGCAACCGCAAGCGCATCCGCATCGTGCAGATGTACCACTTGGAGGGTGGATCCTGGAATTTTTGTATCTTCACCAAGGGCGGCAAGCTCAACTACTACCCGGTGCCGTTCGTCGATCAGGACGGTAAATCGTGGTGCCCGTTGTTCCTGCAATCGGCGTTCGTGGACCGGGACAACAACCGTTACGGCCTCGTCAGCCAGATGATCGGGGTGCAGGACGAGATCAACAAGCGCCGGTCTAAGTCTCTGCATCGCATCACCATGCGCCAGGTGCAGGCCGAACGCGGTGCGGTCGAAGATGTCGAGATGGCGAAGTCAGAGATGGCGAAGCCTGACGGATGGATCGAGACCAACCCCGGCTTTGCGTTCAATCTGCTCGACAACACGGCGCAGTTCGCCGGCGAGATCCAGCTTTTGCAGCACGCGCAGAACGAGATCGAACTGATGGGCCCGAACTCGGCGATGCAGGGCAAGGAAGGCAACGCACCGAGCGGCCGCGCCATCATGGCGAACCAGAGCGGCGGCCAGACCGAGATCAGTATCCTGCTCGACCGTCTGACGCACTTGAAGCAGCGCACTTACAAGGGGATCTGGAACCTCATCCGCCAATACAAGGACCAGGCTTGGTGGGTTCGGGTGACCGACGACGAACAGAATATCAAATTCGTGGGCTTCAACCGCCCGGTCACGATGGGCGAGGAGCTGACCACTCGGTTGACGAAGCAAGGCGTTCCGCCGCAAGAGGCGCAAGCCCGCATCGAGCAGATGGTTCAGCAAGACCCGATGGCTGCGCAACAGTTGCAGCAACAGGTTAGGACCGAGAACGTCCCCTCGCAGATGTACATGGATATCACGGTCGAGCAGACGCCGAGCGTGGCCAACGTGATGCAAGAGCAATTCGACAGCTTGGTGAAGCTTGCGCCGGCTGTGACGTTCCCGCCCGAGGTCTACTTGATGGCCTCGACGCTCCGCAACAAGCGCGAGTTGTTGGACAAACTAAAGGGCCAGGGCGCTGACCCGGTCGCGGCTGAGTTCCAAAAGATTCAGGCCGAACAAACCATCAAGAAGACCGAAGCCGAGATCGAAAAGCTCAAGGCCGAAGCGGCCAAGGTCGCCACCGAGGCAGACATGCTCGCGAACCCGCTCGGCCAAGTGCAAATGCCTCAGATTATTGGTGCCAATGGTGCCAATGGTGCCGCCAATGGCGGTCAACAGATGAGTGAAAGTGTGCCTGCCGCCGGGGCTGAACCGGGCGCTGAACTGCAAACCGCGCCGCCGGCGATGTGACGGGCGATTTAGAGGGCAACATGAGCAACGACACGGGTTTGGAAGCAATTCTGGACGCGGAACCGGCTGCACCAATGGCACCAATGGTGCCGGAGGAACGCCAACAGGAACCGCAACAGGGCGATAAACAACAGGGTGCGGAGCCGCCAGCCGCCACCAAACAGGATGCACCGGAGCCAGGGTTCGTTCCGCGCGATGCCCTTATGGACGAGCGCCGCAAACGCCAGGAGCTTGAACGTCGATTCCAAGAGCTTGAAGCCAAGTTCCAGCAGCCAAAGCAACCGGAGCAGGTGCAACCCGACTGGTTCACCGACCCGCAGCAGGCCGCTGAGTTCATGCGCTATCAGATCGCGGAAGAGAATTTCAAGACCCGCGTTGAGGTCACTGAGTTGGTGTTGTCGGAAAAGTACCCCGACTACACCGAGAAGCGCGACATTTTCGCTGAGGCTGCTCGAGCTGATCCCCAGCTTGCCCGCCGTCTCATCGAAGCGCCAAATCCCGCCAAGTTCGCTTATGACATGGGCCGTAAGATCGCCCTGCAACGCGACATTGGCGACGATCCGTCGACCTATCAGGCACGCTTGGAAGCCGAGTTCAAAAAGAAATACGGCATCCAAGACGACCTGGAAGGCAGCGCTACAACTCAGCCGATCCAACAGCGCCAACAGGCCCCCGTCCCTCGATCACTGGCGAAGACCACAAGCGCACCGGCACGAGCACCCAACGGCCGGTTCTCTGGTGGTCCAACGCCGCTTGAAGACATCATCGGCTAAGGGCGACCAACATGGCAGAGACCTATGTACCGTCTGGACTGACAGTCCAGCAGTGGGACGAAAAATACTTCACGGAATACCTGTCTAAGAACTGGTTCAAGCAGTTCATGGGCACGGGATCGTCCAAGATGATCCAGGTCAAGGAGGACTTGACCAAGAAACCCGGCGATGCAGTCACGTTTACTCTAGTCAACCGTCTGACTGGCACGGCTAAGGGCGCATCTGATGCACTGGAAGGTGCAGAAGAAGATGCGGTTCTTCGCTCGTTCCTGATCCGGGTTCGCGAGTACGCGCACGCCGTCCGCTTCAAGAAGTTCGAGGCTCAGAAAACCGCCATCGACCTCCGTCAAGCGCACAAAGATGTGCTGATGGACTGGAACATGGAACTCGATCGCAACAACATCATCGAAGCGATGATGAGCATCAACGGCACGGCGTTTGCGTCGGCAGACGCGACGGCACGCAATGCGTGGCTGGTTGATAACGCTGACCGCGTTCTGTTTGGTGCAGCGAAGTCGAACGCATCGAGCTTGGTACATGCCACGGCGCTCGCCACCATCGACAACACGTCCGACAAGCTGACGCCAGCTGCTATTTCGCTGATGAAGCGTATCGCGCTGACGGCCAACCCGAAGATCCGCCCGTTCAAGGCGAGGTCCTCGATTGGTGACACCGACGCGTACGTGCTTTTCGCTCACCCGTTGCACGTTCGCGATCTTGGCCTCGATACAACGTTCGTGCAGGCCAACCGCGAAGCCCGCAATCGTGGCATCGATAACCCGCTGTTCAACGGCGCCGACTACATGTGGGACAACATCGCGATCTATACGATCGAGGATATCCCCACAGCATCTTCGACCGTCACAGTGGCTCCGGCGTTCCTCTGCGGCGCTCAGGCCCTCGGCATCGCATGGGCACAGCGTCCTCAGACAGTAGAAGAGGAGTTCGACTACAAGCGCGCAGTCGGGTTGGCCGTGAAGCAATGGTACAAGGTCGAAAAGCTCCGGTTCGGCAGCGGTTCCTCCGACACCTCCGATTACAAGGATAATGGCCTTGTGACTGGGTGGTTTGCAGCCGTCGCTGACGCATAAGGAGCGCTCACATGACTGCTGAAACACTGACCAACACCTACATGACCACGGGCGCTGCTCATGGTCTCGCCAAGAACACCAAGATTTGGCACCGCAAGTATGAGATAGCGGCCAACGTCGAGGACGGCGACATCTTCGAGCTTGGCTACATCCCCAAAAACTCGATGGTGTGCGCTTGCGTCTTGGTCGCAGACGACATCGACACCGGCACTGAGGCGCTTGACCTCGATGTGGGTTGGGCGGCGAACGGGGGCGCAAGCGCTACCTACATCGACCCCGATACCGGCGTGACCTACACGAACAGCGCCGCGACGGCTTCGGCCACGGGCTTTATCAATGGCGGCGTTCTCACGGGCGACGGCATTGCTGAGCTTCACGTCGGCAATCAGCGGATTCAGTTTTTTGCTGATCCGCTGTTCTTCTCCGAAGAGACCAAGGTGCAGATCGAAGCCAACGTGGCGGCGAACGCTTTCGCAGCCGGAACGGCTGCGGTCTACCTGATCTACTACGTTCTCTAACAACAAAACGGGGAGGGCTTCGGCCCTCCCCTATCGAGTCTGAAGGAGGGCCGTGCTATCGCGACTTTCAACAAATTCAACGCATTCGTCGAGGACTTGGCCGAGAAGGTGCATAACCTCGGCTCCGACACGTTGCGCATTCTACTGACCAATTCAGCGCCGGTCGCGGCCAATTCTGTCAAGGGCGATCTCACCGAGATCAGCGCTGGCAACGGCTACACCGCAGGCGGCACGGCTGCGACCACATCAAGCAGCGCTCAGACGAGCGGCACCTATAAGCTGGTGTTGGCTGACGTGGTGTTCACGGCCTCGGGCGGCACCATCGGCCCATTTCGTTACGCCGTGCTCTACAACGACACGAGCGCTTCAGACAGCCTGATTGGCTGGTGGGATTACGGTTCCAGCATCACGCTCGCGACCACGGAAACATTCACCGTCGACTTCGACGCCAGCGCTGGCGTGATGACGCTCGCATAAGGGACCGGACCAATGGACGTGATTGGGATGCAGAAGCGGTTTCACGCCCTTAATGCAGAGCGTGAGGCCATCATGGCGAAGACGGCGGCGCAGCGCGCAAAGCGCGAAGGGCTGCGGGAGCAGGTCCAGGCCCTAGAGGCGCAGATCAAGCCGTTGAATGCCGAGATCAAAGCAATTGAGGCGCCGCTTTACGGCATCGACATGGAACGCGCGTCGCTGGCGCGGGCTCTTGGCGGCAAGACCGGCACACCGGGGGCCTGATAAATGGCGAAACTCTATAATCTGGCCCGAGTGTCCACAGCGACAACCGGGACAGGCACCATCACGCTTGGATCGGCGGTCGCGGGTTTCCTCTCGTTCGCTGGAGCTGGCGTTAGCGATGGCGAGACCGTCACTTATGCCATCAAGGACGGGTCGAACTCTGAGATCGGGCGCGGTGTCTATACGTCGAGCGGAACGACGCTCACGCGGTCGGTCATCAAAAGCACGAACAGCAACACGGCCATCAGCCTCTCCGGTTCTGCCGTTGTGTTCATCACCGCTGCGGCTGAAGATTTCAACAAACTCAACAACACGCTGGGCGCTTACACGGTCGCACTCGCGGCTGGAACGAACGTCACGGCAGATCGAACGCTCACGATCACGACGGGCGACGCAAACCGCACACTCGACATATCGGCTGGAAGCGTCACCGTATCGGCCTATGGGGCGACGCTACTCGATGACGCTTCGGCTGTTGCGGCACAGGCAACGCTTGGTCTGAGAGAGGTTCTGACGTCCGCGCGAACGTACTATGTCAGAACGGACGGAAGCGATAGCAACGACGGCTTGGCAAACACGTCTGGTGGTGCATTTCTGACAATCCAAAAAGCAATTAACGTCGCAGCGGCTTTAGACAGCTCGATCTATGACGTTACCATCAGCGTTGCAGACGGAACCTATTCGACATCAACCGGCTTAGTTCTTAAAACAATGGCTGGTTCAGGATCAATCTACATCACTGGAAACACCACAACGCCTGCTAACTGCATCATCACGACCAATGGGGCTATGACAACCCTTAACGGCGTCATTCTGGGCAGCAGCATCAAAACAACATATTACATAAACGGTTTCAAACTAACTAGCACGGGTAGCGGTACCATATTCGGATTGCTTGCTAGTGGTCCAGGCACCTTCATTAGATTTCAGAACATTGACTTTGGCACGGGGATGCTCCAGCAATTGCGCGTTGAAGATTGCGCAGTGATGTGGGCAGATGGAAATTATTCCATTACAGGCGGCGCAAACCAGCACTCGGTTACAGTCGGCAATAGCGTTCTTCGCGTTCAATCGCGCACGGTTACGCTAACCGGCACGCCAAATTTCGCGTTGATGTTTACGCAAGCAACGACAGGCTCAACGCAATTTCTAAACGGCAACACGTATTCAGGTTCTGCAACTGGCGTGTATTATGAAGCTGTGGAGAACGGGTTTATCAAAACAAACGGCGCGGGCGGGACATATCTTCCAGGCAACTCGGCCGGCTCGCCATCACCGGGCACAACACCATACGGCGGGGTATATTATTGATGCTCGATGATTTCACCCCCTTTAATTGGTTCTGGATCGTTGGTGGCGACACGTCGCGGGCGTGGTCAAGTGCGGCGGGCGCCTATGTTCAGCAATGGCCCGCCGATCGTGTGACACGTATCGCCAACGTCGAAGAGCTTAACGACGTATTGCGACCGCAAGGTCTAGCGCTCCCGGCCCCTACACAGCAGGACTACGCGGCTGCGGTGCAGAAGCATATTGATGCCATGGCGGTATCGCGCGGCTATGCAGACGGCGTGGCTCTCGCGGGCTACGTGGCAAGCAACGTCGCGACTTGGGCATACGAGGCGCATGCCTTCATAGCGTGGCGTGATGCCGTATGGGATTATGTCTACGCACAGCTTGCAGCGGTGCAGGTAGGGCAGCGCCAACAACCAACCTTTCAGGGCCTCATCGGTGAACTGCCATCCGTCGACTGGAACATGCGCCCAGACGACACGCTTGCGCGTGCGCTAGATCGCATTGCAGAACTTGAGGCGGCGCTAGGTGATTTTGCGCAACGGCTTGAGCCGCAGCCCTAATGCTTGGGCACTCTGGCCTTGGCTCAAATGCTCTTGGTGAACTGCCTGATTCAGCGGCGGCATTTGCACTAGCGGCGGGAGCTGGGAGCCTTACGCTAACTGGTGTCGATGCTGGTCTTGCAGCGCAGCGTCTTGTTGCGGCAGCGGTTGGCGCCTTCACGTTTACAGGTGTTGCCGCGTCTGTGGTTGCCGTTCGAACCGCAACGGCTGGTACTGGTACGTTCACTGTTTCCGGCAATGCTGCGGCGATTACTGCAACGCGGACGCTGACCGCGAGCGCGGCATATCAGCAAGAGGACGGGGCGTTCGGATTCGGTGCGCTTGGCGAATTTGCATTCGGTCAAGCCGGCACTGAAACGCAAATTTCCTTTGAGTTGCGGTTTAATCCGGCAGATGTGGCTTATGCACGTGTGCCGCTTGCTGCGGGAACGGGCGTCTTTGCGATCTCTGACGGTGGAACCGAGATCTACAGGCTCCTTGGAATCAATGCCAAGACCCCAGCGGCGGTCGTTGTTACGTTCAATGCGGCGGGTCTTGTTCATGTCAAGTCTCTTGCCGCAAGCACAGGTACGTTCTCGACCGGAGCGGCTGTTGTCGACTTTGCCAGAGCGCGGCGCGGGCTTCGCGTCAACTCAGGCGGTGGGTCGCGTGGACTTCTTGCGAGTGCGGGCGGTGGCGGTAGGGGGCTGAGAATCCGCGCATGATGAGACCTGGGCGAATTTTCGTGAACACAGAGGTGAGGCTCGAGGCCCGCTTTTTTGACGACAGCGACGCGGATACCGATCCGACGACCGTTAAGCTGTACCTTTACGACCCGAATGGCACGCAGACCATCTATACCTATCAGACGGACGATGAACTCGGGCGGTATAACACGGGCGATTTTTACTGTGACGTGACGCCGGATCAATCCGGCCGCTGGTTCTGGCGTTGGGAAGCGACGGGGGCAGGCACGACGGTTGCGCAAGAGGGTAACTTCATGGTCGATTACTCGCCGCACTTTGAGAGCGGCCGGAGCCGGTACTGATGGCACTCACATCGACAACCGCAGACCTTGCAGAAGCCGTGCTGCGTGAGCTTGGCGTGATCGACGCGACCGAAAGCCCAGAGGCCAACGACGAGACCTATGTCGTCGACGCATATAACTACAAATACGACGAACTAGTCGACCGTGAGCTTGCCTACTGGACCAAAACCGCGATCCCCAACCAGATATTCCTATCCGTGCGGGATCTCATCATCAATGAAGTGCGCGGGGCCTTTGGTGAGCCAATGACGGCTGAGCAAAAGGAAATGCAAGAGATCATCATCCTTCGCCAGTTCAGACGCCATACGCAACGCCGTGCATCCGGCCACGTCACAGCGGCGGATTACTTCTGATGGTTGATTGGACGCCTATCGCACTCGGCAGTCAATCCAATCCAGGGCGAGACGAACAGGCCGGAGACGCGCGCCTCATCAACTGCTACGTCGAGCAGGCCGGTGAAGACGGCGTGACGCAACTGCCGATTTATGCCTGCGATGGGTTCGAGAGTTTTGCGACCTTGGCGACCTCTGGCACATCTGCCCCAAGGGCAATGCTCGCACTCAGCGACAGTGCGCTCTATGTCGTGTCAGGCACCAAACTAGTGAAGCTCAACGCGAGCGCGACGGAAACGGCGATCACTGGCACGCTTTCAGGCTCCGGCATCGTGACGATGGCGCGCAACCGTAAGGAGCCCAACGCTCAAATCGGCATCTCGGTCGGCGGTGAACTCTGGTTCTGCGATAACGACGTGCTGACGCAGTTCAACCTCGTCACACTCGACACGGCTGGGACGCTGGTGTCCATATCAGCCGTCGATGGTTACTTCTGCCTGCTGTTCGACAACGGCGAGTTTTTCATATCCGCCATAGATAACTCGACCATCGACAGCCTCGACTTCGCCAAGGCTGAGAGTTCGCCGGATGCTGGCGTCACGTCTCGTGTGCGTGGACGTGAACTGGTGCTGTTTGGCACCTCTTCAACCGAGTGGTGGCAAAACACGGGTGCTGCTGACTTCCCATTCCAGCGGGTCAGCACATCTGGGTTCGGGTGCTATGCGGCGGGTTCGGTGTGCAACGTGCTGCACGTTGGCGATTCAAGCGTGATCGACACGATTGCGTTCTGCTCGACCAACGACCAGGGAGCCTATGCCGGCGTGTCGCTGCTGGACGGCTACGGCGCGCGGAAAATCTCAACCTCAGGCGTTGATCGGATGATCGAGGCCGAGACCGACAAGACTGCCATCCGCTCGTTCACCTACAGCATGAACGGCCACACGTTTTACGTCATCAGCACCAGCACTGCGACACAGAGCTACGACCTAGCAACCGGGCGGTGGCATGAGCGCAAATCGTCGGCGTTGGACTTCTGGCGGGTTCGCACGGCGGTTTCGTTCGGGACCAAGGTGCTGGTCGGGGACTACAGTTCAGCCAAGATCTACCGGATGAGCCCGTCGGTATACTCGTCAACCGCTTCGACGCTGACGCTCAAGCATTCCAACTCCAACGGCGATACCTGGAATGCCACGCGGACCGCGAGCATCGGCGGCAGTGGGGCTAGAGGAACAGCGGTGAAGTTCAACAGACTCGGGCAGTCGAAAGAGGACGGCAAAGTCTTTCAGGTCTCGATCAGCAACGCCATCAGCGAGGATGGGACCGGGGTAGACATGACCGTGCAGCCGCCAACCGTCACCGCATGGCCCAAGCGGGTGCGGTTCTACGCGGCGAGGGTCAATGTGATCTCGGGTGCCTCGCAGAACGCAACGCCAAAGGGGATCTTGGGTCTAGCCGTCAAGCAAGCGGTGCTGAATGGCTGATACCACCAACCCGCTGCCAGACGTTCGCGAGCCGTTTGTAGACCGCTTCAGAAAGATCAATCCGCGCTGGCTGCAATGGCTCCGGCCGCTGCTCGAAACCGTCAAGACGACATCGACAGAGATCACGACGGTCTCGACCACGGTCAACGACCTGACCACGACAGTGACCCAGACGCAGGCATCGGTTGACGGCCTCTCTGGTCAGTGGGGCGTTGCGATCGATGTCAACGGCAAGGTCATCGGTCTCGTCAGGCTAGACGGCGGCGCGACGGGTTCGACGTTCACGGTTCTAGCCGACAAGTTCATCATCCGGCATCCGACGACGACCACAGACATTCAAGCGTTTGTTGTCGGTCTCGTTAACGGCGTATCGACAGTCGGCATCAATGGTGAACTGGTGGTCGATGGCACCATCACGGCACAGGCGCTCAATATAAACACATTGTCTGAAGCAACGCCAAACGCGGGCGTTATTGTAAACGGAACACTTCGAGACGCCAGCAACACTTATGAGTTTGTCATTGAAGATGGATACTTTGGCCGCACCGATGGATCAAGCTATATAGACATGAAAAACAACATCTTGCAGTTCACAACCTGATGGCAATTCGCACACGCGCCGAAGGCGGAAAATTCGCGATCTATACGGTCCCATCAACAACATCGACGGACAACGACCCGCTTACCAACCCTGACGGCAACGCATCGAGACTGCGGTTCCACAGTGACCGGAATTATGTCCGCGTTGTCAACCAGCAAAACAGCGGCACCTTGGTGTTGCCACCGCGGTCACCCAATACTCAAGTATTAGTCGATCATCAGCTCTTCGCCCACGGTCAAGCGTCTGCTCCCATGGTTATGGGGCGCATTACCAACTTGCCGGGTTACGACGGCACCACGCACAACGTGCCGATTGGATCGATGGTGCCTGTATTGATCCATACCGGCAGCAACCGGTATGCCAATCGGCCAAAGTTGCACCGATGGGTGTGTCTCGCAGTCGATGATACATACGTATATTTGCGAGAGTACGGGTTTGTCGCGACACAGAACTATGATTGGATTCGGCTTGGTCCGACTGTCGTCCAGAGCGTATCAGGATGGACGACACAATCAATAGATTGGGTCGTCCACACGACGGACTTCCTCGTCACAGGACCAGCACCGGCCGCCGATCCAACAAAGCCGGATATTGTAATTTCATCCTCCGGCGTCGAATTTGGATTTGGCAAGTTCACGAGTGACAAAAAGATCCCTCGGTTGAACGCATCCGGGACTGATTACGGTGTGGTCAAAGAGCGGCACATCGCGTTCAATCCGGCGCATACAGCTGGGAGTTCAGTGTTCGATTCGTCGCTTGAAATATCAATCGCTGGAATGTGGTGGGCAAACGCCAGCGACTTCACAACCTCAATCCCAAGCGGGCCGACGTTCACGCCAGCAATAAGCTGGTGCGACATATGACCAATCAAGTCATCGCGTCGGCCAACAGGTTGCGCGTTCTGAAGGATGGTGCAACGCGGATCGATACCGATCAGCCAATGCTCCATTGCACGTTTTTGACTGGCAGCATCAGCTTGCCTCAGCGTCAAGCGTTCAAGTACCTTGGCGCGGATTCCATCATAAACCAAACGGACAGCTATTCGCTCGGTACCGTACCAAGCGGGTCTGATGTTATTCTCGGTATGCTGAAATGGAGCACGCCAGGAAACGCAGAGCGATTGGTGAATGACGGCAAGTGGATGAGCTATGCGGGCGAGTTGATCCAGCTCGCTTGGGCGAGTCGGTACGGCACTGTAACGCCGTATGAAGACTATGTGCATATGTCTTCGTTGGCAACGTTCTGGTGTGAGGTTGTGGGCACGACATGTTATCTCAGAGATA
>Ga0075152_10003139_pt1 | contig 11631 bp, 3 predicted proteins | sample JI61114C2DNA_FD_70964 | JGI IMG/M metagenome (GOLD analysis project Ga0075152, IMG submission 70964) | Wastewater effluent complex algal communities from Wisconsin, to seasonally profile nutrient transformation and Carbon sequestration -... | ecosystem: Engineered > WWTP > Effluent > Algae...
CACCATCACGGATGACCTCATCACACCTGCGACGAGCCATCTCAACACCGCCAGCGCGGTGGCGGTGAACTACAACCAGCACTGCCAGGACGCGCTGGAGCAGGGTTGTGGCACCTCCGTGACCTCTGGCGTCACTGTCACACCCACCTCAGGCAGGCTGGATTTCACCTCCGACGGTGGTCTTCATACCACTGGGGTCGTGACGATGAGCGCGCTGTCCTGGGGTGCGATTCCGAAAGCCTTGCCCACGGACCCACAGACCTTTGCTCATCAAGTCACGACCCTTTTCCCTTCCGCAAATTTCCTCATGGCAGGCACCTTCCTCCGTGGAGATCAAAACACGCTGCTGGATGAAGATGCTCCGGCCTTCATGCTGCTCAGCGGCTTTGATCCGGCCAACCTCGCCGCGCCGGAGCGCCCGGCCACCGCCGCCTACCTCGCGGGGCTGGCAGACTATGCGGGCACGAACTTCCGCTGTGACACCGGCTCGCACTCAGGCTTGAGCATGCTCCAGGGAGATCCTTTCGGTGCTTACACACTGACGACACGTTCGAAGTACTATGCGCGCTTGTCTGGCGTCACCGGCATCCACGAGGCTCCGGCGGGAGGCTTCCCCGGCACGGCGACCATCGGCGGTTATCAGTTCACGCTCGACTCCTTCGGCTTCTCCTTCCTCTCCACGGAGCAGGAGGACAGCCGCACAGCCGGGGAACTGGACCTGCCTGATCCCACGGACTTCACACTCGACTTCACCGAGATGAAACTCAGCTGCCTGGGCGCTGTCGAAAGCCTGGAGATCACCGATGCGGGAACGGTGATCAAGCAGTTCGACTTCTGGGACTGCAACTTCACGCCCTACACGGCCACATTTGTCTCCACGAGCACCTGCAATCCCGGCGAGGGAGCGACTCTCGTGCTCGGCTTTGGAGCCTACGCCTCTCATTTTGAAGACGAGATCGTCGGCGCGCTCGGCATCGAGGGAGACGGCACCTTCCTCACGCCGACGGAGCATACGGCGCTGTCTCCTGATGGCGATGTGCCCACGCGCATCCGCCTTCCCGGCTCGCTGCAATTGGTTGGCTCCACAGGCGAGACGTATGAGTTCTTCCCCTCCCAGCAGGCCTACCTGAATGACGACGCCGGAGTCACCGAGGGCTTCTGGAGCCTCTTCGGAGCCATCGACGTGCCTTTCTTCCGGGACATGCAGGTGCATCTGCACACACGCTGCGTCAAAGCAGACACCACTTCTATACTCTCCATCATGGGCGGCTGGCCTTCCCAGGGCTGGCTGGAGGCCACGCTCGATCCCTTCACGGACACGACCTTTGACGACGGCAATGACGGCTACACCGGCGCGTCGCTGGCAGAGTATCGTGACTACAGCACCGTAGATCCGATGATGTCCGAGAAGTACCGTCCGCGGGCGCAGCAAGACTGGCTGGGGGACATCATCAACTTCGACTACCCGCTGAAGTGGTCCAACACCGCCTTCAACTTCACCGGCCTCGGCCCCATCACGAAGGATGTCGTGGTCGTTCATACTCAGCACGAGCTGGTTTTCATGGATGCGGAGAATGCCGAGATCACCTTCGGCGTGCGCTACGACGGCCTGCCGGAGATCAGCCTGACGAACTTTGTCTTCAATGCCGTGGATGATGCCACGGGCGTGTCCTCCGCCTTTGTCACCGCCGCCGGGGACAAGGTCTTTGGAGCCCTGGAAAATGGTGTGGATGAGTTTGCGGATGCCCTGAGCGACAGCGCGGAAAATCTGCTCGGCAAAGCGCTGGACGCAGTGACGGCTCCGGTGCTCGACAACCTCATCACAGCTCTCAAAGTGAAGATCTCCAGCGGGGTGTACACGCAGTTGGAGCTGGAGGCCATCATCACCGCCCATGTCGGTCCAGGCTCCCAGCTCACGACCGCTCTGAACACCCTGGATGACACCATCACGAACACGAACGGCTTCCTCTACGACCTCGATGCGCGGCTGGCGAAGATCGAGCAGGGCATCGACTCCGTGATTGATCAGGTCACGGTCGATCCCGACACGGGAGTGAACCTGCCCGTGGAGCAGGTGGCGAACGGTTTGCTCAAGCAGGTGAACGTGGACGGCGAGCTGCGCCGCATCGTCTTTGAAGCTCTTTCTGGAGCACTGGTAGATGTGCTCAGTGATGCCGTGGACGCCTCCAGCATCGAGGAAGACCTCGCAGCGCTCATCCAGGAAGCCGAACCTACTTTGGCGGCCATCACAACCACGCTTCAAGACGTGCGCGACCTCATCAGCGAGGTGCGTGACCAGATTCAAAACGCCACCGACCTCGGAGAAGAGATTCAGGACATCATCAACAACGTCTCTGGAGGTCAGATCGAGATCGCCAGCCTCAATGTGAGCGTGGACCTCGCCGTGAAGGAACTCGTGATCTCCGCGACCACGCAGGATCTCACGCGGCTGAACGAAATCGCGGATGAGTGGCGCGACCAGATCGCGCAGGAGATCAAGGACGCCTTCTATGCCACGCAGATGGTGGCAGACATCCAGGAAGCGGTGAAGGAGCGACTCTACGACCTCCAGGCGAGCTTCAATGAAGCGGTGGACAGCGCCTTTGCCGCGCTGAACAAAGCCATCCGCGATGCGCTCTCCCAAGTGCTTGCAGGGCTGGACAACACGATCCAGAACACCATCGGCAGCTTTGGCACCAAGCTCGGCGCGGGCTCGCTCACCGGCTATGCGCACATCAACGGAGACAGCCTCGACGAGCTGCGCATCGACGGGGTCTTCGAGCTGGACGTGCCGGACCCGATGACGATCAATGCCTACCTTTTAATCAAGGAACTGGACTCCGACGGACCCGCAGGCTGCGCCAGCGCCAGTCCAACGGGAGAGATGCTCACCGAGGTGACCATCGGCACCACGGACATGGAACTGGGCTGGACCGGCCTCGGTCTGAATGGCGTGAGGGCGGACATGAGTGTGAAATTCGGCCTCACAGGCAATGTGCCGAGCAGCATGGGTGGTGCTTTTGAAATGACGGAGGGCACGATCAGCTTCGAGACCTTCGAGATCTACAAACTGGCCGCCAGCGTCATGTTCGGCACCAGTGAAAACTACATCGCCGCCGCCATTGGCCTGCGCTTTGGTGAGTTCGATGTGGCGGGCGGGGTGTTCCTGGGCCGTTCGTGTGATCTCGAGCCGCTGAAGCTCATCGACCCGCTGGTGGCGGATGTGGTGCCCACGAGCAGCATCACCGGCATTTATGCCTATGGCGAGGGCACGTTCCCGATTTACGGCACCGGCACCTGCTTCTTCCAAATCAGCGCGAAGGCCGGAGCAGGTGTGTTTTATTTCCAGGAAGGTCCGACCTACGGCGGGCGCATGACGCTCGGCATCTTTGGCGAGGCGCTCTGTGCGGTGGAGGTCGGCGCGGAGATCTCCCTGGCCGGATCGAAGAGCGGAGACAGTTATAATTTTGCCGGTTACGGCCGCGTCACCGGCAAGGCCGGAGCCTGCCCGCTCTGCGTGAAAGCCAACTTCCAGGTGGACCTCCGCTACTCTGACTCCAGCGGCTGGGATGTGAGCTTCTAACCATTTTCGACACCTTCATGTTCCGTTCACTTCTCCTCTCTCTGATCCTAGCCGTGTCGGCCCTCGCGCAGTCGGGACTCGACAACAGCCTGATCTTCGCGGGCACGTCGGCCACCTCGGGCGGGCAGGCTCATGCCTGGCTGATCTGGCAGCCCACGGACCCGCTTTTTGTCAGCGGCCATACGGTGGCGCTTTACCGCAAAAACGGCGGTGTGGCATCGCCCGCGCCTTATGCCCGCGTTTCCGTGGTGGAGCCAGTGGTGGACACGAGACTCATCGAATCCATGCTGCCCACGGCGCAGACGCTGGGTCAAAACATGGCGGACCTGGAAACGCTGCTGGCAGACATGCTGGGAGATGCGGCTCCAGCGGCGGGCGTGACCGTCGCCCAAAGGCTGAGCGCGCTGGTGGCGGCGGCGCATGGAAACGCGGAGAACATGCAGCGGCTGATCTTGATGGGCCGCCAGCATGTGGCGGTGGCGCTCGCGCTCGGCATCGCCGTGGCAGACCCGATCCCCATGGCCTCAACTCGCACCTATGAGCTGCGTGATTTCGACCGCAACACGGGCGCGGACATCGCGGTGCTGGGTCGTGTGACGGTGGATGCAGGCTCCGTGCTCGTGCTGCCTGCTCCTGGGCGGCCTTTTGAAATCGAAGACAGCTCCAGCAAGGGCAACCTGAATGTCTCCCTGCGCTGGGGAACGCCGAACAATCTGCGCGACCTCACACCGCTGCACTATGGCTACGACATGTACCGCGTGCCTCTGACCGTGGCGAATGGTCACGGCTGGCTCGCCACACCTCCAGCCACCACGGCGCTGCTCACGGCGGAGCCGCAGACCTCCCAAGTGAACCGTCTGGCCGTGCTGCCGCCGCGCATGTTGACCTTTGCGGAGTCCAACAACCCTGCCGACACGGAGACGGTCTTCCTCATTGATGATAAAGACCGCTTCCAAACCGGCGTGACCTTCACGGACGGAGATTCCTTTGCCTACTTCGTCGTCGCCCGCGACCTCCTGGGACGCGGCGGCGTGCCGAGCGAAGGGCGCAGCGTGGTGGTGAAGGACAGGATGCCGCCGAATCCGCCCGTGAAGGTGAAAGTGCGCAGCGTGGCGCACTACAACGGCACCGTTCGCGATCAGCGCTTCTTCATCGAATGGCAGCCGCCGGAGCTGCCAGCGGGGGAAAGCATCATCGCCTGGGCGGTGTATCGCTGGCGCACGCCGCATGAAATGACCACGAAGGGACTGATCCTTGATCCCGTCTTCAACCGGCCGGACAAAAACCTCATCGCCACCCTGCCGGTGGCGCAGACGACCTTCACGGATGATGGCAGCGTGGCTCCGCCACCTTGGGCGGAGATTGATGAGCCGCCGCCCACCGTGCCGGACGACACTGGCAAGACTTACTTTTACACCATCCGCGCCATCGATGGCAGCGTGAGCCAGAACCTCTCCGGCCACAGCAGCCCTGCCTGGGGCGTGCTGCGAGACCGTGCCGGGCCTGACGGCGTAGCCGGCGACTTGGTCATTAACGTGCGCACACCCGCGCTGACCTTTGACAGCTTCACCCAGGTGCCGCTGCAAGGGCTGACGAACGACCAGGGCCACATCGTCCTGACCTGCGCTGCCAGCCCGGCGGAGGGCTGGGACTACGCGGAGTTTGCCATGGGCTACCAGACACCGCTGGTGCTCGGGCGCGCTGCCTTTAAAAAAGCCGGTGCCCAGGCCGTGGCCGCGCTGCGCCGCACCCTGCCGACCTATGGCGGAGACACGCAGTTCCTCTGCCGAGTGGGCACGAAAAACGGCCGCGTGAGCGACTGGGTGCCCACCACTGGAGGCGGCTCCCCACCGCCGCAGGAGGACAAGTTCCTTCTCGTGCTTTGGAACGCCACGATCATCAGCACGAGCACCAGCGGCCCCTCCACCGACTGGGTGCATGAGGCTGTGGACCCGCTCACCGGCACGATGACGGATGTGACGGGCAAATTCACCCCCAGCGCGGGAGCGAAGGAGTACAAGGTCTATCGCCGTGTCGATGGAGGTCTTCAGACTCTCGTGGTCTCCGGCAAGATCACTTCTGATCCCGTGCTCTGGACAGACCCGAACCCCGTCGCGTCCAACTGCACCGTTTGTTATTACCTCCAGCTCTTCGACGAGCATGGCAATGCCGGGCCGCTGGTGCAGCAGGGCGAGTGCCTGGACTACGGTGACTCCAGCTACCTGCCCACGCCGATCCTGGAGCCGCTGACCTCCACCGCCGGGCTGCCGCCTCGTCTGCGCACGACATGGTTCTGCAACATCGCTGGCGTGCAGCGTTTCGAGGTCTGGGTGGGCCGAAAGTCCGGCAACGTGCCCACCTCCACGGCCAGCGGCCTATCCAATGACCTCGTCAGCACGCATCCCAATAACCTCACTGATGTCGATGGAGCCCAGGGCATCGACTTCGCGGTCTTCGAGACGGGCCTCGCGCGGCATTTGAATGCCAGCGGCTCCCCCGAGTTCAGCCTCACCCTGCCGATGAGCCTCACAGACACCTACACCGTCATGGTGCGGGCGGTGGGCGAGGGCAAATTCGGCGCACGCCAGGCGGGGAATTTCAGCAATGTGGAGAGCTTCAGCTACGCCATGCACAAAGCCGCCATCTCACCCGTGGTGCCGTGGCCGGATCGTCCACTGCCGCCAAAGGCTGACTTCCACACCGGTGTCAGTGCGGTGTATCTGAGCCTCGCCAAGCTGAATCCGTGGAAGGGCAACGCGGTGCGCATCGGCGAATACGAGGACTTCGGCCAGGGCACGAATGTCGGCGGTTCGGACAATGACCCGGCGGGCTTCAAGCTCTACTTCCTGCCCAGCATCAAGGATCTGGAGAACTATCTCTACCGCAACGACAGCGTGGCCCAGGCCGAGCCGCTGGAGGCCATCCCTGGCCTAATTCTGCCGGTGGCGATGTACCGCGTGCAGGTGCCCAGCACCAACTACACCACCGTTCCGGGAGATCTCGTGCAGGTCTCGCCGCTGATGGAAAAGATCGCCCAGTTTGACAACGGGGCTTTCTCCACGGTGACAGACCCCTTCATTTCCGTGCTGGAAAGCACGGACACCACCCTGCCGCGCACGATCACCGGCAGTGATCAGGACATCTTCCTCCTCGACCGCCAGCCCGTGCTCAAGGGCGCGCGCTACAAATACCTCCTCGTCCGCTTCGGCCCGAACAAGGAGATCGAGCGCGTGATCGTGACGAACGAAGTCCAGGTGCCGTGAACCTTCTTTTGATCTGCCCATGAAGACTTTTCTTCTGCTTTCATCATTCGTCCTCCTGCTTTCGTCATGGCTTCATGCGGGCACCTTCGTTCATGAGACGGACCAGGAATTCACCGCCGCCGCTGACTTCAATGGCGATGGCAACACGGACCTGCTGATCCTCGACAAACAGAGCGGCACCTACCGCATTGGCTATGGCACGGCCACGGGAGCCTACACCTTTGCGGAAAGCCGCCCCACGGGGGCCAGCAACATCACCGGCGTGGCGGTCGGGAAGCTCAATGGCCTGACCAACGATGCATTTGCCGTCACGAGCATAGATCAAAACCGCGTGCAGGTGCTCATGCCTTCCACACCGGGCTTCACGGAGGCGTTCAGCCTGCCGCAGGGAGGTCTCGGACCTACTTTGCTCACCGCGCTGAACCTTCCCACCGGCCCATCGCCGACGGCGGAGGACGATCTGGCGGTGCTGGCCTCCCGCGACCTCACGGACACGGTGCAGATCCGCCAGATCCGCAGCAACGGCGGTGCCTGGTCCCTGCTGCGCACGGACAACGCCCCCGATGCGCTTTGCCTGCATGGCAACCCAATGGTGCCAGTGTTTGGTGCGCCGCAGTTTTTCGCCTTCATGAGAGATAATGGCGCCACGGACAGCTTCCATGCCTGGCAGCTCACCGGCACAGCGGGCGGCCAGGAGTTGGTGACCTTCAATGTGAGGAACAACTCCAATTACATCTCCGGCCTCTTCGATGGAACGGATGCGGATGTGATGTTTTGGACGCCCTGGGATCATCGCATCCGCGTGCGCCGCGTGCAGGTGGTCGGCCCCGGCTGGGACTTCGTGAGTGATGACACCTTCAACATGCCCGAGCCGCTGGCCCAGGCCGTGCCGGTGCAGACGCCCGGAGGCCTGAAGGTGATGATGCGCAGTATCTATGGCAATCTGGCCATGCGCGGCTACACGCTGGCGGGCGGCTTTGGCCCGCTGGAAACCCTGACGCCTGTGGCGGATGGCGCGGTGCTGAATGGCATCATCCCCACCGGGCCAAACAGCTTCCAGCTTCTCTACTCCTCGAACTTCGACGGCTACAGCGACCGCGTGATCCCCTTCACCCACAACGGCACGAACTGGGTGCAGGGCACGACGAGCATGATGACCCCGCGCCGCCCCTTCGCGCAGTATGCGAACGTGCTGCTCCTCGGCGCGCCCATCTTCCGCACGGACACTACGGACCTGCTTTACAGCTTCCAGGCTCCCGACTGGACCACGGGCACCACCCTCGGGCCTCCGGTGAATGCCAGCGCGGGCCGCTTCACCGACAGCACGACAGGCATCGGCACACCTTCCGCGCAGGTTTTGGGCACCGGCGTGGCTGCGGCAGGCTCGGCGGTGAACCAACTGCACAACCAATTCTCCCTCTTCAGCTTCCAAAACAGCCTCGGCGCGGTCATCGACGCCGTGCAGATATCCCCGGCGGCGGGTGCTTATGAGGTGGCGCAGCAGATCACCTTCAGCGGTCTGGATGTCGGCACATCCGTGTATTACCGCATGGACTCGACGAGCACCTTTCAGCTCTGGAACACCTCGAACCCGCCCTGGCTCACCCGGAATGCCACGGTGGAGTTTTACTCTCAAAACGCTGCCGGTGCAGGCACGGTGCAACGCTCCAGCTACACCTTCAGCCGCACGCCCGCGCTCCAGGATGCGGATGGTGATGGCGTGCCTGATTTTGTCGAAATCGCCCACGGTATGGACCCCGCCGAAGGTGATGACACAGACGGTGACGGCTTCACCGACCTCGATGAACTGGCCGCAGGCACGAACCCGAATGATGCGCTCAGTTTCCCCACCACGGAGGCCACGTCACTGGACAGCATGCTCGTGGATGTGCGGGCACAACTGCACACGGTGGCAGGCGGCGTCGCCGCCAACGCCGCCACAGGCAGCGGCATCACGGTCAGCGATCCTTTTGGCAACGAACTGGGTTCTGGCAGCATCGGCAGTGGTGGAGCCGCCACCGGTTTCGGCCGCGTGACGACACGTTCGGTGGACCCTGACAAGGGTCTGCTGGTCTGCTCCACCACCATCCACTTCAGCACCGCGCCTGCCGGGGCAAACGAGCCGCGCGGACGACAGCTCATCGCCTTCATTCCCGCCCTGGAACCGGAAGCCTGGAGCTGGGCCACGACGGATGGAGCCATCGGTTTTCCCACTGCCTGGAGCTGGGGTGGCACGAACTGGCAGGCGGGCACCACCAATCTGCGCCCCGGCTTCGTCTCGCCCGAGGGGTATGACAGCAACTGGAGCAAGCGCCAGCTAGATCCCCTCTGGGACTCCACGCCGACGGGCACTTACTCCGCCGCTGGCTGGGTCACGGAACTGCAGGCGGCGGCGAACCGCGGAGCCCGGCCTTATGCCCGGGTCACCCTCTCCCCACATAGCACCCTGGCCGCCCTCATTGTGAGCAAGATCCTGGGGAATTTCATTCTTGAGCGCGCTCCGGCGGCGGACATCGAAGGTCCATCGCTGTTTTTGGATGAATCCTCGGCTGGCGCGGCTCTGCTGGATCTCCGTCATGCCTCCGAAACCGTGCCGACGGCCAGCATCGCCCGCATCATCGCCGTGCTCAGGCATGTCGATTCCCAGCTCGCAGGAGCAGACGCAGGCGCGCAGGCTCTGCGCAAGCTGGCCCGCGATGTTTATGCGCAGCACAATGCCCTGGCCGGAGATGCGCTGGATGCCCTGCCTTTCCCCGTGGACGAGTTGAGCAGTTTTGTACAAAGCAGCGGCCTCTCCGCTGGCTATCTGGCGGGCAGCACACTGACCCCTCTTGAGCGCAGCTCCGCTGCCGCAAAGCTCGCCAGCATCATCACGACCGCTCCGGAGCGCAGCAGCCTGACGCAGACTTTTTACACGCGCTTTGGCGGCTCTGGCCCGGGTGTGTCATTGCTCGAAGACTCAGCCAGCAGCCCCCGGCTGATGCTGGATGAAAACATCCGCCCGCTCTCCCTGCCGGATGCCAATGAAGCACCTTACGGCACTCCCATTCTGGTCACCGCTTACAACGACCTTCCCACCATCGGCGGCTACACCGCGCTGGAGGTCACCTCCCTCTCTCTGCTCACCCTGCCCACCATCGTTGGCGATGACACCGACCGCGACCTCATGGCAGACACCTGGGAGCTGCGCTACTTCGGCACGCTGGACCACGACACCTTCTTCAATGCCGACGGCTCCCTCTACTCCGTGGCGCAGGAATACCTCGACAGCACTAATCCCCTCCGGGCCTCCAGCAGCCCTGTGCTGGCACCCGTGCGGCTGGAAATCAGGAATTTCCTTCTCTCCAATCTCGGCGGCGGCAATTTCCAGCTCAGCGCCGACTGGCCCGCCAGCTATGCCGAGGTCATCGAGGTGATGCTCGAAGGTTCCCCTGACCTTCGCGAATGGTTCCTGCCCATCGCCGCCACCCACCAGGGCGGCGGCCATTTTGCCGAAACCATCTCCGAAGGCAGCCCGCGCTTTTTCTACCGCGCCTTTCCGGCTTTGAAGCAGTGAGATGATTTGGAGCATTCGATCCGCTGATTGCGGCGCAGTCGTGTGTGTTCATCATGTGGCATGATCCAGCCGCTGCAAAAAGACGACGCTCTGCTCGCCGACATCGCCTCCATTTCAGATGGGGATGGCGACCTGCATGTCTGGTGGCTGGGCCAGAGTGGCTTCCTAGTGAAGCAAGCAGGCTCCATGCTGCTCTTGGATCCCTATCTCTCTGACTCGCTAACCAAAAAATATGCTGCTACGGACAAGCCGCACATCCGTATGACGGAGCGCTGCATTGCGCCTGGTTGCTTGAATCACATCTCATTCGTCACCGCCAGCCACATCCATACAGATCACCTTGATGCCGAGACGCTGGTGCCTCTGGCGCGTGTGAATGGGGGAATCGAACTGATCCTTCCTTACCCGATCATCCATGATGCTGAACAGCGTCTGGCTGGTACTGAACAGGTCATTTTCCACGGGCTGAATGCCGGAGAATCGAGAGACTTTGGCGGTTGGACAATCCACGGCATCGCCGCTGCACATAACGATCTAAAGCGCAATGAACTCGGCCAGTGTCACTACCTGGGCTTCATCGTCCAGCGCGGGGGATTCACCATCTATCACAGTGGTGACACGCTCTGGCATGAGGAGCTGCTCCCCGCGCTGCGGGAGTTTGACATCGACCTCATGCTCCTGCCGATCAATGGCGACAGGCCTGAGCGCCGCGTGTCAGGGAATCTCAATGGCACAGAGGCCGCCGCGCTCGCAAAGGCATGCTCCGCGCGCCTCGTCGTGCCATGTCACTACGACATGTTCACCTTCAATACGGAGACGCCAGAAGAGTTTGTGTCCACCTGCCAGCGCCTGGGCCAGCCCTACAAAGTGATGCAATGCGGGGAACGGCTGGCATTGGCGCGAGACTGAGTCGGTGCCCTGCCTGCCTGCCGACATCAGACATTGAAACGCCACTCGACGACATCGCCGTCGCGCATGACGTATTCTTTGCCTTCGATGCGGAGCTTGCCAGCCTCGCGAGCTTTGGCTTCGGAGCCGAGAGCCACGAGGTCATCATAATGCACGATCTGTGCGGCGATGAATCCACGCTCGAAGTCGCCATGGATGACACCGGCGGCCTGCGGAGCTTTCATGCCCTTTGTGATTGTCCAAGCGCGGGTTTCTTTTTCGCCCGTGGTCAGATAGGTCTGGAGACCGAGCAGGGAATACACGCTCTTGATGAGCTGATT
>Ga0075152_10003140_pt1 | contig 11630 bp, 7 predicted proteins | sample JI61114C2DNA_FD_70964 | JGI IMG/M metagenome (GOLD analysis project Ga0075152, IMG submission 70964) | Wastewater effluent complex algal communities from Wisconsin, to seasonally profile nutrient transformation and Carbon sequestration -... | ecosystem: Engineered > WWTP > Effluent > Algae...
TGATTTTATCGGCTGGAAGAACTATGAATTGATGGATATTCCGTTTGAAGATTTGTAAATACTCAAGATAATGGTTGAATCTTAAAATTGACAGTTTTTTCCTGTTCCCCTGGAATCAGTAAACCCCGTTTATTCTCTTTGCGAGAATTTCAAGCACCTCCTTCTCATGGATACTATTGATCACAATCCTGTGAATTGCCTTACCCTTCGGATCCGGATAAGGAAAAGATGAAATATTGATACCATTTTTTGACAGATCGACAGCAATTTCATCATCCAGAAGAAGAAAAACCGGAAAATCATTGATGAAAAAAAGCCTTTTTGTTGATTCCAACAGATCTGTAAAGAGCCTTAAATTTTTTCGCAGATTAAGAAGTTCATTTGCATAAATTTCACCGGCATGTACAAATGCATATAGCATCCCGGGTGATGGGGGTGAACTGCCTACATAAACCGGTGAATTTCTCAGGTTTTTAATACCAGCAGAATTTCCAAGAATAAGACCCGCATCAAAACCCAATGCTTTAGCCATCGACGCTATTACGAAGTTCTCGATATTGGGTAATTGTGGCAATCTGCTATAAATACCCTCTCCCCGATTTCCGGTAATTCCAATTCCATGCGAATCATCTATAAGCAGGACAAGCTCCTTAATGGGATCAATACGTTTTAACCAATCGAAATTATAGATTTCCGGTATCAGATTGTTCAGCGAATTGCTGATAATCATTACAGGTTGATCAGATTCATTGATCAGCTTGATAGTCCTTTCTACCCATTCCACAAATTTTATTCCTGGCGCTTTTGGTCTTCCAATCCAGAGCGCAGGATGGGTATCAGGGGCATAAATCAACTGATGAGTTTCATAATATTGCTGAACAAGAAGTTGGGCAGCAAGATATCCGCTCGACAAGAAGATGGAATCTTCGGCGCCGAAACGCCTGGCAGCTTCATTTTCAGCAATAGAAAAAATATCCAGCGTAATATTATTATTTCTGGATGCCCCATGGTTTATTCCGTAAATCTCAATGCCATCAAAAACAAGTTTCTTGAAAGCCTCATTATGAGGTATCCCCAAATATGCTGTGCCGCCAAAAAATAGGTTTAGGCCCGTTCCTTTCTTCATTCTCCTTTTATACTTATCAGTAAATGCGCCTATTTTATTATGCTGCTGTGATGCGCTTTTCCGTAATGCTGTGCTTTAAGCTCTGACTTACCTTTTGGATCAATTCTTAGCTCAAAGAAGAAATCATAATCATCATCGCTCAGTGCAGCAAGGGGCCGGCTGACACCAAAAGCCTCCAGCAGTTCAAGTACAGTATTCGAATGCCCAACAATTAAAACCTTATGCCCGGCATGTTTTGTTTTTACAAGCTCTGCAAAACCACTAAAATCGTGAGCATCGTAAGTCTGAATCTCAACCTTGCTATTTTTTGCAGAATAGTAAGCAGTTTGACTAGTTCTTTTGTATTTAGTTGTAAAAACTGCATCCAATTTAACTCCTTTCAGTTTATTGGCTAAGGCTTCGGCTCTTTCCCTGCCTTCCACACTGAGTTCAGGGTCCTGATTCTTCGGGTCAGAAACATCTTTCTCGGCATGTCTGACTATATAAATAGTGGTAATACCTGGTGCATCAGTTCTGCAGCTTAATGCAACAACAGCCAGAAATACTATAAGCCCGATTTTTATTCTGTTCATAACCCTGATTTTTATTTTGGCAGATTAACATATATTAAAACGTGCAACTAGTGCAAAATCTATTAAAAACGGTCAATAATTTTTATAGATCTGTGTGATCAAATTTTCCATCTCAGAACGTATTTCCGCCGTTGGTCTGGTAAAATTATTATTCATAAATGAAAAAATCAGTTTTTTACCTGACGCGGTAATCAGATAGCCACTCAAATTATGATTGTTAGAGAGACTCCCTGTTTTTGCAAAAACATAGGGCTTATCTGCTTTGAAAAGATTTTTCAGCGTTCCTGTTTTACCACCCTGTGGTAATAGATCAAAAAGACGATCCTGATTCCCAAGCTCATCATATATTTTTTCACAGAGCCTAACCATGCTCCGGGGCGTAAACAGGTTTTGCCTTGAAAGACCTGAACCATCTACCCATACTGCCTTGTCCGGAAGATCAGTAAGAAAGTTCTTTTTTACGTAATCGATCACCACAGCAGTATTCATTTCCATTCCCCTGCTGGCAGCAATATTTAGAAGGATCTGTTCAGCAATGAAATTATCGCTTGGTAATAGCATTCTCTTATAGAGTGTATCTGCAGAAATACTGTTCCAGATTTTGGTCTGTGCAGGTTTTGGATAATTTATATGGCCTGAAAAGCTTGAAATACTTTGCTTTAACAAATCTCCTACCAAGTCATCTGACACTTTAAAAGGAATCACCTGGTTAAATCCTGAGGGCACATTTAAGCTAGGCTGATGGAATACATTGCTGAATATTTCACGTTTAATGCGAAATCTTGCCGGACTTTCTGATTGGTCTGTTTTTAGTATCAATTGCCCTCCTGCACTAAATTCGGGGTAGCTTTGTAATCCAGCGGCATTTTTACTGAAACGAACAACATTACCATACAGAGGCAGGTCCGACATTTCAGGCTGGTAATACTCGTTATAATCATCATAAGTCCAGCCCACACCATAAAAATCCCCGGTAAATATGCCTTTTGCCCAATAGATCTTCTTTCCTGCGGCATTGAGTTTTAGTAATACCCGCTGTTCTTTAAATTGAGGATCCAGAAATGAGGGATCTGCTGTACCCCAGAAGATTAAGGAATCGCCACGTTCAACATATTGCAGTCCGGCAATAGAATCCTTTAAAAGCTTCAAACCGGCATAAAAAGTAAATAATTTAGTGTTTGAGGCCGGAGTAAAATATTTGTCATCATTCCACCCGCTAATCATTTTCCTCTTGCTAAGATCATAAAGTGCAAAGCCTGTAAAATGATCATTCAGTATCTCTGAACTCCTGAGCATTTTAAGAATTTTTCTGGGAGGTATCGATTTGGAAAAAGCAGCTTCTATGGTCAGAAAAGACACGATAATTAATAATAATTGCTTTGTTTTCATCAGAATAAATTAAAATCCGGCAGGGTATAGGAGACAGAACGCTTAATTTTTTAAAAATAGAAAAGAATTATGGAATGCTATACAGTCTTTACTATATAAGATCTTTAAAATTAGAGCCCTGAATATTATTTTATGACGTAACTTGTTATAGATAATTGAGTCTCAAAAACAATTTGACTTCAAATAAAGGATTTTCATTGTACAGGGTTTTCTATACAATAGCGCTTATTATTCTATTTGCCGGAAATACTTTTGCCCAAAAATTCGAGTTCAGCGGAAATAGAAAAAGGGAAACCCTGGCATTCAGGATGATAAAAAACCAAATGGTTATCCAGCTTCACATCAATGGAAAGGGGCCATACAACTTTATTCTGGACACAGGGGTAGGTTTGGTTCTGATATCTGATCCTAAATTAATTGACTCTGTATCTTTTCAAAATCTTAGAAGCATTTATATAACAGGTTTTGGTGAAGGCGAAAAAATAAGTGCATTCATTGCACCTTCTGTTGATCTTCGAATAGGAAATACAATTGCAAAAAATATTCCGGCGGCAATTCTTAAAAAAGATATTTTTGAATTATCAAACTATGTAGGCATTCCCATACATGGTCTGATTGGTTATGAATTTTTCCAGAGTTTTGTCGTCAGGCTAAATTTTTTAACAAGCACAATCACTGTTTTTCAACCCGAAAGGGCTTATATCCCAAGAAAGGGTAGCCGGATTCCGCTTAGTATAGAGGAACGAAAGCCTTATATTAATACAAACATTCAACTGAAATCAGGCAAAAAGCTCCCTGTAAAACTCATCATTGACACTGGTGCCGGCCATCCTGTTTCGCTGGAAACAATGGACGGGGTTCCATTTGAATTGCCGGATGAACGTATAAGGGGCAATCTTGGAATAGGTTTAACCGGGCCAATTGATGGTTACATTGGAAGGATCACATCACTGCAATTGGGAAAATATACACTCAATAATGTTATTGCGGCATTTCCCGATTATGAAGATGCAGCTTCAAGGGTGTTTTCAATAAACAGAAATGGAAATATGGGTCTTGCAATCATTAAGCGATTTAACGTTGTATTCGATTACAACAGAGGAGCTATGTACATTAAACCCCTTACTACTTTAAAGGAAGCTTTTGAACATGATATGGCCGGGATGGAAATTGGTTCGGCCGGCGAAAATTATAAACGACTCATTATTACCAGAATTGAACCCTCATCTCCGGCCGAACAAGCCGGTCTTATACAGGGTGATGAAATTCTAGCCATTAACTTTAAACCAGTATCAGAAATGTCATTATCGGAAATAGATACTATGTTCAGGTCGCGAAGCGGGCGAAATTTTGTAATAGATGTTTTAACAAAAGATGGTAAAAGTAAGGCGAGGGTGATATTAACCCTGAATAAGCGAATTTAACTACTTGAATATTAATTTTTGCTTTGATTAAAAAACTTGCCATTTAGAAATTTTTTATACCACAGGGATTCCAAAAATCATAGTTCATTAAATTTATTATCAAAAAGTGCAAAAAAATTATACATATTCACTTCAATCAATAGATTTGTAAATTCCTTATAACCTAACCATTATATAAAATTCTATGACAATAAACTTTCGCAACTTGCAGTTTGTCGCAATATCGGCACTGATCTTAGTGTCCGGACTCGATTATGTCCAGGCACAGGATCGAAACAAACCTTCTGCACCGCCTGCTGAGCCAGCCAAGCCGGCAGCTCCGGCAGCAGCAACCCCTCCAAAGACTGGCATAAGACCTTATAAAGAAATCATCACTGATAAAGCAAAAACCGATAAAGGATTATTCAAAGTTCACAGGCTGGATGGAAAATATTTTTATGAGATTCCAGACTCTTTGTTAAACCGTGAAATGCTCGTAGTTACACGCTATTCCAGAACCCCGACAATTGACGGTACATATGGAGGCGAAGAACTAAACGAACAGGTCTGGAAATGGCAAAGAAAAGATAAGCAGGTATTGATACGGATTCCTTCGTACCGAAATATTGCTGACAAAAATACAGAGATGTATCAGGCGGTAAGAAATTCTAATCTGGATGCTGTGTTATCATCGTTTGAGATAAAAGCCATTAATAAAGATTCCAGTTCAGTCGTTATAGATGTAACTGACCTTTATGCAAAGGATGTCCAGTCCCTCGGTTTGCCGCAGTCAATGCGCACTCAGTATAAAATAACAACGATGGATGATACCCGTTCTTATATCGATACCATCAAATCGTTCCCAATCAATATTGAGGTTCGTTCATTAAAAACATACCGTGCAACAGATCCTCCGGGAGATAAATCTATCGGTTCAATGACCGTTGAGATTCACAATTCAATGCTTTTATTACCAAAGGTTCCTTATAAACCTCGTTTTTCGGATGACAGGGTTGGCTTTTTCGGTCAGAGCCAAACAGATTACGGACTCGATGCACAAAAAGCAGAGGTCACAAGATATATTCATCGCTGGAAACTGGAACCAAAGGATCCGGCTGCTTACAAACGGGGTGAATTGGTAGAACCTAAAAAACAGATCGTTTACTACATTGATCCTGCTACCCCGGTCAAATGGAGACCCTATCTGATCGCGGGAGTAAAAGATTGGAATGCAGCATTTGAAGAAGCAGGATTTAAAAATGCAATCACTGCAATTGAAGCTCCTTTAAACGATCCCGACTGGTCGCCTGAAGATGCACGCTACTCTGTGATTCGTTATTTTGCCTCTAATATCCCAAATGCCTATGGACCACATATTTCTGATCCACGCTCAGGAGAGATCATGGAATCAGACATAGGTTGGTATCATAATGTGATGAACCTGGTTCGGAACTGGTTCTTTGTTCAAACTGCAGCCATCAACCCTGAAGCCCGCAGTCCAAAATTCCGTGATGAAGTTATGGGTCAGTTAGTTCGCTTTGTATCTTCCCATGAGGTTGGGCACACCCTCGGACTTCCTCATAATTTCGGATCAAGTGTCGCATATCCGGTCGATTCACTGCGTTCACCATCCTTCACTAAAAGAAAGGGCGGAACAGCACCATCGATCATGGATTATGCACGATTTAACTATATAGCCCAGCCCGGAGATGAAGGAGTTGTATTGTATCCTGGAATTGGAGACTATGATAAATGGGCTATTAAATGGGGATACACCTGGTTTGATAGCCAAACACCCGAAGAAGAAGCAAAAACATTGAATAAATGGACCATAGAAAGAGCAGGAAACCCTGTTTATTTCTACGGTCAGCAAACAGGAAACCCTATCGATCCACGTGCTCAATCCGAAGATCTGGGTGATGATGCTATGAAAGCTTCGAAATATGGAATTGCCAATCTGAAACGCATTTTACCGAATATTGAAAAATGGACATATGAAGAGGGTAAGCCATACGATAACCTGAAAGAACTTTATGGCGAAGTATTAAGCCAGTGGAATCGTTATATGGGTCATGTACGTTCAAATATTGGTGGCATCTATGAAAATGATAAAACCTATGAACAAAAAGGCCCGGTTTACACGCATGTTGTTAAGGAAAAACAAAAGGAAGCCGTAAAGTTCATTAACGAACAAGCCTTTATGACACCGGGCTGGATGCTTGATCAGAATGTTCTGAACAAATTTGATAATGCGGGAATTGTTGACCGTTTAAGGAGAACACAAGTTGGTGTCCTAAACGGAATTCTTGATTTTGGCCGTCTTAACCGTGTTATTGATAATTCTGTGAAAAATGGCGTTAATTCATATCCGATGGATGAATTATTTGCAGATCTGCGCAATGGCATTTGGTCAGAATTAAAAACTGGAGCAAATTTAGATACCTATCGCCGAAACTTGCAACGTGCCTATATCGAAAGAATGGCATATCTTCTGAATGAAAACGAAACTCCGGTACCACCGCAATTTGCAGCTTTTGCCGGACCACAGATCGATGTTTCACAATCAGATATCCGTCCGATGGCCAGACAAGAACTTAAATTATTGGCGGTGCAGGTTAGATCAGCACTACCTAAGTATTCAAACCCGGTATTAAGGGCACATCTTGATGATGTTCTGGTTCGTATCGCTGAAGCTTTGGATCCTAAAAAATAACAATCGCTTTTAAACAAAAAGCCCCGGCCAAATAATCGCCGGGGCTTTTTATTTAATGAGTTTTGGTAAATTAGAGCAGTTTTTATTGCTATGAAAGTCTTAACAATTACCGCATTTTTGCTACTATTTATCACTGGTGGAATTTTTGCCCAATCTGATTCTATGGCTGTGGTAAAAGCCGAATGGAAGAAAGAGAAAATAACATCAGGGGTTCATTTAAAGACTTTCTGGTTTAATAAATCGCTCTTTAATTCTAATCAGAATGTGAGTATTCTGGAGATAAAACAAAAAAGAGGCCTCTCTTTTGATCTGGGTTATGATCCCAAAATACTTCACAAGACCAGTGATTTTGGTAAACAAAACAATGCACTGGCAGCATTAAACGGGACTTTCTTTGATATTGCAAATGGAGGCTCAGTAGACTATATCCGTGCGGATGGCCTTGTAATCAATGAAAATCGTCTCGGAAAGAGCGGTAATAGGGCCGGTCATCAGGAATCTGCCCTGGTGTTCAATAGAGGGAAGTTGAGTATTGAGAAATGGAATGGGAAACAAGATTGGGAGCAATCACTAGAAGGTGAGGATATTATGGTAAGCGGTCCACTTCTGATATTGAATCAGGCTGTAGAAAAATTGGATACAGCTAACTCATTCAATAAAACCAGGCATCCCCGAACGGCAGTAGCCATAACAAAAAACAAGCGGGTTCTATTAATAACTGTGGACGGCAGGAATGAAAATTCCGCAGGCATGAGTCTTTTCGAATTAACAAAGCTCATGCACTGGTTAAACGCCGATGATGCCATTAATTTAGACGGCGGCGGATCAACTGCATTATGGATAAAGAATTATATGGAAATGGGACTTGTCAATTTCCCTTCCGATAATAGAAAATGGGATCATGAAGGTGAGCGAAAAGTTGCAAATGTGGTGCTTTTGAAGAAAAAATAATCTCAAAATGGTCACATATCTGTTAATTATGTACCCAAGTCCCTGAAATACACCAATTATATTTATTTTTCGTTAAATTCATGTAAACTATCCTGTTGAAGTATTGAGTATGAACAAGTCGGAAGATAACTATGTTTATCTTATCAATAAAATTGATGGTTTTATACGAAAGTATTACCTGAATAAAGTCGTAAAAGGTTCCATCTTTTTGGCTTCATCCTTCCTTGCTGCCTACTTAATTTTCACTTTTGCAGAGTATTGGGGTCATTTTGATCCAGCAATAAGAAGTATTCTTTTCTATACTTTCATTACAGGCAATACATTCGTCCTTGCTGCCTATATCATACTTCCTCTTTTAGCTTATTTCAGGCTTGGAATTACAATAAGCCATGAACAGGCATCTGCTATTATTGGAAGGCATTTTACACCTGTAAAAGACAAGTTGTTAAACACCCTGCAATTAAAGAAGCTTTCAGAACTTAACCCTGAACAGCGCAGCCTGATTGATGCCAGTATTAATCAGAAGATTGCTGAACTCAAACCCGTTCCATTTACTTCTGCGATTCATATTAATGAAAATAGAAAATATTTAAAATACCTATTAGCACCCTTAGCAATCATCATAATTGTTTTCTTTGCAGCACCATCTATACTTAGTGAAAGTACAGAGCGGTTGATAAATCACAATAAACGATTCGTTAAAAAAGCCCCATTCAGTTTTGAAATTATAAATGAGCAACTCTCTGTTGTACAGGGAAGTGATTTTACTCTATTGGTAAAACTGGCTGGAAATGAAATCCCTTCAGAAATTTACCTTGAAGACGGACTTAATACCTTCAAACTTGATAAGGAAAATATCATCCGCTTTAAATATACTTTCAGAAACCTGCAAAAGAACAAAAAGATAATACTGAAGGCTGGGGAATTTCGCTCAGAAGACTACGTACTTGAAGTAAAAGCTAAACCAACCCTTCTGGATTTTGATGTGTTAATTGAATATCCCGCCTATATCAGCAAAAGCAATGAGAAACTCAAAAATACCGGTGACTTAAGCGTTCCGGAAGGTTCACGTATCAGCTGGAAGTTCAGAGCAGAAAACTCCGACCATATTGATATAGTTATGGACAAAAAGAGTTTTCTTTTAAAAGAATCCGGAGAAGACCTTTTTAACTTCAGTTTTAAAGCCATAAAAAACCTTTCCTACAGTATCAGGCCTGTTAATTCGAATGTTTCCGAATCAGACCGTGTTTCCTATGAATTAAGGGTGATACCTGATCTTCTTCCTGTAATTGATGTGAACGAGCGGGCAGATTCGGTTAATTCCAGGCTGCTATATTTTGTTGGACAAGCAAGTGATGATTATGGTTTTTCAAAACTGAATTTCAATTACAGGGTACTTTCTGAAAAGGATGAAAATTCAGAGATCAAGTCTGTAAAGTTTGATAAAAATGCTCTTCAGAGTAATTTTTTCTATATATGGGATGTTAACCAAGTGGCTGCAAAACCGGGAGAACAGATTGAATATTATTTTGAACTATTTGATAATGATGGCGTTAATGGTCCAAAGTCTGTTAAATCTTCCATAAAAACTTTGAAATTACCATCTGAAGCAGAGTTAGAGAAAAAACTAGAAGCAAATTCCGAGCAGATTAAGCAAAAGATGGAGCAGGCGATCAAAAAATCTGCCCAGCTTGAGAAAGATACTAAAAGATTAAACCAGGAGCTCCTTAATAAAAAAAGTCTCTCATTTGAAGAAAGAAAGCAAATCGAAAGCCTTCTTCAGAAGCAAAAAGAGATTGATGACCTAGTTAAAGAGATCCAAAAAGATAACAAGCAAAACTTGGCTGAGCAGCAGGAGGAAAACGAGCAGATTCTTGAAAAGCAAAAACAAATTGAGGAACTTTTTAATAATGTACTGGATGAAAAGACACGTGAAATTTTGAAGAACATCGAAAAGCTTCTTGAAAAAAACAATAAAAACCTCACCCAGGAAGAGTTATCTAAAATGCAGATGGACAATAAATCGCTGCAAAAAGAACTTGACCGTATTTTGGAGCTTTATAAACAGCTTGAATTCGATCAAAAGCTAAGCAATACTATTGAAAAACTAAGTGAGCTGGCAAAGGAACAGGAAGAACTGAGTGAAAAATCACTGGATAAAAAGTCAGACCCTGAGGAATTAAAAGATGAACAAAAGCAGCTTCAGGAAGATTTCAAGGCTGTAAAGGAAGAGCTAAGTGAACTGGAACAAAAGAACGAAGAGCTTGAACAAAAGAATGATTTTGAAAATCAGGAAAAGGCAAAGCAGGAAATTGACAGGGAACAACAAAAGAGCTCAGAAAGTCTGGAGAAAAAAGATCAGAAGAAAGCTTCAGAAAGCCAAAAGAAGGCTGCTGCGGAAATAAAAAAACTGACTAAAGATTTGCAGAGTATGCAGCAGGAATCAGAAGAAAAGGAAAGCGAAGTTAATGTAAAAAGCCTAAGAGAAATTCTGGATAATCTGATTACCAGCTCATTTGATCAGGAAAAAACGATGCAAATGGTTCGTCAAACCAATACAAGTGACCCTAACTACATAATTCAAAGCCAAAAACAGAAAGACATACAGATAAATCTAAAAATGATTGAGGATAGCCTGTACTCGCTGAGTAAAAAGGTTCCTCAGATTCAATCCGTCATCAACAAAGAAATTCAGGCAATAAATTTTAATGTTGGAAAAGCCATTGAAAGCCTGGGCGAACGACGTACAGCCGAAGCTAACCGCAACCAGCAATTTGCCATGACTTCTATCAATAACCTTGCTTTAATGTTAAATGAAGCCCTGGAGCAATTACAACAGGCGCAACAGAATGGAAAACCCGGAGGAAAGGGTAAGCAAAAACAGAATCTTTCGCAGCTTAGCAAAATGCAGGAACAATTGAATAAAAACATGCAAAAAGCAAGGGAAGATATGCAAAAACAGGGTCAGCAAAAAAGCGGTCAACAGGGCAAAAATGGCCGGGAAATGAGTGAGCAACTGGCGAAAATGGCACGAGAACAACAGATGATAAGGCAAGCGATGCAAGAGATCAATAAAATGGAAAATAAGGATGGAAAAGGTGCATTGGGAAATCTGGATAAATTAATGAAAGAGATGGAACAAACTGAAACAGATCTCGTAAACAAACGAATACAGCAGGAAACAATAAGCCGGCAACAGGAAATTCTTAGTAAACTACTTGACGCAGAAAAAGCAGATCGGGAACGCGAACAGGATCAAAAAAGAGAAAGCAAAGAGGGCATTACACCTCCACCTGCTAATTCAATTATTTTGCAGGAATTCCAGAAAATCAAGCAAAAAGAAATCGATTTGCTAAGAACCGTGACTCCTTCATTAAATTCATTTTACAAAATAAAAGTGGGGGACTATTTTAAATATTTAAATTCGGGGGATAAATGAGTAAGCAGACAGAATTTTCAGATAATACTTCATTGTA
>Ga0075152_10003142_pt1 | contig 11627 bp, 20 predicted proteins | sample JI61114C2DNA_FD_70964 | JGI IMG/M metagenome (GOLD analysis project Ga0075152, IMG submission 70964) | Wastewater effluent complex algal communities from Wisconsin, to seasonally profile nutrient transformation and Carbon sequestration -... | ecosystem: Engineered > WWTP > Effluent > Algae...
TAGAGGAAAGCGTTATGTGGAGTTGTCAACAGGTCAGAAGTACGAGATTAGTTTTACCAATGTGCAGTACGATGGAGTCTTCATCGGTACGCTCAGTGAGGCTACCATCGGCACAATATAAATAGTCGACAAGGTAAACAAGCTGCACTTCAAGGCAAAGTTGGGATAGGCACCGAAACGAACAGCCGATTACTTCATGGGAACTATCACTAAAAATGAAAAGCCTGTGGCTGGTGTGCTCGGAACCTATCTTGGCTACATAAACGTCGAAGGACAAAGAATTTGGGATGGTAGAAAAACGCGACCTTTCCGGCTGATTCCTGAGAAGAACCCTCTCCCCTCCGATAGTTCCCTCCGAAAGGATTTGATTATGTTGGAGAAGGGTCGCCTTGCCGAGGCCCAGTACCACCGGGACGAGCTGGAAAACACCCAGCGAAAGGACACGAAGTTGCGCAAGTAGCACCACAAGTAGCACCACCACAAGGAACACAAGCACAAGCACTGATGATTTCTTCCCTTCAATCAGCAAGTTGAGATAGATAGTGAATGAAGTCAGCATGAGACCAGCTCCTTCTTCAGGCGTGTCCGTAGCCCGATTATCATTTGCATAAACCTCTCGCTGTCCAACTTTTCGCCGTAGAAACCTTGGCACTATTTAAAGGTTTTATCGGCTAGTGCCAGCCTTTATGTGAGCTTCTTTGTATCGTTGGTGGCCTCCATATAGAATTTCAGGAAGTATTCTTGCATGCAGTCTTCCGAACCCTCCTCGATCTCATCCATGCACTTGTGAATCAGACTTAACGACTCTTTCATAGACTTGAGATCGCCTGCGAGAGTTTGGTAGCTGATGATTAGACCAGTATATTCGCTAGTGGTTGGCCGCCAGTTTACTGCTTCGGGGTCGTTCGTCTTTATGAGGGTTAAGATGTACGACATCAGAGTCTTTCGGTCTGATTCGTAATGTATGTCAAAGCATTTCTCAAGGGTATCCAACTTGAAGGCGTATGCTCCTCCCCTTGGACCCTCAGCATTGAGCACATTACCAATACTTAGACAGTACTTGATTATCGCCAATAGTAGTTTATCTTCCCTTACCTCCTTAAAGAATACTGTGAAATACTCCAACTTTTGAGAAAACTCAGACTGCATTTCAGGATAATCAGCCTTGAATTTCATTCCGCGCAACCTCAGCTCGAAGCCTTTGATATTGCATACACAATAAAGGTATCGGTCTGCAAACGGTAACTCCTTTTCATCTAATTTAGCTCCTTGAAACAGCTCAATTTCTTTCTGAAAGGGATGGATCTACAGCAAGCTCATTGTCATTCCATAGTCTAGGTATCTCTCGTCAAATTCATAACAGGCTTTGCGTAGACTGTCCAAATTAAGCTTTAGCTTCCGAACGATAAGTTCAATGTTCCGAGTGCGTTAAAGGGGGATTAAAGACTTTTTGTCTGTGGTAGCGACGACAGCCTTCTGGATTTCTAATTTCTTCGAACCGAACAGCTGTTCGATTTCGGTGATGTTAACAGGTGCCTCTTCCATGTCTTACCAGAGTGTTCCTTTGATGTCAGTTTTCTCGATAATGCTCCAATGGAGGGGTTTTAATGGTGTTGATATCACAGGCCGAGGCTTTCTCGGAGGTCCTGAAAAATTAAGGGCTCCGAGAAGTGGAGGAAGGCCAGGTAAGGATGGGGGAAGAAGCAAACCGATAGGCGGAGGTGATGGTAGACCAATAGATGGTGGTGGCGGTAGATCGATCTGTGCTGTAAGTCCCTACATTGCAGGTGGTTGCGGAGGTAGAGGCAGAATGAAATCATTTCCCACTGGAGCAGAAAACAATAGTGGGGGTGGAGGGAGAATAAACTACCTTCCCATTCCATTCTTTGGCCTTTGCTCTTTCTCAAGTTGTTAGATAATCGGGTCGACAGCCTTTTCCTTTTCGGTCTGAGCAGCTGCGTTCGCAACATTGTGGTGGCTTGGGGGAATAACAATATTGGTGGTGGCTACCATCACCGATGACCTTCTTTTCGAACGGCGAGAGTCGGCGATAGGCTGATGCTCTTGCTGATCAGGACTGACTCCAAGGATCTCTGCCTGCTGCATTGATGTCACGATTTCCCTCTCTTCGAGTCTTGATCTGAGTTCTTAGATTTCCTCCTGGAGTCTTTCATTGTTGATTTGAAACTCCTTGAGCTTGCTCCTCAGGTCAGCTTCAATCTTTCTCGTTTCCATGAGTTCCTTAATGACGTCCTGCAGCCGATCGATTTCGTTGGCCTTCTCCAGCAGCTTGTACTCGTAGCCTGCGATGACGTCCAGATAGTTCGCTGGCATGACCGTCGGCACCAGATTCTGAACGATATGCTGGATGCTATCGTCGTCGTCGCAGTCCAGGAATTGGTTGGTGCTCGGGGCGGAAGTGGGATCCGAATGGTATTGAACTGACTTGTTGTCCCCTTGGAAGGGTCTCGCTTCCTGCTTGATGTGCTGCCCAGAGTGCTTTTTGATGAGTTCCGACTGGTTGACGATCAAAGTCTTCTCCGAACGGCGGTAATGCTTTTGAATGAGGTCGCTTCTCTTCTGCTTGACGGGACTCTGACTGTGCTTTGTGGCTGCTTTGCCCGACAGGGTCTCGTTGAAGCGGTTCTGCAGTGTCTTGATATCGCTGAGCACTTCCTTCTTGAGCACTGTGAAGTCGTTATCGTTCTCCAAGTAAATCTGCTCGATCTTGGCAGGAGTGTGGCTGTTCAAATCGAGCACCTCAAGATTGCTGCACTCGTCGTAGGACTCGTAAATGCGATACTTCCGTTCGTTGATGCGCGTTCGGATGGACTCGAGCTTCTCGAGCAGCTCGCTGTCGATGAAGAGGGTGATCAGCTTGAGGAAGTTGCGGTTCGTTGTGGCCGACTGCAGCAGGTTCAGCAAGAATTTCACAAGCGACCTCACCTGAAACATGTTCTGCGTGTCCAGCAACGCCAACAGATAGTTCAGCTTGGTCTACGGCTGGCCTTGGTACTCCTTCCTCAGCGCCTCGAACAGCAAGGGAAACGTCTCCTCGAAGTAGTAGCAAAGGAGATTTAACACCCGCAGCGCGCGATTGCGGGTCTCCAAGCTTGCCACTTTGAGACTCTTCACGGCCGAGGTCACAACTGCTTCTCTGTAGCTCTCAATGTCCTGGAGCAGTGCCTCCTTCTCCACGAACATCTCGATGACATGGAGATGGCTGCTCAAGCTATCTGCTTGTTGCTACCGATGCAACTGATCCAGCACAATGCTCAAGTGGCTATGCAGAAACAGCCTCATCTCATCCTCCGTGAGGAGCTGGCAGAGGTACCGTCTGTACTCGTCGAGACCTTTCTTGCCGGGACTCTTCAGCACTCTCTCAAAGTACGCTGATCGCTCTATCGGTGCGTCTCCAATGAAGTCCTTGCGAGTCTCCAACACCTTCTTGTGCTCGTTGAGGAACTTAAACTTGAGGTCTGCTATAGGGTTGGAAGGTACTGATGTTGAGGCTGCGTATGATCTGATCCTCGTCGGCTGAGAGTACCAGCGTGCGCAGTAGCTCGGCGAACTGCCACTCGACCTCACGAGGATTGCTATGGTTGACCTCGAACGAAACCAGCACCACCCGGAACGGGTAGAGGAAGTTTTTGACCTTATAGCTGAGCTTAATTGTCTTCATACTAATGGTTGATATGGGTATATCAGCCTCCTTGGTGATGTGACGGCCGATCCAGACCTTTAAATGTCTGGCGAGGGGTTCAGATCCAAACGTCTTGAAGGAGACATTGAGATTATTTCGCATTTGTGGAATCTCAGAACCAAGCTTCTGACAGCCGAGATCACCTTCGACGAGGAAGAATGGGATTTGGATAATTCAATCGTAACTCTGAAATCCGACTGGATTGTCCTGCGGGAGACGCACTCTCAATATACAGTAAGCAGTATTATCGTCAAACTTGAACTTCCGTTCACCAAACAATTACTACCATTCCAATACTTGTCGACAGTATCAATACAGCTGCATGACCCATCCGGATTAACTGGCGTTTCATCAGTGTTCGCTAGACCGAAGTAGAGTAATACTCATCCCAATTGACTCCTATTTCAGCAATAGGTTCCAGGATCACCTTAGCGAGTGACGCTATTCAGTCGCCTTCCTTTATTATCTGGCGCGCCAGTGGAGTTGAGATTGCAAGTTAAGTCGAGAGGGTTCCAAGAGTGGGATTTAGCGCCATGTCATTTAGCGTTCACCTGCAACGGTATTGGCAATAGAGCTGCAACTCAAACTAGCTGAAAACGTAAGACAGATTGTTCCGTTTCCATCGGCAGTCGTTGACGATGTATGTTTGTTGTCAAGCAGTTCGATATGCGTCTGATTCTAACGCTGTAGCAGAAAGCGACGATAGAGAAACAGCTATTATGCTTAGACCTTCTTCCAACGGAAACGGCTATAATTATTTAAGATGGAAGGAGACCCTTTTCAATTGTACATAAGGAGAAGGCGATAAGCTGCTCTTTCCAAAGTCACAAACAAGAAAGAGCAAGAAGTCAGCCGAAGGTTTGAAAGAGAAGAGGAGTACAAAAGGAAGCTTTCGGAGCAAGCACATGACCAAAGTGAAATCAGTCGGTTGGAGGCCGAAATCAAACAAATGATCAACGAAGCTGATATGGAAGGGAAGGAAATCACAGAACGTTAACAAGACATAAGGAGAAGTGAAGCTGTTTCGAAGGAACTCGATGCTTTTGCAAAATAATTGGAGGAATACAAGTCCCTCTATGAGAGAACCAAAGAAAAAGCATTCATTACCCCTCGGGAAAGAGCTGAGATCGATGTCTTGGAATGTCTGCTGAACGCAAAAGCTTTGAAGATGTGATCGTTGTTTGTGCTTTGTTTGTTATACTTATGTCAACACTCGGCTCTTTATATTCTACTGTATGTCCAAAGACTCTAAGGTGGCTGTCGTTGGTGCAGGTCCTGCTGGCACGGCTACAGTTGGATGCCTGCTCGAGAAAGGGTACAAGAACATTGTTTGGGTCGATCCTCATTTCGAGGGCGGAGAGCTTCAAAGGTTTTGGAGTATTCCTTCCAACACGAGAGCGATGTTTTTCAAAATGTTTGCCAACCTTCTGGAGGTATTCTCAAAGCACGCTAATTCCACCGAGTAGACTGTCGATGTGTTCGCCCATTATGATCCACGACAGCTGTGCAATCTCGACGAAGCCAGGTTGTGCCTTCTGAGGATGACCAATATCATTCGCAAGCATCACAGCAAGGAAGTTGTCCTAGTGAAGGACTCAGTCAGCGAAGTAATCGAAAGGACAGATAGTTTGGAACTGAAACTCGCAAATATGCCAAAACTAATCGTGGAGAGGCTATTCGTATGCATCGGAGCCGAACTCAAGACCATGGACATACTCCCGCAAATACCCCGACTCGACCTTTACGAATTAATGAGTCCCTTTGGGGTTGAGAAGTATGATCTCACGAATGAGATTGTCGATGTTTTCGGCTCAAAAAACTCTGGACTGCTTGTGCTAAAGAACCTGATGGAGATGCGAAAGCCTCCTTTGTTGGTACGGCACTACCTTAGCCAAAAGCTAGTTTATGCCTAATACATCACCGACGATCATCTCCGAAACGGGTATACAGGGCTGCTGGGAGAAGCCAATGAGTTTGGGAAGCGTTATGAGAAGGGTGAGTTCAAAGGAAGGATCATTACGTATCAGTTCGACCCTAATAATATCCCTCTGGGGGCAACAAAGATAGTGTAGGCTGTTGGTTTCAATCCCAGGATGATTCAATTCACGGACATGAATGGCCAAAAGGGCTACGAACTTAAGGATTGCCAAATGCAAAGAAAAGACGGTGGTAGAGTCGAGAATATCCATTTTCTCGGATTCGTGAATCCAGAGATCATCACCGATAAGGATGGTGGAAGGGTCGCTGCAGTCGCCATCTTCGCCTTCATGAACTATAGTATGTCCATAATCGAGCAGTTGGAGAAGGCTAGCAAACTCTGATGGAACACGATGATTTTTGTGTCGCTTGATATTATACTGGGGTTTAATCGGCATGGAAGGGAAGGACCTCCTTGGCATGGCGCTTAAGTTTGGCGGAATGGCTTTGAATGCCTATAAGGACTATAACAACAATCAGGATAAGCAGCAACCTCAAGGTGTTCCACCCGAGGGCCTCACTCGCCTTCAAGGTCAACTGAAGTTCTGTTCCTATCCAGCGCAGTAGGCCTATTAATTCAACATAGGGCTGTCGATGCAGTTACGAAGGCAGGCAGTGAAGCCTTACGAGTGTACCCAGACCTAACCTCCGAAGTGCTCTCCTACTGTACGCAGTTTGATATGCAGATGAAAATGGAGTCAAAAAGACATTCATTGAGCTGAAAGGGAAAATACCGGTGGAGTACAAGGGCAGCACCTATGGAGTGAATATGAGCATGATGCTCCCTGAAGGCTTTCCGATGCAACCACCTTTTATCCGAGTCATCAACCAAAGTCGTAAGGAATGAGAAAACGTAGCCGACAAGTACATTGTGGAACCCGTCTACGAAGCCATGAAGTCAAGTAACGACCCAAACAGCTATATCCTCACCAATTTGATGTCGCTCACAAACTGGAATGGTCGGTACCAAGCAGTGGTCGATGTGATACAAGAGGCGATGGCAATGATGTCGCATACCTTTCCGTTCAAAAGGAAGAAGAATCCTGAGATCAACCAGGACGCCTACGGTTCAAATCCTTATCCAGGAGGAAATGCAGGATTTAACTTTCCTTCTCAATCGTCGCAGGGAGGATTTCCGTCTCAAGGCTTCCCTCCACAAGAAGGTTACCAACCTTCAGGCTTTATGCAGCAAGGATATGGACCTCAACCAGGTTTCATTCCCCAACCGGGATTTAATTCTAACCCAAACCAAGGTTATTATGGACAACCAAACATGGGGTTCCCACAAAATGGAGGTTTCGGAAACGACTATGGAGGAAACCAAAATGTTGGGTTCCTAAATCCTGTTCAAGCAAAAGGTAAAGAGTCAGGTAATGCAGCCAAGGCTCAACTCGACCAATACCTGACCTTGAGCAAAACATTTATTGATGGTACACGCCTAACTGTGGATAGGTTGAATGCTGGTCACCAATCAGTTTGGACAATGAGCAAGGAGCTTAGCATCGTGAATAATATCGTGGCTTCCTAAAATACTCGGCTTCAGGAGAAAGCTGCTCTACTTTCGAATCTAATACGGAAGAGCGAGGAAAGTCCCGATATTGACTACAAATCGTTGGTCGTCGCACAGGATGCCTATTCAGCACAGCTTCTAGATCTGGTTTCAGAGAACAAAGCGTGGACGGAGGCCTCTGCGTGGCTGGAATCGGAATTCAGCAGCGACAAACTCCCTCTGGATGTATTCCTCAAGCTTTCACGGCGGATAGAGGAAGAGCGCTTCCAAAGCTCTTACCTAATTAAGAAGTGTATAAAAGAGCGAGGACACTGATAGTGACATTAGAATCGGAATCATGCTGCTTGGGAGAGTTGCTGGGCCAGCTGCCGCTGCAGGTCCTTTATCCGTTTGCGAAGGTTCTGCTTCTCGAAAACCGACTCGTTGATGACCTGCTGTACTCGGTACTCCAGCCTGTCGATCTGACTGGTTTGTCGTTTGATTTCATTGGCAAGGACATTCGCTGGTTCCTCCTCCTACTCCTTCACAGTGATGGCTGACTTCTTGAGCTGGATGAACACCTCTGGAGTATACTTCCGCACTGGCTTCTCCATATGCTCCAGCTTGTGGCAGAGATGAGCCTGAGCCTGTTTGCTGTTGGCAATTTACCGCTCGGTTTCTTTGATCTTTTAGTTGTTCTGATCGACTACTTGCTGCATCCGCTTCAGCTCAATCTCTATCGAGGTAGAAGGTGTGGTGCTATTAACGAAGCAGAACAATCTCTGACCCAGCTCCATAATTTCCTGGTTGAGATGATCCGACAATGTCGGGAAGTTGCTGACTCGCTCCTGTTGCTTTCGAATCACAGTCTCTCTGTCAGCCAGTGCCTGTGATAGATCGTTCAGCTCAATTTTCATGGACACCACGCTGAAGTCTTGATCCTGGTAGACCTTCTCCATTGTCGTCGAGTCGATATAGGGCTTCTTGTTCTCACTCAGAATCATCGACCGTTCTAGATTCCAAGAATCAATCTGCTTCTTCATCTTCCGGTTCTCCTTGGAAAGGTTCCAGGCGCGTGCACGCAACGCGTTATTTTCCTCCTTGAGACTATTTATAGAGGTCTTGAGCCGATAGTTCTTCTCCCAGAGAATATTCTGAATCTCCATGTTGGAAACAGTGCTGAGCACACCTCGCAGGAACACGTTGCTGTTCTCATCGATCTCGTCCTTCAGGTGGCTGAGGTTACGAAGCTTTCTATGCGTGGATTGCTCCTTCTTCCATCGGCGGCGCTCACGGAGACGTAGCTCTGCTATTGGACTCGTCTTCTTGTACTCAAAGTCTACGGTTCTGCGGATGTTGAGATGCAGCAAGTCGCAACTCTTCATGAACTTGCTCTGGGAAAAGAACTATTCGTTCGAGGTGGAGCGTTCAGCCCGACAGACACTCCTCTCGCCGTTGTACGTCCTCGAGAGATACTTTACAAAATCATCGTCAGTCATGTTCTCCAGCGCTGCAGGTCTTGCAGAGAGTTTGTTCTTCTACTGGCCAATCATATTCTACAATAGATTACTACGCGAACTCAGCAAATAGTTCGGGATAGGAGATGGAATGCCGGGTGAGACAGTGTTCATAGAAACCTCGATGTGGCTAGCTCTTCAAATATAATATTGAAACTTATGTCGGACATCATCGTGATTGGCTCAGGCATTGGTGGGCTTGCAGCTGCTAAGTTTCTTATCGAGGACGGAAACACAGTAACAGTACTGGAAGCAGCTAATGCTATCGGCGGAAGGATCTCCTCTCAAAAGCTCACTCTTAATGGCAAGCCATTTTTCTTTGAGCACGGAGCTGCAATCATCAAGGGTTGCTCTTAAGCTAATCCTGTATATGAAATGTCCAAGGATGTTCCCGGTGTAAAGCTTGTTGTGACAGATACCAACAAGAGTGAGATGTACGACTTTAAGGGTAATGACATCACAGAAAAGGCTGCAGCGGAATGGTTGGAGTATATCCCGTTGCATGAACAGCTACTCTTAGCAGGCAATGAAAACGAATCGATAGAGAATGTCCTTCGGCGTGTAAAACCAGGCAAACTTAACAACCCAGCCTTCATGTTTCATGTCTGCACTTTTAATGAAATGTGGCAGGCAAGTATCAGTCTCATGAATGGGAAGTACTGGTCTAATTATGGTCTAACTGATGGCGATGACCAATCGGTCTTTGGAGGAGTATAAAAATATCCTCAACGACTGGTGGATGAAAGCAGCATGAAAGTATTGCTGAACCATAAAGTCGTGGAACTGAACTATGACAGCAATGAGGAAAAGACAACAGTTACCTGTGAGAACGGCAAGAAATTCACAGCTGACTATGTGGTGATCAATGTGCCGCTTGGTGTACTCAAGAAAAACACTATCAAGTTCACGCCAAAACTACCAGCTAAAAAGCTCACAGCTATCGAAAGGATCGGGTTTGGAAGTATGTGCAAAGTTCTGGTGGTATTCAAACAGTACCCAGTGAACACTGTCTCAGAGTACTACTTTGTTACTCCTGAAAACATTAAAGATCGTGGACTCTTCACATATTTCCATAGTCTTTTGTATGTATCAGGGGTGAGGGCGTTCGTGACATATGGCATGGCTAATAGTGCTGAACAGGCCGAGACTATGCCTTAGGAACAGGCAAAGGTTCTCATTGCGAAGCGAATCAGTTGCTTTGCGCATAGGCAGGTCTTACCGGCATAGTTCTCCATATATCGAACCAGCTGGCACAACAACCCCAACATCTGCGGAGCAGTCTCGTATATGCACATCAACACCGCAGTAGAAGACTTTGAAAATATGGCCAGGCCGATGTTTTAGCAGGGCTGGTATTTCTGTGGTGAACACACCACCACAGCTTACCGAGGTACACTCCACGGAGCTTATATATCTGGGGAAACGACTGCGAACGACATTACCAATGGAACTGCAGAAGAAGACTGGGAGTACTGGGACAAAGGGGAGATGTTAAGTGCAATTAAGGACGAGTAAGCAGAAGAAGGCTAGTAAGCAGAAGAAGGTTAGCAAGCAGAAGAAGGCTAGTAAGTTGAGAAACCGCAAGCAGATGTCTCTGGAAACAAGACTTTACAATAGGAACAAAAAAAGGTTCAAAAGCCCATTCCACCGATAATTTAGCCGACAATCCAGAAGCCAATTCAACCACCTCCTCAAAAGGAAATAAAATAGCCAATCAAGCAGCCTATCCCACAGCCCGTTCCCCAGCCTGTTCCCAAGCCAATAGAGCAGCCAGCCCAGCAGGAGCCCGTTCAGCCTGCACCTCATATCGAACCATCTCCTCAAGTGCAACCCAAGAAGTAGGACAAACCGAAGTTATCGCAACACGATCTGTAGACGATGGAGGCATTGAATATGCTGAAGAAGAAGCCAGAGTAGAAGACAGTGCGAAGCAGCGATCTTGTCGGTGACGATAAGTGCTGTAGCGTAATGTGACACTGCACGAAGTTATTAAATGAGCCTTCGAGCACGAACGATTTCGAGTAATTACTTTCTTCACTGAGATCGCTGTCTTGTCAATCTTTCTATCTCGTATCGGTATTGATCGTCAACTAGAATTTGGTCTTACCTCAACTTCCAAAAATAATTCCATCAAAACACATCTATGACTTTGGCTATGATCAAGTGGGTAGTGTAAACGACGAGCATTCCCGTAAATTATATTTCGAAACGCATGACTGACGCAATTGTTATTGGCTCAGGTATTGGCGGGTTAGCAGCCGCAAAAGTACTTATCGAAGCAGGCAAGAAAGTCATAGTGCTGGAGGCCTCCAATGTCGTAGGTGGAAGGTTGAACACTCAAAATGCGACTGTCGGAAAGCAACCTTTCAATTTTGACCATGGCGCAAGCTGGATCTACGGTTCATCTGAGGACAACCCAATCACTAAGCTGACCAATGAAGTTCCAGGATTCAATGCTGTTGAGACTGATGAGAATAACTACGAGATCTATGACTATGGCAACAATGACATCATAAAGTAAGCCGCAGCCGAGTGGGACGACCTCGTAAAGATAGAAGCAGAGGTCATCGAGAAGTCTTAGGAGGGTGAGTCGTTTGAGAGTGCGCTTCGGCGGGTGGATTAGTCTAAACTTACCAATCCAACTTTCATGTACCACATCTCCAGCTTCAGGGAGTCCAAGACCGCCAGTATTGACCTCCTCAGTGCAAAGTATTGCGCTAACGATTGTGCTCAGTAAGGATCCGAAATGTTTGTAACTAGTGGGTTCCAAAAGGTCGCTCAGCATCTGGTGGAGAAGTATAAGATACCAGTGCAGCTGAATCACAAAGTCGTCGATGTCAACTACAGCGCTACCAACCAGAAAACGACAGTAACTTGTGAAAAGGGTACAAAATTCACAGCAGACTATGTCGTCATCAACGTTCCTTTGGGAGTACTCAAG
>Ga0075152_10003144_pt1 | contig 11623 bp, 6 predicted proteins | sample JI61114C2DNA_FD_70964 | JGI IMG/M metagenome (GOLD analysis project Ga0075152, IMG submission 70964) | Wastewater effluent complex algal communities from Wisconsin, to seasonally profile nutrient transformation and Carbon sequestration -... | ecosystem: Engineered > WWTP > Effluent > Algae...
GCTCCGGCGTCTCGGGCGGCAGCACGTCGATCAGCTTGACGACCCAGTCGGCGTCGGTGCCGGTGGTCGAGACCCACAGCTCCGCGGAGATCGGGCCCGCCACCGTCAGGTCCTCGTCCAGCGGCGCGGTCTGATACACGAGCACGTCGGGCCGCCGCGCCGCGAAGCGCTGGTCCTCGGTCATGTACTCCTTCGGCATCCCGATCGCGATGTCCTGCGTGAAGGGCACCGGCTTGGCCGGGTCGCTGATGAACTCGTCGAAGCCCGCGGCCTCGCCAGGCGCGGCCGCCTGCAGCGTCTCACCTGGCCCAAAGTACAGGGTCCGCGGCGCCGCCGGCGGCGGCCAGCTGGCGAAGCCGCGCCAGCGGTCGGCGCCGGTCTCGAAGACGTTGGCCTCCGCGAGGCCGTGCGGCGCGCCATCCTTGAGGTGACGCTCGAAGAAGGGCAGCTCGATCGTGTCCTGATAGTGACGCGAGGTCTTGCTGCCGAAGTGGATGTCGCCCAGCCGGTCGCCCTCGCCGCGCGACCAGCCGCCGTGCCCCCAGGGGCCCATCACCAGCATGTTCTCGACGCCAGGGTTCTGGCGCTCGACCGCGGCGTAGATGTGCAGCGGGCCGTAGAGGTCCTCCGCGTCGAACCAGCCGCCGACCGTCAGCACCGCGGGCGCGACGTTCTTGAGGTGCGGCAGCAGCTCGCGCGCCTTCCAGAAGTCGTCGTAGTTGGGGTGGGCGACGGCCTCGTTCCAGAACTTGATCTGGCCCTTGAGGTGGCGCCGGTCGAGGTTGGCGAGCGGGCCGACGTCGAGGAAGAACTGGTAGCCGTCCGGCGTGCCGTGCACGAAGCCCTGGTTCCAGGTCGGCTTCGGCTGCGGCCGCGCCTGCCCGAAGGCGGCGATGAAGTTGAAGGTGTGCGGCAGGAAGAAGGCGCCGTGGTGGTGGAAGTCGTCGAAGAACCAGTCGGCGATCGGCGCCTGCGGACTGACCGCGCGCAGCGCCGGATGGGCGTCGATCATCCCCGCGGCCGCGTAGAAGCCCGGGTAGGAGATCCCGTACAGGCCGACGCGGCCGTTGTGCTGCGGGGTCTCGCGCAGCAGCCAGTCGATGGTGTCGAAGGTGTCGCTCGACTCGTCGATGTCCCCGGGGCCGGCCTTGTGCGGGCGATGCGGGCGCACGTCCTCGAACTCGCCGCCGGACATGAAGGCGCCGCGCACGTCCTGGTAGACGAAGATGTAGCCCGCGCGCGCGAACGGGGCGCTCGGCCCGAGGCTGTGCGGGAGCTTGTCCTCGCCGTAGGGCGAGCAGCCGTAGGGCGTGCGGCGCAGCAGGATCGGGTAGCTGCGCGAGGTGTCGCGCGGGGTGTAGATCGCGGTGAACAGCTCGGCGCCGTCGCGCATCGGGATCCGGACCTCGCGCTTGGTGTAGTGGGCCGCGATGTAGGCCGCGAGCGCCTCCGCCGGGCTCGGCGGCGGGGTCGGGCGCACGATCTCCGCCGTGCAGACGGGTGCACGGTCGGGCGCTGCGGCGAGCTCCGTGCCGGCCTCGGGGTGACAGGCCGCCAGGGTCAGCAGCGCCGTGAAGACAGGCCGTCGCGATCGGTGGGCAACGAACACCGCTTCGGTATACTCCGGCCCCCACAGCCGAGGCCAGAGATGAGCATTGGGATCCTGACGAGTGGGGGCGACGCCCCCGGCATGAACGCTGCGATCCGCGCCGCATTTCGCTGCCTCAAGATGCGGGCGCCGGACTGCGAGCTGATCCTGTTTCGCGACGGCTTTCGCGGGCTCGCGCGCCGCCTCGACTCCGCCTCCGACCGCAGCGTCGACCGCAAGGACGTCCGCGACATCATCCACCGCGGCGGCACCTTCATCGGCACCGGGCGCGTCCCCGAGCTCGTGCTGCCGCCGGCCGGCGTGCCGGACTTCGCCGCGCGGGTCGCCGCCCGCGAGGCCTTCCTCCGCGTCGCCGCCGTCAACCTGTTCCAGCACCAGATCGAGGCCCTGATCGTCATCGGCGGCGACGGCTCGTTCTGCGGCGCGCAGGCGATCGCCAGCGCCTACCGCCAGACCTTCCCGGGGCGACCCTTCCGGGTGATCGGGCTCCCGGGCACCATCGACAACGACCTCCACGGCACCGACTACTCGATCGGCTACGACACCGCGCTCAACAACGTCGTCGACTCGCTGCGCAAGCTCCGTGACACCATCGAGTCGCACCGCCGCGCGATCATCCTCGAGGTGATGGGCAACACCTCCGGCTGGCTCGCGCTGCAGTCGGCGATCGCCGGCGGCGCGGCCGCGGTCGCCATCCCCGAGGTCGAGGAGACCTGGGACCAGGACGCGCTGGTCAGCCGCCTGATCGCCGGCGTGCGCCGCGACTACCGCTACTTCATCATCGTCGTCGCCGAGGGCGTGCTCAAGCGCGCCGGCGCCGACTGGTCGCACGCGCTCAAGCATCGCATCGAGGAGGCCCGGCCGATCCACGACATGCTCGGCCACGCGATGGAGGTGCGCATCAACTCGGTCGGCCACGTCGCCCGCGGTGGCAGCCCCAGCGCCCTCGACAACACCCTCGCCGGTCTGCTCGGCGCGGCGGCGGCCGACATCGCCCAGACCGGCGCCCTCGGCCGCGGCCAGACCGTCGAGGGCGACATCATGGTCGGCTGCCGCGGCACCCGGGTGATCACCACCCCGCTCGACGAGGTGATCGCCAACTCACCGCGCCTCGTCACCCGCGACAGCGAGCTCTATCAGCTCTCGCTCAAGCTGATGCTCTCGGCGGGGCAGCCGTTCTAGGCGCGCGGACGGGGCCGCGCGGACCAGGTCGCGCGGCCCGGGCTCCGGCGATCAGGTCGGCGGCCGCGAGACCTGCAGCGAGTACTCGGAGCAGCTGCCGGTGTTGTTGACCCGGAACACCCGGATGAAGACCTTCTCAGGCCACGGGACGTCGCTCTTGTAGTTCGCGTTGGCGCCCATCCCGCTGTCGTTGAAGGTCCACTCGCGGGCGGGCGGGGCCCCGGCGCCGAACTGGTTGGCGAGGCCGCCGCCGAAGGCCGCGCCGTCGCAGGCGCGGTAGACCTCGAAGCGGTAGTCGGGGTTGCTCGGGTCGCCGGGGTTGACCGCGAAGGTGACGACGATGTTGCCGGTGTTGGGGCGCGCGCCCATGGCCATGGCCTCGGGGAAGTCGACCATGAACCAGTCCTCCATGCCGTTGCCGGGGCCGTTGTCGACGAAGCCGATCACGCCCTTGACGGGGGGCAGGACGCCGCCCTCCGCGACCACGCCGAGCATGGCCTTGGGATCCGCGGCGCAGGCGTCGAGGCTCTTCTCGCGGTCGGTGCCGACGCACTCGCAGCCGTCGTCCGGCGCCTTGTTGGCGTCGTAGTAGCCCGGGCTGCATCCGATGATCTCGCAGCCGTCCGCGCCGGGGGCGACCGCGTTGCACATCCAGCCGCCGACGCCCGCGACGTTGGGCGCGTCGCCGTTCGTCGGGCACATCTGGTCGGCCGGCAGCGGGTCGATCTCGCCGGCGCAGTTCTCGGCGATGCCGTTGCACAGCTCCTCGGCGTCCATCCCACCGACGTTGTCGTTGTCGTCGTCGCAGTCGGGGCCGGGCTTGTCCGCGCCGTACTGGTCGCAGCTGACCCAGACCGCGTCGCCGTCGCCATCCTTGCAGTTACGGCAGCCCGCGTCCGAGTGGTTGTTGTAGTCGCTGTCGTCGCAGTCCGCGCCCGCCTGACAGTTCTCGCCGTAGCCGTCGCCGTCGCCGTCGACGCAGTCGGGGTCGGGGTTCTCGGTGGGGTCGACCGGCTCGGTCGTGCTGGCGTCGCTGGTCGGGCCGCTGCCGCTGGTGTCCATCGGACCGGTCGCGGAGCCCTCGGTCGGGCCGCCGGTCGTGCCGCCCGCGCTCGATCCGCTGCCTACGTCCGTCACGGGTGTCCCCGTGTCGGACTGCGGGGGGGCGGTCGTGAACGGGTTGTCGGTGCCCTGGCCCTCTCCAGCGGCGCAGCCGCCGAGGGCGAGCGCGATCGTCACAGGCGCCGCGAAGCACCGACACGCACGAGCCATGGACCATAGAGCTGCGAACATCCCTGCCACCATACACGAGTCGGCACAGCCACGACCACGGCATGCCCCGCGCGATCGTGCGCGAGAGCACACCCCCGGCGCCCGCGCGTGGACCCGCCATGGTGACGCGGGGATCGGATAGGATGGCCGCGCCTGGAGCCCTCGCTTCACGAAGCCCTCGCTCGCTATGTGCCGGAGCTCGTGACGCGGCGACTGGCGGATGACCCACGCCCGCTCACCGAGCCTTGCAGTGAGAGATACGCGGCGACCGTGCTGTACGCCGACATCTCGGGCTTCACGGCGCTGACCGAGATGCTCGCGCGCCAGGGGCCGGCGGGGGTCGAGAAGGTCGCCGCGGGCCTCAACGGCTACTTCGAGCGGTTGACCGCGATCATCCAGGCGCACGGCGGAGACGTGGTCAAATTCGCCGGCGACGCCCTGACCGCGATCTGGGTGGCGCCCTCCGGGCTGCGGGACCGGCGGGCCGCCGCGCTGCCTGCGATCGCCTGCGGCATGGCGATCCAGAGCGGGCTCTATGGCTATCGCATCAGCGACGGGGTCGACCTGTCGCTGCGGGTCGGGCTCGGGGCGAGCCACGTCGCGGCCGTGCACGTCGGCGGCCTCGACGGGCGCTGGGAGCTGGTGTTGACCGGGCTCGCCGTGACCGACAGTCTGCGCGCGGAGACTCTGGCCGAGCCGGGCGAGGTCGTGATCGCCCCGCGTCTGTGGCCGCTGATCGAGGCGCAGGCGCGCGGCCGCCCGGTCGCCGAGGGCTTCGTCTGCGTCGAGGCGCTGTCGGCCGAGATCTCCCTCAGCCCGCTGCTGCGGCCGGCGGTCAGCGTCGAGGCCGAGGCGGCGCTGTGTGGCTACGTCCCGACCGCGGTGGCCAGCCGCCTCGCCGCGGGTCAGAGCAGCTGGCTCGCGGAGCTGCGGCGGGTCGCGGTGCTGTTCGTCAGCCTCCCGCAGCTGTCCCACACGACCGCGCTGGCCGACGCCCAGGCCGTGATGGTCGCCGTGCAGGCGATCGTGCAGGGCCTCGAGGGCAGCATCAACCATGTCAGCGTCGACAACCGCGGCGCGACCGTGATGGCGGTCTTCGGTCTGCCGCCGCTATCACACGAGGACGACGCGGTGCGCGCGGTGGACGCGGCGCAGCAGCTGCAAGACGCACTCGGCAGGCTCGGCTGGACCGCCGGCATGGGGGTCGCCACGGGCAAGGCCTTCTGCGGCTCGGTGGGCGGGGCCAGCCGCTGCGAGTACACGGTGCTCGGCGACGTCGTCAACCTCGCGGCGCGGCTGATGCAGGCGGCGGACCAGCGGCGGCCGATCCTCTGCGACGTGGCGACCTTCACGGCCGCGCGCGCGCAGTTCCTGTTCGAGGTGTTCCCGCCGATCGTGGTCAAGGGCAAGGCCCAACCGATCGTGATCCACGGCCCGGCCAGCGCGCGCATGGCGGTCCGCGCGGGTGGCTCGGTCGGCAACGGGCGGCCGGCGCTGGTCGGTCGCATGCGCGAGCGGGTGGTGCTGATCGGCAAGCTGCACGATCTGCTGCGCGGGCGCAGCGCGACGGTCGTGGTCGAGGGCGAGGTCGGGCTCGGCAAGTCGCGGCTCGCCGACGACCTGCTCGATCAGGCCGAGGCGATGGGCGTGCCGCGGCTGATCGGCGCCCGCGACGCCTCCGAGGCGGCGGCCGCCTATCACGCGTGGACACCGGTGTTTCGCCCGATCTTCGGCCTCGACGAGGCGGGCGCCGAGCAAGACCCCTGGGGCCAGGTCCAGCGGGTCTTGAAGCAGCTGGCGCCGGAGTGGCTGGCCCGCGCGCCGCTGTTGGCCGCCGCGCTGGCCCTCGACGCGGCCGACACCGACCGGACCGCGGGCATCGCCGGCAAGGCCCGCGCCGAGATGACGCGCGAGCTGCTGGTCGCGGTGCTCGCCGCGTCGCTGCGCGGGGGCCCGGCGCTGCTGCTGATCGAGGACGCCCACCGCGTCGACTCGGCCTCGTGGGCGCTGCTCGCCCGGGTGCGCGAGCAGATCGCGCCGCTGCTGTGCGTGCTGGCGACCGGGCCGATCGAGAGCGACACCGAGCCCGCGCCCTCGGAGCTGCGCCAGCTGCTCGCCGACGCCTCGACCCACCACCTGCAGCTCGGTCCGCTGTCGCAGATCGAGACCGAGGCGCTGGTGTGTCGGCGCCTGGGGGTCGCGCGGGTGCCGGGCGAGGTCGTCGACTTCCTCTACAGCAAGGCCGAGGGCCACCCGCTGTTCACCGAGGAGCTGGCCTCGGCGCTGCGCGACGCCGGCCTGATCGCGATCGTCAACGGCGAGTGTTACCTGTCCCCGGAGACAGGCGACCTGAAGTCGGCGCAGTTCCCCGACAGCCTCGAGGCGGTGATCACCGGCCGCATCGATCGCCTGGCGCCGCAGCTGCAGCTGGTGCTCAAGGTCGCGAGCGTGCTCGGCCGGGTGTTCCCCCTGACGCTGCTGCGCGCGATCCACCCGATCGAGGCCGACCGCGCCAACCTGCCCGAGCACCTCGCCGCCCTCGATCGCCGCGGCCTCCTCGCCCTGCGCGGCGGCAGCGTCGCCGACCCGAGCTACGGCTTCAAGCACGCCCTGACGCAGGACGTCGCCTACAACCTGCTGCCCTTCAGCCAGCGCCAGCAGCTGCATCAGGCGGTCGCCGAATACTACGAGCGGGTGTTTCGCGACCGGGTCGAGCTGTACTACCCGCTGCTCGCCCACCACTGGTACCGGGTCGTCGCCCCGGGCGCGCTGGTCTCCGAGGACCAGCGTCCGGGCCCCGCGCTGGTCGGCCGCGCGCTCGCCTACTTGCAGCGGGCCGGCGATCAGGTGCTGCGCAACGGCGTCGGCCAGGAGGCGCTCGAGCACTACACGCACGCGCTCGAGCTGCTGCCCTGCCTGCCGGCGAGCTCGGCCCGCACCGAGCAGGAGATCGCGGTCCAGATCGGCCGCGGCAACGCGCTGATCGCCGCGCGCGGCCTGGCCTCGGAGGAGGTCGAGCGGACCTTCGCCCGCGCTCGCGAGCTGTGCCGCGAGGTCGGCGAGACCCGCCACCTGTTCCCGGTGCTCTTCGGCCTGTGGATGTACTACTTCGTCCGCGCCGAGCACGACGTCTCGCACGAGCTGGCCGAGCAGCTGCTGGTGTTCGCCGAGCGCCGCCGCGAGCGGGTGCCCTTGATGATCGCCCACCGGGCGCTCGGCACCCAGCTGTTCCACCGCGGCGACCTGGTCCGCGCGGCGGCCCACCTCGAGCGAGCGATCGCCCTCTACGCCCCCGACTTCGACCGCCCGCTCGCGTTCCTGTACACGCAAGATCCTCGAGTCGCGGCGCTGTCGGTGCTGGCGCTGTGCGTGCATCTGCTCGGCAGCGCCGCGGAGGCCGACGAGCGCTGCAAGGTGGCCCTCGGGGTCGCGCGCGAGCTCGGCAACACCGCGAGCTCGGCGCTGGCGATCGGCCACGCGGCGATCCTGCGCCAGATCGCCGGCGACGACGAGCGCGCGCGCGCGCACGTCGAGGCCCAGGCGCTGCTTGACAACGAGCACGGCACCGCGACCTGGCAGAGCTTCGCCGCCGTGGTCCAGGCCTGGTCGCTGGCCCGGCGCGGTCAGGTCGAGGAGGGCCTCGACCTGCTGCGCCAGGCCATGGTCGACCTCCAGGTCGCCGGCATGGCCGTGTTCTGGCCGTGGGTGCTCGGGATCTACGCCGACCTGTGTCGGCGGGCGGGTCGTCACGAGGAGGCCGTCGGCCACCTGCGCGAGGCGCTCGCGGCGTCACGACGCTCGGGCGAGCGGGTGTGGGAGCCGGGGCTGCTGCGCAAGCTCGGCGAGCTGCTGGCGAGTCAGCCGGCGGATGATGCGGAGCGTGCGGATGAAACGGCCGCCGAGGGCACGCCGGAGCGCTGCTTCATCGCCGCGATCCTCCGCGCCCGCGAGCAAGGATCGCGGGTGTTCGAGCAGCGCGCGGCGCACTCGCTGGAGGCGCTGGGTACGAGCTCGGCCGCGGCCGCGGCGGTGCTCGCCGAGTCACGCGAGCGCCTTGCCGGCACCTTCGACGAGCCCGCGCCCGATGACCGCGCGTCCGAGGATCCAGCGCCCGATCGCTCCACGTCGGGCGACCTCTGACCAAGGTCAGCCGCGTGACGCACCCCTCAGTGGTGCCGCTGGAGCGCGTCGAAGTTGAGATAGGCCCACTGATAGATCCCCATCAGGATCAGCGCCACCACGGTCCCCACCATGTACTTGCGCGTCACCACCGGCCCGCCGCGCGGCAGGCTCACCAGCGCCCACACCGCGCCGGCGATCAGGCCGATCACCGCGCCGCCGATCACGTAGATGATCGAGCCCACCCCCAGGCTCGGCAGGATCTCGAGCGAGAGCAGCAGCATGGGCATGCACAGGCCGAAGAAGGTCGCCCCCACCGCCAGCGACACCAGCACCAGCAAGGTGCGCAGCGCGACGCGCCAGAAGGCCTGCTTCGTCATGGGTGCGTCGCCTCGAGGGGGGCCGGCTGCGAGCCGGCGGGAGCGTCGAAGGTGCACATACCTGGCACTTTCGCCGACCGGGCCGGGACGGGCAAGATGGGCGACTCGCGTCGTCTCGGTCGTGAGCTCCGGACCTGTCACGCTCGCTGACGCGCACGATCTGTGCGGCGAGGGTGCTGCTATCCTCGCGGCCAATGTGGAAGAAGCTCGCCCTCGTGCTGCTCGCCCTGCTCCTGATCGCGGGCGGCGTGCTGTTCTACCTCTGGCGGCAGGTGACGGCGCTGCCCGAGTGGTACAGCGAGGAGCTGGCGGCCGCGCCCGAGGTGGCCGCGAAGGAGGAGGCCACAGCGCCCATCAAGCCCGACGGCGGGCTGGTGTGGAAGGACAGCGGCAAGCGCAAGGAGCTGCGTAACTTCCACCGCCGCGCCGCGAAGCAGGACCCGACCGTCGCCAGGGTGATCAAGGCCTCGCGCGCGACCGTCGAGGACGGCAAGCTCGAGATGGGCGTCGTCGCCGACCTGCGTAACCTCCCCAGAGACAAGCTCGATGCCTCGCAGCGCGAGCTGTTTCAGAAGGTCCACGACAACTTCCCCTCGGCCACCGAGCGCGAGATCTACATCGGCGTCGAGGATCCGGCGCCGGTGCTCAAGGACGGGAAGATCGAGCTCGGCCCGACCGCCATGCTGAAGGTCGGCGACCTCACCTACGACCTGGACTCGGCGGCGGCGCGGCTCGGCATGTCCCCCGACAAGTTGCGCGCGCAGTTCAACGCCGAGGCGCGCCGGCTCGGCGTCACCCCGCCCTGAGCCAGCCGGTCGACCCGACCCACCGCGGCCGCGGCGTCACCCCGCCCCGAGCTGGTCGGTCGACCCGACCCACCGCGGCCGCGGCGTCACCCCGCCCCGAGCTGGCCGGGCTCGTCGGCGCCGGGGTATGTTGCCGCGGCCATGTCCACCACGTCCGCGCCGTCCTGGCTCCGCCCCCGCCCGCCGATCACCAGCGGCGCCGAGTACATCGAGAGCCTGCGCGGCCGCGGCCTCAAGGTGCACCTCATGGGCCAGCGCATCGCCGAGCCCGTCGATCACCCGATGATTCGGCCGTCGATCAACGCCGTGGCCCGCACCTACGACCTCGCCAACGAGGATCCCGCGCTCGCCACGGCGGTGGTCGGCGCGACCGGCGAGCGGGTCAACCGCTTCCTGCACGTCACCGAGAGCGTCGCCGACGTCGTCGCGCAGAACAAGATGCAGCGCCGCCTCGGCCAGCAGACGGGGACCTGCTTCCAGCGCTGCGTCGGCATGGACGCGATCAATTCGCTGTTCCCGGTGACCTGGTCGATCGACCAGGCGACCGGCAGCGGCTACCACGCGCGCCTGCGGGCCTTCGTCGCGGCGATGCAGGCGCAGAACCTGGTGATCGGCGGGGCGATGACCGACCCCAAGGGCGACCGCAGCAAGGGCCCGAGCGAGCAGGACGACCCCGATATGTTCGTGCGCGTGGTCGAGCGGCGCCCCGGCGGCGTGGTGATCCGCGGGGCCAAGGCCCACCAGACCGGCTGCATCAATTCGCACTGGATCGTGGTGATGCCGACGATGCGCCTCACGCCCGCCGACCGCGACTACGCGATCGTCTGCGCGGTACCCGTCGATCACCCGGGCCTCCGCTTCGTCGTCGGCCGCCAATCCTGTGACACCCGCGCGCTCGAGGGCGGCAGCATCGACCAGGGCAACGCCCGCTTCAGCGGCCAGGAGGCGCTGATCCTGATCGACGACGTCTTCGTTCCCGACGAGCTGGTGTTCATGGACGGCGAGACCGCCCACGCGGCCGAGCTGGTCGAGCGCTTCACCGCGTTCCATCGCCGCAGCTACGTGTGCAAGACCGGCGTCGGCGACGTGCTGATCGGCGCCGCAGCCCTGATCGCCGACTACAACGGCGTCGCCGGCGTCTCGCACGTGCGCGACAAGCTGGTCGAGATGACCCACCTCAACGAGACGATCTACGGGGCGGGCATCGCCTCAAGCCACGAATCGCGGCCGACGCCGGCCGGCAACTATCAGAACGACGAGCTGCTCGCCAACGTGTGCAAGCACAACGTCACCCGCTTCCCCTACGAGCTCGCGCGCCTGGCCCAGGACCTCGCCGGCGGGCTGGTTGCAACGCTGCCCTCGGAGCAGGACTTCGCCGACGAGGAGGTCGGGCCGCTGCTGCATCGCCTGCTGCGCGGCCGCGCCGGCGCCTCGGCCTCGGATCGGGCGCGGGTGCTGCGGCTGATCGAGAACATGACGCTCGGGCGCAACGCGGTCGGCTACCTGACCGAGTCGATGCACGGGGCCGGCTCGCCGCAGGCCCAACGCATCCAGATCGCGCGGCAGATGCAGATCGAGGACAAGAAGCGGCTCGCGCGGGCGCTGGCGGGGATCGTGGATCCGTCGGACCGTTCGTGAGCTGGTTCGTGGGCTTTGTTGGCGGTTCGCGGATGTTGCCCTTCGCGGGCTTTGTTGCTGGTTCGCGGATGTTGTTGCTGGTTTGCGGATGTTGTTGGTTCGCGGATGTTGTTGCTGGTTTGCGGATGTTGTTGGTTCGCGGATGTTGTTGCCGGTTCGCGGACGATGTTGCTGGTTTGCGGACGATGTTGTTGGTTCGCGGACGATGTTGCCGGTTGGTCCGCGGATGACGTCGCGCGGGCCGGCGTGGGGCCGGCTGAGCGTCGCACAATCGGGCGCAGCCCGGTGTCCGGCGGGCGGCTCGCCCTCAGACAGGTCGCGGTCGATGGGCGCAAGGGCGCTGCGCCGACGATAAGGCTCCCGCTAGACTCGGTCGACCCGCCCGCCGGCCCCCGGGCACCACCATCTGTGCTGAAGGACGATCCGGTCGGCGCGGCCGAGAGCCGGCCCCACGCCGCCCCTCGGGGCGCAGCGTCTCCGTGCGGGGATGTCCCTCACGACATGTTCGAAGCGCCAGGTATCGGGGTGCTCGGATGGTCCGGCCGAGGCTGCGCAGACGACTGGCGGGGGAGGGCTTCCTTGCAACGACCAGGGAGCCTCACCGCGAGGTTGGTGTT
>Ga0075152_10003146_pt1 | contig 11619 bp, 10 predicted proteins | sample JI61114C2DNA_FD_70964 | JGI IMG/M metagenome (GOLD analysis project Ga0075152, IMG submission 70964) | Wastewater effluent complex algal communities from Wisconsin, to seasonally profile nutrient transformation and Carbon sequestration -... | ecosystem: Engineered > WWTP > Effluent > Algae...
CTGCCGGGATCAAAGATCCGGTACTTGAAGCTCAACTGGAAACGCGCGGTGGCCCCGCCACGCCCGCCCACCGCCAGGTAGATGGGCTCATTGGCCGTCAATGCGGGCTCGCTGGACGGCACGAAGGGATCGACGGCCTGCTCGCGCTGCGAGGCAGTCGAGGCGCTGCCCTGCACCATGGGTTGCACTTGATCTACAACCTCCGGCGCACTGATCAACAGGACCAGCCGGTTCGAATCGACACCGCCGAGTTCCACCCGGACGAGGCCGAACACATGGGCCGGCAACAAGCCACGATAAGTCCGTCGAGCGTCCTGCGTCGCAACGACGCCAACGCCGGGCAGTTCCACTTCCCACGATTTGCCATCGCGCATCAGCTTGAGCGTGAGCGCCTCGGGCCAATGGCTCAGCCCCGGTGGCTTCACCACATCGAGCGCGATCGGCGAAGCTGCGCGCGCGGTTTCGTCGGGCGTCGCGATCAGCCAGAGCGGCGCCGCGGACGCGGGCGCCGGAAGAAGGGTCAGGCAACCGCACAGCCCGATCCAGGCGGCCAGGGCATGCCCGGCGCGAAGCGCACTTTCAATCGCCCGCAGATTCCATCCGCCTTGCGGCGAGGCGGAAAAGGCCCGAGGTGCCAGGGCGAGCCGCCGCCCCGGCGAGGGGCTCAATGGTGGTGCTCTATTGGCCTGCTGCGCCAAGATTGCCACCGCCCAGAGCACGGTAAGCCGACACCCGGTTTTGCAAAAACGCAAGTTGCGTCTGCACGACAGCCTGCTGCACCGCGAAGAGGGAACGCTCGGCGTCCAGCAGTTCAAGCGAACTGCTCACACCATTGCGGAATCGCAGCTCGGACAGGCGGTATCGCGCCTGCTCTGCGTCCGCCTGCGCCTGCGTCGCGCGCACCTGATCGTCCAGCGTGGCACGGCCCGCGAGTGCATCGGCCACATCGCGGAATGCGGCCTGGATGGCGCGCTCGTACTGGGCAACGGCAATGTCGCGCTGAACCTCGGCCACGGCCAGGTTCGCGCGATTGCGGCCCGCGTCGAAGATCGGCTGTAGCAACTGAGCCGCAAAGCTCCACGCGCCGTCCTTGAACAGGTCGGAGAGTTGGGTGCTGGCCGTGCCGGCGCTCGCGGTCAGCGTGATGCGCGGCCAGAAGGCGGCTCGCGCGGCGCCGATGCTCGCGTTGGCGGCGACGAGTTGCTGTTCGGCCTGCGCCACGTCGGGGCGGCGCAGCAGCACCTCGGAGGGCACACCCGCGGGCACATCGGCGAGCGCGATCGCACTGACCCTTGCGGGCACGGCGGGCCATTCGGGCAGGGCCTGGCCCAGCAGCAGTGCCAGCGCGTTGCGGTCGAGTTCGCGCTGACGGCGCTGCTGCGCCAGCGTGACCCGGGCGGCCTCGGCCAGAGTCTGCGCCTGGCGCAGATCGAGCTCCGAAGCGGCGCCGTTGTCGAACCTGAGCTGCGTGAGCTTGAGCGACTGCTCCCGCGTGTCGAGCGTGCGCAAGGTCAGGTCGAGCAACTCCTCATCTGCTGCCAGGGCGAGGTATTGGTTGGCGACGGAGGCGATCAGGGAGATCTGCACGACCCTGCGAGACTCTTCGCTCGCCAGCACCTGCGCGGCGGCGCTGTCGGTGAGCGAACGCACGCGGCCGAACAGGTCAACCTCGTAGGCTGCGACGCTCAGGCCGGCGCTGTAGGCGCTGACATTGTTGCCTCCCGTGCCGGGGGCGCGGCTCGCGGTCAGACCCGCATTGAGCGTCGGCAACTGGTCGGCGCGCCGCAGCTGGTATTGCGCTCGCACCGCTTCGATGTTGAGCACTGCAACGCGCAGGTCGCGGTTGTTCTTCAGCGCCAGCTCGATCAAAGCACGCAGGGCAGGGTCGGCAAAGTAGTCCTGCCATGCCAGATCGGCGGCTGCAGTGCCCGAGAGCACGGAAGTGGCGTTCGGAAATGTCGCGGGCACCGGCGCAGCCGGGCGCTCGTAGCGCGGTGCCAGTTGAATGCAGCCGGCCAGCGCCGAAGCGGCCAGCAGCCCCGTGCTCGTCTTCAGAAGTGTCGAGGGAGTCATCTTGCCCTTCCGGCTCAATGAGATGCCGAACCACTGTCGGGCACGGCCGACGGTGGCGGCGTGGGCGTGCCCGTCGCCTGGCCGGCGCCTTCGTCGAGCTCATGCGCATACATCTTTCGTTGCCGCTCGCTGCCCTTGAAGAAGCGCCGCACGACCACGAAGAACACCGGCACGAACAGCACCGACAGCGCCACCGCGCTGACCATGCCGGCCATCACGCCGGTGCCGATCGAGCGCTGGCTGGCCGAGCCCGCGCCGCTGGCGATGGCCAGCGGCAGCACGCCGAGCACGAAGGCCATCGAGGTCATCACGATCGGGCGGAAACGCAGGTGCGCTGCTTCCAGCACCGCCTCGATCGCGGTGCGGCCCTGCGCCTGCAGATCCTTCGCGAACTCGATGATCAGCACCGCGTTCTTGGCCGAGAGGCCGATGATCGTGATCAGGCCGATCTTGAAATAGACATCGTTGCTGAAGCCGCGCAGCTCGGTGCCGAGCACCACACCGAGCACGCCCAGCGGCACCACGAGGATCACCGAGAAGGGTATCGACCAGCTCTCGTAGAGGGCCGCCAGGCACAGGAAGACCGCCAGCAGCGAGAAGCCGAACAGGTACAGCGCGGTGGCCCCGGCGAGGCGCTCCTCGCGCGACTGGCCGGTCCATTCAAAGGCGAATCCGGGCGGCAGTTGTGCGGCCAACCGCTCCATCTCCGCCATCGCCTCGCCGCTGCTGATGCCCGGTGCAGCGTCGCCGACGATGCGCATCGTCGGGTAGCCGTTGTAGCGGATCGATTGCATCGGCCCGGAGACCCAACGCGTGGTGGCGAAGGCCGACAGTGGCACCGACTGTCCGCGGTTGTTGAGCACGTTGAGGCGCAAGACGTCGCCCTGCTGCATGCGTTCGGGCGCATCGGCCTGCACCACCACACGCTGCAGCCGACCTTGGCTCTCGAAGTCGTTGACGTAGGTCGAACCCAGCGATGTGGAGATGGCGGCGTTGATCGCGTCGAAGCCGACCCCCAATGCACTCGCCTTCTTGCGGTCGATGTCCAAGCGCAACTGGGGCGCGTCCTCCAGGCCGTCGGGGCGCACGCCGGCCAGCAGCTTGCTCTGCGAGGCCATGCCGAGCAACTGGTTGCGCGCCGCGATCAAGGCCGCACGGCCATTGCCGCCGCGGTCCTGCAGCCGGAAGTTGAAACCTGTGGCATTGCCCAACTCCGGAATGGGCGGTGGGCTCAAGGGGAAGATGAAGGCGTCCTTCACGCCCATCAGCGCACCGAACGCGCGCCGCGCCAGGTCCTGTGCCGACTGGCCCGGCGCTCGGCGCTCGTCCCAGTCCTTCAGGGTGACGAAGCCCAGGGCCGCGTTCTGCCCCTGGCCGGAGAAACTGAAGCCCAGCACGCCGACCATGCTCTTGACCTCGGGCTGCTTGAGCATGAAGGCCTCGACCTGCTCCATCACCTTGACGCTGCGATTGATGGTGGCGCCAGGCGGCAGTTGCACGTTGACGACAATGTAGCCCTGGTCCTCGTTGGGCAGGAACGAAGTCGGCAGGCGCAGCACCAGCCAGATCACCGCAGCGACGATGGCCCCGTACACGATCAACATGCGTCCGGTGCGAGTGAGCAGTCGCGCGAGGGTGCCCTCGTACCGTTTGGCCGTGCTGGAGAAGCCGCGGTTGAACCAGCCGAAGAAGCCGGATTTGGCGTGGTGGTGGCCGGCCTCGACGGGCTTGAGCAGCGTGGCGCACAAGGCGGGTGTGAGTGACAGTGCCAGGAAGGCCGAGAAGCCGATCGAGGCGGCCATCACGGCCGAGAATTGGCGGTAGATGTTGCCCACCGCGCCGGTGAAGAAGGCCAGGGGCACGAACACCGAGATCAGCACGACGGTGACGCCGATGATGGCGCCCGAGATCTGCCCCATCGCCTTGCGCGTGGCCTCGCGAGGGGACAGGCCTTCCGTGCTCATGATGCGCTCGACGTTCTCGACCACCACGATGGCGTCGTCGACGACGATGCCCACCACCAGCACCATGCCGAACATCGTGAGCACGTTGATGGAAAAGCCCAGCGTCAGCAGCACGCCGAAGGTGCCCAGCAACGCCACGGGTACCACGATGGTCGGAATGATCGTGTAACGCCAGCTCTGCAGGAACAAGAACATCACCAGGAACACCAGGGCCACGGCTTCGAGCAAGGTCTCCACCACCTTGGAGATCGAGATCTGCACGAAGCGCGAGGTGTCATAGGGGATGCTGTACTTCACGCCAGGCGGGAAGTAGCGCTGCAACTCGTCCATGCGCGTGCGCACGGCCTTGGCGGTGTCCAGCGCGTTGCCGCTGGGCGAAAGCTGCACGCCGATGCCGGCCGAAGGCTTGCCGTTCAGGCGCGCTGCGGTGGCATAGGTCTGTGCGCCGAGTTCGATGCGCGCCACGTCACGCAGCAGCACGGCCGATCCGTCGGGATTGGCGCGCAGCGAGATGTTGCCGAACTCCTCGATGCTGGCGAGTTGGCCGTCGACCAGCAGGGTGGCGAACATGGTCTGGCCGGGCAGGTTGGGCAGGTCACCGATGGTGCCCGAGGAGACCTGCGCGTTCTGGGCCCGGATCGCGGCTGTGACGTCGTTGGTCGACAGGCCGAAGCCGACGAGCTTGGCCGGGTCGAGCCAGATGCGCATCGCCCGCTCGGTGCCGAACAGCTGCGCCTGCCCGACGCCCGGCAGGCGCTGGATCTCGGGCAGCACGTTGCGCGCCGCATAGTCGCCCAGTGCGATGGGGTCGAACTTGGGGTCGTCCGACGACAGGATGGTGAACAGGAGGAAGTTCGATCGCGCCTGGTCCACGCGAACGCCCTGCTGGGTGACGGCCTGCGGCAGGCGCGGCGTGGCGCGGCCCAGGCGGTTCTGCACATCGACCTGGGCGAGTTCGGGTCGGGTGCCGGGCTGGAAGGTCAGCGTCAACGTGCCGCTGCCGTTGGCCTGGGCGACCGATTCCATGTAGATCAGACCCGGCGAGCCGTTCATCTCCTGCTCGATGACCGTCAGCACACTGTCTTCGAGCGTCTTTGCCGACGCACCCGGGTAGGCCACGGTGACGACAATGGCAGGCGGCGCCACGGTGGGGTACTGCGCCACCGGCAACTGCAGGATGGATACCACGCCGCCCACCAGCACAAACAGCGCGATCACCCACGCGAAGATGGGGCGGTCGATGAAGAACTTGGCCATGGTGGGTGGTCCTCAGCGGCTCGCCGCCGAGGCGGGCACGGAAGGTGCGGCACCCGACGCCGCCGAGGCGGGAGCGGACGCACCCATACTGCCGGCGAACGGCACCGGCTTGACCGGTGCTCCGGGCCGCATCTTCTGAAAGCCTTCGGCGATGACCTGCTCGCCAGGCTTCAGGCCTTCGAGCACGATCCACTGCGAGCCGGCAGCGCCGCCGATCTTCACGGGGCGAGGTGCGGGCTTGCCGCCTTCGCCGATGACGAGCACGGTGTCGCCCTGGGGTCCGCGCGTCACGGCTTGTTGCGGCAGCAGCATCGCACCCGTGATCTGGCCCTGCACGAGGCGCGTTCGCACATACATGCCGGGCAAGAGGCGCGCCTGCGGGTTGGCAACCTCGGTGCGCAGCGTGACCTGGGCCGAGGTCGGGTCCACGGTCAGGTCGGAGAACAGCAGGCGGCCCCGCTGGGGCAGCTCGGTCCCGTCGTCGAGCACGATGCGCACCGGGGCCGAATCGGCAGCGGCCTTGCCGGGGACCGAGGCGGATTGACGCAGCCGGTCCACATCGGCCACAGCCTGCGTGGAGTTCACGTACACAGGATCGATCTGCTGGATGAGCGCGAGCTGGGTCGCCTCGACCTGAGATACCAGCGCCCCTTCGGTGACCAGCGCGCGCCCGATGCGGCCCGAGATCGGCGCCGTGACCGTGGCATAGCCAAGGTTGAGCTGAGCCGTTCGCAATGCCGCGCCTGCAGCGGCCACATCGGCCTCGGCCTGCGCCTGCGCGGCCTGGGCGTTGACGTAATCCTGCTCGCTGATCGCGTTGGCTGCGCGCAGCGGCTTGAAGCGCGTGGCCTGGGCGGTGGCTTGCACGGTGTTGGCGTGCGCCTTGGCCAGCGCGGCCTTGGCGCTGTCCACGGCGGCCTGGTAGGGCGCGGCATCGATCTGGAACAGCACCTGGCCGGCCTTCACGTCGCTGCCTTCGCGGAAGAGGCGCTTTTGCACGATGCCCGTCACCCGCGCCCGCACTTGCGCCACGCGCGAGGCCTCGACGCGCCCGGGCAGTTCGGTCGTGAGCGGCACGGGCTGCGTCGTCACGGTGACCACGCCCACTTCGGGCGGTGGGGGTGCGCCGGCGCCGGGCCCCGCGGGCGCCTTCTGCTCCCCACCACACGCTCCCAGCGCCAGCACCAGGACTGTTGCGATCATGGTCGGCATCGATCTAAGGCCGTGGCCGGGACGCTGGCATGCTGCCGCGCCTGTAGAGCTTCGCGTCACTTGGAAATCCTCGCTGTCAGATGGGCACGAAAACCGGCGCCGAAAACTATCGCTACCGCCAGCCAGGGAAGTCCCAGCTGCCCAGCCGAACGGCGCTTTGCAGTATACGCATACATGTGAGAATGTATGCTTGCAGCAGAGTCGGCACCTGACCGGTTCCGGACTCGCACACACCCGCCATGGCCCGTCGCACCAAGGAAGAAGCACTGCAGACCCGCAACGACCTGATCGATGCGGCCGAACTCGTTTTCGAGTTACGCGGCGTGGCGGGCGCGTCCCTGCAGGAAGTCGCCGAAACCGCCGGCGTGACGCGTGGGGCCGTGTATTGGCATTTCCGTGACAAGGTGGACCTGTTCAACGCGATGATGGATCGGGCCATCCTGCCGTTCGAGCAGCAGTGGCTGGTCGCCAGCCCGGACGATGCGGCGGATCCGCTGGCCCGACTGCGCGACGTGTTGTGCGACATCCTGCGCCAGACCGCGACCGACCCGCGCCTTCAGCGCGTGCTGGCAATCTCCACCCAGAAGGTGGAGTACGTCGGCGAGCTCAACGGCATCCGGGAACGACATCTGCGGATTCGCGAGCAGGCCCTGCGGCGCATCGAAGGCTTGCTGCGCCTCGCGGCGGCGTCCGGGCAGTTGGCCGCCGGCGTTGCTGCGAAGCCCGCCGCCCGGGCACTGCACGCCCTGGTGGACGGATTGATTGCCAACTGGATGCTCGACCGAGACGCCTTTGACCCATGCCGGGTCGGCCAAACGGCCGTGGAGCAACTGCTGGCCGGGCTGCGTTGTCCTGGATCGTCGGTTCGGCCGACGGGACAAGGTTCGCCCGGGCACGCTGGCGCGTCAATTGACGGCTCCATCGATCAGCGCCTCGACAACAAGGCAGCCGTCGCTCGCTCGAGAAAACGGAAATGAGCAGTGTGTTGCATGCGCACGAAGGGTGGCTGACATCCGCGCTCCGGTGCCTGAGCTTGGCGCTTCTGGCTCTTGGTCTGAGCGCATGCGCCGCGCTCGGGGATCCGCATGCCACCCGGCTCACCACAGATCCATGGGAGAGTTGGAACCGCAAGGTGTTCGGCTTCAACGAGTCACTGGACCGGCACGTGCTCAAGCCCGTGGCGACGGCCTACAGCGAGATCGTCCCGGGCCCCGTGCGTCAGGCGGTGACGAACTTCTTCGGCAACGTCGACGATGCCTGGTCGGCCGTCAACCTGTTGCTGCAAGGGCGGTTCAAGCCGGGCGCCGAGCAGACCATGCGTTTCGCGCTGAACTCGACATTCGGACTTGCCGGACTCCTCGACATCGCGACGGAAGCGGGCATCGACCGACGCCGCGAGGACCTGGGCAAGACCTTCGGTCGATGGGGCGTTGGCAACGGTCCGTACATCGTCTGGCCGCTGTTGGGTCCGTCTTCGCTGCGCGACTCGTTTGCATTGCCCTTGGATCGAAGGGTTTCACCGGCGCTGCTGTTCAACGACAGTCAGAGCATGTGGGCGCTGTACAGCCTGCAGATCATTGACGCCCGCGCCAACTTCCTGCGCGCTGGAGAACTGCTCGATGACATCGCGCTGGACAAATACAGCTTCATTCGCGATGCCTATCTGCAACGCCGTGGCTACTCCGAAGAGGATGACGACGACCAGGACGATGGACTGCGGCCCGGCGACGAGAAGCCATGACAACTTGCGGTGGTGCCCATGAACTCCGATGCACCGAACCGGCTGACCGGTCAACCCCACTCAACGTGTTCTCGAACATTGATCCTGGCAGACCATCCTGGCGGGACAAGCACACTGGGTAGCATGGGGATGATCGCGCAAGTCACCCTGCGATGTCTCGGCCGAAGGCCGCCTTCATCCGGCAAACACTAGCGCGTACGACAGGAGCTTGCATAACGTGAACGACCCCCAGAAGACCAGCCTCTCCATCGACGAACTGGCACGCCTGTTCTCGAAGCACATGCCACATGGGCGCGACGTCGGCATGTGCCTGGACGACCAGGCCGCCGATGGCAAGACCAGGATGCACCTGCCTCCACAACAATTTCTTGCCGGGGATCCGGCTGCGAGCTTCTTTTTCCCCGGCGTGATGTTCAGCCTCGCCGACTCGGCCTGCGGTCTGGCGGTGTTTCGCGCGCTGGGGCGTTTCGTGCCCATTGCGACGCTGGACATGCGCATAGACCACCTGGCGCCGGCCACGATGGACGCCGACCTGATCGCCGTGGCCGAGTGCTACCGTTTGACCAAACCCATCGCCTTTGCGCGCTGCGAGTTGCTGAGCGGCCCGCAGCGCCGGGTGGCTGCCATCGCGGTCGGCACTTTCATGCTCTCGTCAAGTTCGGCCAAGGCGACCGACATCACAAAGTTTGCAGGAGGGCACGCGCCATGAGCGCAGAAAGCGATCACGATGGCGTCGATCCGAAGGTGACGCGAGACAGGATTGTTGCCACTCTGGATGCGATGCCGTACGCGCGCCATCTCGGTATCGGTCTCAGTCTCGCGGGGACTGGCGAGAGCACTGCTGCGCTGTTCCACTTGCCGTTCGATGCGCGATTGATCGGCAATGTCACGTTGCCGGCCATCCATGGCGGTGTTGTTGCGTCGTTCATGCAGGCTGCGGCACTTGCGGCGACCTCTGCGCTGCTGCCCGAGGACCTGCCACCAAAGCTGGTGGATTTCTCGCTCGACTACCTCAGCTCGGCAGGACCGGCTGACTTGTACGCTCAATGCGAGATGCATCGTGTCGGCAAGCGCATCGCGGCCGTCGGCGTTCGGTGCTGGCAGAAGACCCCAGATGCGCCGGTGGCGCTGGGCCGGGCGCATGTGTTTGTGGCGCCGTCAGCATCGGATGCTTCAGTGATCTAGTGTGGTGCGCCAATCAGATATGTACTTATCTGGACGCCTTGGCGAGAGCGGCTTTGGCCCTGGTGACCTTGGCGAGGATGTCCGACGCGCGGGCAGTCCAGAGAAAGGCTTTGGATTGGTGCCGCTGCCGACGCCGGTGGCCAGCGCCTGGCTCGGTCTGGCGGCAGTGCCCTTGCTGGGGTCGCTGATTGCCGAGCCCGCAGCGATGACGATTGCCGCGCTGATGCTGGCCCCGCAGATCTTCCGAGCGCAGGTGCCCGTGCCGCTCAAGTACCTGGCCCTTGGCGTTCTGTTCGTCAACATCTCCATCGGGGCACGCTCACATCCTACGCGGCGCCACGGGTGTTGATGGTGGCGGCAACCTGGCAGTGGGACAGTGCCTTAATGTTTTCCCAGTTCGGCTAGAAGGCGGCCATCGCGGTGCTGGTCAACGCTTCCGTTGCGACCTTCGCGCTCCGCAAGCATCTTCGCGCCCCTGGGTCAGAAGGCGCGACGACGGAAGCCCCGGTGCCCTGGACCGTGGTGCTGGTGCATCTCGCCTTGCTCGCCGGCGTGGTGCTGCTCGCCCACCATCCGGCGGCCTTTCTCGGCTTGTTCCTGATGTTCCTCGGCTTCACCCAGGCGTATGAACGGCACCGGAGTCCGCTCATCATCAAGGAGGCCCTGCTGGTCGCCTTCTTCCTTGCGGGCCTGGTGGTGCTGGGCGGGTTGCAGGGCTGGTGGCTCCAGCCGATCGTGTCGAGCCTGGAACCCCTGGCCCTGTTCTTCGGTGCACTGGGGCTGACTGCGGTGATTGCCAATGCGCCCAACCCGGCGGGCGTTGCCTTGCTCAAGCGGGGCTTCGAGGATGAGTCGATCGGCGCAGGTGGCTTGCTACTGGGCGCGCTTGGGCCGACCGCAGTTGCGGCTGCGGCATTCCTGTTGCTTTGAAGGGCCGGCTGCGGGCAACCATCACAGTGCATGTGGTGGACCCATCCTGGCTGATACCCGTTGGCACGACATGGCCCCGTCTCTGAGCATTGGCAACTGGGCGTGGAAGTTATGCGCACTAGGTGGCCGATCGGCTGTGCGCGAACTTGCGATGGGCGGCCGATGCTGCACTAGCGACTCAGCGCGCCGGCTCGATCCCGCTTCGGGGCGGAAGCAGATCGCCCGTCGATAGAGCGGTCGGCCTCGCACTGTTTCGCCCGTTGGGCGGCTACCCACGCCGCCGCCTGCCCGCCTGGTGCAACCTCCGCCAAATATTGCACCGCCTCTACCGCGAGGCGTAGGTCGGCCGGATCTTTCGAGCTGGCCAGCGCAGCCGCGATCTGCTCCCAAGCCTTGATGGCATCGGCTCTGACAACAAGAGCGCGCGCGCTGGTCCGCTGTGCCGGCCTCTGCCGAATCAGTTGTCCACGACCCGCAGCTCGTTCCTCCCATAGCTTGCGATAGTTCCGATTCGCGGCCCGCACGGGTTGTCGGCTGGCCACCGCGTTGACACCGCGGTCCTGCAGGTTTCGGGCGAACACCGCGCGCCAGCGATCCAGGTCTGCCTTGCGAGGCGACAGGCGCACGCCATCGTACCGGTCGGCGCGCACCGAAAGGTGCACGTGCGGCGCCCCCTGGTCCTCGTGCATCACGAACACGTACTTGTGCCCCTCGAACAGTTCACGCGCCGCATCGGCCGTGGCAGCGCGCACCGCCTCCGGCGGCGTGCCTACCGGCATCGAAAAGACGATGTTGAAAGCCTCCCGCCTCGGGCTGTCGTCGTCGATGTACGCGCCGGCGACGCGCCACTCGTCGGCCAGCTGGACCAGGCCGTCGCGCCCCTGGATCTTCTCGCCGCGCTCATCCTCGATCTCCAGCGTCTTGCCCTTGCCGCCTACCTCTTCCTTGCCCTGTCGGCCGATGTACCGGAAGTGGGCAGCGATGGCCTTCATGCCGCGGCCACCGCCGGTGATCTTGACCATCACCTGAGTCGCGCCGGGCGAGACCGTACTGCGCACCCGGCTGCGCACTTCATTGGGCGACATCACGGCGGTCAACGCAGCCACGGTCGTCAGCAGCGGCAGCTTACCGTCGCCTCCAGGGGTCTCCTCGTTTTCAGTGCAATAAGTGACGGTACGCAAAGCTAGCACTGGCGCGGGGGTGGTCTGGGTAGACCGTTGATTTCATTGACTTTCCTGTTCGCTTTGTAAACGGGTA
>Ga0075152_10003150_pt1 | contig 11609 bp, 10 predicted proteins | sample JI61114C2DNA_FD_70964 | JGI IMG/M metagenome (GOLD analysis project Ga0075152, IMG submission 70964) | Wastewater effluent complex algal communities from Wisconsin, to seasonally profile nutrient transformation and Carbon sequestration -... | ecosystem: Engineered > WWTP > Effluent > Algae...
CTGTTGAAATTTGCAGACAGGCTCAAAGATGTAGGGGCATTGGAAGGTCTTCCAAAAATGGAAGGTAAAAGGATGCTCGTAATGTTTGCACCGCGTGCACAACAGAAAAGAAAAGTTTCTGAACTTGGCAAGCCAATTAAAGACGAACCAAAAGAGGCGCCAAAAGAAGAGCCGAAAGAATCATAATACTACAGGGAAACAGTTGTTTCCCTTTTTTATATGTTCCATTTAACCATTCAGCATTTTTCATGGATACAAGTTTAAACAAATACATCAGCGATTCGGGATTCTGCAGCCGGAGAGAAGCTGATAAATATATTGAAGAATGCAGGGTAACCATCAATGGCAAAGATGCGCATAAGGGTAACCGTGTGAAAGAAGGAGATGTGGTGCAAATTGATGGCGAGCCGCTGAAGAAAAAGAAATCGGTTGTATACATCATGCTGAATAAACCAAAAGGCGTCACTTGCACCACCGATACAAAAGACAAAACCAATATCATTGATTTCATCAATTATAAAAGCCGGATTTTCCCAATAGGCAGGCTGGATAAGCTTTCTGAAGGACTTATTTTTCTCACCAATGATGGTGATATTGTAAACAAGATCCTGCGTGCGGGCAATGGACATGAAAAAGAATACATTGTAACGGTAGACAAACCCATTGATGCAACCTTTGTACAAAACATGCGCAATGGTGTAAAAATTCCTGGTGCCATTACCAATAAATGTTTTGTAAAACAGGAAGGAAGTGAAAAATTCCGCATCATTCTCACACAGGGTTTGAACCGGCAGATCAGGCGCATGTGTGAAGCATTGGGATACCGGGTTACTTCTTTAAAAAGGATTCGCATCATGAATATTAGTATCAGCGGATTGGCGCCGGGGAAATGGCGATACTTCACACAACCCGAAATCAGTGCCATCAACGTAATGGTACAGCATAGCAGCAAAACTGCAGATGCAGAGGGGATGGGAGAGTAACAAAATTATTAATCACTGTCTTCCAAATGCAGTTTCTGGTGATGGGCACCCGCCGCAATGTGCAGGGCAAAACAGGCGATGGCAGTATCTTTCAGCAAATTAATAAAAGCCATCTGTTTCATCTCTTTATCACCCGCATACAGGTAATTGGGTATGTGAATAAAGATCACGAAAATGCCCAATAAAATAGCCAGCAAATACCCGGCAAATTTTACCATGCGATTGGTAAGGAATGACAAGGAAACTAAAATAAAGGAAGCACCCACAGCATATACCCAGATAATTCCTCCCGGGAGTATCTGTGGAACATACACCAGCAGATCACGCGGATACAAGAAATGAAAAATGCCAAAAGCAAACAACACAAGCGCTAATAAATAAATGGCAATACGGGAAATGATATGTAAATTTTTCATAACCGTAGAATTTAGAAGAAAAAGGTACCTCAATAAAACTAGTAAACGAAGCCTTTCGTGTATTTTAACATTACAACCGGTTTAACCTTTTTCAACCCGGTTACTTCCTGGCCTTATCTTTTTGATATTTATTAAACAGGTCTAAGTTGAATTTTATATTCCCGTCGTCTCCCGGCCTTCCTCGCAGGAACAGGCTTCTGCCACCTTTTTTCTGCACACCGATGTTCTCAGGCTTGTAATCGACTGCCCTTTTTTTGAGGTTATTGAGCGGAACCTGGATACTGATGTCAGTGGTGCCCTTGGTACTGTATTTCCCTTCAACAAAGAGGCTTAGCACAGAAGATTGTATTTCCATCCGGTTGATGATGATCTCCTGGTTGCGAAACTCAAGGCGGTTTTTTAATTCGGCAAACCTCACATTCTCAAAATCACGGTTCTTAAACAGAAAATTTTGAAGCTTTTTGATCGGTTCAAAATTATTCAACGCACCATTCTTCAATGAAAAATCAACCAGGCCTGAGAGGCTGGAAGGATGCATCTTACCGGATTCATTCATGGCCATAGATACGTTTAATTTTGTACTGAGCCTGCCTTCCAGGTTTTCCGACTTGATGCCATCCTGACCAAAATTATCAAATGCCTTGAACAGGGTCTTTACTTCTACCTGGCTCATATTAGCTTTTATTTTTGCCTGCAGGTAACCTGGCTTTACAACCGACACGGTTCCATCGAGGTTCATACGGCCCCCGGCATGATTCATGGAAACCTGGTTAATGATATAGCTGTCTTCCAGCAAGGTAATATTGGCCCGCACATTTCCTGCTTCAAATTTTTTGTATTGGAGCCTGGTCGCCTGCAGATCGACACTTAGCTTTCCCTTGTCAAGGATATTGTCGATGCGGGTGGCAAGGCCCGACAAACCATTTTTCTTACGGGGTGCACTAGACGCTTTTTGCCTGGAGCCTAATAAATAGGTAAAGGCACCAAGGTTCAGGGATGGACTAAAAATACGCCAGTTGATATTTACTTTACCAGGGTCAGTGTTGATCAGGGTGAGCAGGTTTCGTGCTTCCCCATTCATAACGATCTTGTTTCTAAGTACCTCTGTCTGCAGGTTTTCGATGAATACATCAGAATTCCTGAACAGCATGTCACCATTCACGTTAGTAAGCATTACTTTCCGCGGAGCATACATCATAGACCCGTTTTTAAAATGGATACCACCATTGATGCAGGAACTGGTCATCGTGGTTCGTTCCAACGGCCCCTGGTAGGTGATATTCAGAGAGGCATCGCCCGACAAAAGCTGCAGAGAACCTGCACCAAGAATTTCGTTAAGCGATGCCAAAGGAAAATCAGATTGCAGGTCACAGGTAAGGGTAGGTGTAGATAGATTCAGGATATCAATTCCGCCAGAACGAACCGGCAGCCCGTTCCAGTTAGCCGTAAAGTTGCGTATGCTGATCCTCGAATTTGGATCGTACCGCGGCACACCAGGTACCACTTCATTGGTAAATGTGCCGGTAAAAGAAGCCGCCTGGAAATCCAGGAATTCTGTTTTTAATTCGGTTTTTACAGCTTTCCAACTAATGTTCACCAAAGGTTCGCCGCCTTTCAATGGTCCGTTTATCTGTGCAACGGCATCAATAGGCTTATCAAGGTCAACCTTAGATAGGGATTTGGCAATACGTTCGGGCAACAAAGATTTAATAACAGGATATGTTAACTCCTTGCTTGTTAATCCAAGACTAAATTGTGGTTCGGGGCCTTTCAGATCGAAGCGTGCGTTAATGGTAAATGGCTGACCTCCCAGTTTAACCTCAATGCTATCGAGCAACAGCTGGTTTTTTAGTTTATCAAACCGCATGTCAAATTCACCCTGGAATGTTTTTCCCTTTAGATAAGAACCCTTCGAAAGCTTAAATGCAAGGTTATGAACAAGAATATCTGCATCAACGGAAAACAACAGGAACTTATCATCCGGGTAATCCATATCTACATCCAGCTTTGTTACAGCAAAATCATACAGCTTATTTTTTAAAAGGTTATTCATGGTGATCCTCATGTCTTTCAACTCAACAAAGCTGATCTCATTTTTATCAGCTTCTTTCGAAGGCTGCACAACACTGTCTCTTTTCGGCCTCATCAGGTATTCATTGGAATAACCCAAAGAATCAGTAAATAAATAAATGCTGCCTTTTTCTACCCTGATGCCATTCAGCGGAGGTTTTTTCTTAATGAGCTTGATGATATTTACACTCGCAAAAATATAATCAGCTTTAAAAAAAGTATGGCCATGCGTAGCATACATGCTGTCGGTTACCGACACCTGTTTCAATGCCACAGACATTTTTGGAAAATGACGAAAGAAACTGAGATCAACATTGCCAATGGTAACTTTACCTCCGATCTTTTTACTGATCTCAGCCGTAACCTGCGAAATGATCTTCTTCTTATTTGCCGATACGTAAGCAAACGCAATGATGTAAAGAAGCACTAATGTTCCTGATACAATAACAAATCCACGCAATAAGTATTTTTTCAGCCGTTTCAATTATTTATTATTGATGGGTATGAATATACTTAAAAAAAAATACACGATGTATTACGGCCACGATGGTATGAAAGACAGTCCCGAAAATTACCTTCAACATGAGTTAATTGAGTAATCCATACAATTGTTTAATCTTAATATTAGACCGATATGATTGAACGGCAGGAATATTTTTTAAAACTCATTTGATTTATCCCCGTCAAACTGTTTTTTGTGGAGAATAAATATTCATGATTTACATTATATTGATACATAAAAGTTTATTTTTGCAGGAACACAAGAATTCATTCCCCCAAGAATCCTACAGATTAACTGCTTTTTTTCCAATACACAGTAAAACCCGCCGTAATTTTCCTTAAGGGATACAATTACACACAATTATATTAGAATCCTGTCGTTACAGGGCGTGAAGATATAGCTGAAAAAATCCATTTTTTTTATCGAAGGACCGGGAATAATTGGCTTCTTTTCATAACCCCTGTTGATGTATGAAGAAATATTTACTTCTTTTATTACTTTGCTTACCCGGCTTAGCTTCCTTTGCACTCCCCAATGATGCCAAAGTGATTGCCGTGTATACGCTGGGGCAACTTCCCATTCCTTACGCAACACCACATATCATCAAGGCAAAAGTTGCCAACCTTGGATCGAATACACTTACAGATCTTGAAGTAACGTTGAATATTACGGGTGCAAACCTGTATACAAATATCAAACTGGTTACCATTTTACCAGGTGATACTGCCCTTATCGATTTTGATGCATTTTCGCCAGTGGTATTAACCACATCACTTGGTAATGATACCGTTACTGTTTCGGTACCCAACGACGATGAGATAAACAATAATAGCGCTTCCTATATACAACGTGTAAACGAAAACAGTTTCAGTTACGCTGATGAGTCACCGGTATGGAATGCCATTGGTTTTGGTTCAGGGGAAGGTCTTTTACTCACCAGGTATACGGTCAGTGGATTCATGACCATTACTCAGGTAACCATTCACTTAAATACAGAAGCACATATAGGCAATACGGTTTATGCTGTTTTGGTCGACGAATTCGGTTCCATCATTGGCCAATCTGAAGCTTATGTAACCCAGGCTGCTGACCTGGGAAAATATAAAACCTTTTTTATAACCGATCCTCCTACATTTCGCAATGTTTCTTTTTATGCAGGCCTGGCCCAGACATCAAATGGTGGGGCGCCTTATTACCCTGTTTCTATACAGCAGGAAGGCCCTAAATCGAGAAGAGATGCCTATTTTTATGCAGCAAACGACGGAAGCCTGCCTGTTGAAACCATATCAACGGGAAGATTCATGATCCAGGCTGCCGGTGTTGTACCCGCTAACACCTGGCAAAATGTAAATGACATCGCTGTCTGGAATTTTACAGGTGCAAATTCACCAACAGAATTTGCAGCAACTACCTATCACGCACAATTAAATTCTTCCAGCCTAATCACCCGCGGGCCAACCGCAACTTCATGCCCCGGAAACAATTCATTCCTGAGTAAAGGTTTTGAGAACGATGGTATTTCAACAAGTAACAATGATTATTTCCAGGTAACCTTATCGCCTCAACCCGGGCAGATATTGTCGATATACAATGCAAGCGCTTCAGTTGCCGGTGACCCCTCATTTGCCAATACACCCGGTGTGCTTTCACAATTTGCATACAGCCTTGATGGTACTAATTTTACCCTCGTAGGATCGCCGCAAACGACCATTGGTTCGCCCCGTATCACGGGATTTTATAACTTCTGGAATGTTCCACAACTTCAACGTATCCGCAGCGGTACAACGGTCACTTTACGTTATTATGTAAGTGGACAAACCAACACCGGAGAATGGGGTTTCCGGTCTATTCCGCCAGAACAATTACCCGGAAATACAAATGGACTTGTCATCCGGGGTATCGTTTCTTCAAACAGCATTTTTACCGATCCATTGCCGGCAGGCGATCCATTCTATGTTTTGCCTGATTGCAGTGCAACCGCATCAGGCAGCATAGGCTTTGTATCAATCGGTGATTTTGCAAGCGACAACCAATACAGCGCAGAACTTGGATTATTAAGGCAGATCAGTTCTACCATCACCCAATTCACACCATTACAAACAATAGGCACACTCAATAGCAATAACAACGCAGGCTCCATCAATTTCACCATCCCTGCAGGTACTAACGGTGGCGGATATGCTATTCGGGTTAATAGCAGCAACCCGGCCGTAAATGGATCGTTAACCGAAGAGATATACATTGATGCAGGCTATTGCCACTCGGAACCAACCGATATGTTCAGGTCTGTAAGCTCGGGTAACTGGGATAATCCTTCTACCTGGGAATCTACCAAAGATGGTTCTACATGGATCCCGTCTTCGTTGGTACCTGATGTAAATGCACTTACTATAGAAATTCGGGCAACCCATACCGTTACCATTAAAACACCTGCGTCAACCAGGTCGGCGGTGGTAAAAGGAACCTTGAAATTATTGAATGGCAACAGCAATACCGGATCACTCACTTTATACACTCCAAACAGGTTCATATTATATAGCCTCAAAGTAGCCGATGGCGGGCTTTTCCAGGTTGTTTCTGAAGATGCGTTTTATTCCGAGACCATACAATTTCACGATGAAGATGCTGCCATCACAGTATATGGTAAGATCATGATCGGGGATGGTGGATCGCAAAATTCGGATGGATATTATGGTTTTGCAACTGCACCAAACCAAAGGGTTTACTGGTACAATAATTCGGTATTTGAATGGAACAACAACAATAGTGCGCATATCCCTGCGGGTGACACTACTTATTTTCCGAATGCCGCTGGTCATCCTATATTCAGGATAACCAATATCGGTGGAACCATCTCAGGCTTGACGAATACCATCATCAACGGTTTCCTTGAAGTGAATACGCCGGTAAATTTTGATGGAGCCGGTATAAAAACAATTGCAGATGGCATAAGAGGAAATTCGGGCATTACCCAGGCAGATGGTTCAGGGCTCCTGCGCATCAGTTCCCCAACGACCGAAGTATTTGCGGAAGGACTGAATACACAGGATATAGAAATCGGTTTGCTTTCAGGTAATATTCAATTAAACCTAAATAGCACCGGGCTTATATTTGAAAATGGTATCGCAGTATCGGAAGATGCAAACGTTCAGATAAACGGGCCATGTCTGTCGAAAGGGAAATTTGCTGTAAGAACTAATGCAACCCTGACGGCTGCAACAGCAACCCTTGTTAACATGGAGAACGCTGACCTCGTGAATGAAGGACTTGTACAAGGCGCAGGAACTATTCAATTTTCAGGAGCTGTGATGTCTACATTAAGCTCACCAGGTACTATTTCGGCCCCGGTAAAGCTGGTACATAAACAACTGCAGCTGGGATCTAATTCCAATATAAACAACCTGGAACTAACGGATACCAGTAACCTCTGGCTTGCAGCATATGATCTTCAACTGGGATCGGCTGCATTACTCGCCGATAGCGTCAATTTTATTGTAACCAATGATACAGGCACTTTAATTAGAACGGTAGATATCAATGAAGTGATTTTCCCGGTAGGCATCAGTTCAACGTCATATACACCGGCTTATATTACGAACAACATATCGGCTTCCAATATTGATGTGCGGGTGAAGCAAGCCGTTTTGGATGGGGCAGGAGTACCTGTTACAGAAGGCAATGCAGACAGGAGCTGGCTCGTCGGCAGCAATGATCCGGCATCTAATATTAATTTGAAACTCGAATGGGATGATGCAACCGCTCAACCCCAGTTTGAAAGGGACTACTCATACATTTCTTTGTTTACCGAATGCCAGTCTGCGCCCAATTGCACCGGGGGATATTATGATGCCTCCACACCCCAGCAGGCCATTGGTTCGATCCGTTTTACACAAACAAGGACAGGGTTTGATGTATTTACCGGGAGAACCTGTATTGTTACATCAAAACCCTTTGTATATACTTTCACCGGTAATGGTGATTGGAATGATGCAATGAACTGGACACCCGGGCTGGTACCTTCTCCAACCGTTAAACCTGGTATACAAGTTGTGATCGATCCTATCGTAGGAGGACAATGCATTTTCACCGGCGATATCACCGTACAGCCGGGCGGAAACATCACTGTAAAACAGGGCAAATCTTTTGAAGTCATCGGTAATATTATCCTCCCGTAAATTGCATTGGATAAACAGATACCATGGAACAACAGCATAAGGACCCATTACATGGAAAAACGTTAGAATTCATTTTAACTAAGTTGGTAGATCATTATGGTTGGGAAGCGTTGGGCAGCATGATCCGCATCAACTGCTTCAACAATAACCCTGGCATAAAATCAAGCCTTGGTTTCCTTAGAAAAACGCCCTGGGCCCGTAAAAAAGTAGAAGATCTGTACATCAGGTTGGTTCGATAACTCAAAAAACAGGTTTTTTTTAGTGCATATTGCCATTATTTCCCAAAATTTCACTACCTTCGCCGCCCGAAAAGAACATTCTTTTCATTTTATTCATTTCCCGTAAGGCCCCACAAGTTTCCGGAATTCCGGAACGCCAGCAGGGAGTAACTTAAAACAGTTATATAATGCCAAAGGTAAAAACCAACAGCAGCGCAAAGAAGCGCTTTAAAGTTACCGGTTCAGGTAAAATTACTTTCCAGAAAGCTTTCAAACGTCACATTCTCACCAAAAAATCAACCAAACGCAAACGTAATATGCGCATGGATGGCGTGGTAAGTGATGCCAATCTTCACTTTGTAAAGCGTTTATTGGGTATGAAATAACCCGGATCCGTAATTCATCAACTATTAACTTTAAAAAAATTAAGATATGCCACGTTCAGTAAATGCAGTAGCCAGCAGGGCCCGCCGCAAAAGGATTTTAAAAGCCGCCAAGGGATATTACGGCAAACGTAAAAATGTTTACACCGTTGCCAAAAACGTAATGGAAAAAGGTCTTACATATAGCTATGTAGGCCGTAAATTGAAAAAACGCGAATACCGCACTTTGTGGATCGCCCGTATCAATGCAGCAGTTAGGGCTGAAGGAATGACCTATAGCCAGTTCATTCACAAACTCACAGAAAAGAAAATTGATCTGAACCGTAAAGTGCTCGCCGACCTGGCCATGAATGAGCCTGAAACGTTCAAAAAGCTGATCGATTCTGTAAAATAATGCAAACCGATTCAACAATATATTTACCGGGTACGTTCTTCGTACCCGGTTTTTTTATGTACGTTGACCAGTGAAGCTATATCTTTGTTACTCAACATTTACTAACCATTAATTACTTGGAAAATGCGCAATACAGGCATGAATAATACTTACAGTGATCTGGTAGACCAAACCTTTAATTTTCCGCAGGAAGATTTTAAGATGGTGAACGATTACCTGCAGTATAATGGCCAGGATCTTAAAGCTCTCATCGACAAATATGGCACTCCCTTAAAACTCAGCTATCTTCCCAAGATCGGCAAGCAGATCAACAAGGCAAAAGCCATGTTCGCAACAGCTTTTAAAAAACATAAGTACACAGGGAAATATCATTATTGCTATTGCACCAAAAGTTCGCATTTTTCCTTTATTGTAGAAGAGGCACTCAAAAATGACATACACCTGGAAACCTCGTATGCATACGACATCGATATCATCAAGAAGCTTTACGCAAAAAAGAAGATCAATAAAGATATTTATATCGTTTGCAATGGTTATAAACAAAAGCCCTATACACAACGCATCGCAAGCCTGCTCAACAGCGGGTTTAAAAATGTGATCCCGGTACTTGATAATGTGGAAGAATTAAGGGCCTATGTAAAATCGGTGAAAGTGCCCTTCAACCTGGGCATACGGGTGGCCGCAGAAGAAGAGCCAAATTTTCCATTCTATACCTCACGGTTAGGCATACGTGCAAAAGACATTCTTGAATTTTATGTAGATAAGATCGAAGGCAATGAACATCGCTTTCAATTAAAAATGCTGCACATCTTCCTTAACAAAGGCATCAAGGATGATATTTATTACTGGAGTGAATTGAATAAGGTCATCAACCTGTATTGCCAGCTGAAGAAAATCTGTCCCGAACTTGATTCTATTAATATCGGCGGAGGATTTCCCATCAAACATTCGCTTGCATTTGAATATGATTACCAGTTTATGATCAACGAGATCGTACGCAATATTAAAGTGGCCTGTAACCGCAACAAGGTACCCATGCCAAATATATTCACTGAATTCGGAAGTTATACCGTGGGAGAAAGTATGGCGCATATCTACAGCGTGATCGGACAGAAAATGCAGAACGACCGCGAAACCTGGTACATGATCGATTCCTCTTTTATTACTACTTTACCCGATACCTGGGGCATCGGCGAAAAATTTCTCATGCTGCCCATCAATAAATGGGACAATGAATATCACCGGGTGGTACTCGGGGGAATTACCTGCGACAGCCACGATTACTACGATTCAGAAGAACATATCAACGAGGTGTTCTTGCCAAAGCTGGGCGAAGAAGAACCGCTGTATGTCGGATTCTTTCATACAGGCGCATACCAGGACCAGATCAGCGGGTATGGAGGCATCAAGCATTGCATGATCCCATCTCCCAAACACATCATCATTGGTCATGATAAAAGTGGTAAACTGGTAGATTGGGTATATGCCAAAGAGCAAACAGCGCAAAGTATGCTCAAGATACTAGGGTATAAATAATGGATTAGTTTTTTGCAGGACTTTTGAATGCTTCATTGGTGAGCATGCCCTTGTTGTATAAGTAATACTTTCCATCTTTATTATTTCGCCAGTAACGCTTTCCACCGAGGTCGTAATAATAACGGCCGTCGAATGTTTTTTGGGCAATGCTATCATTCACCACGATCACTTTGGGAGTGGGAGTCTTTATTTTAGGTACCACGGATTTCTTCACGGCAACTGCTTCGGTACCCGATTTTTCAGGCGTACTCCGTTTACTGCAACCCCAGGCCAGGAATGCAATTATACAAGCGGCAAGCAGCAACTTCATGTTTTTCATATCTTCCGTTTTTATCCTTTAAACAATAATGTTACCAAAAATGAAAAATAGTATACATACCGGCATAATTTTAATGTTGACAGGATTTTTTATCTTGTCAAATCCAGCCCGGTCGCAAACAGCCACCGATTCTATAAAAACAACCATTAACAAACTTTTCACAGCCATGAAAACAAGTGATGGTGCATTGTTGAAGACCTGTTTTGCCGATAGTGCCATCCTGCAAACCATTGTAAAAAATAAGGAAGGGGCTGTTGTGATCAAAAATGAATCAGTTGATGAATTTATTGCTTCCATCAATGGAGCTAAAAAAGATGACCTGGATGAAAGGATTGAATTTGAAACGGTAAAAAATGATGGTACCCTTGGCATCGCGTGGACTCCTTATCAATTCTATTATAAAGGAAAATTCAGTCACTGCGGGGTGAATTCGTTTCAACTCGTTCGCATCAACAACGAATGGAAAATACAATACCTGATCGACACCCGCAGGAGAATGGGGTGCCAATAAAAAAACCTCCCCAGGACTAGGGAGGTTTACCTTTTTCAAGGTACCAACTGTATGTATCGAAAATAAATTATTGAATGCTGATCTCTTTGGCGCCGGCTTTTG
>Ga0075152_10003154_pt1 | contig 11605 bp, 8 predicted proteins | sample JI61114C2DNA_FD_70964 | JGI IMG/M metagenome (GOLD analysis project Ga0075152, IMG submission 70964) | Wastewater effluent complex algal communities from Wisconsin, to seasonally profile nutrient transformation and Carbon sequestration -... | ecosystem: Engineered > WWTP > Effluent > Algae...
GTGGTGCCTTCAATATAACAATGATCAAATAGCTGGCGGGAGGTTTCCCCGCCTGAAAATATTGTATCCTGGTGCCCCAGAAATTTGCAGTTGGAAAAAACGGCTTTGTCCGCGTCTACATAAAGGGCGAGGGCCTGTCCCACTGGACCGGCACTGTTGACAAAACTGATATTGGCAGCCCGGAAACGGTTGCCGGAAATTTTTGCCGTGTAAGAAGTAAAGGTGGTGTGCTTCCCCTTTCCGGAATAATCATCAAATATGATAATGGTACTGTCCACATTTTCCCCGATAAAACTGACATCGGTATTGGGAGCGGGCAATTCGATTTTTTCCCGGTATGTCCCGTTTTTTATAAATAAAGTGATAGGGGCAAGCGGATACACCCGCATGGCGTCAATGGCATCCTGAATATTAACATAATCGCCACTGCCATCTTTGGCCACGGTGAATATATACTTGTACTGATTCGGATTAGCCGTTTGTGCCGCAAGACCCCAGCCGCAGAGCAGCAGGATGACCAAAATTGTATTCTTTTTCATGTTTATTCCTGCTCAGGTTTCCAGCCATTTAGTACCCGGCTGATCGTATACTGCCGGGCTTCTTTACGGGTTAACTGATGCGTCCAGGTTAATCTCTTTTCAGGATTGGCTCCCGGACCTTTGCTTTTATATTCTGCGTAATACGTGGTTTTGTGATTATCATTATTATTCCAGGTGCTCCAGCCTTCGGCCTTAATATGGGGTCCGATGGTACAGTTAAGGTACACGACTTTGGCGTAAGGCCGCCAGGGTCTTCCCAGCGATACCTGGTGCAGGGAACTGTCGCCGGTGAGCCGGCATTTGTTAAACACATACCCGTATTTATTTTCATTGGGGGTGGAAGCGGCCGTTACATGTGAATTTTTCCTGCTGTGGATGGTACAGTTTTCAAACCAGGCTGTGGAGGACCCAAAAATAAAATCGGTGGTACCTTCTATATAGCAATCCCTGAAATATTGTCGTCCCTTGCTGCCATCAATCAGCAAAACATCCTGGAAGCCGGTAATCCGGCAATTGATAAAACGTCCGAAATCTCCATCCGATTCCACCGCAACGGCCTGTCCGGCGGAGAACCCGGCATCATTCTGAATGGTGATATTCCGCGCAGTAAAATGATCTGCTGTTATTTTAAAGGTCCAGGAAGTCCGGGTGCTGATGGTTTCGCCGGCAGGACTGATTTTCCCGGTATGGTCATTATAGGTGATAATGGTATTGAACTTATCTTCCCCGGTCAGGGTAATATAAGGTTTCAGGGAGTCGAGATAAATTTTTTCCCGGTAAGTGCCGCTTCTGACAAAGATGAGTGTGGCGGTTTTATTGTGATCCGGTATGGACCGTATCGCCGCCTGTATAGAAGTATAATCGCCGCTGCCATCTGCCGCCACGGTGATTTTTACCGGCTGTGCCAACGAATAAACGCTGAGTAGCTGCAGCAGTATTAAATAATAGTAGTTCATCATCATCCTGTTTAAAAAGACAGCAGTGGCACAAAGTGAATTCCTTCAATCAGGCTTTTTTAAAATAAACACCTGTTTTATAAACTGATCCATATAATTGACTGTTTGCCCAAACCAGGGTTCAAAAAAGCAAAAACTATGGGGTGCATTTTCAAAGCGGTGAACGGCCGTGTAAATGTCACAGGAGTCCATTATTTTAATATAATCTTCCCGTCCGGCATGCATGCGGTCAACACTGCTGTTGATAAAAAGCGTGGGGGCACAGTGCGCTCCGGCATGTGTCAGGGGAGCGGCCTGAATCCAGATATCAGGTCTTTCTTTTTTTGTATAACCAAACCAGTAGGTACCTGCGGAGATTTTTTTACTGTCATCCCCTTCCCCTGATTCAGGATGTATAAAGGCCAGGGTGCCATCCAGGTCAATCACGGCATTTACTTTACTGGATGCAGCCGGAAAGCAGCCGTTTCCTTCAAATGATGAATTTCCGTTAGTGCTGCCCATAAAAGCGGCCAGTTCGCCACCCGCGGAATGACCCGCAATGACAAGCTTGTCCGGATCAACACGGTATTGCTTTGCATGCGCCCTGACCCAGCGAATAGCTGATTTTACATCATGTATGGCTGCGGGATAAAGCGCTTCCGTAGACAACCGGTATTCCGGACTAAAACAAACATATCCCTGTGCTGCCAGCCGGATCAGCAAGGCCGCGTGCATCGATTTGTCACCTGACCTCCAGCCTCCGCCATGTATAAAAATCACAGCGGTGCGCTTCCGGCCTTTTTTGGCAGGCCGGTAGGTATCCATCCGCAATATTCTTTCAGGTGTAATGCAAAACAGTATATTTTTCTCTTGCTTTACCAGTGGGGTATCAGCCGGCTTGACCAGTTGTAAATCCGGAAAATTCTTCCGGTGCTTTTGCAGTTCTTTTTCCAGCGAATATGAACTGTCCCTCACGCCGGTCAGACCTTCGCGTAACTGTCCTGCAGATGACAGGAATAGGGTAAGAAGAACAAATAAGAAAGACAGTTTCATTTATTTCTTTGCAGGGATGGTAAAAAGATAATCGTTTAATCCCGTATTCAGTACTTTCAGTTCTTTTAATACCAATTGGGCAATCAGCCGGGCACCCAGTTCACTGAAATGCGTATTGTCTTCCTTGCCTTCCGGGTAATGCGGGTGTTCTCCCGGGTTTAACTGTACAAAAAGCAGTTTTGATTGTTCCACGCCCATTTGCTGATAGAGGGCCTGACTTTTTTTATCAAGATCGATCAGCAATACCTTTTCTGTTGCAGCCACATCCCGAACAATCTGCGCATATACATCGTGGGTGCCTTCAATCTGGCCGGCCGCATTGAATTTTCTGCGGGCTACCGGAGTGAGCAGGAGCGGAGTCGCCTTTTTCTCCCTCACTTCCTGTACATAGCGGATCAGGTTGGCCCTGAATTCCGTTTCGGTGGTATAGGTTTTTTTGGTCGGCACTTCATCATTGTGGCCGAACTGAATAAACACATAATCCCCTTCGCCGCTTTCATCCATGATTTGTTTCCAGCTTCCTTCGTTGCGGAAGGAACTGGTACTGCGTCCGTTTTTTGCTTTATTCACTACGGTGACGGTGCTGTCCCAGAAATACACAAAGGGCATACCCCAGCCGGTTTCAGGGTAATAACGGGTTTCCTTGATGCTCATGGTGGAATCTCCCGCCAGGAATATTTTTATTTTCTTTTTTTCGGGAAGCATAAAAGCGAATAAGGATAAACTGATCAGCACCAGTACTGTTTTCTTCATTTGATTAGACTGTTTAAATACATTTCAATATTGGTATAAAAAGTATGCAGGTTTGTTTTTGCTGCATCGGCCGGGTCTGCCGGATTCAGTCCTTTTTCTTTTTCCCAGGCATCAGGCATGCCATCTTTATCTGCGTCTGCCGGTGCGGCAGAAGACCGGAGAGCCGGCCATGCATTCACCGTCAATTCGTACGCGGTCCCATGCGGGAAGCCTCCCTGTACATCTATAAAGCGGCCGGTCCGGTTCCGTACATCATTTACAATCCGTTCGTCCAGAGTATCCCGGCGATAGCTGGCGCCGGCATGCCGGAGAACTGACTCATAGGCCGCTGTAGCGGTTTCGGTGGGCAGGGCTTCTGCAGGGTGCGGCTTGTCAATGATATAGTTTTTTTTATCTTTTTCAGTACCGCCATTACCCATCTCAATTCCCAGCCAATTGTTACCGGAGATATCTTTTGCCCCATCCATATAGTTGTCGCTAACATGCCATTTACCGAAACCGATATCCGGATCCCGTTTGCCCGGATTCACCAGCCGGTAGCGGGCATTCTTGCTGGTATTCGTACCGTATTTGTAATAATTACCGATAATATTATAGTCGCCCCCTTCACCTGCATAGATATTATTACCGCCCCAGTTATAGATCACATTGTTACGGTAATCCACCAGTTCAGTGGGTGTATGTCTTGTTCCGTTAAAGCGGGGTGTGCGGTTATTGCAATGGGCAAAGAGGTTGTGGTGTGCGGATAAATGCAGACCGCCCCAGATACCGCCATAGCCATGGTGTTCCCAGTCTTTATCGCCGGTTTCGAAGTGGTAAGAGTAATTCAATGGTTCGCTGATAATATTCCATTGGAGGGTGGTGCTGTCGCCGGCATAAATGGAAAATACTTCATCGGTACTCCAGCTGGCACTGCAATGATCAATGATGATGTTTTTTCTTTTCATGCCGCCGAATGCATCATCACCGCCGCTGCCATCCACCATTCCTTTTTGTGACTGATAGCGGTCGCCCATCCGGAAACGGAGAAAGCGGAGGATGATATTATCGCCTCCCAGCGATACCGGATGATCGGCAAGACAGATTCCATCACCGGGTGCGGATTGACCGGCGATAGTAGTGTTTTCTTTTATCCGGAGCGGGCTGTTGAGATGTATGGTGCCGGATACCGAGAATACGATGATTTTTGCTCCTTTTGCATTTACTGCATGTCGCAGACTTCCATCTCCGTCGTCATTCAGATTGGATACATTCAGCACCTGACCACCCCGTCCCCCGGTAGTGTATTTGCCAAACCCTTCGGCTCCGGGAAAGGCAATAGCGGGTTCTCCGGAATTCAGGGATTGCTGCACTGGTAAACGGGCGCAACTGTTGTTGGTCAGAAAAATCAGCAGCAGGATCGGGAAGGGATACTTTTTCATAATATATAGAGGGGCAGAAATTGAATAAGGCTGCATGACTGTGAAGCACAGTATGCAGCCTTATATATTTAATGTCAAAGAATATTAGTAGCCAGGATTCTGTTGCAGCTGTCCCTGATAAGAGGCGATAGTGGCCTGATCAAAAGGATACAGTTCACTTTTACCTGCTACAAAGAAAGATGCAAATCCCTGCCATAACTGTTTGCCGTCAATAACATTCGCGGTCAGGTGCTGTCCCCAGTCGATACGCACCCATTTAGCCGCGGGAACCTGTGAGGTGCCGGTAGTGCCGGTGGGCGGAACCTGTGTTGGTCTCCAGAACGGTTTGCCATTACCGCTGCTGTCGGCCGCGGTATAGTACACGATTTCCTCGCCCACATTTTTATAATAAATGTATTGGGGCACATTTGTATAAGAGCCGGTACGGTCGCGCATTTGCTGGATAATTGCTCTTGCTTCTGCAATTTTTGCAGCCAGCAGGTTCCAGCGGAGCAGGTCGTAACGGCGGATACCTTCATGACCAAATTCAAGATAGCGTTCATTGGCAACTGCGTTGAAGAATCCGGCTTTATCAGTCGGCGTGGTGCCAATCAGCCCGGTATTGCCACGGAAAGCGCGCTTGCGGACTTCTTCAAAAGCCGAAATGGCAGCGGCGGTGGGTCCGTTATTTATTTCATTCACCGCTTCCGCATACATCAGCAGTACATCGGAGAACCGGATCATGGACCAGTTATAACCAACGTTTAATACTGTACCAGGCAGAAGGGGTACACGCCAGTCACGGCGGTATTTACCGGTATTGAGTTCACCCAGCCGGCGCTGACTCTTGATATTGGTCGCATTCGTTACCTGGTAATGGGTGAGGGTAACATCACGACGGGTATCAACCGAATCAAAGGCATAGAAATAGTTCGGCATCATCTGAACGCCACCGCCACCGGCACCATAGCGTGATGCGTTATTCAGTGTAGGGCCATCATAGTTGCCCATCCGGCTGTCACTGTTACCATTACCACCACCGGCACCTACTTCAAACATGATTTCGCCTTGCGGGTCATAGATAAAGGAAGTAACGTTTCTCCAGATATTTTCATAATTCGGATTCAGGGTATGCTGATCGCGGCGGGCCATCAGTTCTTCTGTTTCCTGTTTTACAATATTGTAATAATTCAGGTAATCGCTGCGGCGTTCCATCTGACCATTGCTGCGCAGTGAATAGCCGCCTCTGTGAAGCGCCAATCTTGCTCTTAATGCTTTAACTGCCCCTTTTGTGATGCGTTCGTTTCGCACACCTGCCTCTGTCCTCCAGGGAATTAAATCCTTGGCTACATTCAGGTCTTCAATCAGTTTGTCGTAAACGGAGTCCCGGTTGGATTTCGGAATAAACAGGTTTGTTTGTTTATAAGCCGGAATCATCGGGGCCGGTACATCACCCCAGTTCAGCATCAGCTGAAACAGGAATTGCGCCCTTAATGTGAGGGCTTCGCCATGTAGTCTTTTCAATGCGGCCTGTTCGATAGCTGTTCCGGTGGTATACTGAGGCATCAGCGGAATCTGCTCAATGCAGAGATTGGCTTTTTCCACGCCGCGATACAATTGGCGGAAGGGGTTGGATAGTTCGGAATTGGTCAGCAGTAACTGGTAGCGGCCCACTCCTCTGCGGCCATTATCAATATTTCCGCTAACAATCCCTTCGTCACAATCGTAAGGGTAATACAAGTTAATCCGGATGCCATATCCGTTATCGCCTTGTAATTCGTCGTATACGCCAATGATGGCATTGGTGGCATTGGCCACATCGGAAAATGCCTGCGGTACGCTGTATTGGGATACAGGTTCCACCTCCGTATATTTTTTACAACCGGTAACAGCGAGCACTGCCAGCAGGAGCCCTGCGCCGGTTAATTGTTTGATTAAATTTTTCATATCAGAAAGTTTTTGTTTGTTAGAAAGTAACGTTTATGCCAAATAACCATGTTTTTGCCCTGGGATAAGCGGCAAAATCCACACCTGGTGTCAGCGGATCGGAACGGCGGGACGTAACATCCGGATCATAGCCGCTGTAATTGCTGATGGTGGCCAGATTATTAACAGTGCCGTATACACGCAGATTGGCAATTTTCATTTTATCTAACAATCTTTTCGGAAGGGTATAGCCCATGGTGATATTATTGAAACGCAGGTAAGATCCGTCTTCAATCGCCCAGGAATGCAGCCACCAGCGTTGTACCCGGACCGGCGCCCAGATTTTGGCGTTGGCATTCATCTTTGCCAGTTCTGTGGGATCCGTAACACGGATACCGGAAGGACTGATATAGGTAAACCGGTCTTTCACGATTTCCAGCGTATTCAGGTTGGGGAATGCGCCGTCTGTCCATTCAAGTTTATTGGCATTGTAGATATCATTGCCCACTACAAAGTTTACAAACACGGAAAGGTCGAAGTTGCCAATGGTAAACTGGTTACTCCAGCCACCGGTGAATTTGGGATTGGCATCTCCGATTACTTTACGGTCATCGGGGGTGATCACGCCATCCCCGTTCAGGTCTTTCCATTTCATGGTACCGGGCTGCGGTGCGCCATAAACACCATTCACTGCAATACCCGCTTTAATGGTATAGGTCTGTGTGGTGGCATTATAATCAAATTCATCAATCTTGTAGAATCCGTCTGTTACAAAGCCGTACATCAGACCCACGGGTTGACCTACCTGTACGATATAATCGTCCACGCCGTCTGAGCCTTGCCAGCCGGAGTTGCGGGTCTGGAACTGCAGACCACCCAGGCTTTCCACTTTGTTTTTATTAAAGGCGATATTGAAGTTGGAGGTCCAGGTAAACATTTTCTTCTGTATCGCGGTGGCGTTTAACTGGATTTCAATTCCTTTATTGGAAGTGGCACCCACATTCTGTAACTGGGTGGTATAGCCCGATGTTGGTGGAATAGCCACGGCCAGTAACAGGTCTTTTGCCGAGTTTTTATACGCGTCAACAGTTACCTGTAACCGGTTTTTAAACAGGGAAAGATCCAGTCCCAGGTTCTGGGTCGTGTTTTTCTCCCATCTCAGGTCAGGATTGGCCAGGGCGGAAGGTGCAAAACCGGGCAGGATGGAATGATTAAAGGCATATTGGCCTGTAACGCCGTATAACTGGCGGTACAGCAGGTTGCCGATACGGTTATTACCAACGGAACCATATCCGAACCGGAGTTTACCATCATTCAGCCAGGTCAGTTTTTCCATGAATTTCTCACGGGAAAAGCGCCAGGCTACTGAACCGGAGGGGAACACCAATGTACCGTTCTCGGAACTGAATTTTGAGGAACGGTCAGCCCTGACGTTAAAATTCATCAGGTATTTATCATCAAAAGCATAACTCATCCGGCCAAAGAAAGAGGCAATACGGGCGGGAGGTTCTTCAAATGATGTGGGCAGCGGTTGCGTGGAGCCGGTGGGTGCTGAACCCAGGCCCATATTCGCCAGTGCTTTTTCAGGAGAAATTTCTGCCGGGAAATAGCGGGTTTCAACAGAGTTTTGTTTGGAACGTACATCCACAATTTCCTGGCCTGCCAGCAGGGTGAAATCATGGTGTTTTTTGAAATTGTTTAACTGGTATTGCAGTGTATTGGAATTACTGATCGTGTAATTATTCTGTTGGCCGATCATCGCAACCGGCAAGGAAGCCGCATTACGGGCGGTTCCGGTAATCTTGCTGTAAAACTGATCAGTGCGGATATTGGCATTATCAAAACCGGCAGTGGAACGGAAGCTCAGGTTTTTAACAATGGTATAGTTGGCATAGGCGGTCAGGTAAACCGCTTTTGTATATTGTCTTCTGTATTCAGCCTTGGTCAGGATCACCGGGTTAGTGGCACCGGCTGATGCCAGGTAATAGGCTTCATCAAAATCATCAATACCGAAACCGTCTTTTGCTAATTCAAATGGTCGGTAATTGATGGCATGGCGGAGACGGTTGGTAGTACGTGTACCTGTATTGGTAGTACCGATTCCCTGGATTTCCTGATCCAGATACCGGGCGGTAAAACCTACCCTGAGTTTATCTGAAGCTTTATGATCGAGTTTGAAGTTCAGCAGTTTTCTGCTGAATCCGGATTCGATCTGAATTCCGTCTTCCTTATTAGCTGTCAGACTAAGATTAAATGTAGTGGTCTGATTCCCGCCACTCATAGAAACGTTATGAGTGGAGAAAGCGGCTTTACGGCCGAATACCTGATCCTGCCAGTTAACAAAATCAACATTCTTGTAATTGGCGAGTGTATCCCAGGTGGTACCATACGTCTGGGCAAATGAGGAACTGTCAGATGCACTGCCACGGGTTCTTTCATACTGCCACATGACAAAGTCATATGGTTTCATTACATCCATGAATTTGGGCAGCTGGCGGTATCCGATAGATCCGTTATAGCTGATCTGTGTTTTTCCATTGCGGCCTGATTTAGTAGTGATGATCACCACCCCGTTGGCGGCACGGGCACCATAGATCGCAGTGGTGGAAGCGTCTTTCAGTACATCCACGGAAGCGATGTCCTGCGGAGAAATGACGGAGAGGGCATTTTCGACCTGTATACCATCCACGATATAAAGAGGGGAATTATCCTGTGTAATTGAACCGCCACCGCGTACCCGTACAATGATTTCTGCACCAGGCGCACCTTCTGTGGAAGTCAGTTGCACTCCGGCCAGTTTTCCCTGCAGCGCTTCAGCCGCGGAGGAAAGGGGGAAGTCTTTGATTTGTTTGGAGTTTACGGAAGAAACGGATCCCGTCAGGTCTTTACGCTTGACGGTACTGTAACCCACTACCACCACATCATCAAGAGCTTTTACTTCGGGTGTGATTTCGGCGTTGATACTGGTACGGCCATCAATGGCGGTTTCATACGGGATGAATGACGCACTGGTGAAGACCAGTACACTGGCTTTGCTGTCCACACTGATACGGTAGTTTCCCTGTGCATCAGTGGTAGTGGCCGTTTTCGTGCCTTTAACAGACACCGTAACGCCGGTAACGGGTAATTTGTTTTCAGCTGATATTACGGTTCCCGTAATCTGGCGGGTTTGTGCAAATAATCCCTGCAGCGGGATCAATGCAAATAAAAGCAGTAGGAGCGAGCCTGCTTTTTTAAGTTTTTTGTTCATAATGCAGCATTTTAAGTAAACGAAATGAAAATGGTTAGTGCTGTCACAGCGGGGCGCAAAATCAATACAGGCAAAACCGGTTTGGCATTCGTGTATCAATATGTATTTTCCGTTGAAACAGCGGCAGAATTTTGCCGGCCTGGACGAAAAGATGGAGTAAGTATATGTCCTGATATCAGCGAATCAGTTTTATGGCAGTCGTTGACATTTTTATCTTTTCAGTTTCGGCAAGCAGCATTCTGACGTTTTTGATAATTAGGCATAACAAGACTACACCGATCTTTCTTATAAGTCACTGATTATTAGTAATTTTTTTACGCAATCGTTCCCGGCATCGATACCAAAACCAGCATATATTAATTGTGTTCTTAATAAGGCAGTCATGGCTAATATTACTTATCGCACGGTAATCGTCTGAATATGCAGCAAATAGGGTAATTTACAGGTCTGTTGGGGTAGTTGGCCGGGACGGCCCCTTCGATCGACTGCAAAAACCACCGGAAACAGACATGAAGTTTGAAGCTGTAACTATAAAGGATATTGCGAAAGCGCTAGGACTGTCCACCTCCACTGTGTCCAGGGCGTTGCGAGATAGTTATGAAATCAGTCCGGAGACCAAGAAACTAGTACTTGAGTACGCAGAGAAAATAAATTACCACCCCAACCCGATTGCCCTCAGTCTGAAAGAGCGGAGAAGCCGGTCCATTGGAATTATCGTTTGCGAGATAGCCAACAGTTATTTTTCCCAGGTGATCAACGGTATCGAATCCATTGCCCAGAATAACGGTTATAATGTTATCATATCTCAGAGCCACGAATCGGCTGAGCGGGAATTGCTGAATCTGCAGTATCTGACTTCGCGTTCCATGGACGGACTGATTATTTCTGTATCCACGGAGACCAGGGATTTCAGTTATTTCCGGGAGTTGCATGACCGGGGAATGCCCATTGTGTTTTTTGACCGGATTGTGGATGAGATTGAAACGCATAAGGTCATTGCCGACAATTTCAAAGGAGCCTATGATGCCACATCACACCTGGTAAAATGCGGGTATAAGCGGATTGCCACATTATGCAATACAACAGCCTTATCAATCGGGAAAGAAAGGCTGGCCGGGTACAAAGCCGCCTTACAGGACAACGGAATTAATCCCGATGAATCTTTGATCCGGTATTGTCAACATGGAGGTATGATAGCTGCTGAAATGGACGAAGCGATTGAATCCCTTTTCAACAGTAAAAAAGCGCCGGACGCTATATTTGCCTCCGCTGATAAACTGACCACGGGTTGCCTGCGTGCCCTGAAAGCAAAGGGGCTTTCGGTGCCCGATGATATCGGCCTGATCGGTTTTTCCAACAGTGAACTCACCGAATTGCTGGAACCTTCCCTGTCCGTCATAAAACAACCCGCCTTTGAAATGGGTGAAGTGGCCACCAGTCTGCTGCTGGAGCTGATTGAAGCCAAACATCCGGTAACGGATTTTCAGACAAAAGTCCTCCCGACGGATATGTTTATCCGGCATTCCACCCGCCTGCAGAAAAGCCGGACAAAGCCGGTGACATCCTGATTTAACTACATTCATTTTTATTTTGGTGCGAGTGGTATAGCACTATATATTTGCACTCCCAAAGGGGAATTAGCTCAGTTGGCTAGAGCGTCCCGAATGGAATTCGGGAAGGTCACGGTCGACAACAAATAAGGGGAATTAGCTCAGTTGGCTAGAGCGTCCCGAATGGAATTCGGGAAGG
>Ga0075152_10003155_pt1 | contig 11604 bp, 8 predicted proteins | sample JI61114C2DNA_FD_70964 | JGI IMG/M metagenome (GOLD analysis project Ga0075152, IMG submission 70964) | Wastewater effluent complex algal communities from Wisconsin, to seasonally profile nutrient transformation and Carbon sequestration -... | ecosystem: Engineered > WWTP > Effluent > Algae...
CGCGATCAGTTATCCTTTCGCTTCTCATCATCGCTGATCAACATCGCGCCGAGCACGATGCTGACCAGGCTCACGCAGATCGACCCGAGTAGCGCGGAGCCGAAGCCGCTGACGGTAAAGGCGATATCGAGCCGAGTCGCAATGGCTGCCGTCAGCAGGAGCATCAGCGCGTTGATCACCAGCAGGAACAGACCGAGCGTGATGATCGTGATCGGGAACGAAAAGAACTGGAGTACGGGCTTGACGAACGTGTTGACGACGCCGAACACCAGCGCCAATCCCACGAGTCCCTGCCAGCTTCCCGAATACGTAATGCCGTCGATAAACCGGGCCGCGCACCAGAGGGCCACGGCGTTGATCAGCAGTCGCAGGAGAATGGTCATGATGCAAGATGGCCGCTGACCGCCTGCCGCGCGAGCTACGCACCTACCGCGCGTGGGCGCTCGCGCACCGTATGCCTGACGGCGTGCGCGACGCCGCGTTCCCGCTGCTGGTGCAACGCATCATGCGCCGGACGCTGCACGAAAGTGAGGGTGTCCTGCTGCTCGAAGACGGCGAGTTGGCGTTTCGCGCGCTGGTCGACGCGATCGGCACGGCACGGGACGAAATTCTGCTGGAGACGTACATCCTGCGTGACGATCGCATCGGCGAGTCGGTGCGGTCGGCGCTGGCCGCGGCGGTGCGGCGCGGGGTGCGCGTGAGTGTGCTGGCCGACGCGGTCGGTTCCGCCGCGACCGGCGACGAGTTCTGGGAGCAGTTGTCGGCGGACGGCATCACGTGGCGGCTGTTTCATCGACTTCGATACCTGCCGTTTGAAGCGCTGCGCCGCGATCACCGCAAGATCGTCGTGATCGATCGCGCGGTGGCGTTCACCGGCGGCATGAATATCGGTGAAGAATACGGCTCGTCGATTCGGCGTCATGAAACGGCGTGGCGCGATACGCTGATGCGCGTGGAAGGATCGATCGCGCGCGAACTGGCGGCTGTTTTTGCAGAGGGCTGGGATCGTGCCAAGGGACCGCCACTCCCCGGGCTCGAGTACATCTCGTGGGAATCACTCACCCCGGCGCCGCTGGTATCCGATGCCTCGGCGTGGAGTACACGCGCCCTGCGCGCCCGACTGGAACGCCGCCTGGCCCAGCGTCGGGATCGTCGCCGCGGTCGCCGCGTGCGCCGTGAGATCGATCACGTGTCGGACGGGTCGCCGTCCACCGCTCTGGTGCTCGATTCACGGCCGGGACGGGGACAGCGGGAAGTGCTCGCGGTGCTGGCCTCACTGGTTGGCGCGGCCCGCAAACGATTGTGGATCACCACACCGTACTTTGCCCCACCCACCCGTGCGCTGGCGTTGTTGCGCGCGGCGGCGCGGCGCGGCGTGGATGTACGGTTGCTGGTGCCAGGCGAGCGCACCGACGTCGCGCTGGTGCGCCATGCGGCGCACGGCGCGTATCACAGCCTGCTGGACGCCGGCGTGCGTGTGTTCGAGTATGAGCGGGCGACACTGCACGCGAAAACGCTGGTGGTGGACGGACACGCGGGCGTGGTCGGGTCGACCAACCTCGATTTCCGTTCTTTCTGGCTTAACGCTGAATGCAATGTGCTGCTCTTGGACGATGACGCTGCCGTGCACCTGGAGCGGAGCTTCAGTACGGATTGCGCGCACAGCACGGAGATCACCATGGTGCAGTGGATGTCGCGATCATGGCGTCACCGCATCGGCGACTTTCTCGCGCGTCAGCTGCGCTGGGCGCTCTGACTCGCACGGGGGGGTGATAATCTCTCCCCAATTCGTCCGGTTTTCCCCGACAGGTGTCTCTGGTCTCCCCGATGGAGCGGGGACGCGCGCCGAACGACCATAACTGCAGTCGTCCGGCGAGTCTCAAGGAAATGTGCCCTTGAGCGGCGGGATGCGGCCGCCCTTGGAGGTGTTTCCGATGTCGAGTCCTTCGCGCGAACCTGTTGCCCACCTGTCTCCCCACGCCACCCCAACGGACGGCGTCGTGCTCGTCGCCTGCGATGGGGCGCCGGCCTCGCAAGAATCGCTGTTCAACGCGGCCCGGCTGGCTGGTACCGCGCTGGGTGGGCCGATTCAGGTGGTGGGCGTCTGTGAGCCGACACCTGCGGTCGCCGCAGGCATGGATGTCATTCCAGCCCCCGTCGAATACGACGAAATGCGGCGCTCCTCGATGCTCGAGGACATCCGTCGCACCGTGTCGATTTCCGCCGGCGGCGACCCAACGTGGGCGGCCGACGTCAAGGTGGGGTCACCTGCCCGGACCTTGGCGTCCGAAGCGCAGCAGCGTCATGCCGCACTGCTGATCATGGGAATCGGGCGGCACAATCCACTCGATCGCCTGTTTGGGACCGAGACCACGCTGTCCACGCTGCGTGAGTCGTCCGTGCCGGTGCTGGCGGTGGGCATGAACTTCCCGAGCACGCTCAGGACGGCCGTCATTGGCATGGATTTCAGCGCCGCCAGTCTCCACGCCGCACGTCTGGTGATTCAGATGATGGGCGGTGAAGGCCACATCACGCTGGTGCATGTCCGTCCGCGCTTCGAACACCCATCGGCCGATTGGCAGGCGTGGGACGCGGACTATGGTCGCACGCTGCCACCGCTGTTCGATCAGGTGCGCCAGCAACTCGATGCGCCAGCCAACATCACCATCGAGACGGTCACCGTGCGTGGCGACCCGGCGCCGGCGTTGCTCGCGTTCGCGCAGCAGGCGAGCGCGGAACTCATCGCACTCGGCACCCAGCGCCACGGATTCATCGAGCGGCTGGTGGTGGGATCGGTGGCGACGCGCGTCCTGCGGACATCACGCTGTGCCGTGCTCGCGGTGCCGGCTGCTGCCGTGCCCGCGTCGGCCAGCACGTCGGGCAACACTGAGGCGGTCGATCCCGGCAAGGCCGCGTAGCCGGGACGTCGGAGCGTTCAGAACACCTTGACGTTGATATAACGTTTCGGGTTCTTCTTCACGTCCGCGACCAGCGCACGCAGCTCGGCGACCAGCGAGTCGGTGTTCCGATACAGCGCTGCATCGTTCACCAACAGACCGAGCGATCCCTGTCCGCTGTTCACTTTGCTGAACACCGAGTCCGCTCGGGTGACGGCGGTGGAGAGGCGTGATTCGGTCCGACCGAGGCCGTCGGAAATTTCCCGCAGCCGCGTCGCGGCGGTCACGAGTTCGCGCGCCGCATGCTGCGAGTTGTCCACGATCGTTTGCAGTTCGCCGCGGCTGGTGGCCGAGTCGACGCGATTGGAGAACCGATTGAGGTTGTCGGCGGCGGCCGACACCGTCTTGAGCCCGTCCTGCACGTCCGTGCTGATCCGGTCGAGATTCTTCGACTGCGCATTCACCGTTTTGGCGAGTTCGGCGGACAACTGCGCAAAATTGCGGATCGACTCACGCAGCTCTTTGGCGGCGCGATCATCAAAGGCGATTTGCACACGGTCCGCCACCTGCGCGACATCGCCCGCGATGCGTCCGGCGACCGAGGTGAGTTGTGCAATGTCTGGCAACACGGCACCGGCCAGGGTGTCGCCAGTGGTATGCGCTTCGGCCAATGCGGCGCGGAGTTCACGATCTGCCGGCACGCCCGCCGCCTCGGCAATCGTCACCTGCCACTCACCAAAGAGACTCGATGCCACCAGCAACACCACCGGATCGGAGGGCATCTCAACCGCTTTGTCGATGCTCAACTGCAAGACCACCCATCCCTTCTCGCCCAGCGCGATCCCTTTGACCTGACCGGCGCGCACGCCGCGCACCACGACCGGGTTGCCGAGTGCCACACCACCGACATCGCGCGTTCGAACGACCAGATCTGTTTTGCGTCCGCCAAGGTCGGCCTGCTTGACCCAGAGCACGGTGGCCACGAGCACCGCCGTCACGATGAGCACCGTGGCGCCAACAAGAAAATCGGACGAGCGTTTGTGGTCAGTCATGATGTCTGTCGAAGTCTAGCGCATCGACCGCACGACCATCTGCCCCGACCGAGCGGGGTGTGCGGACGATACGTGTTCATCGGATGGTACGACCTGTCAGCCAGATCAGCGCCCAGAACGCATCGAGCACCAGAATCATCACCGCACTGATGACGACCGCGCGGGTCGCGCTGCGACCCACACCCTGCGCGCCGCCTTGCGTGGTCAGTCCGGCGCGGCAGCCAATGAGCGCCACGGCCGCACCAAAACTTGCGGATTTCACCAATCCATACCGCACGTCGAATTCAGTGAAGAAGATGCGAACGCCCTTCAGGAACTGCGGTGTGGTGATGTCGAGCAACCCAAGCGACGCCAGCCATCCCGAGGTGACCCCGACCAGCATCGCGGTCCCAACCACGATCGGGAACATCAGCATCGACGCCCACACGCGCGGGACGACGAGATGACTCATGGGGTCGAAGGTGAGTGTCTCGAGTGCATCGATCTGTTCGGTGACGCGCATGGTACCAAGCTCGGCCGCGATGTTGGCGCCCACTCGGCCTGCGAGTGCGAGACCCGTCAGAACCGGGGCTAGCTCGAGCGTCACGGTTTTCTGTACGAGTGTCCCGACAAAATACGGCGGCACGAGATCGCCAACGGAGTAGCTCGCCAGCAACGCCAGCACGATGCCCGTGAAGAGCGCGATAAAGATGCCGATTGGCAGCGACTCCACACCCAGGATGCGCGCGTGCATGGTGAATTCGCCGCGCCAGCTGCTGAAGTCACGCGTGGCGCGCAACACGGCCACCACGAAGTGCGCCCCGCGACCAACGGACGAAACCCACTCGCGTGTGACACGACCGACGGCCGTGATCATGCGCACGACGGCCGGCTCCGGTGCCGGGACTGCCGGAACAGGTGCGCGCGGCGCAACGGGCGCGACGGACGTGCTCACCAGCGCCACCAAAGGGCAAGCGTGCCGCTGACCCCCAGGATCAGCAAGGCGGCGCCGGCACGCACGCGAAATCCTGCACTGCCGAGCACAAGAACGAGCAACAGTTTGAGCACCGAGTTGGCGGTGACGCCGATGCCAATCGCCATGGCGGCAACGTGCGCCTGCGACGCGTCGCCGGCCAGTCGTGTCATCGACAACGTAAGCGCATCCATGTCCGTGAGTCCCAGCAGAGCAGCCGACGCCAGCACACCGGGATTTCCGACGGTTGCTTGAATCCAGGCGATGATGAACAGCACCAACTGGAACGCGATCGCCATCTGGAGCGACGTCCCGACCGCGAGCGGATTCTGCAACATACCATTGCGCGCTGCCGGTGTCGGTGTGGCAGACGGCTCGGCCTCACTCCCGTGCGGCACCGCCGGCTGCGAGACGGGCTGAATGTCGCGCTGAACGTCGGTCTGAACGTCGGTCTGAACCTCAGGACGGGTCGTGCGATCCTGCCAGAGCGCCACCGCAATCACCCCCACGCCAGCAAGAAACGGCGGCGTGAGCAGCGGAAGCAGTTCGGGAAGCAGCGCGCGCTCAAGGCCCGAGGCGATCACGAGAATACGTGGCAAGAGCATGGTACATGCGGCAGCCACGCCCAGTGCCAGCGGCGCACTGAGCGCCGGTTCGATGCGACTGCGTCGACTGAAGTTGAGCGATACCGCCGTGGAGGACACGAGACCGCCCAGCAGTCCCGTCACCCCCAGTCCGCGCGTTTCGCCGATGATACGCCGCGCGACATACCCCGCAAAGTTGAGTGCGCTGAACAACAGGACCACCGTCCAGAGCTGACGCGGCTGGAAGGCGCCGTAGGGGCCATAACTTCCATTGGGGAGAATCGGGAGAATGACCAGTGCCATGACGGCGAACTGGGCCGTAGCCCGAAGCTCACGCACATCGAGGCGTTTGAGCGCGCTTTGCAGGGCCGACTTTTCGGCCAGAAGCACCACGACCAGCGTGGCGACAGCGCTGGCCAGCGTGCGGTGTCCACTCCCCGACGCCACCCCAATGGCGACCACCAGCATGGCGGAGACTTCCGTCGTTCCGTCAACCGTGGTACCGGGCCGCTTCATCGCCGATCCGTAGGCCACATTTGGAAACAGTATCGCGCCAGCAACAATACACGCGGCGATCAGTTCGTGATGCAAGCGCATCAACCACCCGCCAATGCCGCCCATGAGCGCGAGCAGCGTGAACGTGCGCAGTCCCGCGAAGCGACCGTCAGGGCCTACCGTGTGGCCCGACCATTCGCGTTCGAGGCCAACGGCCAGACCAGCCAACGCGGCGACCAGCAGATCGAATCCCAGCGAGAGATCCATACGCTGACGATACCACACCGCACCGAGCTGTGGGTAAGGGATACGCGGGTGGGGTTGCACGAAAACGAAGATCGACTATCCTTTAATCCGGATAACCGGATATGACACAACCACGACTCTCCATCCACGAACGCCTGGCCGAACTGGCCGACGCGACCCGCTGCCGGCTTTTGCTGGCGGTGGAGCGGTATGAGCTGACCGTCGGAGAGTTGTGCTCGGCGCTGCAGCTGCCTCAAAGCACCGTCAGCCGGCACCTCAAGATTCTGTCCGACGAGCAATGGGTGACCTCGCGCGCGGACGGATCGAGCCGCTGGTATCGGCTGTCCGCGTCGCTCGACGAGGAGGCCTCGGCGCTGTGGGCGCTGGTGCGCGGGCCGCTTCGGGAGGCGGCGTCATCGCTGCAGGACGTGGCCCGCCTCGACGCGGTCCTGTCGGCACGCCGAACCCGCAGCGAGGCGTTTTTCGCGACCGCGAGTGCAGAGTGGGACTCGCTGCGCACCACTCTGTTTGGCGCCCGTGCCGATCTGTTGGCGGCACTCGCGCTGCTCGATCCGGCGTGGGTGGTGGGTGACCTCGGTTGTGGCACGGGCGCGCTGACGGCGGCGTTGGCGCCGCATGTCGCTCATGTGCATGCCGTCGACGCCTCACCGGCGATGCTGTCTGCTGCGCACGACCGGCTGAATCGTCTGAGCAACGTGACCGTACACGCCGGAACGCTCGAATCGCTGCCGTTGCCGGATGCGTCGCTCGATGTGGCTGTCCTGCTCCTGGTGCTGCATCACGTGGCGGAACCGGCGCGCGCGCTGCGCGATGTGCGTCGGGTGCTCAAACCGGGCGGTCGCGTGCTGATTGCCGACATGCGCGCGCACGCGCGTGTGGAATACCAACAACAGATGGGCCATGTGTGGCTGGGCTTTGATGCGCCCACGCTCACCACGTGGCTGACCGATGCGGGGTTTGCCGGACTGCGCTACACGCCGCTGCCGGTGGATTCCGATGCCGAAGGACCCGCGCTGTTCACCGCCGTTGCTACGGCGACGCTGTTTACTCACGAGAGGAACTGATCACGATGGCCACTGCAGTCATGACTGAACATGGCGTCGCCGAATTGTCGGCGCTGGACCGTCCGGCGTTTGCCGTGCGCGACCTGTCGCTCGCCGAATGGGGCCGCAAGGAAATCCGCCTGGCCGAGCAGGAAATGCCGGGATTGATGTCGCTGCGCGAAGAGTACGCCGGCAAATCGCCGCTCAAGGGTGCGAAGATCATGGGCTCGCTGCACATGACGGTGCAGACGGCGGTGCTCATCGAAACGCTGGTCGCGCTGGGCGCCGATGTGCGTTGGGTGTCGTGCAATATCTTCAGCACGCAGGATCATGCCGCTGCCGCTGTGGCGGTGGGTCCGCATGGCACGGTGGACGCGCCCAAGGGCACGCCGGTGTTTGCCTGGAAGGGTGAAACGCTCGAGGAGTACTGGTGGTGCACCGAACAGGCGCTGATGTGGTCGGATGGCACGGGCCCGAATCTGTTGCTCGACGACGGTGGTGATGCGACGCTGCTGGTGCATCGCGGCGCCGAATACGAAAAGGCCGGCGTGATTCCGGGCTTCGACAGCGACAACGAACCGGAAGAGTGGGGCATCATTCTCGATCTGCTGCGCGCCGAGCAGAAAAAGAATCCGGGCCGGTGGACCAAGGTGATTGCCGGTATTCGTGGCGTGTCGGAAGAGACCACCACGGGTGTGCATCGCCTGTACGAAATGGAGCGCGCGGGTACGCTGGCGTTCCCGGCGATCAACGTGAATGACGCCGTGACCAAGTCGAAGTTCGACAACCTGTACGGGTGCCGCCACTCGGTCGTCGACGGGCTCAATCGCGCGACGGACGTGATGCTGGCCGGCAAGATTGTCGTGGTGATGGGCTACGGCGATGTGGGCAAGGGCTGCGCGCAGGCGCTCAAGGGCCAGGGTGCGCGCGTGATCGTCACGGAAATCGATCCGATCTGCGCGCTGCAGGCGGCGCTCGAAGGCTATCAGGTGACGACGCTCGAAGACGTGGTCGATCAGGCCGACGTGTTCGTGTCCGCGACGGGCAACAAGAATGTCATCACCGTCGAGCACATGAGCCGCATGAAGGACAAGGCGATCGTGGCGAACATCGGCCACTTCGACAACGAGATCGACATGGCCGGTCTCAAGAAGGTCGAAGGCATGAAGCGCATCAACATCAAGCCGCAGTACGACGAGTTCGTGCTGCCGAACGGCCGCTCGATTCTGATCCTCGCCGAAGGCCGTCTGATGAACCTGGGCTGCGCGACGGGCCACCCGAGCTTCGTGATGTCGGCGAGCTTCACCAATCAGGTGCTGGCGCAGCTCGAACTGCACGCCAACGCGGAGCAGTACGGCAAGAAGGTGTTCACGCTGCCCAAGCACCTCGACGAGAAGGTGGCACGTCTGCATTTGCCGAAGCTCGGCGTGAGGTTGACCGAGCTGACGGCCGACCAGGCGTCCTACATCGGCGTGAGCAAGAGTGGGCCGTACAAGGCGGATCACTACCGGTACTAGGCAGCGCATGCCGCAGTCGCCTCCAGAGCGGTGAACACCGCTCTGGGACGACGACGGGGCACTGAGTCGATGGTCGGCTCAGTGCCCCAGTGCGTTTGTCACACGGCAAGAACGCGTGTGACCTCGGGAAAAGCGCTTTGGCCTACTGCCCGCTCCCCACCTTCGGCTTGGTGGGCCGCAGCGGCACCGCGTGGCCAAAGTACCACTGCGAATCCTTGCGGTCTTCTTTGGTGGTCGCGGTCATGTTCTTGATGAATGGCAATAGCTCCTTCTGTTGTGCGGTCACGATGCCGTCGGCGATATCCGCCTGCTCCCAGAACAACGGCCAATAGCGCTTGGTCGCGGCGGTGACACTGTCCAGTTCTACCTTGCCGACGACACTCTCCGTGCGCGCGGCGAGGAACTGACCGAGCGGGATGTAGATCTCGCGCACCTTGGCCGAGTACACCGAGTCGGCGGCAATGAGTGCATCGATCTGGGCCTTGGTGAGAAAGAGCGAGTCGCTTTCGCCCAGCAGCAAGCGGTGCACGTTGCTGGTGTTGCGGAGATAAATGTCCGCGATGGAATCGGCACCTCGGCGCTCCCATCCGCCCTTCACCTTCATCGGCTCCACGGCGCGGCGCAGTTGCTGTACGTCGTACGGCACCGAAAAGTCGAGCGAGAAATCCATCGTCACGCGGAACGGCTGCCGACTGAGCGTGCGAAAGGCGCGGGTATCGCCGAAGCGGGGATTGACGTCATACCGGAATCGTTGCGCGTTCGCGTCGAAGCCGCGCGGAACCAGCAGCACCGGATCGGGCGTCGCCCGTGCGCCCCAGCCGCGCAGGTTGTTCGCGCCGTGCAACGCCTGGTCGAGTCCGCCCAGCGGATTGTCGAAGACCACGTTGGAGGTGATGCGGCGGCCGCGCACCTTGATGGGCAGCCGCGGGGTCCACTGCAGGTTGAGTTGTTGCGTCCAACTACCGCGGCAGCTGCTGCGTGCGGCTACGGTGCCGAGCTGTCGCTCGAGGCACTCGCGCACGTTGGACGGTGACGCCGCGAGCAGCGCGCGCATCTGATCGGCGGTGCCGACGTCGCCGATCGTCGCCGGATTCGGCACGAGTGCGCGGTCGTTGGCACGCCCGTCGCCATTGATATCACTCTGCACGATGGGCGTGAACGGCAGCCCGGACTGGAACCGCGCGAACATGGTGAGGGTGCCGAACTTGGGAATCGACGATCCCACCTGCATGACCACGGCATGACGCGCGTCGTTCGCGCCGGCGGCCCATTCCCGCTCACGTGGATCACCAAAGCCGGCACCGTCGAAGCCGCGCGACTGCTGCTTGAGCGTTTGAATGGTGTACGACGCCGACAGGAACACCGGACGGCGACGCATCCGGAACACGTCGGGCAGCACCGTCGCGGTGAGTTGTCCGCCGTAGCCGCGCAAATCGCTCGTGCGCAGCGCCACGCGGCCATAGTCGGGTGAACGACGTGATTCACGCGCGGATACCGCGCCGGTTGCCGGATCGATGGCGGCTGTGCTCACATACATCGGCCGGTTGCCTTCGCCGGCCAAGGCGAATCGGCTCACGCCGGCGAAATTCGCGTCGAGCGTGCTGGGCTGCGACAGATCGTAGGTGGCCAGCGCATCGAGCTTGGTGACAAGCTTGCCGAAGTTGCTGCCCCAGTTGAGCGAGGCACGCCAACTGCGCGGCACATCAAACGACGGGTCGACCAACGTGACCGATGGCGCACGCTCTGCCAGCGCTGCTCCACCATCGGTGCACGCGGTCGGAAGACTGGCGCCAGCGCTGTTGAGCGCCTGCCAGTCGGGAAGCGGAACGGACGACCCCACGCAGTTGAGCGTGAGGGTACTGCCTGCGAGTCCTGCGCCCACCAAGGCATCGGCCAGTGTCGATGGACGATACAGATCGCGAAATTCACCGATCCCGCCGCGGATGTAGCCCATCGTGTTGCGATAGAACACACCCATCTGGTTCTGGCTCGTACCGTTGCCGTTGTCCTTCGCTCGGCTGTACGTGTACGAGAATCCGACGCGGGGAGAGAGGTGCAGTCGCGATGGAGCGATACCGCTCCGTACCCCGAGTGCCTGATCGAGTGCCGCATTCACTGGCGGTGCTTCACCAAACGCATTGCCCTCGAGGCGCGCACCGTAGAGCATGCTGAAGTACCGCGACTTGTTCCACTGATGGGCCATGGCGAGCGCGCCATTCCACGACGTGGCGTGCCGGTCGGGCTGCACCAGGGTACGCGAGTACGACGACGGGCGATTGCCTTCGAAATCGGCCAGCGAGTTGAAGGTGTATTGGCCCAGCGCATTCGGACGACCCACCTGATCGAGTCCGTCACCGCGAAACCACGCCTGCGTCTTGAAGCGATGTTTGCTGCCGCGCGCGTTCCACACGGTTTCGTTGGAGCCTTCCAGCGTCCAGCGCGTGTCATCGGTGACGAGCCACGGACTGCCGCCCAGCTGCAATGCGGCCACGTCACTGGTGGCGGCATCGGAGGCTGAACGCACCAGCACGGTGGCGCCGGGGATGTCGAGATACGGCGTGGTCTGCTGGCGCACCTGACTCAGGCCGATCCGATTCTGCGTGAGGATGCGACTGCCGGCGCCGAAGTACTGTCCGTGCACGAGCTGGCCACCCATGGTGCGCTCGGTCTGTTTGCCGCCTGAGGCGGGCGACACCAGTGGACCGAATCCCAGCGCCCCCTCACGCATGCCGGTGGCATACGTCGTGAGACTGAGCGTGCGCATCGTGTCGCGGATATCGTCGATGCGGCCCAGCCA
>Ga0075152_10003156_pt1 | contig 11602 bp, 15 predicted proteins | sample JI61114C2DNA_FD_70964 | JGI IMG/M metagenome (GOLD analysis project Ga0075152, IMG submission 70964) | Wastewater effluent complex algal communities from Wisconsin, to seasonally profile nutrient transformation and Carbon sequestration -... | ecosystem: Engineered > WWTP > Effluent > Algae...
TAGCTGGAAATGAGGTTGTACATGGCCTCCCACCTCGCCTCGTTCTCCCAGTACTCCCGATACTTGCTGAGTTCCTTGATCATGGGCACTCCCTGGTTGACTACTCTCAACGACAAGTAGAGGATGCTGTACAGTACTGATTGATTGTCATTGTGTTGCATGGACTCCGCAAAGATGTACTTGACGAGCGTCAGTAGATCATTGTACTTATCACTCGGCAAGGACTTTTCGGTGTGCAGATGTGAGCACATGCAGCACAGAAAGTACTCGCTAAGTTTGATATCCTCAAGCACAAGAGCTCGAGATTTCAGGGAAGTCTCCTGCACTGAGTTGACAAGGTATGTCTGGCTGAACTCATCAATCTCCTGTTGCTTCGAGTGCCTCTCGCTATTCCCCTGCAGTTTGACCTTTATCGATGAGAAGATTCTCAGTGGGCGCAGCAACTGTGATCTTCCAAACTGTTTCTACACCTCGACAATAAGAGCATCTTCAAGCTGGTATGGCTCGTATGGTTTCTTTTCAAGCTGCCGAAGCTTCTGCTAAACCTGCACAGATTGCTGCAGCCTGTTGATAATGCGCTGAAACTCCACCATCTGCTTCTTGGTGAACTCGCATCGTGACTCGTTGACTGCATCGAACTCCTACAGTAGCTTGCTGCAGCCGTACTGAATTTATGGCCACATATCGTTGGTGGATATTACGTCCCATCGGTACTTCGACTGCTCGGCAAGGAATACTGACCGTTTTTGTTAGAGTGCTTGCTTCTTCGTTTAGAATGAACGCTAAAGATTCTTGAGCTTGCGCAGGTTCTCATCGATGGAGTCGGCCAGGTCAATGCACGTCTCCAGCGACTTCTTATGGTTTATCTGCAGGTCATAGTAGAAGGTTTATAGTGGGTCGCTGAGATGAAGTTTGATGTCCCTGCCCATATCCTTCAAGGTCTTGCCAAACGACTTTAGTGATTCGTACACATATTACAACAGCTCCCGGAGCGAATCATTCTCCCGAGCGATGTCTTAGGACGAGTTAGAGAATTCTTGTTTGGCTAGTAGGATGTGGGAGCCTGCCTCCTCTAGAGCCTCACCGACGGCCTTCAGCAACTTCCAAACGGCTTGCGTGCGCCCGCCAGCAGCCGTAGTTATCTTCTTCAGCGACGATTGGATGAATTCCACTTCCCCGATGAGCTGCGCAGTCATCAATTATAATGTCCTTCATTGGGTTGTTGCCGATTGTTGTTTATTTTAATCATAAGGAATGGTACACGCGCAAGTCGTCGAGGTATGCACGTGGGGGTGGCCCGCCCTAACCCTAACCATCGTGGTGGTTTCGCTGTTGGGGTTGCTCTGGGCTTTCACCAACTGGACTGAGCTCCGTTCAGTGAGCCTTAGCGATTCCTCGGAAGAGTTCGATGGACTCAAGCTCAACGAAGAAAATCCGCTGAACATCATAGAAATAGGACACAAAATCAAACAGGTACGGCCAGTAGCGAACGCAGGGAGCCTCGGAATTCATCAAGCAAGAGTACAGAATCTGCGGACTAGTGGTGTTAGGAATGGCCCTTCTCATCTTCGTACGTGTTCCCTAACATTTTAGTTCTGTGTCGACACCCGAGGAGTATACACGTCGTTTGCCTTCTGCGTTGGAGCCCTCACGTCAATGGCTTGTGGTGGTGTCAGTATGCACATAGCCACCGAATCCAACTATAGGACTACAGTGCAGGCAAAAAGGTCGATTGGTCATGCTTTCAATACTGCCTTCAAGGCTGGGACTGTTATGGGCTTCGCAGTGGTTTCAGTAGCGCTGTTGGGTATCCATCATTGTAATGTAGTCTTGGTGGCTCTGATCACTCTCTACAAGGAACTAATGGGCCTGAACAACACCTCAGCATCTGCTGACTACTATAAACACCTGTTCGAGACCATCTCAGGGTATGGGTTGGGTGGTTCCACTGTTGCATTATTTGCTCGAGTAGGTGGAGGAATCTTTACAAAGGCTGCTGACGTCGGTGCTGATCTTGTTGGCAAGATCGAGAAGGACCTTCCAGAGGATAGTCCTAGAAACCCCGCCACCATCGCTGACAATGTAGGCGATAACGTCGGAGATATTGCTGGTATGGGTGCTGATTTGTTCGGAAGTTTCGCATAATCGTCGTGTGCTGCTTTAGTGATTAGCTGCAGTTCGATGGTGGGTTTCGACTCGAAGCATGTTCACTACCAGAACCTATTCTACCCGCTGATGATTCCAGCTTCCGGGTTGATCGTGTGCGTACTCATTACGTGGTACCTCATCCGGATGAGACATCTTCAGGATAGCAAGGAGGTGGAACCAGCACTCAAGGGTCAGTTGATCTGGTCAACCATACTTCTGGTCCCAGTTCTATGGCTAACGAGCTATGTATGCTTACCTTCCAAATTCGCAATGCTTGTTGGCGATGGAGCTGTTGAGCACAGCTATTTTGATGCTTACAAGTGCAGTCTCTACGGACTACTTGCCGGCTTCATCATCGGCTATTTCACGGAAGTTATGACCAGTTATAGTTATCGACCGGTGCAGGAACTAGCTGAAAGCTGCCGCACAGGTGCGGGAACAAACGTTATCTACGGCCTCGCGTTGGGATATCTATCAACTATTGTACCTGTGTGCTCACTGTGCGTATGTGCTTATCTCTCCTCAACGTTGCTGGGATACTATGGTGTTGCCTTGGCTGCCATTGGAATGCTTGCAAACCTGCCAATCTGCCTGGCTATAGATGGATATGGACCAATCAGCGATAACGCAGGAGGTATTGCTGAAATGGCTGAGCTTGGCGAGTAGATTCGGAGGCGCACCGATGCCTTGGATTCGGCTGGTAACACTACTGCAGCTATCGGGAAAGGATTCGCTATTGGAAGCGCAACGTTAGTGGCATTAGCCCTCTACGGTGCTTACTTGCATACTACTGGCTACGACGTCAAGGGAACGGAGGTATCGTTCAATGATCCTCTTGTGTTTGCTTGCTTACTATTCGGAGCCATGCTACCGTACGCCTTCTCAGCCTTGACCATGAAATCAGTTGGAAAAGCAGCACTGGGGATGGTCCGAGAAGTGCATAGGCAACTCAGCGAAAACCCAGGCATATTGGAGGGACTCTGTGATCCAGACTACAAGGCCTGCGTAAGAATCAGCACACTCGCTTCACTTCGAGAAATGATTTTGCCAGGTCTCATGGTAAAATATCAACATTAACGTAGGTTACACTAACCCCACTGATATTGGGGTTCCTCTATGGCCCCAAGGCTATCGTTGGATTCCTACCAGGAGCTATCGTCAGCGGCGTTCAGATGGCAGTATCTGCATCTAACACCGGCGGAGCTTGGGATAATGCAAAGAAATACATTGAAGCTGGACTTCTAAAAGACGACGAAGGAGTTATCGTGAGGAAAGGTTCAGAAATTCACAAGGCTGCTGTTGTGGGCGATACCGTTGGCGATCCTCTGAAAGACACTAGTGGCCCGAGCCTGAACATCCTTATCAAACTGATGGCGATTATCTCGCTGGTATTCAGCCACTTCTTCATGCGAATGTCGGCCGAAGCCACCTTGTGATGTACATACCCGGAAAGTTACGATCACGGACGGTTGAAATCCTTATCGTCGATGACTTCTGTGCTGGTGTCGTTGGAGTAGAATTAGACTGTGTATGGGCCGACCTCACCCTTCTCTTGCGTGTAGATCATCAGCGTAAAGATGTAAGGGTAGCTGTCAGCCTCGAGATTTAGCTATGCGCTTACCACTATGCTGTTAATTGTCGGGCGAGAGGGACTACAGAGCTTATCGGTGCTAATGTCGCTACTATACATCCTCTTCCCCTCGTTTCGCTGTACCCTCAGTCCGATAAAGTTGATACCTTGCACCAAATCCTGTCGCTACTGCGTCAGACTGATAAACACTGTGCTTTTGCTGTAGATCTTAATACCGAACTGTGGATTCAGTTCAATGTTTTTGAGAGTTGGCCTTCCGAATGCATTTTGCTCGTTCCACTCTCCTTTGAGTGAAATGTACTTCCAGTTCTCACTAAAGATTCTGCAGATGTAGAGCGACTTGAACTCGATAATAAAATCTTAAAGGGCCATCCAGAACATTCCATCGTTTGATTTTGTGTGACCCAACAAACCCATCATTCGGTTGGTCATTTGCGGAGAATCATCCGACCAGTCTCCTCGCCATTACTTTCCCGCGCTACCATGAGGATTCTTTAGTTTTAGGAGCCTATTATCCTCAATTTATCTCACTTCCACAATTGAGTAAGCGTGCCCTTGGACGATTCCTCGTTTGCTGCTCGTTGTATCCTTGCCCCTCCCTCCTGGTGAACCAGCAGCAAGCAGGTACTGATTGTTGAATGCACTGATGAGTTGGTTCCAAGCACCATTCAGGTTCCTTTCATACTCCTTCAGAATAATCTCGGTCGGGAAGCCACCAGTAAGCTCCGACATGGCTAGATGACACTTCCCTCCCTTGATCATATTGTAGCCACCATAGAGTTTCGCATAAGCCTTTTCAATGACGCACACCCAAATTTAGTCCTAGTCCTCGCTACGACCGAAGATTAGGTTGTTTGAGCCATCCACTGGCAACCGATCATCGATTATTACATAGATTTCCTGAGAGAACTTCCAGAATCTAACCATGAAGGCTCCCTTACAGTTTTCCCATTCTTAGGGATACTTCTTATCATTGAGGTCATACTCCATGCCGAGAGCCCGACACACCCAATTATGCCCGAGGACTCCCAATGCACTGATGAGATAGCAATCACCCAAAGCACCCTGCTTGACATCCGAAATGGTGATGTCCCCTTTAATAAGCTTCTTTCGGTCCCCAAAAGACTGCAGGTGATCGTACAGATCGAAGTCCTCAGGGAAATCAGGATCTTCATATCGACCCTTCCTGACAGCCTTCAGCAGCTGTTTAAATTATTGTATCTTTGACTTCTGACTTTGGCTGTCGGCAGTAAGCTCAGCCATCTTCTTCTGCAGCTACTCCTCCTTTCTCCGATTTTCTTCCTATTCTTGCTGCTGCAATATCTTATCGGCTTCGTCCTTTGCCTTTTTCTTTTCCCATTACTTTTCGACAAGGTGTTCATAGTAAATGTACTTTTCTGGCGGCAGACTGTCAATCTCGGACTTGAGCCTATCGTATCGCATCTCTAGGTTCCCCTCCTGTCCAAGGGAAGTGAACATAATGCCAGCTGCCTCCAGCTACTCCTGAATTTGCTTGACCATGTAGATGACCTTGAGCATATCGTTCTTCTGATCACTGTACAGTCTGAACTCGATAAGCACCATCCAAAAGAACAGAAAGCGTTCTTCCTAGTCACGATCGATGCGCATACGGTCATGCAGGTGAAGTATTTCGTCGTAGAGCTCGTCGGAAGTATCATTTTCAAGCCGTCTTTCTAACTATTTGATCTCCTCCAGCAGGTCTCCAGAGCTCTTGCCTTGAGTTTCTTCGAGCATAAACTTGTTCTTGACCAAATCAAAAGTATCCTAGCAGATCCGGGGATTATCCTCGAGCTTTTGTTTCCACTTGCCGATGGTGTGGTAGTTGCTGGTCACCATCTGTCCCACTGAGTAGTAGCCAATCACTTCGAACACGCACAATGCGATGATGCCGACATGCAGATAGCTGAAGAACAGAAACATCATCTAGCTGTACACCACGATCCAGATCAGAGATACGAAGTGCACGTAGACGTAGGCTTCAACCTTTTTCAGGGTCTCAGTGGTGCTATCGAACTTGTAGGCTGGCAATCCGTAAGCGGAGTAGACCACTGGCACTTCGTATCGGTTAGCCAGTCGACTGTAGAATTGGTAGCTGGAAAGTGCCAAACCAATCCCCGAGAATGTGAGCATGGTGACTGTGAAGCCTATGATATCCGACACGACATCGGAGAGGAACCCAACCACCATAACACTGGCCACTGATAGGAACACAATACCAACTATCGCATAGACCAACCACTTTGGTGCTGAATCGTTGTTGTGTTTGTAGATGTAGTATGCTGCGACACCCACCACGAAATAGAATATAAGCGCTCCTGCGACTGCCAGATACGCCAGTGGAAGGTTGAAGTTCACTACTATGCATATGAAGATTAAGCACAGCAGAATTTGGGTTATCTGGAGTGCATACAACAGCTTCGCGAGTTTCTTCTGCAGGGTCTGCACCAGTAGGTTGGCCAGCAGGAGGATCATCACCACTGCCCAGGTAATAGCGCCTTCGGGAGCCTTCCAATTGATAGCCCAGTAGACCAGTCCGAGTAAGAACCCACCGACAATTCCAACAACCTCCTGTGGCTCAATCTCATGGTGGGTCTTGCAGCACCGATAGTAGCTCATCTGGAAGATATATGACAGCAGGCATATGCACACGTAGAGACCCAGCCAGGAATCGGCAAGTAACTTCGTTGCGACTGAAAAGCCAGCAAGCAATAGCAGAAACATGAGCATATAGAACAGCAGCAGCCTATCGTTGAGGGTGGTGTAGGCTAGCAATTGCGGAAACCCAATTTCATGCTACGGGTTCCGCCAGTTCTTAAGCTAAATAAACCCAGTGTTGGCAGTAACGTCCATGGGATATATCTCAGCAGTGTTGGGCTGTCTCACTGATTTGTTGGACTCGGTCTTCTCTTCCTCGAGTGCCAGCAGATGGTGCTCGCTGTTCTCATCGAGTTTATCATCTGCCAGTCGGTATCGTGATTGCTGTGCCTTAGTTTCGAACATCCTCAACAGGGTTTGTTTGGCTGCGCTATGCCGCTTCTTGCCTTTCCGCTTTTACTGCTTCTACTCTTCCAACAGGCGTTTAGTATTCTGCTCTGCTTCATACTGTTTCCGCATATTTTTGTTGTATTGGTCGATATCGCAGAGTATGTAGAAGTCGTTCTTCTGCCAACAGACTGCCATGCCGGCTATTGCCATATACACAGGTGGTACAAACACAAAGATGAGCAACCCCAAGATCGATTGCAGCCCGAAATAGAAGTAAACACCAAGCAGCACCAACAGGCTATAAGTGATCAGCACAAAGATATGGTACTCCGTCAGGAACTCGGCGCCGAAGTAGTACGTTACAGTGTCCTTGATCTTATTTACCTGTCTGAACAGAATACGTAGACTTGCCATATAGAAGAACACCACGAAGTTGGTTATGATAGCTACAATACCGAACAGCCAGAACGGCCAGCGTGTCTACCCGATTTCGATGAAGTCACTGGTTAGTGATCTGTCGCTGAAGTACAGCCCCAGTATCATACCCACCATCTCCAATGTCATCACCACGAGCATGAACTCAGGTGTCTTCAAGGCGTTCACAGTCTGAGTCTTTTATCGATTATGCGACTTCGGAAACCGCTTTTCAATGATGAGGGTACCAATGAATCCTCCCACGAGCACGTACAGCACACAATACCCACCGAACCAGAAATCCTCACCAAACACGAACAGAAAGAACCGCATGAGAAATATCATGAAGTTTATCGTCCGTGGCTCCCGAGTTTTCTCATTCAGGCTGCTCATGAAGAATACAATGACGTCGTAGGTGAGGATTGCGCCAGCAGCGATGGCTCCAAGAAAGTTTTTGCGTTCCCACCAAATTAGGTATGAGTAGACTGCTAAAACCGCCACACTTGCTGAATATAGTAGGTATGATGTCACTTGCGACGGTGTGCGACTCATCCATCCATACAGCCCCCCATCGAACATCTTTGGTGGCTGTGGATCGATCGGTGGTGATACCTCCTAATCTCCTATCCACAGCTTATTGACCTCCTTAATCTTCTCCTTCATTCTGCCGAAGACCATGGACAGCTGCCAGTATGTCTGCTCACGCGCCCACACCGTAAGACTCATGAGCACTCCATTAAGCGAGAAGAACACACAGCTGGTACATACGTAGAAATACTGGCGATCGAACTTCATGAGAAACATAACGGTGAGTTGGCTCGCCACCACTGTCACCAACACTGCTAGCAGCTTATAGTAGAAGGTTTGTTCATTGGTGAAGTTGCTGACGCTCAGTAACAGCAGCCCATTCGAAAGCACGACGAACGCATTGGCGATGAGCCCACGAGTGAGTATTTCGATGAACATGGCTGCAAGCAGTACACTCGGCAGGAGCAGGTTAAGCCAGTAGAACGCGAGAATGAGTTTACGGAGGCCCTTCCATCTTCTTAGTGGGCGGCTTCGCATCAATTCATAGCGGATGCTGTAGCTGCCTCGCAGCTGTTGGAAGATCGCTATGTTGGCTGACAGGCTGGCTACAAACAGGAGAAGTGCAGCCAGCTCGAATTCCGTGAACTAGTTGTTCTGAACCAGCAGCATCGGTGGCTTCTTCCGCACGGAAAACTCAAAACAATCAATTGGCAACGGCAAGTAGTTTTGTATACACGATGCATCACTAATTTGTTCAGGGTGGAACCTATGTTAGCCTGAGGGAATTCACGTCGGAGCCCAGAGAAGTCAGGCACTCAGGTGGCTACAGGCTTGTTGCACTCGCCGGCGGTGAGAGAGTGCCATTGAACCTCACACTCATCTGTCGGTACCGCTGGAACTGTACTTCTTGGTTGAGAAAGTCCTCACTACATGTTCTATTTCTTGGGTTGATATCCTCCAGTAGTGACAACCAGGGATGGTGGAGAGCTTCCAAGCAAGTGCTTCTTCGAGAGTCCTTCCTGAGCAGTGACTTCATGAAATCAACTGCGAGGGTGACCTCTGGCGGACCCGACTCAGGAAACTCTGGTTCCTTGTCGAGTATCTGTTCGATGAGCTATGCAAGAAACTACGAGTGGAACGGTAGCTTGCCGTACAGCAGTTGGTAGGTTATGACACCCACTGCCCACGAATCTACCAGCTCGTCGTACTCTTTGCCTTGGAACATCTAAGGAGCCTTATATTGGATGGTTCCCGTCACTGTCCACATTTTCTACTTGGTTTGTTTCTTCTTGTTGTAGATGAGTTTGCTCACTCCAAAATCAATGAGTTTCAACGCACCGGTTTCTGGGTCGAACATAATGTTGTCGGGCTTGAGATCTCGATGGCATACCCCTACTTTATGTAGGTCACAGACAGCCTCCAACAAAGTCCGAACACACTACGTTACTCACAGAATGGCTTACCTTGTGGATCTGTCTGGGTGTGAGTGTTCCCTGTTGCATTAATCGAGCCAAACTGCGGTAGGGAACGTACTCCATGACGAGGTAGATAGTGTCGGTGGCTTCACTGATAAACAGGTTCTTGGGTCGAATGGCATGTTGGCTGTCCACGAGGTAAAGTAGATTATAAGTCTTCTGGCTGATCCGGATGTATTCCTCGTCTCCTTGCGTGATCTTAACGCAGTAGACTGCACCCGTACTCTTCTCGATACACTTGCGAACAATTCCGTGAGCACCCTAGCCTACAACTAGCACTCTTATATACCTATCTTCTCGCTGAGGGTAAAGTAACTCTCGAAACTCCTCGAACTGAACATCGAGCGACTGGTGCTTCCGACGGTAGTTTCTTCAGCCTGTTGTCGCTAACGCTGAGTCTTCAACTTGGATCGCAGACTGAGGCTCTTAACTTTGTTGCGCATTCTCTCCCGGTTCTGTCGGATTTGCTAACTGTTGTTTGGTTGTGACTGCATAAAATTAATTGCGAACAGCGCCCAACATTGCCAGAGAATAACCAATAGGTGCACCCAATCGATGCTGAGATAAATTATTCCCGGGCCACTGTTAAAAATTATTATGGAGCAACAAAGGTACGAAGGCAAGTTCGGTCGGCAGTCTTTCGTAATGCCTGAACCGCTCACCGACGGCATCAAGCAACGCAGGAACCCTCGGCAAATTAAGATGAGAATTACGAAGGCTGAGCACGATCTCACACGCTTTACGTAGCTAAGCGAAGAGTTCAGTTTGGACAGCTACAGCGATAAATTCTACTCGACTGACCTTTCGACAGTATCAAGGGACTTTGATCCGCAGCCTCAAGCCCCTGAGAAACTGTACTACCAATGCTAGGTGGACTTCTTGCTGAAGATCAAACGACGGCTCGTGGAACGCGAGGATCGACTCACTAACCTCCGATCATTGATACTTCCTTGAGTTTTTTGCACTGGTCAAGTCAATAGGTCCTTAGCTTCTTTCTGTTACTTATCGCGTTGTTCCTTATCTTTCTGCTCCTTCTGATCCTTCAATTCGAATAGCTTGGCGGCTTCGGCACGTTCCTGCTTGCTCACCTTCTTGAAGTCAAGTATGCGCAGACTTGGGATCTTATGCACCACATACAGCCTATAGTTGTTCATCTGGGTTAGACTGCTACGTACCTCGGTGACAACGTTGTTGGTTAGGATCAGCCGTTCGAGTTTTTTACAGTTCGTAAGCTTGTCAATCTCGGACAGTTCTGCGAGTTTGTTGCTCATCAGACACAGATTTTCAAGATTGGGTAGCATCTCCGACACATCATCAATCCTGTTGATGCGGTTGTTTGTGAGTATCAGCGACCGAAGCCTAAATCTCGCAAGAAGGGTACTTCTCGAGGTAGGTGAAGTTGTTGAGCTTGCGTAGCTAATTATCACTCAGATCGATGCATTCGTAGAAGTCTAGGGTTGCTCCCAGGTTTTCAATTAGCTTGAGCTTGTACCCCCGGAGGTCCAGTTGCCGTTAGTTCAAGGGGTTTGTGAACTGAGGCGATTGTTGGATCAACTCGGCGGTGATTTTCATAACAAACTATATTGATCTCGTATAGTGGTGGAAGAATACCAATAGCTATAGCAATACCAAATCAATTGCGATGACGCTCGTCTACCGCGAAGAGAGAAAGAGTGTCTTCGATAGTGCTAGGCAAGGAGTCGGGCCAGGTACGCAGTGTGTACGAGTTTAGGTGCGTACTTTACTGATGGGAAACCGAAGAAACCTCAACCGAAGACGCCAGCAAGCGATATCGGCTTTCTCAGTCGTACTGAACAGCAGAGCCTTTTGCTCAGCCAGACTAACTATCCTGGACCTGGGCACTACACGTCTGGCGCTTCCGAGGTGATTCGCAAGTACGATGCCAAGAGTTCGATCTTTCTATCGAAGGTCACACGCTTCGATAATCAAAGACACGAAGTAGGCAAGGAGAACAGTCTGTAGGGGGGTGATTTGGGTCTTCGCTTGGTCACTTCCTCGTAGAGTTCAGTTACCAGTACGTTGGCAACCAGCAAAGAGATCAGCAGGAGATTGCATCCTCAGAGAAGCAAGGCTACAGTCAAGGCAAATTCTATCCCATCAATCCCATGCAGGCAGGAGAGTTACGGTTATAGAACAGATGAGAAAGGCGATCTGCAACCAAACAAAAGTCCAGCTTAGATGGTGGGGAAGAAGGATAGGTCTGTGGGACCAGGCTCATATAATGTGCTACGGCAACAGATTAGCATAGCAGATGGCTGCGGATGGAGCAATTCCAAAGTCAAGCGAGAAGTGTTCAAAGCTGAGCCACTGCTAAAGAAGCATACGTTCCTTCGAGGTTGCACTGAGGAAGTAGAAGCGGCAAAGGGTTGCTATTTATCTAAGATATCAAGAGAACCAGGGGTGGATGGATCTCACCGTT
>Ga0075152_10003158_pt1 | contig 11598 bp, 8 predicted proteins | sample JI61114C2DNA_FD_70964 | JGI IMG/M metagenome (GOLD analysis project Ga0075152, IMG submission 70964) | Wastewater effluent complex algal communities from Wisconsin, to seasonally profile nutrient transformation and Carbon sequestration -... | ecosystem: Engineered > WWTP > Effluent > Algae...
CGCCCGCTCCTACCCCGTGCCCAGATGGCGGAATTGGTAGACGCACCAGCTTCAGGTGCTGGCGATCGCAAGGTCGTGGAGGTTCGAGTCCTCTTCTGGGCACCATCGCTTCCTCCGGACATGTCCATAAATGTCCGGAGAAGTACCGAAAATTAAAGGTTTTTGACGGTTGGCGCGTCCACGCGCATCCGGTCAAATTCGTTGCAATTGACGGTATCCGACGGTATTTTTGACGGTATCGAAACCGACAAAAAGGTGGCGTCATGCTTACCGATCTGGCCGTCCGAAAGGCAGTTGCACGCGACAAGCCCTACAAGCTTTCCGATGGGGGCGGGCTTTACCTGCTGGTCACGAAAGCTGGTCAGCGATGTTGGCGGGTCGATTATCGTTTCGGGGAAAAGCGGGCCACGGCAGCCCTTGGGGTCTACCCCACCGTTTCTCTGGCAGAAGCCCGCGCCAAACGCCTCGAAATCAAGAAGCAGATTGCCGATGGCATGAACCCGTCGGCCAAGCGCAAGATCGACAAGATTACCGGGCCGCTGGCCAACGTGAACAGCTTCCAGGCCGTTGCCGAGGAATGGCTCGACAAAGCCCGCCGCGAAGGCCGCGCCGAAGTGACGCTCGGTAAGCTGAAATGGCTGCTGGAGTTCGCCCACCCTATCATTGGCGCACGCAAGATTGGTGAGATCAAAGCACCCGAATTGCTGGCGGTCCTGCGCGCAGTTGAAAAGCGCGGCCACTATGAGACCGCGCGGCGGCTACGCAGCACCTGCGGGCAGGTATTCCGCTACGCCATCGCCACCGGGCGCGCAGACCGTGATATTTCGGCAGACCTGCGCGGCGCAATCACCGTGCCCAAAGTCACGCATCGGGCGGCCATCACCTCGCCGATGGAAGCAGGTGTGCTGCTTCGGGCAATAGACGCCTATTCAGGCTATCCAATCACCCACGCGGCCCTTCGCCTCGCCCCGCATGTCTTCGTGCGTCCTGGCGAGCTCAGGCACGCCGAATGGACCGAATTTGATCTGGCCAAGAACGTCTGGACCATCCCCGCCGAGAAAACCAAGATGCGCGTCGCCCACCGTGTGCCGCTGACCCGGCAGGTGCTCGCCATCCTGAAGGAACTGCGCGAGATCAGCGGCAACCGCCGCTACCTCTTCCCGGCCCAAGGCAAGCGGGATCGCCCGATGTGCGAAAACACGATCAATCTCGCCCTGCGCCGTATGGGCTTCGATAGCAAAACGATGACCGCCCACGGCTTCCGCGCCATGGCCAGCACGTTGCTGAACGAGCAGGGCCATTGGAACCCCGATGCCATTGAACGGCAGCTTGGGCACGCCGAGACTGATGACGTCCGCCGCGCCTATGCGCGTGGCGAGCATTGGGAAGAGCGGCTGGCCATGATGAAAAGCTGGTCCGACTATCTTGATCAGCTCCGATCAGGCGCGAAGATCCTGCAGGGAAGCTTCCGCAAGCCGCCTAGCGCCGCGATTTCTGGATAAGGCGGCGCAGGCTGGCGACAGTGATCAGCGTTGATGCGCCGATCTTCACGACATCAACCTCGCCCGCCGCGATCAGCTCATACAGCTTCGAACGGCCTATGCCCGTCAGTTGCACGGCAACCGGGATACGCACCGTCAACGGCTCCAGCGGGAGCTGCGCGGTTTCCGGCATGGTAGCGGTTTTGGACAGGGCGCGGGGCATGAACTTCGCTTTCGTCAGATGGTTTTCGTGCGCGCCATTCTGCCCGAAACGGCGGGATCGCTCTATCGCCGCCTCTGCGCCTGGCTACTCCTCGCAGCCCAGCGCAGACAAACAGGCTGCCGGAAAGTGCGGGACAGGTAGGGAGGCTTACGGCGGGTGCTCCGCTTCCCGGCCAAACTTCATCTAAGCAGAGCATTTCGTGCCCATCGCAGCCAAGCGTTGCTTGGCGGCCTTTAGGTGGCTGCGGAATACCATCGGCGGAATCGGCAAGGCAGCAGGATTCGGGCTGTTTTGGAGGGCGAGATAAAAGAGGTGCCAGCACTCGGCTGTTAAGCAAATGAGTTATAACAGCTTTTCCGTATGGCACCGAATTTCCGCTGCCATACGCTCCCGTCGAAACTCCCGGATTTCAGCCCCGAAACGGTATGGCACCGCCCAAAATCGAAAGATTGCGCCGCCGGAGGCCGAGCAGCCTACATCGCATCACCGCCCCATCACGGGCACCCATCGCACTCGGCCTATCGTTGACCGAACCGGATCGAGCACAAACGCCCCAAAAACCGGGGTGCCATACGTTTACGCCGCAGATTTCCGCGCCTTTGCGCAACATCGTATGGCAGTCGCCCTTCGGTGCCATACGAAATTCCTCAACTGAACCAACCACATAAGGGTCAGGGGCTGGCACTCCTTTTATCTTGCCCTCCACATTCTACGCCAACCTACTCGCCGGAATTTCGCCAGACAACGCCGCCATCTGGCATTCGGTCATTGCCTAAAAGAGCCATTTCGCCTTAATTGGCGCAATGCTCCAATGCAGAGGCCAGCGATGAAAACCATGTCGGCTCGAGAGGCGAAGAACGGCTTTGGCTTGATGATCGACACGGCTCGCGCAAGTCCGGTGCTGGTCGAAAAGCATGGGCGCGGTGTTGTGGTAGTGATGGCAGTCGAGGAGTATGAGCGCTTGAAAGACATCGAAGCAGGCGGAACGAAGCGACCTTCTGGCATTGAAAGCGCGCGCCTGTGAGCAACCTCAGAGAAGCCGAGCGCGCCGAACTGCACAAGACCATCTGGCGCATCGCCAACGATCTGCGTGGCAGCGTCGATGGCTGGGATTTCAAAACCTATGTTTTGGGGATGCTGTTCTACCGGTTCATCTCCGAGAACCTGGTCGCCTATCTGAACGAGCAGGAACGCCGCGCCGGTTCGCCCGATTTTGACTATGCCACCCTGAGCGATGCAGATGCCGAGTTTGGCCGGACTGAAACGGTGAAGGAAAAGGGATTCTACATCCTGCCCTCCAGCCTTTTCCCCAATGTCCGGGCGCGGGCGCGAAATGATGCGAACCTCAACGAAACGCTGTCCCAAATCTTCGCCGAGATTGAAGGGTCAGCCAACGGCGCGGATAGCGAAGATGATCTGAAGGGCCTGTTTGACGATCTGGATGTCAACAGCAGCAAACTTGGCCCGACCGTGGCCAAGCGCAACGAAAAGCTGGTCAAACTGCTCGATGCCATTGGCGATCTGCCGCTGACGCGTGGCGGCTTTTCGGACAAGAGCATCGATCTGTTCGGCGATGCCTATGAATATCTGATGCAGATGTATGCCTCCACCGCAGGCAAGTCGGGCGGGGAATATTACACTCCGCAGGAGGTATCGGAACTGCTGGCCCGGATCACCGTGGTCGGCAAGGATGCGATCAACAAAGTTTATGATCCGGCCTGCGGGTCGGGTTCCTTGCTGCTCAATTTCAGTAAGGTTCTGGGTCCAGACAAGGTGCGCCAAGGCTTTTTCGGCCAGGAAATAAACCTGACCACCTACAATCTGTGCCGGATCAACATGTTCCTGCACGATGTGAACTATGAAAAGTTCGACATCGCACACGGCGATACCCTGACTGATCCGGCGCATTGGGATGACGAACCGTTTGAGGCGATTGTCTCCAATCCGCCCTATTCGATCAAATGGGATGGCGATGCCAATCCGCTGATGATCAACGATCCGCGTTTTGCCCCGGCGGGTGTGCTCGCCCCCAAGAGCAAGGCCGATCTCGCCTTCACCCTGCATATCCTGCACTGGCTGGCGGTGAACGGCACGGCGGCCATCGTTGAGTTTCCCGGCGTGCTCTATCGCGGCGGCGCGGAACAGAAAATCAGGCAATATCTGATCGACAACAATTATGTCGATGCGGTGATCCAGCTTCCGCCCGATCTGTTTTTCGGCACCACCATCGCCACCTGCATCGTCGTGCTAAAAAAATCCAAGGCGGATAATGCGACCCTGTTCATCGATGCCAGTGCCGAATTTGCGCGGCATGGCAACAAGAACAAGCTGGCGGGCGAACATCGCCAAAAGATTCTGGACGCCTTTGCCGCGCGGGAGAGCGTGGCGCATTTCGCGCGACTGGTGGACAACAGCAAGATTGCCGAAAACGACTACAACATTGCCGTGTCTTCTTATGTGGAACAACTGGACATGCGGCAGGCCGTGAACATCACCGCGCTGAATGCCGAGATCGCCGCCATCGTTTCACGGCAGGCCGTGTTGCGGGAGCAGATCGACGCGATTGTGGCCGATCTGGAAGGGGTGGCGGCATGAGCCGGATCGATGCGCTGATTACCGAGCTTTGCCCGGAAGGGGTGGAGTCCAAAGCTATAGGTGAATTCGGCGAATTGGTTCGCGGCAATGGAATGCCAAAATCCGACTTTGTGGAGACCGGCGTCGGCTGCATCCACTACGGCCAGATTTACACGTTCTACGGCGTTTGGACGACTGAAACAAAGTCGTTCGTTCCTGCCGAAAAGGCTGCGCGACTGGCCAAGGTTGATCCGGGCGATCTAATCATTACGAATACGAGCGAAAATATCGAAGACGTCTGCAAGGGTGTTGCATGGCTTGGGGATAACCAAATTGTGACAGGCGGGCACGCTACGGTGCTAAAGCATGATCAGGATGCCAAGTATCTTTCCTACTATCTGCAAACACCGCATTTCTTTGCCGAGAAAAAGCGACATGCGACAGGCACGAAAGTTATAGACGTATCAGCAAAAAGTCTGGCTAAGATCAAAATTCCCGTCCCGCCCCTCGAAATTCAGCGGGAAATTGTTGCGATTCTTGACAGGTTCACCAAGCTGGAGGCGGAGCTGGAGGCGGAGCTGGAGGCGGAGCTGGAGGCGCGGCGTCGGCAGTATCAGCACTATCGCGATACCCTGCTCAGCTTCGCCGAACGCACGGATAGCCAAGCAAGCAAGCAAGCAAGCAAGCAAGCAAGCAACAAGGATAATGGCCTTGGGTGAGATTGGCAACTTCACGCGTGGACGCCGATTTACGAAGGAGGATTACGCCTCCGACGGGATAAGCTGCATCCACTATGGCGATATTTACACGCGCTACGGAACCTCGGCAGATGAAGCGGTTTCGCATGTGCGCCCTGACCTCGCTCCCTCCCTCCGTTTTGCTCACACTGGGGATGTCGTGATTGCCGCCGTTGGCGAGACGGTTGAGGATGTTGGTAAGGCCGTTGCATGGCTTGGCCAGGATGATGTTGCGATCCACGACGACTGCTTCAAATTCAGCCACAACCAGAACCCGAAGTTTGTCGCCTATTGCTTCCAAACCCCGATCTTCAATTCAGAAAAGAACAGGTATGTCGCGCGCGCAAAGATCAAGCGGCTGTCGGGCGAGAGCCTTGCCAAGCTGAAGATCCCCGTTCCCCCGCTCGAAGAGCAGGAACGCATCGTCGCCATCCTCGACACGTTCGATGCGCTGGTGAACGATCTGTCCAGCGGGCTTCCGGCAGAAATCCGCGCCCGCCGCCAGCAATATGAACATTACCGCGACCGCCTGCTGACCTTCAAGGAAGCTGCATGACAGAAGCTTCGCGACCTTTCCGCTATGAAACCATCGCGATTTCGGAAGAAAGCACCGTTGTCGCCGAATTCGTGCCTGACGTCGCCAGTGTCCAGGACGCCGCCTATCAATCCGAAGATGCGCTGGAACGTGCGTTCATCCGGCAATTGCAGGCGCAGGCCTACGACTATCTGCCCCTGACATCCGAAGCCGAGCTGATCGCCAATCTGCGCTTCCAGCTTGAAAAGCTGAACAAGGTTTCCCTGTCAGACGCTGAGTGGGAACGGTTCTTTGCCACGGCAATTGCGGGCGCGAATGACGGCATCGTCGAGAAAACGACCCGCATCCAGCAGGACCATGTGCAGGTGCTGAAGCGCGATGACGGCACCACCAAGAACATCTACCTGATCGACAAGACCAACATCCACAACAACACGCTTCAGGTGCTGAACCAGTATGAGGCCAATGGCGCGCGGGCCAACCGCTATGACGTGACGGTGCTGGTGAATGGCCTGCCCATGGTCCACATCGAACTGAAGCGGCGCGGCGTGGACATCCGTGAGGCGTTCAACCAGATCAACCGGTATGCCCGCGACAGTTTCTGGGCCGGGTCAGGCCTGTTCGAATATGTCCAGCTGTTCGTCATCAGCAATGGCACCTTGACCAAATATTACAGCAATACCGTGCGCGATGGCCATCTGGCCGAACAGCGCGGAAAGCGCAGCCGCCACAAGAGTTCCAACAGCTTTGCATTCACGAGCTGGTGGGCAGACGCGGCCAACCGCCCGATCACCGAACTGGCCGGCTTCACCAAGACTTTCTTTGCCAAGCATACGCTGCTCAACATCCTGACGCGCTATTGCGTGTTTGACGTCGACCGCAAGCTGCTGGTGATGCGGCCCTATCAGATCGTCGCCGCTGAGAAGATTTTGCAGCGGATCGCCGGGTCCACCAATCTACGGCAATTGGGCACGCCTGCCGCAGGCGGCTATATCTGGCACACGACCGGCAGCGGCAAGACGCTGACCAGTTTCAAGGCCGCGCAACTGGCGCGCAGCCTGCCCGGTATCGACAAGGTGCTGTTCGTGGTGGACCGCAAGGATCTGGATTACCAGACCATGCGCGAATACGAACGGTTCGAGAAGGGCGCGGCCAATTCCAACACGTCCACCGCCGTGCTGCAACGGCAGTTGGAAGACCCGAACGCCCGGATCATCATCACCACCATCCAGAAACTGTCACGCTTCGTCGCCGCGAACCGCAAGCACGATGTCTATAACGATCATGTCGTCGTGATCTTCGACGAATGCCACCGTAGCCAGTTTGGCGATATGCACGCCGAGATCACCCGCGTGTTCAAACGCTATCACCTGTTCGGATTTACCGGCACGCCGATCTTTGCGGAAAATTCCGGCTCTGGCGGCGATCCCCGGCGGCGCACGACACAGCAAGCTTTTGGCGACAAGCTGCATACCTACACCATCGTCGATGCCATCAATGACAAGAACGTGCTGCCGTTCCGGATCGACTATATCAACACGATCAAGGCCGGAACGTGGATCAAGGACAAGCAGGTATCGGCCATCGATACCGAGCGGGCATTGCTGGCACCGGAACGGATTGCCCAAATCGTCGGCTATATCCGCGAACACTTTGATCAGAAGACCAAGCGCAGCAGTTCCTACCGGCATGATGGCAAGCGGCTGACCGGTTTCAACTCGTTGTTGGCGACAGCTTCGATTGATGCAGCCAAACGCTATTATGCGGAATTTTCCAAACAGCAGCAGTCCTTGCCAGAAGCGCAGCGGCTGAAGATCGGCCTGATCTACAGCTTCGCCGCCAATGAGGATGAGGAAGGCGGCCTGCTGGGTGAGGAAGAATTTGAGACTGATGGGCTGGATCAGGGTTCGCGCGATTTTCTGGAAGGTGCAATCCGTGATTACAATGCCCTGTTCAACACCAGCTTCGACACCTCGGCAGACAAATTCCAGAATTATTACAAAGACCTGTCCCAACGGCTGAAAAAGCGCGAACTGGACATGGTGATCGTGGTCAACATGTTCCTCACCGGGTTCGACGCCACGACGCTCAACACCCTGTGGGCAGACAAGAACCTGAAGGCGCATGGCTTGATCCAGGCCTATTCGCGCACGAACCGCATCCTCAATTCGGTCAAGACCTATGGCAACATTGTGTCGTTCCGCAATCTGGAGAAGGAAACCAACGACGCGCTGGCTTTGTTTGGCAACAAGGACGCCAAGGGCATCGTGTTGCTCAAGCCCTATGCGGAATATTATGGAGAGTATGAAAAGCGGGTCGCCGAACTGCTTGGCACATACCCGCTTGGCCAGCCGATCATTGGGGAAACTGCGCAAAAAGCCTTTATCAAACTGTTCGGCTCGATCCTGCGTTTGCGCAATATTCTGACAGCGTTCGATGATTTTGCAGGCAACGAAATTCTCAGTCAGCGCGAGTTTCAGGACTATCAGAGCCTGTATCTCAACCTCTATGCCGAATTCCGCAGCGTGTCCGACGCGGACAAAGAGGCGATCAACGACGACGTTGTGTTCGAAATCGAACTGATCAAGCAGGTCGAGATCAACGTCGATTATATCCTGCTGCTGGTCGAGCGTTACCTTTCATCGAAGGGAACCGGTGACGACAAGGAAATTCTGGCGACCATCGAGCGCGCCATCAATTCCAGCCCATCGCTCAGAAACAAGAAGGACCTGATTGAGCGGTTCGTCGATTCAGTTTCGTCATCAGCGAAGGTCGATGCGCAGTGGCAAGCGTTTGTTGCGGCCAGGAAAGCGGAAGAACTCGAACGGATAATTGCGGACGAAGGCCTCAACGCAGAGGCGACACATGGCTTCATCGACAATGCGTTCCGCGATGGCGCGATCCCTTCAACAGGAATCGCGATCACGAAAATCCTGCCGCCAGTGTCCAGATTCTCCAAGGGCAACGGCCATGCCGTAAAGAAGCAGGCGGTGCTAGATAAGCTGGCCGCCTTCTTTGATCGATATTTCGGGCTGTCATGACGTGACGGTGGGGCAACTGACAGTTCGCGGAAGGGGCGGAAATGCGTGAGGCTGAATTTCGGGCTTGGTTGGATAAGCGGATCTGGAAGGGTACGCCCCTCAGCGACAAGGCAAAATACAGCCGCATACGCCGTTCAATCCGCGTAGAGCGCGGCCTTGGCGGACTCGGTTTCGCGCAGGCTACTCTGGAAGGGGTCTTTGAAGCGGGCGCGTGGGACACCCTACTTTCGCGTCTTGTCGACCTCCGCGACAATCCAGCCGCTGACCCTGACGCCGTCAAGTCCGTGGTTCCTCAGGCTCATAATCCCGCTGGTCAACTCGGCAATTTGCTCGCCACCGTTACGCAGTACGGCTATTTTCTGGAAGGGCGTGAACCGAACTACGGCGAAAGCAACGATATTTCGGAAGACGAAGACCAAGATGAAGATCAATTGCTAACTGCGGAGTCAGTCGACGCGACACTGAAAGCATATGATGAAAATCCGTCTGCATTCATGCAGAAGCACGGATTCGCATCGAACTTTGACTATGTCGTGTTCCGCCCGGGCGAAGAGGCCCGTTATCCGGCAAAGGCCATCTTCCTCGTTGCCTACAGCGGAATACCTGGCAATCCGGACATCACGGTGAAAGGCCAGCGCGACACGTTCGGCGATGCGGAGGGCGGCCCTATCCACTCGGAATTTGTCCGATTGGGATATGGGATTGAAAGTCGGCGGCGGCCAAATGGCGGAGTGATGGAGCTGACGCGCGAAGCGGTCCTGGCGGCGATGGATCGATTCGATGAGTTGGGCGAGGACGGTTATCGCAAGCTTCCCGGACACGAAGCTTTTGGGGATGCCCAAAGCTGGTTTGTTTTTCGGGAAGAGTTCGGGACCGGCTATCCACTCAAATTGATTTACGGAACTGCATTCCAATTTCTGCCAGGCGGAATGATCCGGCAGCCTTCCACTACTGCCAACGGAGTTGGCTTCACTCCTCGTGCAGTTGAAGGCATCCTCAGAAGATTGGGCTTCAGAACCGAAAACATAAAAGAAAAGCATCAACAGCTAGGAAGTCGAGCTGCGACGAAATCGGAAGGCGAAATGACAAGGATGAATCAACCAACAAATCTCATCCTTTACGGCCCGCCTGGCACAGGCAAAACCTATCGCACTGCGCTCGAAGCGGTCGCGCTTTGCGACGGCCTGGCAGGCTATCCAGAAACGAAGGATGGCCGAGCTGCGCTGATGGCGCGCTACAATGAGTTGATGGGGCAGGAGCGCATTGGTTTCGTCACATTCCATCAGAATTACGGATATGAAGATTTCGTCGAGGGATTGAGACCGTCGACCTATGGCGAGGATGGCGAACCGCTGTCCGCTGGTTTCCGGCTCGCCCCAGAAGCAGGCATTTTCACAAAGATGGCTGAGCGGGCCGAGGCTTTGCGCAGCGATCGCAAAGACGGTTATGATTTCGCGGGCAAACGCTTTTTCAAAATGTCACTGGGTGAAGTGGCCAATCCCGAAGACGATTACCTATTCGATGAGGCCATTGAAGGCGGCTTCGTTCATATGGGTGACGATGGCGGCATGGATTGGTCAGAACCTATATTCACAACCAAAGAGTTGATGATTGCGGGCTACGCCGAGCGGCATCCGGAACTGCCGGTGCAGCACCCGAACAATGGTATCATCGAGTTCCCATTTCGCCTTCGCGTCCGGGCGCGCGTCGGCGATGTTATCGTCGTCAGCAAAGGGAATTTGCTGTTTCGCGCCATTGGCGAAGTTACCGGAGAGTATCACCAGGTTCCGCGCGAAAATGACGATTATACAATGCGGCGCGCGGTTAAATGGTTGTGGGTTGATCGTGACGGGGTTAGCCATGATGTGATTTATGGCAAGCGGTTTTCGCAGCGCACCATCTATGAATTCACCGATTCCGAAATCAAGCTGGAGGCAATCGGTGCGCTGATCGATAGCGGGCGCGATGATCCAGATGCCGGTCCAATCAAACAGTTCGTGCTCATCATTGATGAAATCAACCGCGCCAATGTGTCCAAGGTATTCGGTGAGTTGATCACGCTGCTAGAACCCGACAAACGGGCGGGCATGGACAACGCACTTTCGGTGACTCTGCCCTATTCGAAGCGGCAGTTTTCCGTCCCCGCCAACCTCCATGTTATCGGTACGATGAACACTGCCGACCGGTCCATCGCGCTGCTGGATACTGCGCTGCGGCGGCGATTCAATTTTCGGGAGATGGCTCCAGAACCTGCCCTGCTAGTGGATGCCAGCAAACGGACAGGGATTGATCTCGTGCGCGTTCTGACCACCATCAACCAGCGCATCGAATATCTGATCGACCGAGAACACCGCATTGGGCACGCCTTCTTCATAGGCTGCAAGACAGCCGAACAGGTCCACGCCGCCATGCACGACAAGGTTATTCCGCTGTTGCAGGAATACTTCTTCGAGGACTGGAGCCGTATCCATGGGGTGCTCGGTGACGGCTTCATCGGATCCGTTACCCTGAAGTGCCCACTTGGCGAGGGTGAGGATCGCAAGAGCTGGTTCGTGCGCTTGGACAAGCAGCCGGACGGAAGCGATCTTTTTCCTCATGATGCATTCGCGAAGTTGATCGGCAAGGTTGCAGGCGTTGCGGCAGAGTCCCGCGAATGATCGACGAACTGGCCAGCCATGCAGCGCCCATATCAACCGACCACCATTGGGTTCGTCGCGCGGGGCGAACGGCAGGGTAGCCCCAGATTTGATCTATGTGATGGAGAACAATAGATGTCCGCACTCACCACTCCTTCTCACGCCGAGCTTAGAAACCGGATTGAGCAGCTCGCCATTTCTGCGGACGCCAAGTCTATCCTGATCGGCATGGCTGACATCTCGGCCAAGGCCGGTGACACCGTCATTGCCATAGGGCGGCATGTTCTGGGGTTCATATTCGATTTGTTCAGGCAGTTTCCGAACAGCAGTTTTGGCCTGATCGCAGGCTTTGTCATCGGATCGCTCATTGG
>Ga0075152_10003159_pt1 | contig 11597 bp, 7 predicted proteins | sample JI61114C2DNA_FD_70964 | JGI IMG/M metagenome (GOLD analysis project Ga0075152, IMG submission 70964) | Wastewater effluent complex algal communities from Wisconsin, to seasonally profile nutrient transformation and Carbon sequestration -... | ecosystem: Engineered > WWTP > Effluent > Algae...
TTCGCTTGTGGGCTTCTTCTATAACTTTTAAAAACATTTTGTCCGCTGATGTCCATTTCCACGTGGATGAGTCATGGGGTATTTCACCAGCGATAATTTTTTTATCACCTTCCGGATCAGGCCCAAAATTCACATCAATATGATGATACGAACGTGCATCGTACTTATGCATGGATGGTGCATCATTTAACGGGCGGAAGTATAATGCCGTAATACCAAGTTCTTTCAGATAATCGAGTTTGTTGAGCACACCCTGCAAATCGCCTCCATATCTTCTGAAGAAAACTGTTTCGGATAAAGGCTTTCCGGTCTTTGCTGCCCATGGCTCCTGATGATACCAATCACTTGTCCAGGGTGTGATGGTCCAGCCTTCCGGTGGAATGGATTGACCCGGAACTGTGATATCTACCGCAGTAGGATCGTTTGTAGAATCTCCGTTACAAAAACGCTCCACGAACAACTCATACCACACTACACGTTTTGCCCATGCGGGTGGTTCATCAACAGGCAACGACTGACTGATTCCGGATCGGAAAATCAGAAACAACAAAAGCAAGCAACCTGTTTTCATGTTGAAACATTAATTAACATAAATTAACATTGCTGTTATGCGTAGTAAAGAAACGCCTCAGCCTGCATTTTAGCATGCATACTAAAACTTTCCGGGCGGAAATATACTCTATAAGTAAGCTAGTCCTGTAATGGCTTATGCGAAATTTTTCAAAAGCTTTTTCGTTACAGATTAAGCAATTATATTGTTAGAACCTTACGCATCACTTACTCCTCAATGAAAATTCTACAAAGATACCTTAAGAGCTTTCTTACGTTGTCACTTCTCTTTTCGGTCGCATTTTTCCTGTTTTCCTTTACAACCGATCCTACCATACTGGAAACAATCCTGAAGAAGCTTAAACAGTATCACACAAATCGCCCACAGGAAAAGCTGTACGTTCATCTCGATAAACCTTTTTATGCAGCGGGTGAAAATGTGTGGTTCAAAGCATACCTGATGGAGGGCTCACTTCACAGCCTGGATTCACAAAGCAGGGTTGTGTACGTTGAGCTAATCGATGCTAGTAAAACTGTATTTAAACGCCAGATGCTATATGCCGCTGGAGGGTTGACGTTCGGTGACTTTCAATTGCCCGATACCCTGCAGGAAGGCAACTATGCGGTTCGGGCGTATACAAACTACATGAAAAATATTGGAGAGGATTTTTTCTTCATTAAAGAATTTCCGGTGCTCAATCCGCTGAGAAAACTCCCGAAGTCCAAAACAGCATTTGCAGCCGACTCTCTCGAGCTACAGTTTTTCCCGGAGGGTGGAAATCTTGTAGCCTGCGGATTTAATAGGGTAGCTTTTAAAGCGCTGAGTCCTGATGGTAAAGGCATACATGTTGAAGGGACCATAGTAGACGAAAATAATACCGTGATCGCTTCCTTTAAGTCGCAACATAGTGGAATGGGATTTGTCCGGATAAACCCGGTGAAGGGACGAAAATATTTTGCACGGATCGTAAAACCCTATGCCGTAAATAGGGCTTATCCGCTTCCGCAGGTGCATGAAAAAGGTTACATCATGCAGGTTGATGCTGTGGCGAAGAACATCAAAGTAATTGTGTTCACCAATTCGGATAAGCCTGCCACGGGCGATCATTCGGTTAATATTGTTGTGCAGTCAAGAGGTCAGGCATACCATGCAGTGCCAGGAACGATAAATAACAATGCATTCTTCACATTAATCCCAAAATCAAAATTCCCGGATGGCATATCTCAGATCACTGTGTTCGATTCACAAGGGCGACCGGTGGCTGAGCGATTAATTCACAGGAATAATAATGAAACCCTTGATCTGAAAATTGAAACGGATACTTCTGTTTATGAAAAACGAAAAATGGTAACTGTACTGATGGATGCATTGTATCGTAATGGATCTCCTGCCCTCGCCAGTTTTTCAGTTACGGTTTACGATGAAGGATTAATACAAAATCCTCAGGAATATCCACTAACGATAAACAATTATTTGTCACTCACATCCGATCTCAAGGGACACGTTGAGGACCCGGGATATTATTTTAAAGACTCCCTCCCGGAAACGAAGAAGAACCTGGATTTATTAATGATGGTTAACGGCTGGAGACGGTTCACATGGAGCGATGTGCTGGCGAATTCCCCAGGTGATCTACGCTACAGGCGGGAGCATGGGATACCGATTAGCGGAAGTGTTTTAAGGGCTGGTGGTAAAAGGCCACCCGTTGGCAGCATCCTTAAGGTTGTAACAATGAAAGCAGGAATAGTCCGGTTAAGACCGGATAGTCTGGGAAATTTTTATACCGACAGTTTGCTCTACTATGATTCCTTGAACCTGGTTTTTCAAACCGAAAACTCAAAGGGTAAGAAGCAGGCATATAAATTTCTACTTGATCCGCTGGCGCCTCCTGCATCCATAACCTACAATATCACTGCGTTCGAACCCTTTGATGCTTCAAAATTTCTGCAGCAACAGGCGGATGAAAAACTGATTGAAAATTCAACAAAAATGGTTGTGCTGGATGAGGTAAAAGTTTCTGCTAAAAAGGAAGTTGATCCCCGATTGATCGGAGGTGGCGGTGGACGTGTGGTGGATGTGAAGAAAATTGGTGCCGAAGGTTATGGAAATATTTTTCAACTTATGCAGTCCCGTCTTCCGGGCGTAATTGTGTCAGGCGCGGGAAACAGCTACACAGTAAAGATCAGGGGTGCCAATGCCATATTCCTGTTGGATGGAAGAGTATCAGACGTTGATATGGTTGGTATGATGGCTCCCTCCGATGTTGAGTTTATTGAGGTTTTGCCAAACTCTGCTCTTTATGGAGGAAGTGCCATTAATATTATTCTTAAGCAAGGTGCCTGGGAACGGGAGACGATTGGCGTGAACCAGGTTAAGTATCCGGGCTTTTACCAGGCGCGTGAGTTTTATTCACCTCAATATGATAAGATGGATAATCGTCACTCCTTAGAAGATAAACGCACAACCTTATTTTGGGAACCCATGATGATGACCGATGCCGCGGGTCGAGCAGCGGTAGCTTTTTACACCGGGGATATAGCTTCCCGGTACCGTGTAGTAATTGAAGGAATTACGATAGACGGCTATCCCGGAACAGCAAGCACTACATTTGAAATAAAATAACCGTTGTTGAAACGTATTGTAAATTTTCTACCTCTTTGTTTTGCCATCGTGTTGCTCATGGCTTTAGGAGAGCCATCCGATGTTCTTCAGGATATTCTCCGAAAGCTTCAGCTTTACCACAAGGAGCGCCCTCAGGAGAAGCTGTACCTACACCTCGACAAGCCCTTCTATGCTGCCGGTGAAAACGTTTGGTTTAAAGCGTACGTAGTCGAAGCCTCCCTGCATAGTTTGGATTCACAAAGCAGCGTTGTGTACGTGGAGCTAATCGATGCCACTAAAACCGTTTTTAAGCGACAGATGTTTTATGCCTCTGGAGGATTAACCTTCGGTGATTTTCAGCTGCCAGATACCTTGCGTGAGGGAAACTATGCAATCCGCGCGTACACCAATTACATGAAGAATTTTGGGGAAGATTTTTTCTTCATTAAAGAATTCCCGGTGCTGAACCCGTTAAGCAGTCACCCGACATCAGGTGAACCATACGCAGCAGACTCACTCTCCCTTCAGTTTTTCCCGGAAGGTGGAAACCTGGTGGCCTGCGGATTCAATCGTGTGGCATTTAAAGCGCTTAGCCCGGATGGCAAGGGATTCAATGTTGAAGGAACAATCGTTGACGAAAATAATACGGTCGTTACTTCTTTCAAGTCACAACACAACGGCATGGGTGTCATGCGGATTAATCCGGTACATGGAAAGAAATATTTTGCACGCATTGCAAAACCGTACGTTGTAAGCCGCCCCTATCCGCTCCCTGGCCTTACAGAAAAGGGATACATCATGCAGGTTGATGCAGTGGGTAAGAATATTAAAGTTATCGTATTCACTAATACCGACAAGCCTGCTACAGGTGATCATTCGGTTAATATTGTTGTGCAATCAAGAGGTCAGGCGTATCACGCACAACAGGGAACGATAAAAAACAATGCATTCTTTACACTCATTCCAAAAACAAAATTCCCGGACGGAATCTCTCAAATCACCGTGTTTGATTCTGAGGGCCGCCCGGTTGCCGAACGACTAATCCATCAGAATAACCAGGAGTATATTAAGCTTAACGTTGAAACTGATACATCATCCTACGGAAAGCGAAAAATGGTAACGGTTCTGGCGGATGCATTGTATCGTAATGGCGCCCCTGCATTAGGTAGCTTTTCAATTTCGGTTTATGATGAGAGGTTAGTACAAAACCCAGAGGAGTATCCGCTAACGATATCCAATTATTTATCACTCACCTCTGATCTTAGGGGACACATTGAGGATCCGGGATATTATTTTAAGGACTCTCTCATGGAAACTAAGAAGAATCTGGATTTATTAATGATGGTTAACGGCTGGAGGCGCTTTACCTGGAGCGACATTTTAATAGGCAAGCTTCCATCACTCGTGTATCATCACGAACACGGTATTCCCATCCAGGGAAAAGTTTTAAAGACAGGCGGAAAACGGCCTCCTGCCGGTAGTGTGATCAAAGTCATGACGATGGATGGAAAAGTTGTCAGGTTAAGCCCCGATAGCCTGGGTAATTTCTATACCGACAGTCTGTTGTACTACGATTCTATGGTGGTTGTTTTTCAAACGGAAAATCAGAAGGGCAAAAAGCAACCGTATAAGTTTAGTCTGAACCCTGCCGTACCGCCCCCGCCCTCAGCGTATCGGTTCACCTCCTTTCGGGAGTTCGATGCCACACCTTTCCTGCAGCAAAAGGCTGATGAAAAATCAATTGAAAATTCTTCCAAGGTCAAAGTTATTGACGAAGTTACGATTACTGCGAAACGTGATGAACCTGATCCGAGATTGCAAAATCCGAATGGTCCGGGTGGCCGAGTGATTGACGTTAATAAAGACCTGGGGGGTGGGCTTGGATACGCTAGTATTAATCAGATGCTCTTTGCGCGGGTTGCAGGATTGGTTTATATAGATGGAGCGTGGTCAATACGGAAACAACCTGTTGTTTTTGCCGTAAATAATATGCAGGTATCTGCAGATTATGTTAATTTGGTATCACCCACGGATGTTGACCTGATCGAAGTCCTGTTTAATGCTGTGCAATACTCCGGTCAGCACGTAATCAGCATTTATCTTAAAGACGGCAGTTCCATTAGCAACTATGAGCCTGTTGGGGTGAACCAGGTAAAACTAGCGGGATTTTACGAGGCACGTGAGTTTTATTCTCCCAATTATGATGTGAAAGACAACCGGCATTCGCTCGAAGACAAGCGGACAACGTTGTTCTGGGAACCCATGATGATGACTGATTCACAAGGCAGAGCAGCTGTGGCATTCTACACAAATGACATAGCCTCGCGCTATCGCGTAGTACTTGAAGGAATTACTGCGGATGGTTATCCGGGAACTGCCAGTACAACGTTTGAAGTAAAGTAATTCCGTGCGTGTGCGGGCACGCTTAATAACATTTGCTCCAAAAGACCGACCATGAATCAGAATAATGCACTGAAATCATGTCCTTCGGTTACATTTGCGGCTCAATTAACTGAACGATGAATAAATCTCAACTGCTTGCCGAACTATCCGAGCATACCTATGTGATGCTAAAGCCCTCAGCAACAGCAGGTACGGGGGTTGTTGCATTACGCGACATACCAAAAGGTTGCCGCGACATGTTTAGCAAGCCTGATCCTGACGATAAATGGATTTTGCTTTCAAAGGAAGAAGTAGACACGCTTCCCTCCCATGCTCAATTTTTGGTGCACAACTATTGCCTGTATGATGAGAGTTTAAATTATTACGTTCCCGGCAAGGGTTTTAAGAAACTTGACCTTTCTCATTTCCTTAATCACTCCGAAACACCAAACATCCGATCAATCAATGACGGTGAGTACTTTGAAACGTTACAGGATATCCATGCGGGAGAAGAGCTCTTTATTGATTACGGCACAATTGTTCACAACGAATAGCAATTCGGAAAGTTAATGGCCATGTGAGCCGTGAACCGGCTTTTTATTTTTTCACCAATGGACTTGGAACATACTCATCCTGTTTTAAGGAAGGCATCCGGAACGAGGTGATATCCAGTTCTTCAATCAGCAAACATTTCGGAGCGATCACAGACAGTGGCTGTTCCATTCGCATGCCAGAGCGATTATCAACGGAATACTCAGCCGAGGAACCCATTATTTTCTTAAGGGCCTTCAGGTTTGAAAACCCAAGTCGCGCATTTCTAACCAACGTTTCAGATCCGTCTGCTACAGATACCTTGTATACCGACTGAGGTCCATACGATGCTTCACCTGCCTCCCGAACAATAATTGCATACTCGAGACCTTCCTCTTTCGCTTTCTTTATCAGCTTTTCCTTAAGTGTTTTTTCCGTGTCTTTACCTGCAAATGTTACCTCCAGCACACCTGCACCAGATGCAAAACCATTTGCGGTTTGTGACGGATGTGTGATGGTACGATTATTCATCAGCGTTTTTAAAACTCCTTTTTCAATAATCGTTAGCTCATCGGGAGGAACTACACCTTCCGCATCAATTTCGTAGGAGCCCAGCAGTGAAATGCCATTGTACGACTTCAGCTTAGGTTTTGCTTTAACAGTCATGTCGGTGCTGGTGATCGCCTTTCCGATTTTCATATCCAGCGCGGATTCCGGATCTGAGTATTGATATCCTTTCAATCGCTGAATGTTATCACTGGCCATAAGTCCTTCACGCTGTGAAAGCAATGAGCCCGCGAGGAAATTACTCACTGCATCTCCGATCAGAAGAACCGGACCGGAATAATCCTCATCAAATTTTTCCGCCAGCTCAACGTTTTCCAAGCCGCGGATCATTTCCTTAAGCTCCGCTTCAAGCTGCTGCTCCGCAGGAATATCTTCCGATCTCCTTGCTATGTGAAATACTTGTCGGGAAACAAATTCATCTTCTTTATTCTTCATCCGGGCCATGGCCATAAACATGATAAATTGATCAGGTGTCCGTGCCATCGTGCCTTCTGTGTTTGCGAGGTATTGATACCCCTGCACGCACTGTATCATCACCATAGAATTGACAATTGACGGCTTATCAATAAAAAGGGCTGAAAGCGCTTTAACTTTCTCCTCCCACCCTTTCCGATCAAATGAAAAAGCAACTGAGTCAGTAATGATTCGTGTGGGTGCTACCCGTCCAAATTTTCGGTGCGGAATATCATCTATGGATTTCTTCATCTCGCTTACCGTTTCCTGATGACTCGCAAAATGCTTCGCGGCATTACGATAAACATTATCCGTTGTAGACCAAAGCGAACGTCTGATACCGGCATAATCCGAATCGATTGGCAGTGCCAAATCCCGTAAGGTTGGTTCGCTGTTTAAATCATCTTCCAGACTTTCATCATTGAATTCATAATCTCCCACCAGAATACGCACGGTGGTTTTTTCGCGGTAGGGTTCTTCGTCCGAGTGTATAATAGCACCCAACGTTCCGGAAACCGAGTAGGTCCGCTGGTTAGAAATGCCATACATGATAAAGAAAGGCTTGCTTTGTCCCGGTAATTTAAGTTCCGTGATGCTGCGGTTGAGCTCATCTTTCATAGCCCTCAGAATAAAATCATTCTCGGGTTTGGCCTGGGCGCTCAGCCGACCGACTGGCAACATGAGTATGATTAAAATAGAAAAAACAATATATCGCATGATGAAGTGACTTTATTAATTATTTAATATCCGGCATCGGCAGAAGTGTTTTATCAATCTGCGTAACCGGTTTCTTTTGAGTTTCTATGCGTTTAACAAACAAGGATGGAGATATGGCCGTAACCGGTATGCTTCCGGATTCTGCCCCGCAAAATCCTGTGAATACTTCACTCTTATCTCCGGCTGCTTTTATTTCAGCAAACATCGCCAGTGGCGTACCGATCAGGTCCACTCCGCGCACCAGCTCGTCTGGTCTTCCATCGGTGTAAACACGGTAAACCTCTGTAGGGAAAATGTTGAAGGCGTTAGGCATGAACCGATCGGTTGTGGTGAACCCGCCCATCACATCCATAAACAGGTAGCCATACTTTTTCTTTTGCTTTTTGCATTCGCTGATCAGCATTTTACGTAAATCAGCCATCTCCACAAGCTTCTCGCTTTCTATAATAAGATTGGATTGTCTTGAAACAGGTGGAGCACCTCCGTCTGTTCGCGCATGGCCGTTTGACTTTTCAAAACCTTTAATCGGGGTGCGTGACATTAAAAATGTTTTCAGCACTCCTTTATCAACAACTTTCACTTTTCGTCCTTCAATACCTTCATCATCAAATTTATAGTAGCCGTTAAGCGCTTGCTCCTGAAAGTGAGAGCGTGTTGGATCAAAAGTAATGCTCATGGTTGCCGGGAGAACCTGCTCTTGTACTTTTCCCTGGAATGTTTGTCCGTCAGCTTGATCTTTGAAACGATGACCTTCTACGCGATGGCCGAAGATCTCATGAAAGAATACACCCGCAGCATGTGAATACAGAATTGCAGGGCCGGTATACGGTTCAGCCAACGGTGCAACGCGCAACTTCTCCAATTGATTAATCATCTTGTTTACATCTTCCAGTAAAATATTATCAGCCGGTAACGCTGCCGGAGTTAAGGCATAGTACGATTTGTGAAGCGGGATCACATCTCCATCTTCAGCCCGGATTGAACCGCTGATGTATAGAAATGCATACGCCCTGTTCTGCGCAATGCGGGCCCCTTCCGATGAAATGAAATACTTACGCTCAATTTCTACCCGCATCGAAGCTTCGCCTTCAATAATATTTGGATTGCCGAGAAAGGGTGCACTGATTTTTTTGATTCGTTCTTTCCATTCGTTCTCATTGAAAATCGTTGAAAGTGCTGCAGGCGCAGGCTCAAGATAAACGGTAACATTTTCTTTGGAGAAATCCGGAATTGGGGCTTTCTCTGTGCTGTCTTTTTTACTCCTGGCATTCTTGTATTCTGTTAATGCCTTACGGTAATCACGTTGGGTTTGTTCCCAGATAGAAACCTGAATGGCTTCAGGTTTGTCTTCGAATGTCAGGGGCGCAGCTCCCCCACCCATAAAAGATTCGAAGCCCATTCCATAAGGATCCTCCTGTGGATGCGAGTTATCAAAACTGTAGTCTCCTACCCGCACTTCCGTAGTTAGGTATCGCGATCGGTTCGTTGAAGCCTGAATAAGGCTTCCGAAGGAGGCAACAACTCCACCATGTTGAGAGTCTGTTACGCGATAAGCTATGTAGTAAGGTGGTGTCGGGGCCTTTTTGAATTCGGTCAGTTCACGATTCAGCTCGGCCTCGATAATAGACATCAGGGCATCAGGTTGATTTGTTTGAGCGGAAAGGTTGAGAGAAACTATGCAGGCTAGACTAAATAATAACGTTCGCATGAGCAGTATAGACAATGAAGGGTAAAGATAATTCTTTGATAAGAAACGATGAACTGAATATAATTATGGTTGTAAAGGGGCAAAAAATGACTTGAAAGATATTAAAATTATCGACAGAGGCCAGTCAGCGCATCATCAAATACGCCCCAGGACGAACGGTCATTTTGATGACGGAAACCTAAATGGCATTCATTGGGTCCCTCAGGCCTTCCTGATCTGAGGATGGCTACGTATCTTGAAGGCTGACTAATAAAAGCATAATGCCAAAAATACTCCACGAAGAAATTGTCTTTAAAGATTCACTAACGCTTGAAAAAGGTCAGATTCAGGACGATGCCGGTAATACTTTTTCCCGAGTCCGCGTAAAGCGGCAGGATGCATCCTGTGTTTTGGTATTGAATACCGATTCAAACAAGATCGTCCTCACCAGGCAGTTCCGGTATGGTGCTGCTCCAAAAACCAACGAGCATCTGCTTGAAGTTGTTGCGGGAAAAGTTGATGAAGGAGAAGAGCCTTTCACAACGGCTATCCGCGAAACCGAGGAAGAGATCGGGTATCGGGTGAAGAAAGATAATCTCACGCATTTAGTTACATGCTTCTCCTCGCCTGCTTACACTTCCGAGCGGTATCATATCTACTTTGCGTCTGTCAGCAATGCTGACAGAAAAAGTAAAGGCGGTGGACTCAAAAATGAAAATGAGTCAATTGAGTTGGTTGAAATAAAACTGGCTGTTTTTAAGGAAAAAATTCTGACGGGTCAATTCGCTGATGCCAAAACCTATGTTGCAGGCCAGCACGCTATGCTGAAGAAGTTTATCTGAACGCTACGTTAAATGATGGAGAGTTTGTAGAAAAAAATCTACATCAGGTTTTATTTAGTGCATACGAAACCAGTGATTGTAATGGTACGGTTTTTAGCATGGTGTAGGGGTAACATAAAACTCATCCATGGCCAAGTCAGCTACAAAACCGCGCAAGAACAAGCTTATAACCCTACTCAAAAATTTTGGAGCGCTGCTTAAGGACACGTTCACGCAGTGGAACGAGCGCGAACCTTTTGCCAACAGTGTTGTCATTGCGTATTACACCATATTTTCTTTACCGGGCCTGATGGTTATCATTATAAACGTTGCAGGGTATTTCTACGATAAAGGAGAAATCACATCAAGCTTAACAAATCAAATCCAGGGGATGATTGGAGGCGATACCGCGAGTGATGTGGAAGCGATAATCGGTAAGGCAAGTGAATCAAAGGATAGCACACTGGCAACAATATTAGGTATTGCCACGCTGATTTTTGGCGCGACCGGTGTGTTCTACCAGATGCAGCAAATCCTGAATAAAATGTGGGAAGTGAAGCCTCAACCGAAAAAAATGTTTTTAAAAGCTATTCGTGACCGCGTATTTTCCTTTGGATTAATCCTGGCCATTGGATTTTTATTGCTTGTATCCCTTGCACTGTCCGCAGGCTTAAGTGCATTCAGCGATTGGGTGGCTGTTCATTTATCGGACGGCCTTAATCTCTTATTTAAGGTTGCGGATTTTGGATTATCACTTGGGGTTATAGCCGTTCTATTCGCTGCTATGTATAAATTTCTTCCCGATGCACAGATCCGATGGAAAGATGTTTGGCCGGGAGCAATTCTTACAGCCATATTGTTTACCGTGGCCAAGTTCTTACTGGGGCTATATTTTGGCAACAGTGACCCGGGATCAACCTATGGTGCTGCGGGGACCATCATTCTGATCATGCTTTGGGTTTCGTATGCTGGATTAATTGTCCTGTTTGGCGCTGAGTTTACACAAGTGTATGCCAGGCGATACGGAAAAGAAATAAAGCCTACTGAAGGCGCTGTGTCAACTGAAGGTGAGGATAACGGAGCGCTTGTTCATAAGAAAAAGAACAAAAGCACGAAGCGCTAAGGCAATACCAACACCATTTTGAAAATTGCGTATCTTACAAGTAATTGTACGCGCCATGGAACTTCATACATCTCTTCTAATCTTTTACGGTGTTTTTCTAATCCTCTGCGGAATTGTTTCCGTGATTTTTATCGGCATGAAAGCCAAGACTGCGCTTGCTTCAGG
>Ga0075152_10003160_pt1 | contig 11596 bp, 9 predicted proteins | sample JI61114C2DNA_FD_70964 | JGI IMG/M metagenome (GOLD analysis project Ga0075152, IMG submission 70964) | Wastewater effluent complex algal communities from Wisconsin, to seasonally profile nutrient transformation and Carbon sequestration -... | ecosystem: Engineered > WWTP > Effluent > Algae...
CGCTATGTCGGTTTTTTTTTGCTTTTTTTATGAGTTCACCAATTCAAAAATGGTAATTTCTGGCGAAATACCTAAACGACCTGGATAACCTAAAAATCCGGCACCACGATTTACATATAAATGTTGAATATCTTTTTTATATAAACCAGCCCAATGTGGATACACATATTGTGATGGACTCCATTTTAAACCAATTTTTGGAATCTCAATGCCAAACTGAAATCCATGTGTGTGGCCAGAAAATGTAGCATGTATATTTTTATACTTTTCATACATCGATACTTCGTGGTCCCAATGCGACGGATCGTGCGACAATAACAATTGCACATCTGCATTTTCTGCGCCAGCGTATGCTTTATCTAAATTGCCAAATTTTCCAAAATGCAAATTATGACCAATATATTGCACACCAATAATGGCTAATTTTTTGCCATTTATTTCTAAAATTCGATGTTCATCCATCAGCAAATCCCAACCTAATTCTTTCCGTTGAAAGTCTAATAATTGTTGAAAATGTTTTGCATGTTCTTCTTTCGAACTCCAATCTACATACATACCATAGTCGTGATTGCCTAAAATAGAATAGACTGCCGTTTTTGCTTTTATTGTTTTTAAAATAGATGTATAGCGTAATGCTTCATCAACCGTATAATTTACTAAATCGCCAGTAAAAAAAACGATGTCTGCATTTTCTTCATTTATTAAATCTACAATTTTTTGTACAGGTGCCGAAGATGCAAAGCTACCAACATGTAAATCAGAAATTTGCACAATTTTCAAGTTTTTAAATTCATCTGGTAAATTCGGAATGGATAATTTTACTTTTACTTTTTTGTAATTATAAGCACCACGAATAATACCATAAATAAAAGAACCGAACGAAACTGTGCCTAAAACCAATCCAGCTTTGCTTAAAAATTGCAATCGAGAAATACCATTCTTTTGTGTTAAAGCTACTTGATTAGATGAAGAAAAACGTTGGCCAATCCAACTAAATGAACGTATCATGTCATCAATTAATAAAAATGGTAAAATAAATAGTTTAGAAATAAAAACCGCTTGTGCAATACCAACAATAATATTCTTGCTCCAACCATGCCAGTTAAAATAGCCAACATATAGCATTACTGCAAACGCAATATATGGAAACAGAGAAAGTAAAAAATAAACACCGTAAGCAATTTTTTGTGTGGATGGTTTTGAGCCAGAAAACGAGGTTTTAACTGCTTGAAATATATACCAATCGACTAAAATGAAAAGTGCAAAAACTCCAAGTTTAAACCAAATACTAATTTCTCTGCGCATACTAAATAATTGTAACAAAGATAAATGAGATATGTTGTAAATTCGTACAAATAAATGTTAATGCACTTTTTTATAACATCAAAAAAAATAAAAATTACGACCATTTTGTTGGTTACATTTTGCGTTTTAATTTCATTTTCATTTACTGAAAAAAAATCACCGATTGAAAATACACGCACGTTTTCAATACAAAAAATAAAAGTTTTTCAACAGCAGTTAGATAGTTTACAAAATTTATTGCAATCTAATTTTTCGCAAAAAAAAGCGCAGCAACAATTTAAAAAAGTACGGCTTGCATTTAAAGAAACTGAATTTATTATTGAATATATCAGTATGCAGCAATATGCATTTTTTAATGGTGCTAATGCAGTAGAAATAGATGATGGCTACAATCCGAATGCAAAACCAGAAGGTTTGCAAGTGATAGAACAAGAATTATTTAATGATAGTGTTGATGTAAATCGTGTTTTATTTTTGATTAAACAATTAAAATATCGTGCGCTATCTTATCATCTTTATTTTAGTGAAATTGATTTAAAAGATACTTACATATTTGAAGCGGCTCAGTATCATTTGATTCGCATAGAAACGCTGAATTTAGTCTCGTTTGATTCGCCAGATCTAAGAAATAATTGTGCAGAAATAAAAAATTCATTGCAAGCTATCGCGCAGGTTTTTGCCTATTATAAAGACGAAAAAAATCAAAAAGAATTTGATACACTGCATGCGACTTTGCAAAAAAGCATACAATATTTAGCAACTAAAAATTTTAATAATTTAGATCGACTTGACTTTATAAAAAAATACATTCAGCCAATTAAGCAGCAATTTCAGGCATTTCAACAAGTAAATAAAATTCCGGCTTTAGGTGAAAACACAGTTTTATTCAGATCCATAAACTTAAAATCTAAAACAATTTATGATGCTGATTTTTTAAATCCAAAGTTTTTTGCACAAGACCGATATTATGTAGACAATCCATTGATTGCTGAAATTGGAAAAAAATTATTCTTCGATAAACGATTATCAATTGACAATAAATTGAGTTGCGCTACTTGTCACCAACCTGCAAATGCATTTACCGACAAAGAATTCACTGCTATAACAAACATTGATGGTGTTTTTCAAAAACGCAACACACCAACACTTTTAAATGCTGCTTTGCAAACTGGTTATTTTTATGATATTCGAGCGCTTACACTCGAACAACAAATTGGTCATGTTATTACCAATCCACAGGAATTTAATTGTAATTATGATACTGTTTTAAATCGCTTAAAAAACGACACGCAATATGTGCGCTTGTTTTCACAAGCATTTCCAAGCTATCAAAATGAACTGATTTCTACTTATACGATTAATACTTGCATCGCCGATTTTCAACGAAAATTAATTCTACTGAACTCTGCTTTTGATAAATATATGCGCAATGAAACAGCAATCATTAGCGAAAGTACCAAGCGTGGATTTAATTTATTTATGGGAAAAGCGCAATGTGGTGCTTGCCATTTTGCACCAACATATTTTGGTTTAGCACCACCATTTTATACCAATTCTGAATCTGAAGTAATTGGTGTTACCAAGAAATTTGACACCATTCATCCAATATTAGATGATGATATTGGACGCTATAAAAATTTGGAAGTAGATGATTTTAAACATTCTTTTAAAACGTCAACTGTGCGCAATTCATTTTTAACGGCTCCGTATTTTCACAATGGTGGATTTTTGACGTTGCCTGATGTATTGGAGTTTTACAACCAAGGTGGTGGCGTTGGCATGGGTTTAAATATTCCAAATCAAACCTTATCTGAACAAAAATTACAGTTAACGTATCAAGACAAAAAAGATATTATTTCATTTATCAAAGCATTGACGGATACGAGTGGTGTTGCGAAGCTGATGCTGAGTAATTGAATTTTGATCGACTGCAGAATATAAATTATTTTACATGAAGTTTGTCAGGATCTCGTCTTCCATCCCAAATACATAAAACAATTATTTCGTCTTCTATTACTTCATAAAACAGTAGATAATCTCTAATGATTTTGACTTTTACATTTTTAATGTCTGTATTCCTGCCAGTGTTTGGACGTAGAGCAATTTTACGTAAATGCTCAATAAATAATTTGTTTAGTTTAATACTGAATACGGTTGATTTATTTCTGTTCTTCCAATATTCTAATATTTCCTTTCTTTCAGCTTGAGCTTTCTGCGTCCAGATTATTTTTTTAGCCATTCTTCTATTTCAGCATTTGCAGATGATTCAGTTAAAGTATTTCCGGTTTCATATTCGGCTCTAGCTTCCATGATTCTGTTTATTTGCTTATCTGATGTTTTATAGATATTTTCAGACAATTCAAAATCCAGCAGGTTGCTGATTTCCTCAATGATATGGCTTTCTTTAAGCTGAGCTATTTTATTGATAAGATCTAATTTAAGTTCTGCTGTATTCATGGCAATTCGTTCTATTTCAAATTTACAACTAATTATTAAAAATTACAATTTTATCGCTACCGTGGCTCGTGTCTCACGAGCCATAAAATATGTTATGTGAGACACGAATGATGGCTTTTAAATTATTAACTTATTCTGCAACATCCAATAAACCATTTCATCATCATCTTTTGTTTTTATAAAATTTAATTTTTGCAGAAGTTTAATAGAACTAACATTATTATGTAAACAGTTGGCGGTTATTTCTTTTACTATTTCGGTTGAAAATGCCCAGTTTATCAATGCTGATGCAGCTTCTTCTGCATAGCCATTTCGTCTTTCTTCTTTTATAATTCCATAGCCAATATCTACATTTTGTGCTTGATGGTTGAGTCCTTTAAAACCTGCATCGCCAATTATTTCTAAAGTATCTTTTTTAATAATCATCCACGATTCAAAACCAGTTGGCGCCTCCACTTCAGAAAGGTTATTTATTATTTTTGGCAAGGTTTCTATAACATCGTTGTCTGGCCAGCTTTTTCCTTTTTTAAAACCCAACTTAGATAAATCGCTGAAATCATCATTTATCAAATTTTTGCAAATTTGCATGGTAAACGGAATCAATATTAATCGCTCCGTTATAAGTTTGTCTATTGGTAGTGTTTGTATTTTCAACTCGCCAAATATATCCACTTTATCAATCGTAAGCAAATTTTTATATCTTTATACAAACCACAAGTACATGAGCTGGAAAAATTTATTTAGAACAAAACCCATCAACGTTATTTTAGAAGAATCGGTGCAACATCCTGATATGATTGAATCGCATGGTAACGCAGAAACATTGCACAGAGATTTAGGTGTAAAGGATTTAACCGCGCTCGGTATTGCAGCTGTAATTGGTGCCGGTGTTTTTTCTACCATTGGCAAAGCATGCTTTGATGGTGGTCCGGCAGTTTCTTTATTGTTTATTGGTATCGCAGTTGCATGTGGTTTTTCTGCCTTATGTTACGCTGAATTTGCATCTCGTATACCTATTGCTGGCAGCGCGTACACCTATTCATACGCAGTGTTCGGTGAATTAATTGCATGGATTATCGGTTGGGATTTATTGTTGGAATATGCTATTGGCAACATAGCCGTTGCCATTTCCTGGAGTGGAAACCTCACTAATTTCCTACACGGTTTTGGCATCGATTTGCCAAGGTATTTAACCACCAGTTTTTTAGAAGCTAAAAATAATATACCAGAATTATGGAATTCAGCACCACGAATTTTTGGCATACCATTTATCATCAATATACCTGCATTTTTAATTACTGTTTTTATAACAGCAGTGGTGTATGTTGGAATTAAAGAATCGAAAAATTTTGCCAATGGCATGGTGTTTTTTAAAGTAATTGTAATATTGATAGTAATAGCAATTGGAATTTTTTATGTGGTGCCAGGGAACTGGACTCCATTTGCGCCAAATGGTGTAAGTGGTGTTTTGAAAGGTGTGTCTGCTGTATTCTTTGCCTACATTGGATTCGATGCCATTTCTACCACTGCAGAAGAATGCAAAAATCCACAACGCGATTTGCCACGCGGTATGATTTATTCATTAATCATTTCTACTGTTTTATATGTGTTGGTGGCATTAGTGCTTACTGGTATGGTGCATTATTCTAAATTAAATACAGAAGCATTTTTAGCAACTGCATTCAGAGAACGAGGCTTAAACTGGGTTGGTGGTTTGATTGCTTTCAGTGCTTTAATTGCTACGGCAAGTGTGTTGCTGGTGTTCACTATTGGACAGCCACGCATTTGGATGAGTATGAGCCGTGATGGTTTGTTGCCGCAAAAATTTTCGCAAGTACATCCTAAATATAAAACACCTGGTTTTGCTACTATTATGACAGGTTTATTGGTCGGTATTCCGGTTCTTTTCTTAGATGCTAATTTAGTGGTGGATATGTGCAGCATCGGAACTTTGTTTGCTTTTATTTTGGTTTGTGGAGGCGTTATTATTTTGCAGGAAAGAGATAAAAAACATGCATTAGATAAAAATTTATCTGCTCCAAAATTTAAAACACCATACGTGAACGGACAATTTATTGTACCTGCTTTGGTAATTCTTGGATTGGTTTTGTTCTTTAAAAATCCGGAAAATATAGAAAGTACTTTTCCATTTGATAAAGGTTTTTCTGAATGGAAACACCAAATTCCGCTTTGGGCATTTATATTGGTTGCCGTTTATATGGCTATTAAAACATTTATAAATAAATGGTCGCTGATTCCAGTTTTAGGTTTTTTAAGCTGCAGTTTGCTGGTTTCAACGCTTGGTGTTGTCAATTGGTTGCGCTTTATTATTTGGATGATTGTTGGTTTAATTATCTATTTTTTATACGGAAAGAGCCACAGTAAACTCAATAAATAGCTTTTTTTAGGAATTTTTTAGGTTTTTTATAACAAATAAATCTCCGATATTTACATTAGAAGAATTGCTAATAGATGTAAATCGCAACTTTATATCTGATTAAAATTTAAAAACTAAGCCAATGAAGAAGATTATTTCACTATTAATAGCTACTTGTTTCCTTTTTTTTAAAGGATTCTCTGAAAGTAATGCTTACAACGTACAAAATAATGCGTTGGTTTTGCCAAATACAATTGAGTTTGATACGCATGCGTATGATGTAAAAGACAACAAAGATCCGATGTTGGATTATATTGCACAATATTTAAAAGACAGACCAACCATTACCAAATTGCGTATTGAAGGCCATGTTTATACCGAAAAATCTGCAGCTGAAAATATGAAATTGAGTTTGCAACGTGCTGCCATGATAAGTTATTATCTGACAGAAAGAGGAATAGCTTGTAATCGTCTAATTCCTGTGGCATTTGGTGACATGAAACCTGTGGCGCCAACAGATGAATGTAATACCAATTATAATACTCGCATTGACTTTTTTAATGCTGAATTAAATAATAAAGCGGTTGCCGGAAATGCCGTAGATGGGTTTGCTGCAAAAGTATTTGATCCTTGCGAATAACAATTGCTTGTAATTAGGCAAAAAAATAAACCCTTGAAATTTCTTCAAGGGTTTTTCTTCTTTTGTGGATTTCTTAATAGGGTTTTTATTTCTAGTGCTTAATGAATTATAGTTGTATGTACAATGTTTATGTAATGTTATGCAAATTTTAAGCACTTGTCAATAGAAAAACTTAAAAAATGTTATATTTTGATGTAGGTCAAATTAATAGTGTATTAAAATACTAAATGCTAACTATAAACAGTGAGAAAAATAAAATAAATACAAAGTGTTTTCGCAAAGCAAAAAAAGATTGTTTTAATAATACATGTTGAAGGAAATTAAAAAAGTACCCGGGGCGCCCGCCTGAACGAACGGGCAGGCCCGCCTGAACGAATTCATTCGGGCAGGGGACTCGAAATGCACAATGAAATATATTAATGTAATTTTATTTCATTAGATAAATCTAAAGTTTTGATAAATTTTCTACCAGCCGCAGTTTTAAAGTATTTTTCTCTTCTGATTGCCACTGATTTATCTATGAATAGTTCAAAATAAACAAGTATCCAAGGCATTTTGGTAGAAGTAAATGTAGATTTTCCAGAATTGTGTTCAATTAATCTATTGGCTAGATTTTGAGTAAAACCTTTGTACAAAGAATTATCTTTTAAAGATTTTAGAATATAAACGTAATACATGTTGAAGGAAATTAAAAAAGTACCCGGGGCGGGACTCGAACCCGCACAACCGTGAAGTCACAGGATTTTAAGTCCTGCGTGTCTACCATTCCACCACCCGGGCAACTTTAATAAAAAAGTTGTTTACTTGAATCATGGAGCATGAACCGTAAACAACTAAAAGGATAGTTTGTAAACAAATGGAGCGAAAGACGAGACTCGAACCCGCGACCCTTACCTTGGCAAGGTAATGCTCTACCAACTGAGCTACTTTCGCATAATTTTAAAGAACTATTAGCTTGTTTTCGCTAACGGATTGCAAAGATAGTAATCTTTTTATTTTTGACAAGCGTTCAGGTGATTTTTTTTATTTCATAACAATTTCCTTAAACTTGATAACAATACTTATTGTATCACTAGTTTTCCTGTATCTAATAGTTCGTTGTTAGAGATTTTTTTCAATTCATATAAATACATTCCATTGCTGAGTTGTTTCCTGTCTATGGTATAGAAATTATCAGTTGACTGGTATTGCTGCATGATTTTTCCATCCATCGAGAAAATGGTTAACTGCGTTGGTTGATTATAATCGAATGATAGTGTTGCGGTTTGAGTAAAAGGATTTGGATAAATGGTTGTTTTTATTTTAGAAAGATTGTTTTTTACCGAACTGATGATTTTAACTTTTAAGAAATCATCATTCACATTTCTAATTACAGTATTGGTGATGATTGGTGTATTGAAATCAAAAATAATAGATGCAGTATTTTTTATTGTTGTTGCTGTAGGAATATTCTTTTTAGGTGAGATCTTAAATTTGATATAGCCATTTGAACTTAAAGTATCATCCTGTTCAGCAGGCAAATTAATAGAAGTGCTTTTGAACTGGAGAATATTAGAATCAATGATTGAATAAGTAAATGGATGGCTTGACGAAACCATTTGAAAAGTTGTGATATCAAAAAGAGAAGATAAGGTATCAATAATAGTTACATAACTGGCAGCATACGTGCCCTTGTTTTGAAAATGAATCGTGTATTCTAAAGGTGTGTTTGGTAAAATATATGAGCTATCACCGTAACCGCTTGGCTGCGCTGTTTTTTCATTCGGATCGTAGCTACCGACATTCTGATGGCAATCAATATCCACATTCGGTGCATCATCGTCTTGTGAAAATAAATTGACATAACCTTTAGAAAAATCTGAGCTTCCGCAACCTTCAATGCTGACAGATAAGATAGTGTCCTCATTAACATACATTGGATATTGGCGCGTTTCTAACCTATAAGTTTTGCCTGTTGGATTGTAATATGCTAATGAGTTTTTCGAGATTGATTGAGTAAAACTAAGTATGCCATTATATGTAATGGTATCGTTTTCTATAATGCGAAAATACTGATGAAAATTTTCAGGAAAGCCAATGTTTTTTATAGTAAATATTACTGAATCGTTTCTGCAAGCAGCATGTGCCTGAATATATTTAGCATCTATAATATTGCAAAACTCATATGGAAATGCAGTTGCTTTTACACAATGCGTTTGTCCTAAAATTGTGGAATCACAATCTACTTTTACTTTAAGCTGTTTATGAATAGTTTGCAAAGGCGAGACATTGCCCAAATAAAAACGATACGTATTATTACCTAAATTTTGTGTTGATAAGAATGCAGTATCGGTTGCAATTAAATGTGCATCCAGTTCAATATCTACATAGCTGTTAAGCGCAGTGTCACTGCTTTCATTAAAGACAGAAAGTGTGTAATTGTTATCAAAACATCTGCGTAAAAAAGGCGTTGAAATTTCTAAGTTTAGTTTTGGTGTTTTATGGCTGCAACTTGGCGTTTGTATTAAAAAATTAATTTCAGGATTTTGTGAAGTATCAGAAATATACACATCAAACGTGTCTTGGCAAGCATTGGTATATGTTGTTTGGTTTTCGAGATGCAGTATTACTTTTCCGTGACCGGTATCAAATGGAATAAAATTATAATATCCGGAATCATTGCTCAGTGTAAAGTATCTTTTGCTGTTTAATTGTAATTCCACAAGAATATTCTTTGCTCCAATTTCCAACGAATCATGGAAACAATTACGATTGTTATCTACTATTATTTTTCCGCTGCAATTCGTAAACCATTTAAGATTTAAGTAATTAATGTTGTATTGATAAAAACCTTGAGAACCACCTGAGTTTTCTTGTTCAACACCATAAGAAATATTGTCTAACGTATCTATATCATACTTTATATCAAAATTATTGAGCCACCAATCATAAGTATGTGTTATGTCATAAACAAGCATTCTTGTTTTGAAATTTCCGAACTTGTCCCAAATGTAAATAGCAGGTGTAATAGCTATCATAGGAATGACTTCCATGTTTAAGATGACAAAAGATGAGTCTTTAGTAACAAGTACTTTATGGTTGGAATTATTAGGAATTGTGCATGTTCTAATTGTATCATTATTATTATCGATAAGATGGATTATATTGTTTTGCTGATTTGTATAAATATGATAGTGTTGCTGACTTCTGAAATATTGATCAACATCTAAGTCATTAGCAAAAGAAAACGAATCAATAGCTGCTAAGTTTGCATCATGTTTCCATATATGGTTTGGAATAGTAAAAAAACAATTATTTTCTTTATCTTTTTTGAAACTAAAAGGATTCGGGTCAACTAAAGAGCTATCTAATGTATGTTGAATAATTCTGTTTTGAACGAAATTTAAATTGCTGTCTAATTCCATTATGTGAAATGAAATAGTGTTTATGTTGTTTGCTATTGCCTGTGCGGTACGAATTATAAAAATAGAATTTTCATTATTTTGATATAATGAACTTAATTGGTCATTGCTCTGGAATTTGTAATAACTTTCAATAGAATCAAAAGGAAGGTCAGGTTGATTTAAACTGGCAACATTATATTGAGCTGATTTCAATACGTAATATTCTTTGTAAACAATTGGCGGCATTAAAGTCCAATCCGTTTTAAATAGATTTACGAGCCGATATATTTTATTTTGTGCCGGATTTATTATATGTTGCGCATAGTTAAAATCAAAGCGAGTAAGAACATTGCAAATGTTTACACTGTCATTACTACAGTATATCGTATCCCAATCTAAGAGATGTTCATGATAAATAAAATTTGAATCGTTGATAGTATTAATCGGAAATGCAGCATTTGCGATTAAAGTATAATCTCCAACTGGTATTGGCTGATTAAGTTTTGTTCTGTAGATTATATCAGCATAATGTTTTAATGGCTCTTGATTAGAATAACTGTAATTGTAAATATTATATTCAAAAGCATGCTGATTATAATCATAGTGCAAATCCAATATGCGCTGTGCAAAAGAAAATTGAAGTGCAATCAAAAATAATATGAATAATACCTTGTTCTTCATATAGAACTTGTTTTATACAAAGTTACTTAAATTATACAATTTTAATCAAATACAAATTTTGCCATTTGTAAAATAGTAAAAGTAATGCTTTAGTCTAATTATCTAAAAATAAGTAAGTTACAATAGTTTCCGTAACTCATCCAACTTCATCAATGCTTCAACAGGTGTTAAGGTATTGATGTTTACTTTCTCCAATACTTCTTTGAGTTTTAGTAAACGTGGGTCGTCCATCGCAAACATGTTGAGTTGGAAATCGTCTTTTGCTGGTAAGCTTTTTAATGTGGTAGAAATATCAGTTGCTAAATTTCTTTGAGATTCCAACTCTTGCAAAATCTCGTTTGCACGGTTAATTAATTCGTTTGGCATACCTGCCATTTTTGCTACATGAATACCAAAACTATGTTGCGAACCACCTTCTATAAGTTTGCGCAAAAACACCACTTTGTTAGCAGTTTCTTTCACGGCAACATTATAATTTTTGATGCGTGGAAATTTATCGGCGAGTTCATTCAACTCATGGTAGTGCGTGGCAAACATGGTTTTCGGTTTCGCTATTTTGTTGTTGTGTAAAAACTCTACCAAACTCCAGGCAATGGAAATACCATCATACGTGGAGGTTCCTCGACCAATTTCATCTAACAATACCAAACTTCTTTCAGAAATATTATTGACAATGCTGGCAGTTTCAATCATTTCTACCATAAACGTAGATTCGCCTAAACTTAGATTATCGCTGGCACCAACGCGTGTAAA
>Ga0075152_10003161_pt1 | contig 11596 bp, 9 predicted proteins | sample JI61114C2DNA_FD_70964 | JGI IMG/M metagenome (GOLD analysis project Ga0075152, IMG submission 70964) | Wastewater effluent complex algal communities from Wisconsin, to seasonally profile nutrient transformation and Carbon sequestration -... | ecosystem: Engineered > WWTP > Effluent > Algae...
TCTTCAAAAATATCATGGAAACGACTCGCCTGATTTTCATTAGAACAACACAAATAATTTTTGTAACCGTTGAAATGATTCTCGCTCAAATTGTTCAACAACAAATCGAATTGTTTATTGAACGAAGGTTGCGGTTGTATATGAAATTCGACTTTTTTATCCGTTTTAAAAACAGCATTAGCCTGCAACTCAATTACTGAAAAATCTAGTGCACGTTTTAAAAACTGCTTTTGATTTAAGAATAATTCTTCGGGTGGCGCGTGTTGAATATCTTTGGATAATTTCTCGAAAGCTTCATTGGCTTTGTCAAATAATTTATCCAATTGTTGTCCTAATAATTCGGTATTTTGAATGACTAAAACCGTTTTTTCGTTGATATAATCTAAGAAACTTTCACGGTTTTCTTGCAGTAATTTATTTTCAACATTTGGGATAATCGATATCTTTTTCAGTTTTTCAATCGATAATTGTGTTTCGACATCAAAACTTCGGATGCTGTCGATTTCGTTACCAAAAAATTCGATTCGGTACGGATTATCATTGGAAAATGAAAACACATCAATAATTCCACCACGAACTGAAAATTCCCCTGGTTCGGTAACAAAATCTACGCGTTTGAAATTATATTCAAATAAGGTTTCGTTGATAAAATCAATGGACAATTTATCTTCCACAGATAGTTTCAACGTGTTTTTCTCTAATTCTTTTCGGGTAACCACTTTTTCAAAAATGGCTTCAGCATAAGAAACAATTATTGCTGGTTTTTTTCGCGAATTGATTCGGTTTAAAACCTCAGCACGTAAAAGAACATTGGCGTTATCGGTTTCTTCAATTTGATACGGTCTTCGGTACGAACTTGGGTAAAAGAGGACGTCTTCGGAATTAATTAATTGCTCTAAATCATTTAAATAATATGCCGCTTCTTCTTTATTACTGAATAAAATCAGGAAAGGAAGTTCGGATTTTTTAAACAATGAATGAATTACAAAAGACAACGACGAACCCACTAAACCAGTCATTTGAGACTTTTGACGAGCTGCAAAAGAGCTTTCTAAAACATTGATTTTTGGTGACTTATCGTAAATGGATATAATGTCGGACTTGCTCAAAACTTACTCTTTAATTTTATCTGAAATTTCCATTTTCTGTTTCATTTGTTCGGGTGTTGCATTTCTTGTGGTGTCTAGTGCTTGCAACATATATTCCTCGCCAAATTCTTTTGGAATAGCTTTTTTAATGATAATTTCTTCCCATTGTTTGTATAAACCGCTGATTTCTTCGTTGATTTCTGGAATTAATTTCGCAATTTTTTCTTGAGGAATTACTTCTAAATTCATGAAAGTTTCCAATGATTTTATTTTGGTATTCAATGTAGTTAATCGACTTAAAATTTGTGGTTTTTGATATTCATAAGGCGCAGTAATTGCCAAAGTATCAGCTTTTGAAGACACGTTTTTAGTTTTCAATTTAAAAGCTGACAAAGTTGATTTTGGTTTTTGCGAAAGTTCAATTTCAAATTGACGCCATTCGTTCCAAGAGTTTAATGTGGCTTTAATTTCTGGTCGTGGTGTTGAAAAATTAAACTGCCACATTTTGGAAATATTTTTAAAAACAGCTTCGTTTTTTTGGGCTATTTTTTGGGCTTCTATTTTTTGTTGAGCGTCATTTTCACAGGAAATCAAACCTAAAGAAAAAATGAATAAAATTGCGATATAACCTTTCATTGTTGAATTTTAAAAAACAAAGGTACAAATGTTTATAAAAAATAAGCGATAAACTAATAATATCTTAACACGGATTAAAAATCGAACTGATAACTTTCAATTATTCTCATTATTAAATTCCTTTTCTGTTGAAAATGCATTTTGAAACCATAACTATTAAAAATATAACAAAAAAGCTTGTTTTTTATCTTTACGAAAACGTTATATTTGTTTCCTCAAAATATGAAAATGGACACGAAAATATTAATAATTGGTGCTTGCGGTCAAATTGGTACAGAACTTACGGCAAAATTAAGAGCAACTTATGGTGTAAATAATGTAATTGCTTCCGATATTAGAAAACTAAATAATGATGTAGTAAATAATGGTATTTTTGAAGTTATTAATGCTTTAGATTACAATCAAATCCAACATTTAGTGGAGCAATATCACATTACTGATGTTTATTTAATGGCTGCTTTACTTTCGGCAACGGCAGAAAAAAACCCTGCTTTTGCTTGGGATTTGAATATGAATTCACTTTTTCATGTTTTAAATTTAGCCAAAGCAGGAAAAATAAAGAAAATATTTTGGCCTTCAAGTATTGCCGTTTTTGGGCCTACAACACCAAGACATAATACGCCACAATATACCATCATGGAACCTTCTACGGTTTACGGAATTTCAAAACAAACTGGTGAAAGATGGTGCGAATATTACAACAAACAATATGGTGTTGATGTAAGAAGTATTCGCTATCCAGGCTTAATTAGTTGGAGTACAGAAGCTGGTGGAGGCACAACAGATTATGCAGTTGACATTTATCATAAAGCCATTACTGAAGGAAAATTTACGAGTTTTTTATCAGAGAATACCGAATTACCAATGATGTATATGGATGATGCTATCAAAGCGACAATTGGAATTATGCAAGCTCCAGCCGAAAAAATTAAAATTCGTTCTTCTTATAATTTGGCAGCAATGAGTTTTACTCCAAAACAAATTGGTGAAGAAATTAAAAAACATTATCCCAACTTTGAATTGAGCTATGAACCAGATTTCCGTCAAAAAATAGCCGATAGTTGGCCCGCAAGTATTGATGATACTTCGGCAAGAGAAGATTGGGGTTGGAAAAATGATTTTGATATAGAAAATATGACAAATGATATGTTTCAAAATTTGAAAGAGCATATTTATAACAAATAATTTTTAGGGCGTTCCCCGCCGCGGCGGGTCGGGCTTTCCACTATATCTTTTATCAATTTTCTTTGAAAAAAAATCAAAGACAATTGATAAAAGGATGCCGTTTCAATCCCTAACGCAACCCTGTCTTTCAATTAAAATTTGTATTTTTACGAAAACTTTTCAGCATGAAAAATGATTTAGAATTTTCAGAAATAGTACAACATTCTTGGCACAAATTGAGCTTCCAAAATAGAATTTCACTTTTACCTCAATTAGCAAACCTATTAATTGAAAACAAACAAGAATATGCAATTTGCATCACAACTGAAATGTGTAAACCCATTGCACAAGCCGTTGCTGAGGTTGAAAAATGTGCTCTTTTATGTCAGTATTACTATGAAAATGCCGAATCATTTTTAACCCCAAAAAACATAATAACGAATGCAAACGAAAGTTTTGTAGTCTATGAACCTTTAGGAGTTATTTTAGGGATTATGCCTTGGAATTTTCCGTTCTGGCAAGTTTTTCGATTTGCAGTTCCCACACTTATTGCAGGAAACACAGTTGTAGTAAAACACGCAAGTAATGTTCCAAAATGTGCTCAATTAATTCAAGAAATATTTGAGAAAGCAGGTTTTCCAAATGGATGTTATCTAAATTTTCAAATTTCAAGTTCAGAAGTGGCAAGTATAATTGCAAATCCAATCATAAAAGCAGTTTCATTAACAGGTAGCGAACAAGCAGGAATCGCAGTGGCAACTCAAGCTGGAAAATATTTAAAAAAATGCGTTTTAGAATTAGGTGGAAACAACGCATTTATCATTTTAGAAGACGCAAATATTGAAAAAGCAGTTGCAATTGCAGTGAACGCCCGAATGCAAAATGCAGGTCAAAGTTGTATCGCTGCAAAACGATTTTTAGTACATGAAAATAGTGCAGATGAATTTATCGACCTATTCAAAATTGCCCTTCAAAATTTAAAAACAGGAAATCCATTAGAATTTGAAACACAAATTAGTTCATTGGCACGAGTAGATTTAGCTGTAGAATTAGAAAATCAAGTCCAAAAATCAATTCAAATGGGAGCTAAATTAATTGTTGGAGGAATCAGAAAAGATGCTTTTTATGAACCAACGATTCTGACGGAAGTTACAACAGAAATGCCTGTTTTTAGAGAAGAAACTTTTGGTCCTGTTGCCACAATTATAACATTCAAAACTATTGATGAAGCCATTGAACTTAGCAATCAATCAGAATTTGGTTTAGGCGTTTCTATCTTCACCCAAGATATTGATTTTATCAAAACAAAAATTTCTGCTTTTAATGAAGGAGCCGTTTTTATCAACGAAATGGTAAAATCAGACCCAAAGTTACCATTTGGAGGTATCAAAAAATCAGGATACGGAAGAGAATTATCCGAAGAAGGCATTAAGGAATTCGTAAATGTAAAAACGGTAGTTATTAATCGTCTTTAATTTTTTCAATTCTTCAATAAAATTTGAAATTATTGCATTAGTTTTAAATTTATAACAAATTTTAGGGTGTAATTTCATTTTTTAGTAAAAATAGTTGCTCAAACCCTATATTTTTCAAATTAAATAATTTTAAAACTTACTTTTTTATATTTTTACCCTATAAAAAACAGAGATTATGAAAATAAAAAAAAGATGGATAGTTTCGTTTGTAATTATTTGTATTGTTTCAATATCAAGTTTATTTTGGGAAAATAAAAACCAATTAAAAGAGCATTTTTTAACTTCAGAAGCTATTAATTATGCCGATGTGGCTTGGTTGCTAACGTCTTCATCATTTGTTTTATTAATGACTCCTGGGTTATCTTTTTTTTATGGCGGAATGGTGGGCAAAAAAAACGTGATTTCAACCATGTTACAAAGTTTTATTTCGCTTGGTGTAGTAAGTTTGCTTTGGGTTGTTGTCGGTTTTAGTTTGTCTTTTGGCGAAAGTTTAGGCTTTGAAATTGCAGGAAAACATTATGGAATTATAGGAAACCCGTTTGATTTTATGTTTTTTGACAATGTGGGTTCGTTACCACACAAACAATTAGCAACTACAATTCCGTTTGTTTTGTTTGCATTGTTTCAAATGAAATTTGCTGTAATTACTCCTGCGATTATTACAGGTTCTTTTGCTGAACGTGTTCGTTTTATTGGTTATTTGTTTTTCATTTGCTTGTTCACTTTGTTTATTTATACGCCTTTATGCCACATGGTTTGGCATCCAAATGGGTTGCTAGGAAGTTATTTTGGTGTAAAAGATTTTGCCGGTGGAACAGTAGTTCACATGAGTGCTGGATTTGCAGCTTTAGCAGGGGTTTTGGTTTTGGGTAAACGAAAAAATAGCGAACATATTCCAACAAATATTCCTTTTGTGTTATTAGGAACAGGAATGTTGTGGTTTGGTTGGTTTGGTTTCAATGCGGGTTCGGCATTAGCAGCAAACGGAACTGCCGCAATGGCTTTTGCAACAACAACAATTGCATCAGCAACGGCAATGATGACTTGGATATTTTTTGATAGAATAAATGGCAGAAAAGCATCGGCTTTAGGAGCGTGTATTGGTGCAGTTGTGGGTTTAGTAGCCATTACACCAGCGGCAGGATTTGTTTCTATTCCAAAAAGTATTTTCTTTGGGTTTATTGCTGCAATTGTTTCAAATAGAATGTTGTATTGGAATAAACTTAAGGAAATTGATGACACACTTGATGTTTTTGCGTGCCATGGTGTGGGCGGAATTATGGGAATGATATTAACCGCTATTTTTGCTGAAGGAGAAAATGCTAGTTTGTTGCATGGTGGTTGGTCGGTTTTTGGACATCACATGATGGCTTTGCTTTTGGTGGCTTTGTTTACTTTTTTCGGTTCTTTATTGTTGTATAAAGTTACCAATTGGTTTATTCCGTTGCGAGTTTCAGAAGAATCGGAAATAATTGGGCTCGATTTATCGCAACATAATGAAAAATTTTAAATATTAAATAGTACTTTTGATTGGAAATTTTAAAATCACTAATCTTATGAAAAACTATTATTTTATTTTTTTATTGATAATTAGTTGTGTATCAGCTCAAAACAATACTACTAAAAAAATAGAAATTGAAACCATTTTAGATAATTGGCACAAAGCCGCAGCGGAAGCTAACTACAATAATTATTTTGATGCTATGGCAGATGAGTCCATATTTATTGGAACCGATGCAACAGAAAACTGGAATAAAAAAGCATTTCAAGCCTTTGCAAAACCCTATTTTGACAAAGGGAAAGCTTGGAATTTTAGAGCTTTTGAAAGAAATATTTACTTTAGTAAAGATGGTAAAACCGTTTGGTTTGATGAATTATTAAACACTCAAATGAAAATTTGTAGAGGTTCAGGAATTTTAGAGCAAGAAAACGGGCAATGGAAAATTAAACATTATGTGCTTTCCATGACTATTCCGAATGAAAATGTGAACGAAGTTGTGAAAATAAAAGCACCAATTGAAGAAGGATTAATAGAAAAGTTTGAAAAGTAAATTTCTCATGAAAAGCGAGGTTGCGTTAGGGATTGGAGCATTTGTTTGAGCTCTTTTATAAAAAATTCTAAAATTTTTTATAAAAAGCGAGTGCGGAAAGCCCGACCCGCCGCGGCGGGGAAAGCCCAAATAATTAAAAGAAGCAATATATTTGTAAAAAATTATGTAATTTTATAGAAATGGAGAATTGTTTTGAAACTTTAATTGAGAGTTATTTGGATGCTAAAGTAGGTATTGTTGATAATTTTATTACTGAAGAATTAGCAAACCACTTGGTCAAAAGATTGTTTGAATTGAAAGAACAAAATTTATTAAAAGCCGCTGGAATTGGCAATGCAGCGAAATTAACTCAAAATTCTACTATTAGAAACGATTCGATATATTGGTTAGACCGAGCGAATAATAATGAATTTGAAAATGCTTTTTTAGACCAAGTAGAAGCTTTTGTGACCTATTTAAACCGTAGTTGTTATACCGGAATTACGGGTTATGAGTTTCATTTTGCCCTTTTTGATAAAGGCAGTTTTTATAGAAAACATTTGGATCAATTTCAAGATAATTCGAGTAGGCAATTTTCTGTAATTACCTATTTGAATGAAAATTGGCAACCCGAAGATGGTGGTGAATTGTGTATTTATGAAGGAGAAATGACTAAAAAAATAACTCCAACAAATAGGAAAACTGTTTTTTTTAAAAGTAACGAATTGGTTCATGAGGTTTTAGAAACACAAAAACCAAGACTGAGTGTTACAGGTTGGTTGCGAAGAGATTAATATTAAGTTTAATGAAGTAGCCCCGCCAAGAATCGAACTTGGATTTAAAGTTTAGGAAACTTTTGTTCTATCCGTTGAACTACGAGGCCAAAACAAAAAAAAGCCTAACATTTCTGTTAAGCTTTCTGCTCCCCCTAATGACAAAATATCGAACCACTATGATTGATTTTCAATTAGTTAACTATTTTTCAACCCCTTACAGAGCTCGAAACATTTATTTTTTATGATTGGCTGCCGAAAATTCGGCAGGGGAAATTTTGTTTTTGTTTGACAATAAAGTGGATTTTTGTTTGTTATTTTTGCCAAATGAACAATTATAAATCATATCATTCGGCGGTAAAAACTTCGTATGCTTTGGGAATTCAAAATCAGGTTTTGCCAGATTCTTTTTTAAAATCCATACCTCATTCTACAACTCAGAATTGGAAAGAGATAAGTCCTGATAAATTTGTAGGAGGAAAGTTTGCATCTCAAATTGAAACTGATTTAGAAAAAGTTAAAACCATATTAGATGAAAGAGTTAAGAAACTAACAACTGCTTTTTATTCTTTTTGCAGGTTATATATTTCTATTTTCGAATTTATAGGTAAGAAAAATTTTGAAAAAATCATTCTTCAAAATAAAGAATCTGTTATTGATTTAGTAAATAATCTTCCTGTTGAATTTAATCGTGATTTAGTTTGTCGATTTCTTCAAATAACGCCTCATCAATTCAAGATTTGGAATTCTAATAGATTATACAGATGCTTATTTACTGCAATTGGATATTGTCGTAAACTATTTCCCAATCAAATTTCTCAAAGAGAAATTAATGTTCTCAAAAGTTTGATAAGCAGAAAACGATTTAACACTTGGAGTATTGCTTCCGTTTGGGGTTATGCCATAAAAAAGTCTCATATTTCCATGTCTAAAGCATCTTGGTATCGGTATTGTCTTGGTTTAGGGATTTCAGAAAAAAGAAAAACAGACAAAAAAAACGTAAACGAGGTTCTGTAGAAGCCACTCGCCTAAACCAAATATGGCATATTGATGTTTCTGAATTTAAAACAATCGATAATGTCAAATTTTATATCCATTCCATTATAGATAACTTCTCTCGAAAAATATTGGCTTATACCGTTTCCAGAGATAAAACTGCCAAGACACGTTTGGCATCTATAAAAGAAGCTATTCTTACTCAATTTAAGACTGAGATTCTTGTTTCGGAATTGGATTTGATTGCCGATGGTGGCCCTGAAAATGATAATTTCAGAATACGAAACTTGATTCGACATTCTAAATCAAAAGTTGATATTCATTTAAAAATTGCCCAAAAAGATGTTGTTTTTTCCAACTCAATGATTGAGGGTAATTTTAAAATTCTAAAACAACATCTACGAAAACGAGGCGAAATTTTCGCCAACACCATTATCAAAAAATAGACTTTTTTGTAAAAGATTATAACCAAGTTCGACCCCATTATGTGCATTCAATATATACACCAGATGAAGTTCATCAAAACCCAGAATGTGTTAATGTAAAACCAGTTTTAGAACGTATCAACAAAGAAAGACAAGAGGCCAACAGAAAATCTTGTTGTAAGATATTGTAAGAAAAAATCAATTTAAAGGATAGATTTATCATTACGTTATCTTACTTCCATTTTATTTTATGTCAAAGAACTTTATTCCTTTTTAAAGGAACAAATATAAATATTTTTTCGTTTTTGAGCAAGTCTTAAATTATTATTTGTTTCTCAAACCTATTGCCGAATATTCGTACTTACTGATAATAAACAACTTACATTCTCATAGCCTTAATTATCAATGGTTTCTCTCACTATCATTCTTTTTTCACTTTATGTTTTTTATTGAGTGTCATTAGAGGGAGCAATGGGAGAGAGCGACATCACCTACTGTTTGGTGTAAATTTTACAATTAATTTCATTAATTATGCAAATAATTTTGTTTTTTAAAAAAAAAATGTAATATTTGAAAAAAAATACAAAATGAGTTTGCTTTCAAACAATCTTGATTTCGAAATATTAAAAAAATTGCAAGTCGATGGAAGAATTTCTTTTACCGATTTAGCCAAAGAACTCGAAGTTTCAGTAAGCACAATACGGACTCGATATAATAATCTTGTTCAAGACAACAGTATTAAGGTTTACGGGAGAATTAATCCTGAAAAAATGGGGCTTACTTCCTATGCACGTATTTTACTTTCCATTAGGCCTAAAACCCAAATAGGTAATGTAATAGAAAAGCTTATGGCAATGCCAGAAATTAGCTTTTTAGCTTCTGTTTCTGGCGAATTTGATATTGAAGTAAATACCATGTGCCGTGATAATAACCATTTGCTCGAGTTAATACATGAAAAAATCAATTTAATTGAAGGTGTTTATAATACATTAACTAACTTTTATTTAAAGATTCATAAATTTTCCCCACCAGATTTAGATTACATAAAAAATTATATAGCTAAAAATGACAAAAACAGATAGCCTTTACGAAAGAAGAAAAAACAGCGTGCCAAATGCGTTAGGCATATTTAATCCATCAAGCATAATTGCAGCTAAAGGCGCAACAATTACCGATGCTGATGGAAGAGAACTTATTGATTTTGCAGGAGGAATTGGAGTAAACAATGCAGGTCATGGTGTACCTGAAATTATTGAAGCAATTCAAAAACAAGCGGAAAAGTTTATTCACGCTTCTTTTAATGTTTCTATTTATGAAGAATATTTAAATTTAACAGAAAAACTTTGTGAACTACTTCCTCATGGTGGACCAACAAAAGCTATGCTAACTCTTTCTGGTGCAGAATCGATTGAAAATGCTATTAAAATTGCTCGTGCTGTTACTGGAAAATCAGGTATAATTTGTTATGATGGATCTTTTCATGGTAGAACGATGATGGCCATGACATTAACATCAAACGTTAAGTATAAAGAAGGAGCTGGACCATATGCGCCAGAAGTATATCGCTTAGAGTACCCATATTATAAAGCAAGTATTGCTAGTCGTATGACTCAAGACGAATTTGACGATTTGATGATTATGAAATTACACAAAACGTTTTCTTCAACCGTTTCAATAACTCAAACTGCTGCTATAATATTAGAACTTGTTCAAGGAGAAGGTGGCTTTACTGTTGCCTCAAAAAAATATGTGCAATATTTAAGAAAATTTTGTACCGAAAATAATATACTTTTAATTTTTGACGAAGTTCAATCAGGATTTGGTCGTACAGGTAAATGGGCGGCTTTTGAACATTATGATGTAACACCTGATTTATCAACTTGGGCGAAATCAATGGGTGGTGGTATGCCAATTGGCGCTGTTCTTGGAAAACAAGAAATAATGGATGCAATTAAGCCAGGATTAATTGGTGGTACGTATTTAGGTAATCCGCTTTGTGCAGTCGCATCATTAGCAAGTATCAACTACATGCAAAAAAACAACATAAATGCGGCTGGTGAAAGAGTGGGCAAAGTGGTAAAAGAGCATTTTACTAAATTGCAAAACACTTTCCCTAATCATATTACAGATGTAAGAGGTTTAGGCGCTATGTTAGCCATTGAATTTTTTAATCCAAAAACTAATATGCCCGATGGAGATATAACAAAGGCTATTATAAATAAATGTTTAGAGAAAGGACTAATTGTTATTACATCTGGAACTTACGGAAATTGTATACGAATATTAAGTCCATTGTTTATTGAAGAAGGATTATTGTTAAAAGGCTTATCAATTCTAGAAACAGTAATTCATGATGAGATAAAAAAACTCAAGTAATAAGCATTTTAGAAAATAAACAGATGAAAAAACAATATATTAACGGAAATTGGGTAGATGCAATTGATGGCAACACGTGGAATTTACAAAGTCCATCTACTGAAGAAATTTTAGCGCAAGTTCCTTTCGGAAATGAAAAAGATTGTAATCTCGCTATAAATGTAGCTCATATAGCCTTTTCTTCATGGAAAAAAACAACACCATACTTTAGAGCTGAAATATTAAAAAAAGTTGCAGAATACATAAGAAAAAATGTAGAAAACTTTGCTTTAGAAACAGCTCAAGAAACAGGTAAACCCATGCTTGAAGCAAGAGGTGAATGGTTGGTTTCTGCCAATTTATTTGAATGGTATGCAGAAGAAGGAAAACGCAATTATGGTCGAATCATTCCAACCAACCGTACAGACAAGCGTTCTTCAGTAATATATCAGCCAGTTGGTGTTGTAGGTGTAATTACCGCTTGGAACTTCCCAGCATACAATCCTGCACGTGCGGTTGCTGCTGCATTGGCAGCAGGATGTACAGTAGTTATGCGAGGATCAGAATTTACAGCTTTTTCTAGTTTCAATATGGCCTTAGCTTTACACGAAGCTGGAATTCCTAAAGGAGTTTTCAATTTAATAAATACTGAAC